>Ga0255780_10000255_pt1 | contig 52039 bp, 36 predicted proteins | sample 071ome_32_FD_179978 | JGI IMG/M metagenome (GOLD analysis project Ga0255780, IMG submission 179978) | Coastal salt marsh microbial communities from the Groves Creek Marsh, Skidaway Island, Georgia - 071405AT metaG (version 2) | ecosystem: Environmental > Aquatic > Marine > Intertidal zone >... | reverse complement strand
CGATCGCGTCCTCGTCGCCGTCGCCGACACCGCCACCACCGCCTCGGCACCGCGCGCGTTTCGTTCGTTTCGATCCGTCTTCGTCTTCGTCGTCGCTCGTTCGTCGCGCACGCACCCTGAAAGCTGCCATCGTCGCTCCTCTCGCGTCTCGTAAAGGCGGACGTCGCCCGCCGCGTCGCCGAGGTCGATGAGAGCGCGGGACGTCGCCCCGTCGTGCCCGTTACCGTACTGTACTATATTTTGAACCATCAGATGGTTTACGAACACCAAAACGACGAATCATGACTCGTCAATTAGAACGAGGGTCAACCTCATCGGCGTCCCCGTCGGACGCGAACGCGAACGCCGAGAGCCGAGCCGAGCCGACGAGACGGACGGACGCCTCGCGCGGGAGAGGGAGGCGCGGACGAGCGCCGACGCCGCGAGCGATGACGACGCGCGGCACCACCGCCGTCGTCGTCTCCGCCGGGGAGCGTCGATCGCGACCGGCGACGACGACGAGAAGGGTGATGATGACGCCGACGGGAACGACGGGACGGCGCCATGGCTGTGGAGTCAGATTCGATCGAGGCTCGCTCGCGACGCTCGAGGCGACGTCTGGACGAGACAAACGGACGGGGTCGTCGGCGTCGAGGGCGCGAACGGTGCGGCCGACGACGCGACGACCGCGACTGGAGGACCTGGAGCCGTCGGTGAGGGGTGGGGCGAGCGCGTTCGAGCGGTCGGGGGGACTGCTGTACGTGCGCAACTTTTTCGACGACGAGACGTACGGGAGAATCGTCGAGGAGTGCGCGGCGATGCGGGAAAAGGTGACGCTGGAGAACCGGGCGTGCGTGAGGAAAAGGTTAGGGTTGATGGTTCCCGAGGATAGCTTTGTGCACGAGGCGTGCGTGGCGGACGAAGTGGTGGGTAGGTTGAAGAGCTTGCTCTTGGGGGAGGGCGCGTCGGCGTCGGCGGCGCGACTGATGCCGGGAGACGTGCCGGTGGAGTACAGGGTGTATCCGGTCGGTGGATCGATGGATTGGCATAAAGATGTATCGTTGTACACGTTGCCGCAGTATGAAATCGTTTACACGGTGACAAATACGAGCGATAGCACTACAGAGTGGGAGGATGAACGCACGGGTATGCGTTACGGCGGGTGGACCGAGCCCAACTCTGCGCTCGTCGTGCAGGCTGACGGCGCTCCGCATCGCGTGACGGGCGTCTCGAACGGTGAACGATCAATCATCAAGTTTGTGTTGACAAGAACCCTGGAAAAGACGGATGACTTTTTCGACAATTTGCTCACGTACACGCACTGAGCGCGCGGTGAAAATGAACTGTTGTAACATATACGTATATTTGGCGCTTTCTGCAATTCGGGTAATGAATCCCATAACAAATACTACAGTACGTCGTACACTTCTAAAATACTTTCATCAGCGGGGCATGCGAAAGGCTAGGTATCGCTTCACCCAAAGCTCTAAATCGTGTTCGATGACGGCCCAAATGCGCTCAGACAAATTCTCCTCGGCGCTCTTCTTCGCCTTCGTCGGTCCTTCTAGAGACCCTCTCAACACGATGGGTTTCCTATAATTCACGCCGGCGCTGTGACGCCAGATTGCGCTCTTGACTCTATCAGTCACATCCATGTCTTGAATGCCAAATTCTTTGCCCAAGTCGACAACCTTGAGTCGAATCGTGGGCACTTGGAGTACATTTTCGACGCACGCCGACACGTGAAAGTCAACCGCGGCGATGGGAATGTCTTCCCTTCGCATCACGCCTCCCCACTTTGCCGCGTCCGCTTCGTCTCGTTCTCTCGCATCGTCGGTAATGAGCTCGAGGTAGTTGAGCCAAGGAGATTTATTCACCGAGCAATCAATCACTTCGGGATTCCGCAAGAAATCGTACTCTCGAGGAACGTCGAGGACATCGGATTCGTCGCCTTGCTTAAACCTCTCGAGCCATATTCGCGCAAAGCCTTGCAACATGGCCACATCGCCCGACATCCCGCCGAAATGCGCGCGAATAACGATGGATTGGACAAGCGAAGACTCTTCGGGAGAGAGCTCGGCTTCGATGTCGCCCAGCAATAGCATTGACTGCTGCGCGTGAGATCTCGCCGCGCCGTAAGAGATTTTATCCTTGACGTTGACCGCCGCCATTTCTCCGGCGATTCTCGCGACGCACGCGCGAAGAGAATCAAACGGTTGAAATCCTTTGCTCGCGGCACACATGAGCCAAACCAGAATTGTGATTTCAGGATGCAGTATCCCGTCTTCCAAGGATATGATCACGAGGCGTCGCACGCACTCGACAAACGAATCTTGAGAAAGGCACATGTGCGTCGCCACGCGGCTCGCGGCGACTGCTCGACCGCGTCGAATGTTCTTCTGTAACGCCGATTTGATGACGCTCACCTTGAGCTCTTCGCGTTCGCCCACACGACTCTGACGAACTTCTGCGAGTTCTCTCGCGCTCGCGACGGCGGCGCGAATCGATTGCTCCTTTTTTGGACCGCTCGATTCGCTCGAGACATTCGTGACGAGCTTTAGCGTCGTCGTGCAGGGCATACCGCTCGACAGCTTTTCTTTAACGGCCACCTGGCTCGACCAAGTCGTGTCACCTATCGGTGACGTTTTGGTCAATCCGCAAGACCAACGTCCCGTCTCGTCGTTAAACGACAGAGCGAAAATTCGACACCGCTCGCGCTCGCGCTGCGCAGCCATCATACTCGCGAACGCGTTCCCTTTGCGCCGTGTTTCAACGACATCCTTCACCGCGGCGTCATCCGCCTTCGATAACGATACCCTAGCAGCCTTTTTCTCCGAGAGATCCAAACCAGCCCGCGCGGGAGACGTCTCGATTGCGCCGTCGCACGAGACCGCGTGCGTCGACAACAACGCCCGGTGCACGTCCTTCAAACACACCGGACACCGCTCAAACCTCGACCCAGAATCACCCCGCGCGACGCCGGTCGTCGTCGTCGTCGTCGTCTTCACCCGTTTCCTCTCCGACTCATCACCACCATCTCGCACTCGTTCTTCTTCTTCTCCTTCGTCCTTCACCGGAGCGAAGAACGCCAAGAGCGACCCGTCTCGCGCGCCGGCGCCGCCGCGCGATCCCATCTTGCCAGAGTCAACGACGCGCGCGCGAACCGACCGACGAACGAACGCCAAAAAAACCGACCCCCCGTTCTCACGCGTCTCCACCGCTCGCGTCGGTGGCGTTAACCTTTTCTTTAGCCTCTCGAAGCGTCACTCTGATCCGATCCGTCAACCCTTTCGCGCTGACATCGAACGACGTGATGAGGAGCTGAATGTACGTCGGCGCGTACGCCTTTGTTCGTTTCGTTTCCCGCGACGACGATCGCGACGGCGGCGGCGTCGACGCGTCCTCTCGCGCGCGTTTCATGCGGTGCGAAACGGATGCGCGCGCGTCGCGCAATGCGTGCACAAACTCGCGCGTCGAATCTTCTCATGGTGTGTGTTTTTGAAAAAATTGAAACATTTGCCTCATTCGTCGTCGTCGGAAACTTTGACTATAAAATTACAAGCCGAGCGCGTAGTGTACATCCGTCGCCGATGCGCGAGTATATTCGCGAATCACTTTTTATCCTTCTTCTTCTTTTTATCTTTTTTATCCCTCTTTTCCTTCTTGGCGCGCTTCTTCGGAGCTTCGTCTTCGTCTTCGGTCCACGTCTTGCGGTCGCCCGTCCACTCAGACTTTATGATCCCGGCGCCCCCGAGACCGCGTTTCGTACCCTTTTGAACGCCTCGTTCGTGGGCAGACTTAAATAAAGCCTCTTGATCGTCCTCGGTGAACCCAGAGCGGGTTTTGGAGGGTCGTCCGTCGGCGTCGGTGGTCAAGTCTTTCTCTCGCTTGGAACCGACCAAACCGCCCCAGGCGAAACCGGCGCGAAACCACCAGTCTCGCTCCTTGGTGGATGCGGATTGTTCACCCTCGTACGCCGCCGCCGGTTCGGTTTCGTCCTCGTCCTCGTCCAAAGATTTCTCCTTCTTCTTCTCCTTCTTCTCCTTCTTCTTGTCCTTCTTCTTGTCCTTTTTCTTCTCCTTCGCGCCCCGTTCGCCCGGCGTCTTGGTCTCAATCGGCTTGACGGCGGTGCCGCTCTGAATACCGTACTTCGCGAGCTGTTCCGCCTCAAACTTTGCGATGCGTTCGAGCTTCCCGACGCGCCCACCAAACGTAGACCCCCGATGATTATCCCTCGCGAGCTCCTCCATGAGCCTTAAATCGCTCTTAGACCCGCTGTACGCCACTCCGTCTCGTCCCGTAACCGTTCCCAACTTGACCATGAGCGCGTCCTCTTCGCTATCGCCGCTATCGCTATCCCCTGAATCCGAACCCGCGTCGCCGTCGCCGCCACCGTTCGCACCCACCGCGGCGGCGAATTTATGCGCCGCGTTCGCGTAGTGTCCCTCCCACCACTTTTCGTCCCACGCGTACCGTTCCTTCGTTTTCCCCAACCCGGCGTTCGCCTCTCGCTTGGTCACTTCCAACGCGTCCACGCGTCCGCGTCTGTTCTTCCCGAGTCCTTCCCCTCTGTTCGCGTCGTCGTCGATCGATCGCGGCGAGTGTCGTCAGTCAGTGGATCACACGTCCCGCGCGCGCGCGCATCTCGTCGCCATCATCATCGCCATCACCATCGTCGTCGTCATCGTTCGGTCGCGCGCCATCCACCGGGCGCAGCCGCCGCCGCCCGAACGATGACATGACGAACGCGCGCGACGCACCTGCTCCACCCCATGGCGGACATGAGCCGCTCCCCGAGACCCGAGTACGCCTTGGACCCGGGTTTAACGTCGTACGTCGGTATCTTCATCGTCGTCGTGCGTGCGCGTCGGGGTGTGCGTCGCGCGCGCCGCGCGGACGTCGGTTGTTTTGCGCTTTTTCACGCGGGTGCGCACCGGGGACTCATTATGACGGTTCATGACTCGTCAAAATGGGGACCCACAGGTGGTTCTTCAGGATCGCGATGCGATGCGATGCGTGACACTCGTCGACGACGACGATAGCGACGACGACGATGGCTACGATGGCTACAATGATGGCGACGGCGGCGACGTGTCGGTGTTTCGACGCCCGCGCTGGATCGCGACGACGAGGGGTAGCAGGAGCAGGAGTAATCAGAGGAGGCACGCCGAGGATGGTGTCGGTTACGTGTCGTGGGAAGAAGAAGTCGAAACAACGACGACGAAAGGATGACGACGACGAAGATTACCACGACGACGACGACGAATCCGGGACGCACTCGATACGAAGCGCCTCCGACGCGGGGTTCGACCCGACGCGACCGATCGCGAGCTTTGAGACGATGGAGAACCACGAGAAGAAGCTGTTGCGGGGAATTAAAAAGTCAATTTTGGACGCCGAGTACGAGCTGATGCTCGACGCGTTGCAAACCGAGCTCGTGGTGTGGCAGGATTACGTCAAGGCGAACGGAATGAAGGTTGTGGTGATATTTGAAGGACGAGACGCGGCTGGGAAAGGCGGGTGCATCTCGAGGATTACCGAGGTGCTTTCGGCGCGGATTTGTAAAGTGGTCGCGTTGGCCGCGCCGACAGAGGAGGAACGGACGCAGTGGTATTTTCAGCGGTACGTCCAGCATTTGCCGTCGGCGGGGAACATCGTCATCTTTGATCGGTCGTGGTACAATAGATCTGGCGTGGAGAGGGTCATGGGGTTCGCCACCGAAGAGCAAGTGAAGCAGTTTGAAAAGGATGTCAACATTTTCGAACGCATGTTGGTGGAGAGCGGCGTAAAAATCTTAAAGTTGTGGTTTGACGTATCCGACGCCGAACAGGAGAGTCGATTCTTGGGAAGAATCCAACACAGCGAAAAACGTTGGAAACTCAGCCCGATGGATTTATACGCGCGAAGTAAGTGGTACGATTACGCCAAGGCGCGCGATGCGATGTTTGAAAACACGAGCGACACCGTGCCGTGGAGCGTCGTACCGGCCGACGACAAGCGCGTCGCTCGGCTCAACGCTATTCAGCACATTCTCTCGTGCATCGATTACAAAGAGGTACCAAAAGAACCCCTTAGTCTTCCACCGAGACAAGAGAAACCGAGCGATTACACCGAGCCCGACCTCGCGCGTTTCCAAAAAGTCTTCGTCGTGCCGCAAGTGTACACGAGCGAGGACCTCGCCGTTCGCAACATGGATGGCAGAAAGTGGGAAGACATCGCGAGAGATGTCGCCAAAAAGGCTAAGAAACAACTCAGCGTATCCATGGATGAATCTATGGACGATTCATGGCCGAAATAAATCCGTCACACCGATCAGTGTACAAGAGCGTAAACGCGCGTAATATAACAACATTTGGACGACGCGCGCGACCCCCCCTCAGTGCTCGCGGCGTCAACGGCGCGCACCTTTGGCGGTCGTTTTCAAACCCTCCACCTCGACGCTCCGGTGCGGTCCATCGAACGCAAACCTACCGACCGATCGATCGCGATGTCGTCCTCCGCGTCCGTCAACCGCCGTCCGGCGTCGAGCGCCGGCGCATCCGTGTCGGGAGAGAGACGCCTTTGGCGACATCGTCATCATCGTTCATCCCGTTTCGTCGTCGTCCGCGCGTCTTCGTCTTCGTCGTACGAAACGGTGGACGTCGACGCGGGTAAACTCAAGCTCGAACGCGAAGACTACCTCTTCGTCGATTGCCGAAGCTTTCGAGAGTACGACCGGTCGCACATTACGAAACCGCCCGCGCGAACGGTAAACGTACCCGCAGCGGATAGCGTCGAGGATTGGGTCGCCGCGTGCAGAGAAAAGACGCGTCCTTTGATGAAACTTTTGATCGTCGACGCCGATGGATCTCGCGTGGATGCGTTCGCGTCCGCTCTGGTGGATGCCGGGTACTCGAACGTCGTCGCGGTGGAGGGCGGCTACGCGGCTTGGACGGCCAAGTACACGACGTTTGGACGCAAGGTGCCGCCAAAGGGGAAGTTTGTGAGCACCGGGAAAGAGGCGTTGAAGAGCGGGTTGGATTTGGACGACACCGTCGCGGCGGCGTACGAGGAGAACTGGGGTAAAGAGCCTCCAAAGTACGGTCGGGAGGTGAAAAACGGCGGTGATTAGACGCGACGTTGTAACGAGACGAAAATCTGTTTTATTTCACTTCATTTCGTTTCACTCCAACCTCACTCCCCGACGACGACGCGTGAGATCGCGACATGCTGGATCGCCGATCGATTCCGGGACCGGCGAATGCGTTCGTTCGCGGGAACGACGACGACGAACCGACGACGACGAGGCGTGTCGCCGCGTCTTCGGTTGAAAAGATGCGCAAAAAGGAGAAGAATGTTTTGAACCGACAACGACAGCTGGAGGAAGAACTGGACGCCGATTTGTTCGCGTCGGCGCCGTGGAAGCGGGCGTTGGAGGCGCTGGATGTGGAAATATATAACCCGAATTCTTTAGAGTGCAGAAATAACGTCGGATGGGTGCGACGCGGTGGTTGGCGGTGCGGACGCGTTCCGAGGATGATTTGCGCGATACGAGAATATGGAACGAGTTCTAACGGTGACGGCGCGGCGACGGTGTGTGATCCGACGGGGGAAATGAGGGCGGTGATTCACAGAGACTTGGTGACGAGTGAGCCAGATCTCGGTGCGGGGTGCGTGTGCGTGCTCAAGGACGCGCCGGTGCTGAGCGTGAACTCGATGGCGCACGCACTGATCGTCTCAAACGAAAGCTTGGTGGCTGTGTTCAAGGCTGAGGTTGATTTAGACGCTCTGGCCACCGCGAAGCGGTCGATGATAGAAGAGCGTCAACAATTGCGAGAGCGTCTCCGGGAAAACGCAGTGCTCGACGCTCTGGATGTCGATTGGGACGACGGCGCCACGGACACCGAAGCAAACGAGACACACGAGAACCAAGAAGACCCACAGTTCGAAGATTCCAAGACGGACGAGGAGGAAAATATGGAGATTGCAAGCGACGCACCGACTGGAGGGGGTGATTGCGATGGGGCTGTGGGGCGGGATGAAGACGGAGGGCCAGGCGAGGACGCCTTCGCGAAGGAGCTCGCTGCCCTGTACGGCTTGTGAGAGGAGATTTTAGGAGGCCAGTAGTGTAGAATTATTTCGCCAGGCGAGAAGGGAAAACCGGGCACCGCGCGGACGCGGACGCGGCGTACTTTTTCGCGCCGTATCTCCGTATTGTGCGCAACGTACCCCGCCGTCATGCGGAGCGCTCTCCGCGCGCTCAGATGCACGCGCTCGAAAAGGGGGGTTGACGAGGCGTGCGTAAACGGCGCCGATCGAGGCGAAGCGGCGGTGAGCATGACACATGGGACGAGACCGACGATACGCGTAGTGTATGTCACCGGTAATTCCGGTAAGTTCGCCGAAGCTTCGTTTGTTTTCGCGAGACCGGAGAACAGTAAAAAGTGCGACGTCATGCTGGCTCAGTTTAACGTAGACACGGTGGAAATCCAGGGCACTATGGAGGAAATCGCAATGCATAAAGTGAAAGAAGCTTACAGACTCTTGTTTAACCCTGACGAGGGCGCGAAAGAAAAGTCGAGAGAGTTGCTGGTGAAGCTCGGCGGGAAGATTGACTACATTCTCGTCGAAGACGTTTCACTATCTCTCGACGCTTTACAAGGTTTTCCAGGGCCATACTGCAAGCCGATGCTGGAATCGATTGGGCCGGATGGTCTGTGGAGTCTGATGTCCAGATACGAGAATCGACACGCGTCGGTGGCGTGCACGCTTGGAGTGATCGACCTGCGAGCGCAAGAAAAAACCATAAGCGTGTTATCTGGATCGCTGACGGGATCGGTCGTCGCACCCCGAGGGAGCGTACAACACGGAAAAGCGAGTTGGAACTCAGTCTTCCAACCGGATGGTTGTGATAAAACGTTCGGCGAGCTGCAATACGAAGAACAGGCAGAGATATCGCACCGCCGAAAAGTCCTCGAGTCTTTCCTGAGTAAAATTGTCCTGAGCAAGTGATGTGTGGGCGAGAGAGGCAACGTAGAACTTATAGCGCGATAGTCTGCAGAAATATTATTACTAGTAATACTCATCCTCCCCGTCATAGTTGCGTCTACCGTCGTAATAGTCCCGAGACTGGCGAATATCGACTTCGTCATCAAAGCTTCGTGGACGTCTAGTTCGAGAAGTGCGCTGGCGACCCGCACCAAATTGCAGCTCTACGTTTCGGCGACCGATGAGAAACCATATCCTGATGAGCAAAAGCGCGCGTCCTGGCAATGAGAACAGCTCTTCGACGACGAGTCTCTTCCAGTCGGCGAGTTCTTCCATATCATCTTGCTCGGACACTTCCATCAACGCCTCTTGGTAATCGTCCATGGGTTCATGTTCGGGCGCAAACTCTTCCTCATGGAAGTGTCGACCGAGCCTTCTGTGATGTTTCGGCGTCAGGTCGCTTGTGCGACCGACTGTTTGCACGGCGACGGCAATGTTCGCGACGGCTGCGAAAACCGCAGTGATCACAAGCCCGCCAGCGACGAAAGGAAGAAATTGCACCGCCGCTGGAGAAGTGGTAGAATAGGATTTGACACTCTCTGTCGCCTGGACCTTCTTGCTATCAATACCTAGAGCTCTACCGAGCGCATCCGTGAGCGTGCTCAATCTGCCGTCGTCTTGCGTAGTCGCAGATTCGCCCTTCCCCATAGGTATCTCGGTCGTTTCCTTAGTCGGTGCAGCGCCGTAATTCCCGTTCATCGACTTCCTCACATCGATAGACAACGTCGGCGCCGAGCGACCCGTGGCTTCTTCGGCAAACTCTAACAGTGCCGCGACGCTCCGATCTGAACTCGCATGTCTGTACACTGGTCCCTTACCGGCGGGTAACGCGACAATCGTAGGAAACGTCTTTGCACGGAAATATTTCGCGGCAAACTGCTTCATTTCGTCGCCTTCACACTTTAAGCGGCACACACGCACCGTGGGATCGTTCGCGTAGCACACAGCCACCGCCGTCCACGCCGGTTGCACTTCGTCGCACCAGCGACAGTTTGTCGTCTCTGCGAGAAGCAATATCGTCTCGTCTCTGTGCGACAACAAACCCGCGACTTGATCCCGGCTCAGCTCTTCCACCGCGCACGACACGGCTGAATGCGTCTGCGTCGCCGGCGAAGTCATTCTGTGCCTTTCACTTCGCGCGCGCCTCGCGCGCTCAAACTCGGCGTCTCGCTCCTGCTCGCTCGGCGTTCTCACCGTGCTCCCCCAGTACGACCCCCGTCGACCGATCCCATCCACGTCCCCGTGCCCACGACTCTCCATCGGTATCAACAAACGCTGTCCAACGTAAATCGCCGGTTCCTCGTCGAAATCCCTATCGTCGAAACGAATACCGTTCGTCTCGCACAGCGCGTCCACGCTCGTTCCGTACGTCCGAGCCACGCCCGCCAGCGAGTCCCCGTACTGCACCGTGTGCACGTCGTAATCCCCATCCCCTCGCACCGCTCGCGGTGGCGATCCGCCCCTTCGCACCGCGCGTCTCGTCGTCGTCGTCGTCGTCGTCGTCGTCGTCGTCGCGCGCACGAAATAAGATTGATTATTCGTTGGGATTCTTCGAAGCATCCTCGTCGTCGTCGTCGTCAAACCCGCCTTTGCGCGCGTCGCCGCCTGTGTCGTCGTCGCCCGCGTCGTCTTTGTACAACTCGACATGACGATCGCGTGTTCGCTCTCTTATCGTCGTCGTCGCCCGCGTCGTCGTCGTGACCCGGCGTCTCGCAGTGAAGACGCGATCGATCAAACGTTCTTTCGAGACGTGCGCCAGCGCGGTCCGTCGCGATGATAATACATTTTACGCAAAGTTTTTTGTTTGTTGATACAACGCGCGCGAGATTCACCGTTCGTCGCGCGGGAACCGCCGCGGGTAAAATGTCTACACCTAGGACGACGACGATGCGGTGGGACGCGTTCGTCGTCGTCCGTCGTTTGCTCGATTTAACGGTCGCCGAAACTTCGGACGTCGGCGTCCGACGGGTCGGCCCAGTCGCCAGACGGCGTCGATGAATCGTCTTCGTCTTCGTCTTCGTCGTCTTCTGAATCGTAAGAGTCGTCATCGTCGGTGAACTCAGATCCCGAATGGTCGTCGTCGCTATCGTGATCATCCTCGTCCGAGTCGTCGTCTTCGCTATCGTGATCGTCCTCGTCCGAGACGTCTTCTTCGCCCGCTTCGTACTCTTCGTACCGCCTGGGTGACCTCGCTAAATCAATTTCGAATCCGTCGCCGTCGGCAGAGGTGCCGACGCGAATGCGTACGTCCTGCGCACCGCTTTGACGCACGAACCTCTCGTACGGGTCTTCGTCATCGTCTCCGCTGTAATCAGAGTCGATGAAATCAGAGTCGTACTCGCTGGAGAGTTCGTCGAGCTGAATCCACGGTTGACCGCGAGGATCTTCGCCGTTGAGAAGGGTCCGTAAACCGTCGATGGCGGTTCGCTGCACGCGGCGGTCATCAATCGTGCGTCGACCGTCGGCGTCAACCTCATCGTTCTCGTACTGGAAGTCCTCGTCTTCGTCAAAGTATTCATTCATTTCATCCTCTGTAAAATGAGGATCAAAGAAGTCATTTTCTCCCGGAGGGTCATCCTCGACGTCAGACTCGTCGCCCGTCGCCGGTAGACGTCCGACTTCGTGGAGTCTGATGACGGACTCTGGTGCGTCTAGCATTGAGTCGTATTCTACCGTCGCGCAAGTCATGTCGTCGTCGACGCACCACGCCGCATCGACAATGCTTCGTTCGACGTCCACCGTGCAAATGTCAGAGTAATCCGCCATGTCAATGGTGCAAAACGAATGCTTGTACGGATGATGGCACTTTTTCAGAGCCGAGTGAATCGTCTCGTGGCGAGGGTGTAATATGTGCGCCAAGCCAACGTTTCCACTGCTATTAAATTTAAGAGCGGCGCGGTTCAAGGATGGCACCGTGCGCAAGAGACGCGACGACCGTATATCCCAAACCTCGCGTCCGATGATGATTTCGTTCCCAGCCGGGTGAAAGCAAGCCCCTGCGATTTCAGAGAATCGATCGAATCGTTGAACCGGTGAGGCGCTTGACGTGCGAACGTCCCAAAGAGTTTCATCCCACAGTAGAAGATTATCGTTCGGGGCGAACGACACCTCGTCGTTTCCTCGAGCCCACAGGTCTGAAACGCGATCATTCAGAAACGCAGACAGAGTTCGAGTCACTTGTCTGGTTTCCATGTCGACCAGGCGAACTTGGTAATCATCGCGCGAGAACGCAATGGTCGTTCCAGTTGAGTTGAGCGCGCCGCCGTACGCTTGTTCGAAATAAAGCTCCTCTATTCCGTTCTCTGCATCCATACTCCAGACAGACACGTGCCGATTGTCGATGACAGAGCGCGGATGTCCGCAGGTAGCTACAAACATCGACTTCTGACAACGCGGACCCGTGGGTACCATTTTGCGAACGGCACCGACGCGACCGCCGTGCCTGACATCGAGCAAGGCACTCGTGATCGTGTCATACAAATAAAATTCACCGTCATCTGTGCCAGCAATGAGGTGATCTGGAAAGCCGTATACAAACGTCGAGGCGGTGATCATGGCTTCCGCTTCTCTCAGTGTACGAATTGGCCTAAACCTGCTGTACAGAAAGTGTCGATCTGCTCGACGCATGCCATTTCCCCACCCACGAACATTCGCCCATTCCCTGCGATGGAGACGCGACGAAAGATTCCTCGGCGCGTCCAACACGTGCTTTGCCGTCGGGCACTGATGAGGTGTGAGCAGAGAAAACGGCGCGCACGCGGTAATCGGCGCCGTGCACTGCCTGTGTTGCGCCCGGAGGTACTGCGTGAGAATGGAATCCAATCGTGATCGAACGCCACATCCAGTTTCACCTCGCGGTCCATCTGCGACGAGAACACCCGGAGTCGGGAATTCTTTGTGGACCCGTTCCTTTACGCTCGGCGAAGGCGTGTGGAGCCCGTGGCTACAGGTGGCCAAATCTTTCGCGTGGATTGGCGGAGTCACTAAAGACTTGCGCAAATCCTCTCCGACACTCTTGCGCTTCTGTCCTCTGGAAAGCTTTCCAGGCGACGGATCTGTGACTTTCCTCGCTTCACCGCTGAGCTCCTTCAGCGCCACGTGCGTCATTCCGCTATCTAGACCGAGAGTAAACGGTTCATCAACTTTTCCCAACAGCCCTCTCGCGGCGCCCGTCATTCGTGAACGGGGGGCGCGACGGCGAACCTTATTGTGTGTCAACTTGCTCTTGAAGTTGAGTTTAAGTCGAGGCGGTGGTGAAGAGCACAATCGTGTCACGCTGCCGCTCCTCGCTGGTCCCAAGCGCTCCAAGTGCGCCTCGGTAAGCAATGATGACGCCGTCTTTGACAATCCAGCCGCGACTAAATGCTCATGGATAACCTGAAGGAGCTCTTCGTGGGGATACCGCACTTTTGTCGCAGCAGCAATCAAGTGCCGCTCGAGCTTTGCGAGAGGAGGCGCCGCAGCGTCAGAAGCCACCGCCGGCGTGGTTGCCTTGACGTTTGCAAATCCGGCAGTAGCGGCGATGAGTTCAACGGCGCATTGATGGAATTCCGCAGCTGCAGCCTGCACCGTAGCCGCAGATCCAGTCCCATGCTCTCGATTCGCCTCCCTCGGCGCGTCTCCAGAGTCTAAAATAGACTTGTACGACTTTCCAGTCTCTCTGATGAGTTCGGAGAGATGGCGCGCGATCTGTAGAGTCTGCAGAGTGTGCGCAATGGATTCGTCGCGCGACAATCCCAAAAGAGCCCGACAAGAGAGCGCTCTCGTGATATTCATCGACGGCTGTGGTAAAGTTTTCGATGTCTTGAACAGCAAGTTGAGCAACATTCGCACCCCTCTAGCCTCTTGGATGTGCTTTCGGGCAGTCATAAATGTCTCTTCCATGCGGTCGTAGTCAAAGACCGCGAGCGATTTGCCATCCATGCTCTGCGATCTCTGCAATCGGTTAGAGCGTTGGACATCTTTGGTCTCCGCGTTTTGCAACGCATGAGGAGAAACGAGCATGTTGCACAGCACCTTGAGCGATTCGACGACGACGTCAGTGTCCACAGCGTCGGCAGCCGATCCGATGATGTCGACGAGCAAGTAGCCAGACGTGTAATTCGTGTCCAACTTGGAGCTCGCAGTGGCAACCCTACCGCTCGGATGTGCTGTGACAATCTTCAACACGGTGAGTGAGCTGGAGACGCACTCTCGCAAAACTTGGTCGCCTGGTGCAAAACACAGCAAGTCAAGCATCACTTTTGGTCCATCTTGAGCGATGAACGCCTCGATGACTAACCAAGATTTGGTTTGCATGACGGCGGCAATTCTCTTCTGACGGTTCACCATGCTAAAATATCGATCAGTCGCGTCTTGAGTAATGTCTATCGCCTGGAATAATTCACGGCGTTGCTCATTCTTGCTCGCGCGAGCTCCGTTAGACTCGCCGTCGTTCTTCTTCTTCGCCTTACCGAGCACCTTTTCTTCAATCGATTTGACGTGTTGAATGAAGTGCGCTCGCATGTATTGTCTGAGTAAAAGACTCATGTGATTTCCCGTTTCTTTCGCCATCGCAATGTCATACGCCGATAGACCACTATCACGCATTCGCGTTTCATCGGAAACGAACAACGCGAGCGTTCTTAATAACGTCAGGACGTGCTTGAGACCCGCTTCGGCGTCGTACGCCACTACAACTATGGGAATTTGCACAGCAAACGTGAGGAACAATGCCGCGTGACGACGCGCGTACTCATTGGCGCAATCTAACATTTCGATAGCCACTTTGACGTACTTTCTTGCCAAGTTGACTTGCGGCGAGATCAAACGTTCCAATGCGGTCGTGATGCTTGCTATACCAAACATGCATCGAGTGACGCCGTGATACGTCAGCGGTCCTCGCGGCACGGCGGTGAGCATCTTTGCGCCTCCTCCGTCGATGAACGAGATGGCAAATTTTCTATGGGCTAGAAATGCGCTACATAAACTGAGCGCCTCGGGCAACTGCGGATCTCCGGGCAAGCTCGCTGGATGGTCAAATTGGCGTTTCACGCCGAACGCTTCCGGCCATCCAGTCTCCCCAGAGTCTGTGGCCTGTCCCGCCAAAAGACGCAGTGAGAGTCGAAGCGCGCCGTGCTGAAGAGCCTCGGCGAAACACTCCACGTAATCACCTATGGCGGCGACGCACAGCAATCGCGCCTGGGTCAACATGCGATGAAGATTTTCACAGTCGCCCGCCTCGAGGCCACTCGGACAGTCTTCGCCCGCGTCTCTCGCCTTTGCCACGGTATCCTCCGAACTCACCTCCCACCCCGGACCGTCCCCCCCTTCATCACACACGACACGCACCAACGGCGCGAGCAAGCTCTGCATGACGCCGTTTCGAACGTTGTCGCTCGCTAAATCATCCGTAAATAGCATCGTCGCCAGCGCCGCCGTCGCGTACGTCTTGATCCGGCGCATATCCACCTCTGGCGTCCGCCCCAACAATCTGTCCACCCCTTCCCTCGATTCCCTCGACCGTTCGTAACACCTTCCATCTAAAGCCAACTCCCCGAGCACGGTACAATACGTCTCTCGTCTCGCATCGTCGTACGGCAAGATGGAATACTGCGTCGGCGAGTTTCTGTTTCTACACCAGAGCCCGCACGCCCGCAACACTCGAAGCGCCCCAGCCTGTTCCCCGAGCTCGCACGAGTACATCCTATCCCCGACGCACACGTCCACAACCAGCGTCTTCCATTCGCTCCGCACCGGCAACGAATCAATCAAAGCGAGCGCGCTCCTCGACCCTCTGAACGCCGACGCCTCGGCTCCGCACGTCTCTTCAAACCGCCGCTCCTCGCGTTCCACCACTCTCGCCAGCGCGTGATACGCCCGCGTTCGCTCCCCCCCGGTCGTCGCAGATTTTATCCCGCTCCACGCAGATTCAATCTCCGCTTTCGCCTCGCGCTGTTCCCGATCCCGAGTCGCTCGCGCCGTCGCCGCCGCCGCCGCTCGCACCGCGCCTCCTCGAGCCTCAGCCTCGTCCGCGTTCGCGTCTCGCGCATCGTCGTCCGCCTCACCGTCACCGCGCGTCGCCGGACCGGTTCCATCGCGAGGCATCGGTCCCGACGGACCGCGCGCGCGATTCGCCGGACCCCAGTCCGTCCGTCCGTCCGCTCGGCGTCGTCCGAGGACTGAGGACGTGCGCGCATTTCATTTCGCATCCATCTTTTGTGCCATCCAAATGTCCGAAATACATACATAATGTTTAAAACATCTAACAAGCGCTTATGAATGAAAGATGAATATACGTACCTAGATGGATTAAAACCAGTCTCAGTACGATAAATGTGGATTTTTCACGTCAATCACGGTCGATAGGTCACATCGACGTCGACCACCCTCCGAGAGACGTCGCGCCGAACCGCGGCGCGCGACGCACCCGTGGATCGACGACGCTTCGCGCGCGAAACCGCCCCCGCGTGTTTCCCCGGCCCACGCGCGACGACGGACGGACGACGAGCATGATTGGACGCGCACCGACGACGACGTGTACGGTGCTTCGCGCCGTCGCGAGAAGGCAGAGGTCGTCCGTGACGATGCGAACGACGACGACGACGGCGGCGACGACGCCGATGCGCTCGATGACGACGACGGTGACGACGACGAACGCGCGAATGCGCGCGATGGCGATGGCGCGACCGGGGCGCGATGCGCGACGGGTCGCCGGGACGGCTCGGACGACGACGACGACGACGCGAGCCGTGGCGGACAATCGAGCCGCGCCCGAGGAGGAAAAGACGGAGCCCGTCAAGCTGTTGACGAGCGATGAGAGCGAAAATTTGCTAAAGATTAGACACACGGTACGGTTTTGTTTTCGATCGCGCGCGCGTTTCGTTGCGCGTGATGCGTGACGCCAGGACGCGGGTCGTCGAGACGAGGGGGAGGGAAGGGGGCGCGGAGTCGCGAGAGAAGAGAGAGAGAGACTGACGACGTTCGTTTCGATCGGTTTATGCTTGGTTTACAGAGCGCGCACGTCATGGCTATGGCGGTACAAAAGGTGTTCCCGGAGGCGCAGTGCACGATCGGGCCGTGGATTGAACGTGGTTTCTACTATGACTTTTACTATCCAGAGGGTTTCACGACGCAAGACATGAAGAAGATTCAAAAGGAGATGTACAAGATTATTCGCAAGGATTACCCGCTTCGTCGGGAGGAAGTGTCTCGTGAGGAGGCTGAACGTCGCATTCGCGAGATTAACGAGCCGTACAAGCTCGAGATTCTCGATGCCATCAAGACGGAACCTATTACGATTTACCACATTGGCGACGAGTGGTGGGATTTGTGCGCGGGTCCGCACGTGGAATCCACGGGCAAGCTCGACCAGAAGGCGTTCGAGCTTGAAAGCGTTGCCGGCGCGTACTGGCGCGGGGATGAAACCAAACCGATGCTTCAACGCATCTACGGTACGGCTTGGGAGACCGCGGAACAGCTCAAGGCGTACAACGAGTTCAAGGAGGAGGCCAAACGCCGGGATCACAGAACGATTGGTAAGGACTTGAACTTGTTCTCGCTGCAGCAGGACAGCGCTGGCGGTGGTTTGGTTTTCTGGCACCCGAAGGGCGCTCACATGAGACACATGATTGAGACTTACTGGAAGGATCTCCACCTTCAACGCGGGTACGAGTTGCTCTATTCTCCGCACGTCGCGAGACAAGAGCTTTGGAAGACGTCTGGCCACAGCGACTTCTACTCTGAAAACATGTATCAGCCGATCTCGGTTGAAGACGAAATGTACCAGCTCAAGCCGATGAACTGCCCGTTCCACATTGTCGTCTACCAAGACGGTTACTATTCGTACAAGGATTTGCCGATTCGATGGGCCGAGCTCGGTACCGTGTACAGATACGAAAGAAGTGGTACGATGCACGGTCTGTTCCGAGTCAGAGGTTTCACGCAAGACGATGCTCACATCTTCTGCTTGCCGGACCAAATCACGTCCGAAATTAAGAGCGTGCTCGACTTGACGGAGGAAATTCTTAGCACTTTTGGTTTCAAGGATTTCGAAGTCAACCTTTCGACTCGTCCAGAGAAGTCTGTCGGTGAAGACGCCATCTGGAACACCGCAGAAAAGGCGCTCGTGGACGCTTTGAACTTGAAGGGTTGGGATTACATTGTCGACGACGGTGGTGGAGCCTTCTACGGGCCGAAGATTGATATTAAGATTCTTGATGCGATTGGACGCAAGTGGCAGTGCTCTACGGTGCAGCTTGACTTCAACTTGCCGGAGCGATTCGATTTGTCGTACATCGATCGGGACAACAACAAGCAGCGACCTATTATGATTCACCGTGCGATCTTTGGTTCTCTCGAGCGATTCTTCGGTATTCTCACGGAGAACTACGCCGGTGAATTCCCGCTGTGGATGGCGCCGATGCAAGTGCGCTTGCTTCCCGTCACCGATGAAGTGAGCGAATACACGGAAGGGGTCGCGAAGAAGCTCAGGGAGGCTGGCGTCCGCGTCGAAATCTGCACGGGTCAGCGCCTCGCCAAGCTCGTTCGCACGGCTGAAAAGGCGAAGATTCCGGTTATGGCTGTGGTCGGTAGAGACGAGGCTGCTAATAACACTCTCGCCGTTCGCACGTACAAGGATGGCGACGTCGGTACTCTTTCCGTGGATGAAGTCATGTCTCGCGTCGTCAACGCTAACGCGACCAGAGGCAACGACTTCTAAACGTCGTCGATGTTAGGACGCGCACAGCAGCAATGACGCTTTATCTGTATGAAATAATATTCTTTGCTCGAGGTGAAATTATCCAATTCGTAAATATACTTACACGCGGCTAATCGAAATCGCTATCCTCATCGTCGCTATTGAGCGCCATCTTCGCCCCGCGACGAATATTACTCTTATCTATAACGTTCATAGCCTTCTTACCCGCCCTCGGGTTTGCGTCGTCGTTATCACCCCCTTCGTAGTTGATCAACCCTTTCGACGCGAGAACCAGTCTCAAGTGCTCCGTCGGAAAGTCATCCGTGCCCCCAACGTCGTCAAAACCCACTATATAATCCACCACCTTTGTGTTTCGAATCAAACACAACGTGGGGAGCATCCAAATCTTGAGCTTCTCCGTCAAAAACGGCGACTTTTCCGCGTTAATCCGACACACCAACGTCTCCACGTGCTTCTTAGCCACGACTTGCAAATGTTTTTCCATCACCTCGCACGGCCAAGACGAGTTTCTATAAAAGTGCACAATCATCTTATCTTCACCCTTCATCTTTTCAAAGAATGCCTTTTCATCATCTAAATCATTCACCGCCCCGTGTCCTCGCTCCAACGCGCTCTTTCTCGCCTCGTGTGAGCTCTTCATCGCCTCGAGTCGCTTTCGACGAATATCCTCCAGTTCGTCGCCATCCAACTTGTCCAGTCTGTGCAACTCGTCATCCACCGAGTCCTCCACCGCTCGCGCCATCTCGTACACTTTTTGCTCCACCATCGCCTGCGCCCCGGGGGTCGGATTCACTCGTGCGTCAGTCGTCGTCGGTCCGTCCATCGTTCGCGTCTGTCCGTGCGTCCGTGCGTTCGGGAGTCGGTCAACGACAGTGCGATTTAAAACGCTTTGCGCACACTTTCCTTCCGACGCGCGTCGCGTCGCGTCGGCGTCGTCGGCGGTCGTTCATCGCGCGCGAATCGTCGATCGTTCGTTTTCACGCACCTGCATCACGCCTTGATCCGCCATGGCGTTCGTACCGCGCGCGCGTCGCTTCGCAGAGTGACGACATCAAATAAAAAGTAGAAAGTGGTCAACACGCAAGAGATGATATTGTTTAGAACGTAATGTGTACACTTCAATCGAACGCTTGCGTGGCTACGAAATGGGTGAAATCAGACGCGCGAGAGTGTCTCACGTATGGCGAGACGGGATTTCCCTCGCGCGTCGTCACTTGTGAATGGCATCGCGTTGCCGCGCGCGCGCGTCGACGGTTGAATATCTACATCTACAGGTACGGATTCTTCGGTTTGGCGGAGAGTTCTTTCCCCGCGAGCGCGCGCTTGAGATCCTCCTCCATACCTTGTTCGAGTGGATCGCCCGGGGAGTACCTTCTCAAAACCTTCCCATCCCGACCGACGAGGAACTTCGTGTAGTTCCACGGGATTTCGCCGTCAAACGGCGGCTGCTTGAGAAACGCGTACACGGGAGACTCGGGGGACGAGCTCGTGACGTCATCAATCAACGGTGCGGTTAAAATCGCATCTGGATCATCCTTGAATTCCTCGTAACTCGCCGGATCGATTCCTTTGCACCGAACCGGCTTGGATTTCACTGCAATTTTATCAAACACGGGAAAGTCGTCCATCTGAAACTTGCGGTACGCGTACTCCCGCTCCATTTCCGACGTCCCAGGCGCTTGACACCCAAACTGATTCACGGGAAAGGCTAAAATTTCAAACCCATCGTCGCGGTACTTCTTATAAAGCATCCGCAGCGCTGGGTAGTTTGCATTCACCAACGGTCACTCGCTCGCCACGTTGACGACGACGGTTACTTTATTTTTAAAGTCGCCCAGAGACCGCTCTTTCCCGTACTGCATCGCCGTGAGATCGTACAGCGACTCGACACCGCCTCGCGCGTGCGCTACCGGCGTCGTCGTCGCACCGATCGTCGCCGCGATCGCCGCCACGCGCGCTAACGCCGTTCGTCGACCGAGCGAAGAAGAATCAACAACATTGTCGTCAGCATAATCCATCGTCGCTCTCACGACGCTCCCGACCCGACGTAGGCCACGACGCGACGCCCCGCCCGCGCGTCGTCCCGCGCGTCGTCCCTCCGCGTCCGACGTCGCTCTCACGACGCTCCCGACGCACCGAGACACCGACGATGACATGACAACTTGTGACGTCAGCGACGCGTCGTCACTTTTCCCTCGCGCCGATGACGCACAGACTCGTCGTCATCGCGTCGACGTCGACGTCGACGTCGACATGGAGACGGATAACACCCACGCGATCGTCCTCGACCCGACGGGTGTCATCGACTCGCGCGCGCGCCGAACGAGAAGAAGAAGGAAAAGCATCGTCGTGGACGACAGTCATCGACTGCGCAGAGAGCGAGTACGGCAGCGATTTGCTCGTTGAACGCGTGCACGACGACGCACCGAACGCATCGTTCGCCGGATGCGTCGTACTCACGCGAAAAGACGCGCCGGACGCGGTGTTGAGCGAATACAGAGCGGGTGGAGACGGTGATGAAGAGGCGGGGCGAGTGGGTCGAGGCGGCGTGTTCGACGCGTTTGCGTTGTTGCCGGCGCTCACGACGAGTTCGACGACGATACGCATAGGAATACTGGGTTTAGGCGCCGGAACGTGCGCGAGATTTATCGCATCTAGACACCCAGAGGTGGAGATGATCGGGTGGGAGCTTGATCCGGCGATCGTGACGCTCGCGAGGAAACATTTCGGCGTCGGCGATTTGGAAGCCGAAGGACGGCTGACGGTTCGCGTCGGCGACGCGTTTGCCGGCTGCATCGACGGCGACGAAACGTTTGATGGGTTGATCGTCGATTGTTTCGATGAAAACTCCACGGTGGTGCGCTGTTTAAAGGACACGGCGACTTGGTCGGCGCTCGCCGAGAGACTCAAACCGGGCGGACGGATACTCGCCAACGTTTCGACGGGGCGCGGTAGAGGCGCGCGCTTGGAAGACGCGGTGGCGTGCGCGCAGGCTCTCGCGGACGCGACGTCTGGTGAGGTGACGCTCTGGACGTCGGGGGCGTGTAAAATATGGAACGAGCTGATTCTCAGCGGACCGGCGGTGGATTGGAACGACGTGGCGAGGCGACGTCCGGATTTCGAGCCGCTGACAAAGGATTGGTTTCGCGTCGAGCGGCCGGCGGACGAGACGCCGTCCGAGCCTTGGCTCGCGAAGCTGTTGGGATTGACGCCGTGAATTGGCAACCAAAACATCTGTACACTACTAGTATATATTTACATCCATTCATCCAACGCGTCCATCTGCTAGGAATCGTCGCCGCGGCGTCGTCGACAGAGTTGATTCAAGACGGATTTCGTAGCGGCTTTTGTAAACCCATCCGGCGTGTGCACGGCGCGAAATCCCGCCTTTTTCGCCGCCTCTACGTTTCGCGAATCGTCATCAAAGAGCACGACTTTACGACGCATGTCCACCGACCACGACGCGCCGTATTTTTCCAAACAAAACTTTTCAATCTGCAAGTTTTTACCACCCTCCACCGAACACCCATCCTTGCCGCCCACCTCTGTGGGCGTGCTTACGTCCGCCCGCGTCAGCGTCCCTTTCCCGAAAGCTCGATCGCAGTACGCCTGAATCACCTCGTACTTCCCGAAGGATGCAATCTTAAAGTCAACCTCGCTCGCCACGCACGTTTCTGGGTCATTCGCGGCGTCGAAAAAGGGGAGAAATTTCAGTCAGTCTCGACGTAAAGGCGCCTCTTCTCTTCGCGACGAGCGCGCATTCATTCATTCATTCATCCAACGCGTCACGACGCACGCACCGTAAAACCTCTTCAGGTGGTTCAAATCCACGAAATCCTTCTTCCAATCCCTCGTCCCGTCTCGCACGTCCTCCGCGCGAACCCGCGTCGCGAACGAGTGTATCGACAGCACCGTCAAGTCGAAATCCAAAACCACCAGTTCAGTTTCTTCATCATTTTCGTCTTCGTTCCCGCGCGTCGTCGGCGCATCCGTCGTCGCACCCCGAGCCATCGTCCCCGTCGTCGCTCGTCCCCGTCGTCGGCGCGCGCCTCCGTCGTCGGCGAGCTCTGTCGCGTCGCGCGCGTCGAGCGTTCGTTGCAAAAGTGGAAAAACAACACACACGCAACAGTTAGAACAAAAACATCTTTACTATGTAAACACGGGCCCAGCTTGGAAAAGCGCGCGCACGAACGAACACCGCCCGCACAGCTCGACCCGATCGAATCGAGGCGACGCGAGGCGACGCGTCGGAAAAGCGCGCGCCCGATCGCTCTTCAACGTCGTCGTCGTCGTCGACAAGAGCGCGCGACGCGCGTTTCGTGGAGACACGCGCGGGGTGACTGACGGGAGGAAGAAGATGCCGAGGAAGATGCCGGTGACGCTGATGGTGTTGAGCGTTGAAGTGCTGTTATTAGCGACGGCGATGCGGGGCGCGGAAGCGGCGGTGACGAAACCGACGCTGAAGGATAAAGTGGATAGACGCGCGAGAGTGTTCTCGGCGGGATTAGACCCGCACTTGGAGGCGACGGCGGCGCACTGGTTTGAATCCCTCGGGTTTTACGCGTTGCAAGGGACGACGTCGGTGAACGCCGGCGTCTGGGGCGGGGCGCGAATGACGAGCGACGCGAGGTTGTCGACGTCGTATTGCCTAGATTCGACGACGAATACGAGTGTGGTGAGTGATTACGATTTCGTCGGGTGGTTACCGACGTCAGACGTGATTGAGGATTTGGTGGATGACTACCCGGACGCGAAGGTGATTTTGCTCGAATCCGTCGTCACGGAGTGGTTCGACACGACGCGGACGTTCGCGTCGGAAGCGGCGGCGTTGGGAGACGCGTGTGGGTGCGCGAGCGGGGCGACGCGGTCGACATCGGCCGAGTGTGGGGACGCGACGTATCATTACTGCGATGTGTACCCGTGCGTTTGGCGACGCGCGTTTGGTTCGGAAACGCCAGACGCCGACGTATGGAAGACGCACTACATCGATCGCGTGCGAGAAATCAAGCTCGCCGTACCGCGAGATAGGCTTCTCGTGTTACCCATGACCGCGGCGTCGGTCGGGCACGCCACGGCGGTTCGCACAGCCAAGGCTATCGCAGATTTCTTGGATATTTCCGACGATTCAGCCGCCTTTGCCGAGACGTACCCATTCATCCAACGCGACTTGGTCGGCACGGCGCTCGGTACGCCCGCCCGCGCGTGGGTTCTCTTCACCGTGATTGCGTCGACGTACATTCTCTTCTTTATGAACAAGAGCGATCCAGCGCGCAAGTTTGTCCGTAGGTACCTGTGTTGACGCGATTCGGAACGGATCCGGATCCGGAGTGACCTTTGTAACAATCAGTCCTTCAAGTTGTAGCAACGCCTTCGCGCTCTAATCCATCCATCAGCTCCGAATCGAGCCGTCAGACTTCGTCGCGCGCGCGCGCTCCCCCGCGACGCGCATGTCGGACGGGGACCGAGAGGCGGGTAGGAAGAAACTCGACGCGTTTCGCGCGGCGAAAGCGGCGAAAGCGGCGGAAGTAAAGAGCGGTGAACGAGGACACATGCGAACGCAAGCAGAAAGGAGTGCCGAGCACGCGCCGCCGTCGTCGGCAGCGGTGAGCGATGAAGTGGCGACGATGCGACAGAAACTGCTCAAGGCGGTGAAAAAGGGTAAATCTATCGAAGCGGAGCGAGATGCGCTGGTGAAACGGGTGGAAGAGATGGAGGAGGAGCGAAAGCGATTGGAAGACGCGTTGGGGGAAAGAACCGCGGAGACGTCGACGAATGAGGAGCGGGAAAAGGAATTGGTGAGTCTCAAAGAACAACTGTTGAGAAACTCAGAGGCTCTTGAATACGCGAAAGGTGAAGCGCATCGAGCGGCGGAAGAGGCGAGAGATCAGGCGCATCGAGCGGAGAAGGAATTGACGACGTTGCGAGAGGCTCTGCGCGAGGCGACTGCGGCAAAGGAGGCGGCGGAGCGGTCGGCGAGTGAGATTCAATCCCTCAAAGCTGCGGCGAAGGAGGCGAAGGAGGCTAAAGAAGCAGCGGAACGGGAGGTGGAAACGTACAAGAGATCGGCGCAGCAAACGGCGAGTGGAGCGGAGTTGCGCGTGGTTGAATTGAGCGCCGAACTTGACGCCAAATCGACAAAACTGCAAAATCTTGAAGCCGAGCTTCTATCCATGTCGAGCGCTTCCGAGGAAGAGAAGGCGGCTCTCGCGGCGGAAAATGTCAGGTTGTCGAATAAAATCGACGAAGGGAGGCTGGCTCTCGAAGAAATGGAGAAGGAGAAGGAGATGTACGTCACCGAATGCGAGCGCGCTTTGCAAGTGAACGAAGAGAGCCAAAGACTATCGGAACAGCTCAAACAACGTCTGAGCGAAAGCGAAGCCAAACTAGAAAGCACCAATGCTGAGATTTCTGCGTTACGCGAGAAGACAGAGTCGAATGCGGCGGTGGAGGATGCAGAAAGGCGCGCAAGTGAAGCGTTCAATGCGTTGACGCAAGCGCAAGGAGAATTACAAAGCTTGAAGGATTCTTCGGACGCGACACTGAAGGATCTTCGCGCCAAAGTTTCCAACTTGGAAACCGCGTTGCAAACGCAACGTGCAGCTGCCGCTGCCGCGCCCGTCAACACTGGAGTTTCAAACGAAGAGGTGATGACTTTGCGTCAACAACTTCATTCTGCGCAAAAGCAAATCGAACAGCTTCAAAGTTTACTTTCGGATGCGCGCGCGGACAAGGCTTCATCTGGCTTTACGAATAAGAAGAATGAAGACTTCGCGGAGACTGATATCGAAGGAGCTGTGTTGACGGGTGGTTCTTACGCATTCGTTCCGCTCCAAGGGCACTTGAAGTCGGCGACAAACATTCCAGCGTTGCAGCATCCCGCCGCGCTCGAAATTGCATCCAACTTCGATCGCGCATCTGTGTACTTGCAAAGACGCCCATTGGTGCGACTCGCTCTGTCGTTCTACATCTTCATCTTACATTTGATGGTGCTGTTTTAATACGACGCAATTCCTAGCTAGGTAACGCAACATTTTGCGTTCTATTCTCTATGGCTCGCCGGCACTCGTCAACCTCTAATACACAATCATCTTCTCCCTCCCATCCTCCGACGAGCGCCAGGAGCATGTCCACGGGTGGTAGCGGCTCCGCGCCCTGTATCCAACGCTCATTTCGTTGGCGTTTCATCATCGCTCGAATGGCTCTATTATCCTTGACTCGCTTCTCGTTCATCCGACGCATCGCCTTCTTCATTGGGTCCGCTTCGAGCGCCATGAGCTCCTCGATAGTTTTAACTTTTTCAGCGCTCGTGGATTTGAAATTTGTCGCGAGTACCGTCACGTGCTGAATGAGTTCCTCCGTACGCTTTCCAATCGCTAAGATGGCCAGTTCCTTGGCTTTCTTTCCAATTGTATCGCCCGAGGTATTCGCATCGTCGTGCTTGAGCGGGAAAGGTGCATTCTTGTTGTACTGCACGCCCGTACCGTGTATCTTACACTTTACAGTCAACGTTGACGGCCAGCGTTTCGTAAAATTTTCATGGACGATAATCTTTTCATGCAAGTCTCTGCACAACGCGTGCATAGTCATGCCGATGCGATCGTGTTCACCGCACGTCAGCGGCGTGAACCAACCCGGACGGCCACCAGTTACACCCACTTGATCACCCACATCCTTTGGCATTGGCTTTGGTTTGAGAGTGAGTGTCATCTGCGCGCTGATTGACGTCTTTTCGTTGACCTTTTGAATTACTTCACTGTCATCGACACCGTGGGCCGCTTTGCACAAGTCCATGGCGGGTTTTGGCGCTAAACCTATGACGGCTTCGAGACGTTTCGCGTTAAGTTCTCTAATGTCCCAGGCGCTGTAGAGATCGTTAGCCTCGAGTTTAGCCTGCACGTAGCTATCCTTACAGTGAGGAAGAGCGGAACTGGGTAAGTTGCGAAACGCATTCTCAAAGTCTTTGTCCGTGTCAATGACAACGACTCCGTCTGGCTTTGCCATTTTCGATGCGATCTTGGCGAGCAGCTTGTTTCTGGAGATGCCAACGGATACTACTAGTCCGCACTCAGCGAATATCGCTTCACGTACCGCCTCTGCGAACCCCTTACCGCGTTCAGACGGTCTTGCACCGTGCTCAATTTGTACGTATGCCTCGTCGATTGACGCCTTCTCGTAAATGATATTCTTTCCATCCGCTCGAAGTTTCTGGCACACTTCCCACATTTTCGCGTGAAACTCATACGACGCCTTGATGTAAGGCTGATACGAAACCATGTGGTCACTGGTCGTGTGCACGTGAATCATCTTACCGCCGTGTTGTTCCACCAACTCTTTGCACTTCGCAACATTGTCATGTTTTCGAGCACCAAGCGCTCGGGCCCTGTGACAGACGCAAATGATATCACCGTGCTGGCGAATGGCGACAGGGACATCCCTAAGTGACTTGTCCTTAAGTTGCTCAACCTGGGCGAAGAATGCATCGATGTCTATGTGCAAGACACACCTACCTCTGCGTTTCGTAGTCGGTCTCCAGCTTTCATCCGCTGTCGGTTCCGCAATCAGAGGTTCCTGAGACGATCGCGTCTTCACACCCATCGTCGCCGTATCACAAATAAATGTAGTTTAAACGCTTTTTAAGGCTTTGAACGCTCGTACAATCCGATCATGTGGCCATCCGGTCCTCGAAGTGCCGCCACTGCTCCGTGCGTCTCGTACTGAATGCCTCCGTCCAACGTCGCTCCGGCGCGCAGAGCCGCGTTTACGCGCGTCTGAATGTCGTCCACCTCAAAGTGCAGAATCGGGCTGTATCCGGTCGCGAGCTGTGATTCGGCTTCCGCGCGCTGAAGCGTCAATGTCGGCGTTTGCGCGTCCGTCTTTGTTCCGGTGGTCGTTTCGCTCTCGAGCGGAAGTTCGGCAAAACTCTCCGTGCACACGGCGACGCGTAGGCCTAACGCGCGCTCGTAAAACGCGGCTGCGAGTGGAACGTCTCTCTGCAGTAGGAGTATGTGACGTAGGAACGCCGCCGGCGGTCTCGGCGGCATCGATGCGCGCGCAAGTCTGAGGAAGGCGAGATTTGCGATCGGTGGAGAGCTAAAAAATGAGAGTTTATGACAAAGCGGCGGACTAAGATTAAAACATACCCGCGAGTTCGGTGTCCGCTTGGGCGAGTTCTATGAGCAAGTCGTCGTCGAAGAACTTGGACACGGTCACGTCTTCAGACATGCCCTTGCGTCGACGGGTCTTAACCATGAACTCACGCGCAAGGTGCGGCACCGGCGCAGGCTCGAGCGGACGAAGGACAATGGTCTTGTCCAACGGATCGCCCGGAACGACGGCCCAGTGATCAAAGTATGATTGGCCGAAAGCTTGACCTTGCGTGTGGTATCGAAGGTCCGTCTCAAAGCCGAAGGTTTCGATGGCTGGGATAAGCGCCTTGACGGTGTACACCGGGGTGCCGGGTTTCGGAGCGTCGCTGACGACGTGTCCTCGCCTCTTGCTGAGAACCGTGTAAATCGCGCTCATGCAATCCGCAGGAGATTGAATCTCCACTTCATAGATTGGTTCCATCAAACGCGGCGTCGCCATCAGGAATGCGCTGTACGTGCACCGTCGAGCCGTCGGAATGACTTGACCTCCGCCGCGTTGCAATGGCGTATCGGCGACGATGGCGTCCAAAATCTTAAACTTGACGTCTCTAATTGGTTCGTCACACAGCGGACCTTCTCTTGTACCCCACTGGAAACCTTGCACGACCGAATCACGGATGGCAGAAAGCAAAGACTTGTCAACCTCGGACGGAAGCGTATCGTCTAATAATACATTTGGGCCCGAGGCATCTGGACCGAAAGCCCAAACACTCTTCGCCGCGAGGGCATCCCAGTCGTAATTGGACTTGAAAAAATCACTCACAGTCTTCTTCGGCGCTTCAAGCTTGATCTTTCCAGTCTCGATGTCGCTCGCGAGGCCCTTGTCGAGCGGTTCTGCAATCATTGTGAGCTTGTTCTTCTTGTTAGGCGTCTCGGCGTAACACTTGAGCGAACTCGTCTCGACGACAGTTTCACAGAAGGACACCACGGGATCGCTCACCTTGACCTCAATATCGCTGTACATCTCCCGAAGATCTTTCATCACGCTATCTAAATATAATTCACCGCTTCCCATGATGGTGTGTTCACCGCTCTCTTCAACCTTTGTGATGCACGCCGGGTAGGACTTGATGATTTTTCTAAGGCCTTCAACCATTTTTGGCAAATCACTTGGGTTGAGAGGTTCCGCCGCAATCTTCATCACAGATTTGATGTCGAATTCTAATGGCTTGAAAACGTACAAATCTTCATCCGCGTACGCCTTCGGCATGACTTCAGGGACCAGCGTGGCGGTCGTGGTGATGCTCTGGTCGATGCCTTCGATGAGAACCCATGAACCCGCCGTCGCCTGCTTGACCGGGATGCGATACCTTGCTTCGTACACCCACATGTTGCTGACCGTCTTGATGACGCAATCTTCTTCATCATCGGGGGAGAAGTTCTCTCCGAGAACTCGCACTCGATCATTCTTCTTCAAAGTACCGCACATGACGCGACCGAGAGCGTCGAACGCGGAGCAGTCGCTCTTTGGAATGAGCTTTGTAACCATCACTACGGCTGGCGCGGAGGGATCACACGCCTTCATGGCGCCAACCAACTTGCCTCCACTGTGAACTTGGCCACAGTAAGTGCGTTCAACCTTGTTTGCCGCGCCTTCCGTCGCCGTCGGGATGTATCTGATCAACATGTCAACCAAACCAGTGGCGTCGCCAAAGATCTTTTGACAAGTCATCTTGAGCAATGGCTTTGTGTTCGACTTTGCCTCCTTCGGCTTGAGCTTGATGCCGAATTCTTTCAGAGCAGCAGAGAGACTATCGACGGTTTCGCCGACGACTTGGCTGAAAACCTTGTAGAGCGGCTCGAGAATAAACTGAACAAAAGTACGCTCTCCGCCGCCCACAGGTGCCTTCTTCTTGAACGTCCTCGAGTTGGAGTGGTAGTAAACATCGCCCCACATTCGCTTTGCAAACTCGGCGTGATCTAAGAAAACACCATTTACATCCATGTAAAGCTTCGCAAACGATTCCAAGGTGAAGCTAAAACCGTACAGGGCGCTGCCAAAGCACACATTGCCACTTTCCGGGCTCACAGTTGGCGTCGACCCGTCAACGTCGGGAGTGTACACCGCCTCAATCACAGCGTTGATTTCTTCAATCGTGTGACGCAACTTGTGGTATGCATCAGCGGGCGGAAGCTTGAGCTCGACAATCAACCGATCAATCTTCGAGATGAAGACGCAAATTGGCAAACCGTCCCTCGCCGCTTGTTTTATTTGACGCGTCGTGGACGCCATGACGCCCTCGCACGCGTCGACAACGAGTAAAACTCCGTCGGCGAGTCTGTAAGAGGCGGTCACTTCGTCGCTAAAGTTGACGTGACCCGGCGTGTCGATCATGTTGAACAACATCGTCTTGCCCCGGCTCGACTGCAACGGCAGCGTCATGGGCATCGCCTTCAGCGACATACCTCTCGCCTGCTCATCAAGTCTGGTATCCGTGTACTTGAGTTGCTTATCGTTCGTCAACCATTCATAGTCGACATCGTGCGATTGTTCCAGCAACATGTCAAAGAGCGTCGTCTTACCGTGGTGCAAGTGTCCGGCGACGCACACGTTTCTTCCCATGTGCCGAGACTCCCCGAGGAGTCCCACGAGGAACTCTTCGCTGCACTTCATGCTCGCTTCCGCTTGCTGAGCGTGGACTTGAGCGCCAACCGACCCACCAACCAACCTCTGTCCCACGGCTTCGATGTTTTTCACCTTGACTGGCGCGATGATTGGTTTTTCGAGCGGTTGCGCATCCTCATTCTCCACGAGCGTCTCCGTTCCCTCCCCGTACACCTCTTCCGCGCTCGGATAGTACTTTTTATCCTCCGCGAGCGTGATCGCACCGCGGTTTGCATCTTCCATGTCCTCATCCTCTTCCTCCGCGTCCTCCACGGCGCCGTCAAAGTCACCACCAGACGTCGCGTTCATTCTCGCATCGGCTGCCGCCTCTGCTCGATCCATCCACGCGTCGTCCTCTTCACCGTCGTCGCCGTGCGAATCGGCATCCGAATCCACGTCCGGGCCGATGTAGTTTCCAAACTCATCGTAGAGATCCATCGCGAGCGGGTGGGCGACGACGGGTTTCGCCGTCGGACCGCGCGCGCGTGTGCGGCGGCATTCCGACCGCTAACCCTCGTCCGCGCGGGGGGCGAAACATGTATGTATACGCAAACAGTACAGTGTCGGTACCAAAGTGTGATGAGACGCGCGAGAAAGAGCCTGGAATGGCTACGAAGTAAAGATTAAATGATTACAATACTCGCGTGCGTGTGTGCTGGACGCGTGAAAGATGCCCGATGCGTCTAATAAAGTGCGGAACGATGCGCGTCGGCGCTCGCGAGCACGGTGGTGAAGGAGCGCGCGCATGTGGCGTGAGCGGCTTTTTATTCGGCGCCGAGCGGCTTGTCTCTCGGTTCGAGGTTGATCCAGACCCCTTCAGGGAAGCAAATCGTGGTATCGTACATGATGTTCAACTCATCACCAAGCTTATCGCGACTTGGATCAGCTCTGGAGAGTCTGAACTTCTGAACCGTGCTCGCAAGCATCGTCGTCGCCGCGAGCAGAGCAAAGACGCCGCCGATGCACGAGCGCGGGCCAGCACCGAAAGGTGTGTACGTAAAGTCACGACCGGCATTCATGCGACGACGCATGCGTTCTCGAGCAATCTCGAGCTTTGCCGGATCTCCTCTCGCCACCGCATTCGCTTGCTTCTCAGCCTGCGCGTACAACGCTTCATCCGTAAAGCGATCCGGATCAAACTTGAGTGGATCTTCCCAAACTCTCGGATTTCTTCCCATGGCGTATGTGGACAAGAGGATGAAATCTCCTTCCTTCACCTGGTGACCACTCGGCAACGTGTCCGGACCCTCCGCGAGACGAGGGAACAGGTTGATTGGAGCATACTTGCGAAGCGACTCCTTTACCACGCGTTGAGTGTACGGCAACTTTCCATCTTGGACATCCTTGAACGTTGGAGGACGGCCACCGAGAGCGGCAACTTCTTCCTCTATTTTACTCTGAATGTGTTCATAGCGCGCCACATGCCAGAGATTGACGGTAAAATTGGACGCAGTCGTTCTGTGACCGGCCGCCATAATATCATTAATATCACCCCACAAATCCTCATCCGAAAGACTGTTACCGTCTGCGTCTTTCGCCTTGACCAAAACATCTAACAAACAATAATCTTCCTCATCACCTTGTGCAAGCCTTTCGGCGACGACTGCGCGTCTCTCGCTCATGAGCTTGGTTCCAACTGACTCTAAAATGGAGTATTGCTCCTTGAGCTCGCGAACGCGGCCCAATCCCAGAAAATTCTGAAGCTTCAAGATCGGACCCGGAGTGATGAAGAGCTCACCCATAATCTCACTACTCCCGTTGTATGCGTCGAGCAGCTTTGAGATGTTGTCATTCTTGCCCGCCTCTCCGCGAAGAGTTCTCGCCTCGTGCGCTTCGCATTGCTCGAAATCAAACGCAAACGCCACCTTGCCAATCACATCCAACGTGACTTGTTGAGAATCGACGTCAATATTAATCTCGTAGGGACCGCCACCTTTCATTTCCGCTGCAGACGTCCAGGTGTTGCACATGAAAGCGATGCGTTCCTCCACCGTTTTGGAAAACTGCGAGAGAGAAAACGAGTTGATGAAAGGTTTCTGGCACATCAATCGATGCTCTCGGTTGTACTGTCCATCGCTACCCGTGATGCCCTTGTTCTTAATGACGTAACGGAACGCATCGGGAAGCATTCGTAGCCTGTAGTTCTTTGCGTTGCTAAAGCAAACATACTCGACAATTTCCGGGTCCAAAATGGATACGCAAAATGGGCCGATGGCATTCTGAATCCCGACGCACTCCCCCTTCTCCGCAGCCCAATCGAGCATGGCGATGGGCATTCCCACAGGATGCTGCGCCGCTTTGACCAGAGACTTCAAGAAAGACTTGCTGTCAATCATCGCGGGATTACCATCTGCATCCGGCCGAGTCGGCGGCACGCTGTTGAACCCGAGCGCCTCCTTCGCGGCGGTGTACGGGCAAGCCGTCCCCTCTGCACCCTCTGCGCCCCCTTCCACGGTCGCATCGTCATCGTCATTCTTTTCTAACACCGCCTCGCTCGTTCCCGAAGCTTCCGTGGACGACCCAGTTGACTCGACTCGAACAGCTCGTCTAGCTCGAAGCGTTGCTCGTCCCGTCTCTCCTCGCGCCGGTCCCCTTCTCTCCCCCCGCGCGACGCCCGCGTCTCTCACCCGAGGCGTCACCACCACCGCGCACGCTCGCGTCGTCATAATCTCACCACTCTTCACCCCTCTCCAATCGTCGGATCGATCCCTTTCGACCGTCCGAGGCTCCCGTCTCGAAAGCGCTCGAACGCCTCTATCCAAACAATCCGCGCGTTCCGCCCGTCTTCAACGCGTGCCGCGCGTCTCTCTCACCGCCTTTCGGCTCGACCGCGCCCCCCGGTCGACGTTCAGTGACGTTTCGCGCCGCGTATCCGACGCGTCGGACTCGCCGGTGTCGTCGCCGTCGTCGTCGACGCGGTGTGCGGCCGAGCGCCAGAGGCATATCTTCGCAAGATAAGATATGCCTCTGGCGTAATGAGTAGCGTACTGTAGACGTCTTAGTGCCAAACGGAAACTTGTTTTGATATCTTATAGGGTTTCTACGTTGTTAACTACTTTACTACTATTGGCGCACGCATTGACGCGGACGTCAGGCGACGTACTCTGCGGCGGATGCGATGTCGCCGTGGGTTTCAAAGTACTCGACTAGGGCGGTCAGAAAGGTGTCAGTCTTAACCGTATCGCTGTCGATGATGAGGCAGCAGTGCTTGCGAGCGCGTGTCACGGCGACGTTCATCCGGCGGCTGTCGGAGAGGAAACCAACCTCTCCAGAGGCGTTGGATCGAACGGTGCTGATGATGATTGCCTCCTTTTCTCTGCCCTGGAAGCCGTCGACGGTGGAAATTTCCAAGTTTTTCAAGCTCTCGTGTCTGGCGCGGAGCTCGCGGAGAACAGTGACCTGGCCGTTGTAAGGAGTAATGACACCTATGTTGTCGACTGGAATGTCGTGGTCGCGCATCAATCTGCCAACCACTTCCATCACGACGGCGGCTTCTTCTGGATTTTCTTTACTATCACCGTCTTCTTCAACTCGCTCTTCCATGTCACATCCAGCGGTATCGATCAAGAGTAGCACTGGTGGGTCGTCTTCTCCGTCACCTTTGAGTCTGTGCGACGCGACGGATTCAGCCGCCGTCAGCTTGCCCTGATACATGGCGTCAGAGGACCACTGCATGATGTCGGAGTGCATTCTGTATTGTACGGTGAGCATCTTCGCGATTGACTCTCCGTATGTGTCGTGCAGTCGCTGAAACAGCGTGTCGCTTAGGCCCTTGGTCTGCGCTTCATCCGAAATCACCGTCGGAGGTAACTGTAAGTGGTCTCCCGCCAGAACTGCCTTCTTTGCCTTCATGACGGCACCCCAACACGCCGCTTCAAGCGCTTGAGCAGCCTCATCGATGACGACAACGTCGAAATCTTCAAATTTCAGCGTTCCAGAGAGCGCTCCACTCAGAGTTGAGCACACCACTCGAGCGCCGCTGACGACGTCCCTCATCGCAGTCTTTTGTCTGTTCTTCTCCTCCTTGGCTAGCATGCGCAATTCTTTTCGAACTTCATTGCGCTCTATTCTATCTTTCCTATCTGTGAGTTTTGTGAGTTTGCGTCTGAGCGCCTTGCTCTCTTTCGCGCAATCTCGCGCCAGCTTGCTGTTGTCGCTCTTCAGCAGCTGGGCTTCGAGCGACGCTTCGAGAACCGACGGCAGCAACCTCGCAGGATGACCGACGCGAACGAGGCGCAAATTGCCACCCTCGTGCAACTTGACGCTCATCAATCTCTCCACAAGGTTGTCGATCGCTATATTGGAAGCCGTGCACGCGAGGACGCGAGAACCGCGAGTAACCTCTTGCGCAATGTACTCGACGACAGCCGTCGTCTTGCCCGTTCCCGGCGGCCCATGAATCAACGCAAAGTCGACGCAGCGGAGGGCGTGCTCTATTGCGGCGCGCTGAGACTCATCTAAACCCACATTGAGCCATTTCACCCCTTTACCAGTCTTTGAAACTCTCGGCTTGCTTTCTTCAAATGCGACTCCAACGAGATGCGCGCCCGGCTGTTTGGCGTCGCTGCTCGCTCCATACTTACCGACGCGCTCCACGGCGGCAACCAGCCTGTTATGCGTCGCCTCATTTGACAGGCGTTCCAACCGCAAGGTGCCGCTCAAATCATCCGGCACGTCGTCGCAGGCGAGCTCAATCTGAGTGTCTCGTATTCTGTACACCACTCCGCTCGCCAATGGCTCTCCTTCGCCGTCAGACTTGTTGGGCCGCAAGCACACCACATCGTGCGGACTGAGCTTGTGCGGTGGTAACGGCATCGCATCCCCATTCGTAGGACGACTCGCGAGCTCGAGCGTCACGATCGTCTGTCCCAACAAACCTCCTCTGACATCCGTCGCCGTCAGTCCGAGCAGTGCCCTTCCTCGCCTTGCCGCGGCTTCCGGGCTCAACCCTTTCAATATCTCCGCCGCCTGCGCCTCCTCAGCCTGACGCTCCAACTCTAATAACTCCAAAGTCTTCGACGTCCACGACGCGAGCCCATCGCTCTCTTTGTTTCTCGACGCTCGAAGCTCTGTGAGAGAACACTGCACGCACAACCGCTCGCTCAGCGCCAAACAAATATCCGCGTCGCGCACGCCATCGACGCGAAACACGCTCGCGTTCGCGCTCGAATCCCCGAGTAAGATTCTCCGGTCCGATCCTTCCCCCACCGAGGCGTGCTCGATGCCGTGACGATCGGCGAACGCGTGGAGTTGCGCCCGCTGCTTGGCGTTCAGCGCCGGGTTAAACTCGAGTCGCACGGCGTCGCCCTTGCCCATGTTCGTCGTGTCGACGATGCGGCTGCGACCGCGGACGTCTCTGCGCTCCGCCGAACCCGCGGGACGGTCGCGCGAGACGAATGTGTCGCGTCGCCGTGTGTGGAGTAGAGTTGGTTATGTTGGATTACAACTGCAGTCGGCGACGACTATGCCTTCGCACGCGCCTCGTACCACGCGGCGACTTCGGGAATGGCGTGGAATCTATCGTAATACGCCTTGATTTCCGGGTACTCCTCCAAGCAATCCTTCGATACGTGATCGATGCCGCCCGAGCAAAATCTGCGCAACTGAGGTATCAAAGCGCAATCGGCAATCGTCACCGAGTCCCCGACCAAATACTTGGACTTCTTAAACCTCTCGTTGAAAAACCCGACATACCGCGGAAACTCCTCTCGCATCCATCGCTCCCGCATCGCCTTTGTCAGCGCGTCGTGTTCGGCCGTCCCTTTGATTTCCTCTGGATGGCCGAGACTCTTTGGATTCATCCCGATGTACAGACACGCGCGCCAGTTGACGAGCATGTCATCGACGAGCCCGAGCGCTTCGTCGATGTCGAGTTGCATCGACGAGTCGTACAGCGGCACGCCGGCGTCGTTCGCGAGTCGTCCGCAGTAACGAAGGATGGCGTCGGATTGCGCGAGGCACTTGGTTTCGTCAATGTAGAGCAGCGGCAACTGTCCGTAAGGAGTCGTCGGTTTGATTGACTGCCACTGGTCAAAGACGACGCGGTCGTCGGTGAATGGAATCTTGGCGATGGAGAGCGCGAGTCGGGACTTTTCCGCCGGGCCCTCGATGTTAAAGTACTGCAGACGGAGCTTGGGAGCGGAAGCGGCGGTGGCCATTTGACTCGATGTTTCTTTCTTCTGCAAGCTTCTAGAAGTGAGGTTGACCAAGTCGCGTAGCGATGGTTTTCATGGCGTTCATTTGGTTGGGAATTAAGTATTACGGTGAGTATTAGTGCTACAAGTGGGTGACCGCTGGGTAACGCGCGGACGTATCGTTCGTCTAGACGAATGCGTTGTTCGCGCTGAGCTGTTGGATCAATCCGAGCGCTAGGTCTCTCTCGATTCCAGCCGCGGCGGCGGCGACATTTTGTTCGCTAAACGTCAACGTCTCAAACTTGGACAAGAGTCCACCGTCGAGAACCTCGAGCGGTGCCGTGAGCTGGGTGTGGCGACCGTGGAATGCTTTAGGCGTTCTAAAGGTTCTCGGGTTGAGTCCAATCGGAGAGCGCACCATGGTAGTCAGAATGCGTTGCAACGCTCGCAACTTTTCGTAAGACGCGGCGTCCGTCGGCATGAGAATACCGAGAGCACCGTCGAGGGTGCCGAAAAAGACGGCGTGTCTATTCATACCTTTCGGTCGTTCTCCGGGTGCCGCTTTCTTCTTCATTCCCTCGACGTTGAATCGAACCATGCGAGATATTGGGGATCCCACGTGGTACGCAGAACGCACGAGCAACTTTTGTCCCTTCCACGATTCTGTTGACTTTGGATCGTAGGTGAAGATTCTCGCGTTTCCGCTCGTGTCGGATCCAAGGAGACTCAACGTGGCACCATCAATCAAGAATTCAGTGCTCACGACATCCATGCGCTCGAAATCCTTTGAAAGCTGGATCAAAGATTTCTCGAAACCGGTATCCTTCCATCTGAAGAAGTGCAAGCCTTTTTCGAGGTCACCAACGAGAATAAAGTTTTTGACGACGTTGATGCTTACTGTATGGATCGGCGTGTCGAAGAACGCGACACTGTTCAGTTCTGCGCCGTCCCACGTGTGAACAGTGAGCTTGGTACCGACCGCAACCATGAGATGACCGTCCAAAGCGGAGAGCGCCGTGCACGCCATCTTTGCCTCGCGAACGCAGCACAGTTGTCCCTTCCACCGATAACCGTCCACGGCGTCGACGTCTCGTTCCCAAACCATCTTGAATAAAAGCACTCGTCCACGGCAAGGCGTGTCTTCACCTCCCGGCATCGCGGTGCCGACGGCGAGGAGAGAGTTGAGCGCTCCCGTGTTGATATCCTTGAGTTGTACGTTGCGCACGACGACGACGTGTTCACCCGGTTCTAACGCGTGGTTCCAGGCGCTATCGAGAGAGCCCGGAACTAACAAACGCACAGAGTATTGAAGTTCCATCCCATCGTTCGCCTTGGCGCGCTCTCGTCGCACCTTATTCAACGACAGTCCGTGCACGTTGCCCTCTTCAATCTCTCTATCAACCCACGGCACGAGGCTCGAGGTGACGAGCGCATACAGCTTGAAGTCAGGCAAGTATGTAATCGTGTGCGGCGTACACTTCAACGCGAGCTTTCTCACAGGCCACGCGGCTTCGTAGTGCATCTTACTGGGCATTTGGCAGATGCGCACTCCGCCCAACGCGGTTCCCAAGATGAAACCGTGGGGACAGTTCACGTTGTGAAACACAGTGAACGCCACCACCTCTCCTTCTCCTCTCGTCGGCAAGGCCAACACTCTAGACCTACGAACGATGAGCCAGAACGGGTTTGGACCGGCTACAAAGATACCCTGGACTCCGGCACCATCACCCACGTTGCCGATTCTGGTTAGACGCGCGCCTGCGAGCGATTGAGCCAGTCGACCTTGCTCGCCCATGACGCCAGTATTGAGACCGGAACCCTCGACTTCAACGTTGACGCGTGCGAACCGCAGTTCGTTCTTCTCAATAGGTTCATCGCCATCCTCGAAAACAGTACCAGCCGGGACGACGAAACCTTTGTACAGAAGTAGCGTTCCGTCGCCGCGCACTGCGGTGAGCAACGGGCGCTCGTGAGCTCCTTCGAAAGCATCGATTCGCATATCGACAATCTCTGGCACGTTCTCCTCCGTGTTGACCGGCGTCCCAGAACTCAGAATCCTAGAGCCTTCGGATAGACCATCGGCACTCCAAATGCGCGTACAGCTCGGAAGCGAAAACAACTCCAAACTCCCGCCGACTCGCGTGAGCGCAAGCACGGTTTCGCGCTTGTTCACGGCGCCACTCTTCGTGCTTCCTTCCAGACCGGTAATATTGCCACTCGTCGCCGCTCTATGGATCCACCCACTCATTTTCTTCCCTCCACCTGGTGCATCCGCGGCTTCGATGGAATCGTCCACGAGTGAAAAGGCTGTGACTCCCGAAGTCGGAATCGGTCCAGAGTCTTTCAGGGACAACGTCATCTTCTTCTCGTCTCCGGCAACGAGTCGAATGCTGCCGTCCGACAAACGGATGACAATATATGGATCTAAGATTTGTGCGGTGGCGATGCGCGCACCTTTCGGGGCATCAATATCTTCTAACGCTAAGTCTTGGTGCTTCATGCCGTCTTTCAACACACGAACGACATCCTCTGTGACTTGCACGGAACAGTAGTAACCGAAAATGTTCGAGGCCGCCAAAGTAGCCTTGTCCGTGATAAACTCGAGCGATGCACTGACTTCCTGCAACTCTTCCCCAGTTTCCATGATCATCGTCGACGTATTCATAGTCAACAACAAGTGCTCGTGGAACGGATCTCGCTCCTCCTTGGATCCCTCTTTGCGATTGTGCAGAGTCCACAAGCCTTGTAAATTCGGCAAAGTGCCAGATTCAACCTCAGTTACGAGTTCGGGCTGAACACCGCGGGTGAGAATGGCGAGCGCACCGTTTTTACCTTGACCACACGCGGTGATGAGTTCGGTGCGCTCATCCTTGTCAGTGCCGACGGGCGCCGACGCGCCGACGGTGATATCCACGACGGGGGCGACTCCGAGCAAAGAGTCTTTGACTTTGAAATCGTAACCAGCAACTTTCAATCCAGGAATGACGCCCGCCAAACCCTCACGCTTCTTTTCAGCGTGCACAGCTTCAGTTTGTACGGTTTCCGCCTTTGTCGTGCCGTACAACAACGCTTCTAATTCGTCTTCGTCGTCTGGATTTGGCGTTTGCGGCTCTGGCGGAGGCGTATCCGCTTTCGCCCGCTTGCGATTCGTCGACGACCCAGACTTTGTACGCTTGCCCTTTGTCTTTTCCGTTTCTTCTTCTTCGTCGCCTTCGGCCTCCGGCAGCATCAAAGGCGCCGCTGGTTCCTCCTTGGGCGTAAACTTGACGAGAAGAGAGTCGCCGATGCGGCTGCCAAGGAAGAGCAAATCTCGCGCGAGTAAACACATACCGGACGAAAGCACGGCGCCCCCAGCTCGCTGGAGCATCATGCGCTTCAGACTACGACCATCGGTGTGCAAGGCTAAAAGCAAGAGCGCACCAGTCTTCGTCGTGACGAGCACGCGCTCTTCAGAAACCACCGACGCTTGCGCGCCGTCGAGAGTAATCTCCAATCCGCAGTCGACGGCGCGCGACGCGCAAGACGGTGGCGGGTTCGCCATGGCGTTCTCACCCATCCCGGCGGCGCGAGCAGCAACTTCTGCATCGTTCCCTTCTTGCGGACCCCCGAGTCCGAACGTGTTCAGGCCGAGAACGGAAGAGCTCTCTTGGGATTCGTGCAACAAAAAGTCTGTCGAAAACACCAAAGCGCCGCCGAGCGGCGGTAACATCGCCGTGAGCTTGTAAGAGCTCGACGGAAGACCTTGTCGACGCCAAATCACCGTGCTCTTCTGCTTGTCCATATCGATCGACAGGGCGACGATCTCACACGTATCGTTGTGCAAGTTGTACCTTCCCGCCCACGTCGGCGTCTTTTCGTACAAGATTGCCAACGCCGGTTCCCCGTACCCGTGCAAAAAACAAACGTCTCGAATCATCCTCACCCCAACCCCGGCGGTATTGAGCGCAAACGACTCTACAACGCTCGCCGCTGGTCCTCTCACCCTTCCTTCTTCGTCATTCGCCACCAATCCCAACCCGCCGTCCACGCTCGGCAACACGCGCACCCTCCCCGCGACTCCATCCTCTCTCAAAACAATCGCCGCGCACCGCCCTTCCGGATCCGCCACCACCAACGGCGCCTCCCTCGACATCCTCAACGTTGACGGCACCGGATTACACCCAATCGCGCTCTCAAACGAGTGCATCGAGCTCACGCACACATCCCCGGTGGACGGATCGTACTCCACGACGCTCAACTTTTGTTCTCGAATCGCCACCAACAACGCGTCTCTCTGGTTCCTCGGCGCCCCGAACCGGCGACGGAGCACCGCGATGCTTCCGATCGCACCCTGCGCGTCGAATTCCGTCACCACCTCGAGCGTTTCTTCGTCCTTCGCTCCGTCGTCGGCGTCTTTCCGTCCTTCTCTTCGCACCGCGTACACGGTGACTCGATTGGCGGACACGACGATTAGGTTCGGGTCCCCGCCGTCACCGACGGGTCGGGTGAAGTACGCCGACACCGCGTGGTCGACCCCGGTCGGCGGGTGGACCTCTCGGTGCACCGCGTGCGACATCCCGCGTTCGATTGTGACGTCGCGTCGAAATCGAATCCAAAACTTTAGACTTCGGCGCACCGATGCGACGAGTCTCGCCGCGTTTGGGATCTCGGGCGGCGACGGCGGCGACGGCGGCGGGGACGGCGACGAACGATCGACGAGGGCGACGAGGACGTGGCGTGCGATCGATCGGGGCGTCGCGCGGGGCGTCGGCGTCGGCGCGCGTCGGTGTTCAAAGAGGAGGAGGACGCTTCGTCGGGTTGGGTCGGGTGGTTGAACGAGAAAGAAACGGACGGCGAGGACGACGAACGGTGGGGACGCGGGCGATCGATAGCGGGGAGGAGCGGGAATCGACGACGGTGGAGGCGAGCGAAGGGAAGATGAGAGCGTCTTCCGCGAAAGGCGGCGGCGCGGCGGAGCGGAACGAAAGGGAAGGGGCTGAAGAGAAAGTGGAAGACAGTGAACAGCGCGTGCTCTTCGGCGTACCGATGTCACCCGAGGTGTACGCGATCGCGTTGGTGTACTTTGTGCAAGGTGTCATCGGGTTGTCGAGGTTGGCGAAGGATTTTTACCTCAAGGATGAGTTGCACTTGGGACCGAGCGAGACGGCGCTGATACTCTCCGTGTCGCAGGCGCCTTGGCTCATCAAGCCGTTGTGGGGGTTTCTGAGCGATTCAGTGCCGATTTTCGGGTATAGGCGCAAGTCGTACTTGATGTTGTGCGGGGCGATCGGGTGCTTGGGGTGGGCGTCGATGGCGACGTGGGTGGACGCGCCGGAGACGGCGTTGGTGGCGTTTACGCTAGGTTCTCTGAGCATCGCTTTTAGCGACGTGTTGATCGATAGCATCGTCGTCGCCAAGGCTCGAGGCGAAGAACAAGGGGTATCGGGGTCTTTACAGTCGCTTTGTTGGGGGTTCGTCGCCGTTGGAAGCATTGTGAGTTCGTACTTTAGTGGAAGTTTGATTGAGTCGTACGGCACGCGTTTCGTCTTTGGCGCGACGGCGATGTTTCCGCTCATGATTGCCGGCGCTTCGACGCTCGTGAAGGAAGAGCCCGTTGTAAAGAGCGCCAAACTCTCGCGCGAAGGAATCGCCGGAGACTTCAAGTCGATGACTGGTAAAATTTTCCAAGTGTCAAAGAGGCGCGATATTTGGGCTCCGGCGCTCTTTGTGTTTCTCTGGCAAGCCACGCCGAGCGCGGGATCAGCCATGTTTTACTTCAACACTAACGAGCTCGGGTTCTCACCCGAGTTCCTCGGACGGGTTGCGCTTTTGCGCTCCTTCGCCGCGCTCGGAGGCGTCGCTTTGTACAATGGGTATCTCAAACGCGTGCCGCTCAAGAAGATGTTTTGGTGGACGTCCATTCTCGGTACGGCGCTCGGATCAACGCAACTCTTGCTCGTGAGCAGGATGAATTTAGAGTTGGGCATCAGCGATAAGTTGTTTGCACTCACCGATACTGCCGTGTTGACCGTGTTGGGTGAGGTGAGTTTCTTACCCGTGCTCGTTTTGGCGGCGAAAATTTGTCCAGAAGGCGTCGAGGCGACGTTTTTTGCCGCTCTCATGTCCCTCTTCAACGCCGGCGGCGTCACGAGCGAGTTTTTAGGCGCGGGTCTGACCAAATCATTGGGCGTCACCGCGGATAACTTTGACAACCTGTTTACCCTCGTCGCCATCTGCTGCGCGTCCGGGTTGTTACCGCTCTTCGCCATCAATCTGATTGACGAAGTGCGAGATGACGTAGAGGATGATTCTTTTATAGATGTCGAAAAGCAGTCGTGAGTTTGCAGCGCGTGCCACGACAGCCCTTGTATTTCTTACAGTAGTATTCAAATTTTATTATTCATGGATGCCGTCATAAGCCGTATAGATCGCAAAGCGGACTCGAACCGCTGAGTAAACACCAGAGGCGTTCACTCCACCGTGTTGAGATGTGGAGACCCTCCGACGCGAAGCGTCATCATCGGGTAAGTATGGGTTTCGAAAATGATCCAAACTAAGAAGAACATACTACTAATCCAGTACAAAATTTTGTGTTGTTTTTTGTTTTTTTTGAGATGCAGGCCTGTGCTCTGAAAAATCTTGAAGGATAGAGATGGTGCTATCGAAGATACCGCATTTGAGCGTGTTGAAATTTTGAGCCGAGAAACAAGACGTTCTGAAATTCTATCGCGTAAACGAAAAGATGAAACTTTGAATGATGACCTTTTTTGATGCATGCGTCCATGTAATACTCTTTGTAAAAGAGAGGAAGGAAACTCTGTGGTGGAAAAATCCAAGCAAACAAACACGAGAATATTGTACACACTAATGTGAGGGGATCTTCGTAAAGGCTGGAATCCAAAGAACCAGGAGAATGTGAAATCTACGACGGGAAAGCGACGCGACGTCGACACACAAAAACCATAATCGTTGTGAATAAGCTACCGATTGTTTGTGACGGTGCGTGATGATGGCACTGATGAAAAACGGCCAGGTGATGGATGGTTTTCTTTTTGTTTGTTTGCGGTCCTGAAAAGTACGGAGCAGAAACAAAACAGAGAGAGTGTGCGTACGCAGAGTGTAAGAGCGAAGCTTTCCAAAAGCCAAAACTAGAGCGTAGCGTAGAAGCAGAACATTCTTTTGTTTTTCCTGGAGATGAAGCGAAAACGGACGTCGAGTGACGAGCGTCTATACACAGAAATCGGTCTACTCGTGTGGAAAAAGCTGACCTTGGAATAATTGCCGCAAATTGCGCGCGCGCCTAACCTACAAAAGGGAAAACGTACACGCACAAATTCAACGTCGTCGTGAGGATAAACCCGATACATATGTTTGATGCTTTTCCATGACGTTCCGCGCGCGACGCCATCGCGTCCGCCGTTGTGTTTTTTTCGCTTCCTAGACAAAGATCTAAAATTGTGTCAAAAACGCCTCGCGCATCCGGTTCGAATCGTACACCGCGCGTCGTTCGACGACGACGGGCGGAAGGACGTACGAATCCATCCGCGCGAGGGCGCTGAGTGCTTCGTGCGATGCGTCCTCCGAACCCACGCGACGGGACGCGCGGCGGGTTCGTCTGCGTCGCGCACTGACGCGAGCGATCTTCGATCGAGACGCGTTTTCTTGGGTGCCCGCGTAATGTGTGCATAAAAGTGCCATGTACGTCGCACATACCACCCATGGCCGCACTCTGCGACGCTGCGCGAATGTCGCCCAAGTCTCTGCTCTCGACTACATCGACGACGACGACTCGGAGAATGTCGCCGTCCCGGACGCAAGGCGTGAAACGAACGCGAGGACGAGCGTGTGACGCGCCACGGGCGACGTACTCGACGCAGAGCGCGATCGAGAACGCGACGGTGTGCGTGACTGGGGCGAATAGAGGCATCGGATTGGAACTGTGCAAGATGTTTTTAAGTAAAGGAAACGTCGTGCACGCGGCGTGTAGACGGTCGTCGGACGATTTAGAAGCGCTTCGGGCGACGAGTGGGGGGAGGTTGAAGATTAGCCAGCTAGATGTGTCGGATGAAGGGTCGATCGAGCGTTGGGCGCGAGAACTCAAGGCGTCCGGAACGACGCACTTGGACGTCGTCGTGAACAACGCCGGGGTGGTTGGTACGGATGGGTACACGAAATGGGATCTGGATGATATGACGCAGGAAGAGATGCTTTACGTCTTCAAAGTGAACACGGTTGGGCCGGTGTTGGTGGTCAAGTACCTCGTTCGAGAGGGATTATTAGGCGGCGACTCGGATTCGCTCGTCGGCAACGTCACGTCCAAAGTCGGTTCGGTGGACGACAACGGTTCAGGACGAGGATACGCCTATCGCGCGTCAAAATCTGCGCTCAACAATTGCAACAAATCCATGTCCATAGATCTCGCCGAGCAAAACGTACACTTCGCTTTGCTTCACCCCGGTTGGGTGCGCACGGATATGACCGAAGGCCGCGGTCTCATCGACGCCGAGGAGAGCGCCGCCGGTCTCATCTCCGTCCTCGAGGGTAAATTCGGCGATTGCGAAACCACGTGGTTCGATTACAAGGGCGACGCCATCCCGTGGTGACGTCGACCGGCGCGCATTCGTTCGGATTTTTAATTTACATTTTACACGCATTCGCGAGCGCCCGACTCCCCCCCCACGCCTTCGTCGTGCCGCGTCAGCATCTATCCATGTTCATATAAAATCCCCACAACAGCTAATAAAACAGATTCTCTATTCAAATCCATCCGACGAAGCACACACCGGTGGATTACACGGCTAAACCACACCCACAATACGAAAAAACGCGAATCGCGTCGATCCCTCCGTTTTTCCACGTGGACTCGTTCGATCATCTTTTTCCTCCGAGCGATCGTCGTCCCGCTCGTCGTCACACCGTCGCGTCGTCGTCGTCGTCGCCGCACCGACGCGATCGGCGAAACCGCATCGAACGTAATTTTCTGAATCGCGTCTCGTCGTCCGCGTCGCGCTTATCACGTCGCGTTCGAGCGCGCGGGTTCGAATCCCACGGCTCATTTCCCAAAGGTCTCTCGCGCGGAACCACCCAGCCGACGTCGTCGTTCGTCCACCATGGAGCGCGTGCCGAGCGCGGATGAGTTTGCGAGCATGTTTTGGCGAGCGTCCAATCAGGGAACGTCCGGGGTGGCCCGGACGCCGTCGCAAAACGAGCTCGAGTCGTACTACAACGCCATGCTCGGCGCGGGCGCGGGCGCCGACGCCGGTGGACTCGGTGGGTTCCCGACGAACACAACGACGAGTCGTGAAGGGACACCTGGGGTAGGGGTCGGGGCCCCGACGTCTTCCGCGGACGGTGGGATCCCTCGGGTGGCCAGCATAGACTTTTTACGACGGATGATCATGGGTCAGCAAGCGGCCGCGGCGAACGCGGCGGCGTTTGGGGCGATGAACGTCGCGGCGCAAATGCCCGGTGGGGCGACGTCGCCGAGCGGGGCGATGACGCCGAATACGGCGGCGGCTTTTTCGGCAATGGCGAGCGGAGCGAACTTATCGGCGTTGGGACAGCTGGGACAGGTGGCGGCGGATGCGGTCGGCGATGATAATGGGAGTAAACCAAAGGCGAGAGGGAGAAAAGCTGGTTCGGCGGCGGGTAAGGCGCCGGCGGCGAAGAGGGGTAAGGCTGGCGCGGCGGCGGCGGATAAATCGGCGGCGGGTTCCAAGGCGAAGGGCGCCGCGGCGAAAAAAGGAGGCAAAGCTGCGGCTGCAAAAGCGGATTCCGGCAAATCGCGCGCCACGTCGAACAAATCTACCGCTGTTTCTGCGGCAGCAGCCAAAATTGAGGCGACGTCAACCGGAACTGAGGATGATAAGAGCGAAGGCGATTCCGGAGACATGGATGCGGCGCCGGGCGACGTGAGACGCCAACGCCGAATGTTGAGTAACAGAGAGAGCGCGCGTCGTAGCCGGCGCAGAAAGCTCGAGCACGTAGCACAGCTCGAGGGTCAAATCGCGTCTCTCAACGCAGAGCTCGCTGTGGCGTCGCACAAGGCTTCGACAATGGAGCTTCGAGCCGCCGAACTCTTGCGCGAGAACACGGCAATCAAGGCGGAAAAGGAGCGCCTTTTGCAGCTCTTACGCGAGGCTGGTCCTCCGGGTGCCGGCGCATCTACCCCAAAGGCGGCTCCCGCGATCGAAAGAAAATCTAGCTTGCAGCGCATTTCGAGCAACGGGGACATCAAGGGTAGACTAGGAGAGGGTTCGCCGACAATCGGTTCGGGTACCGGTTTCGTTCCGTTTCGATCGCTGCAAAGCTATGAAAATCTCCTCGCCCTCCAACAAGAGGCCGCCCAGAGGGGCAAGTGATTGATTCTTTGATGCATACACGCACCGTCGTTCACCATCATTCCATCATTTCTTTCACACGTATATACTGTAGACTAAACAGACGTTGTTACACAATACCGACAAACGAAACAGACCTCCACTAATCGCCCCGCAATCGATTCAACTATTTCATGCTCGTCGCATCTCACGCATCCGCACCGATCCACGTCGGTCCATCGAGAAGACACCGTCGTCATCCCGCTCGAACGAAGCGTCTGAACGCCACAGCTCGGAACGACGGCGACGAGGATGACGTTCGGGCGTCGTTGAGTTCACTCGACGCAGTCATGGGAACGAACAACGATGACGATGCTGATGCTGACGCAACGTCGACGAGCGTACAGAAAACGACGACGACGACGACGACGACGAGGGAGATGACGATTCCACTGGACGATGAAAAACTCGCAGTTTTATCCCTCGAGGTCCCGAGCGCGAGACACCGGTTGGTACGCGCGACGATGCGGTCGCCGCTGGGCATCGTGTTTGAAGCGACAGAGGATGGGAAGATAGTCGCCGTGGAATTTTTCGATCAATCCGAGCTCGGCCCGTCCGGAGCTGGGGTGAAAATCGGAGATGTTTTGCGAGCGACGAGCGCGATGGTTCCAGAGATGCAATACCCGGCGTTCAACGTCATCGGAGGAGGGGTTGGACGACCGGGATTTCGACGGGTGATGTATACCGTTGGATACGGCGAGACGTTAAACGACGCAACGTTTGATCAGGCCATGAAGGCGATCGGGTCGAACGCCAAAGCCGGGGATTACGACGTCGAGCTCGTGTTTGAACGGGGAATGTGATGAGTTTAGGGTATATTAGCACCTAGTGTTAGATTTAGAAGTGTGTCCAAATGTTACTACAGATATTAGTTGTGAGCCTTACGCGCGAAACGAATCAAATCGAATCAATAGAGCAATCAATAAATCGAGCGGCTATCATCATCGCCATCATCAGTTGACGGCAGCGGGCGGAAAGTTGACGACGGACATGGTTCGTAACGAGTTGATGATTTCGTCGCTATACCCCTTGCCACCGTTGCGCGGTCGAACCGCTCGCACGGGTTCGAGAACATCCTTGGAAAAGTCGCACTTGAACCCACCGATGACGGCGTCGAGCACCTCTTGATCCTCGACGCACGCCATTAACATGCGCGGCGAGCCGTAAACTTCACTCACGAGCTCGAAATCAATCAAATCGTTCGCGTTCAAGCCTTGGACGTCCGCCGAGAGCGTCCGCATGACGTCGTCCACAAGCGCCGGCGGACATCGAAGACCCATCAAGCGTTGCGCGAGCGCTATTCTCACCCCAGGAGAGTCCACGTCGCCGGATTCCACCTTGGAAACTTCCTCCGCCTTGGCTTCGTTCTCCGCCGCGGCAAACTTATCCTTACAGATGCGAGATACCCCTTCGATGTGATCGACGCCGATGACAGCCACCACGGTTTCGTCGCCCTCCACCTTGTCCGCGCACTCCCGAATCGTCGACGCCAACACGCAGTCGCGCTCGTCGATGATGATTCGCTCGAAACAATCATTCACCCGTTGGTTCGCTGCTCCGGCGAGCGGATGATCTGGGGGAAGCAACAATCGATAATTCCGTTCGCTTTGCGCCGCAAACGTTCCATCCAATTCAGCCAAGCTCGGGGTTGACATTAACCTCTTATACGTCGTCGCTTTCGGCCTATCTCCGTACACCACCGTCGCCCCGACCGCGAACGCCGCGGCATACACAAGCACTTCCGGTGGCAACTGACTTTTCATGTGCGCCCACTGAGGGGAGTCTTCAATCGGACCGACTTCACCCTTCAACGCCCCGGCGAGCCGAGTCACGAAAACCAACGCCTCTGGCGCCGCGTTGGCGTCCACCATCATCGCGCTCACCCCAGCCTCGTAATTCAACGCGTTCCCAGTCGCGTCTCCGTGTTCACTCGTCACCGCAGTTTCGACCACGACGATTTTCGGTTTCGTTTTCAGCACGTACTCAGCCGCGTCGTGCGCGCCCTCCGCGAGGTGCGACACGCCAAAGGCGACGCTTCGCTCATCCAGTCTCGTAAACGCCCCCGTCGTCCACGCGTCCGGGCTATCCGTCGTCGTCGTCGCGGGTGAGAAATCGATATCATCCTCTTGGTCTTCGAAAAACGCTCTCGTTCGCGGGACACGCGCGCGGTATCGACGCGGTACCGATGTCGATGATGACGCTCGGTAACCCCTAAAAGACGCGAACGACGTCGCCGTCTTCATCGTCGCGACCGCCATCGCCCGTCGGGAGTGACGCCCGCGTGGGTTTTAAATCTATTCGTGGACGCGCGCGTCGGTGAGGGTCCGGAAGAGTCCTTCGCGGCGTCGGCGAGTGAGGACGAGGGAGGGGTTTGTGCACTTTTTGGTTAAGCGTCGCGGTTACAACGCGCGCGAAGCCGTCACTGCGAATCACGCACCGCTCGCGCGACGCGCGTCTATGTCGTGCGCCCAAGTCGAAACCTTGACGTGTGATGTCGTCGTGAACGTCTTTCCGGCTTCTCCACCAATCATATCCTTATCCTATAAGAGCCGAACGAACGAGAAACGACGCGCGGTCAGTCTCTCGCTTTTTGAGTGTCAACGAGACGCATCCTCATCGTCTTCACCGCGCGCGCGATCGACGAAAACACCGCGCACCTTTGGAACGTTATTCCCACCCTTCTTCGCCTTGGCTTCCTCCTTCGCCCGTCGCGCGTCCTCTTCGCGCTGTCGCGCCTCTGCGAGCGAACGCTTCTCCGAGCGTCTCGCCTTGTTCTTTTTATTGTTACTCTTTGCGTTTCTCGGCAGCGACGACGACGAAGACGCCGACGCGGGTTTCGCCGCCGCCGTGGGGGGTTTATTCCCCGGTCGTTTTCTCCCACCGCCCTTCGGTTTCGCCTTCCCGCTCAACGCGCGCGCGATGAGCGGCGCGAGCGCCGCGCCGACCAGGGCTAAAATGACCAACGGTGATGTCGACGACGTCTTTGACGACGTCGATTTGCGTCTAGTCGCGCGCGATTTGGACGACGACGACGACGACGAAGAAGAAGACCCAGAGCTCTGTCGAGTCGCCATGTCTATCGAGCGCGCGCGCACGAGAGACGCGCGCGTCGTTGTGTGGGAAACGTAACGAAACGCGTCCAACGAAACCTCAGTGTTTGACTCGACCGATGCGTCGCCGTCGTCGGAAACACCGCGACGACGCGGTCGACGGCGACGACGACGACGAATCGCGTCGTCATCGACGTCTCTCGACGTACGGGACGTTGGAGAGGGACGTCGATGCGTATAACGACGCGGTCGTGAAGAGAGACTTTGATGTGTTGCTGTCGAGGTGTTGTTGTTCGCGTCTCGACGCGTCGACGGCGACGACGACGTCGGGGAGAAGGCGATCGCGGGACGACGACGACGACGATGGCGCTCGCGGTCGTGGTGACGGTGGTATCGATGGTGCGAAGAACGCGGGCGAGGGACGACGAGGACGAGGACAAAAGGATGATGATGATGATGATTCGCGTCGGCGACGACTGGCGGCGAGGGAACACTACGCGAGTCACGGATACACCCTCGGCGCGAACGAGCGGACTCCACCGAGCGCGAACGCGTTGCACGATGTGTTCAATCTCGCGTTGAGCGTCGTATTGCGGGAGTTGTCTTTAATGGATGACGCGACGCCGTTTTTAGTAGCCGTGGACGCCGGCGTCGTTCCGGATTACTACGACGTCATCGAGACGCCGGTGGATATTTCGAGCATGCGGGAAAGACTTCAAAACGGGGGGTATCTGAGTAAAGACGCGTTCGCGGCGGATTTGAAGTTGATGGAATCCAACGCGGTGGCGTATAACGGGGAGAAGAGCGTGATTGCAAAGATGGCGAGAACCGTCGTGGGACGGGGCGAAGAGTTGCTGTCGCACATGCCTCGAGTGGATTTTTCGACGTGCGCGAGAGAGGCGGCGTTTGCAGAGACTTTTGAGGCGCAGGCGATTGCGAGAGAGGCGGAGTTGGCAAAGGATAGAGAGGAAGATGCGTACGCGTCGACGTCTTCGTCGAGTGAGGATGACGAGGATGAGGATGACGAACGGGATCGATGGAGACGCGTGCGAAGAGTGTTTCGAGCCAAGGCGTTGGCCGATCTACCCGTCGGATCTCGACGCGTCCTCGTCGCGAGAACGGCGAAAGGGATGGCTGAATTCATGCGGGTGAGCGCTGATCACAATTACGTCGTACCGATGATTCAACACGATGAGGAAGACGACGAAGTTGAATACGACGCATTTGCAGACGCCGAGTCTCCCGAATACGAAGCCTTCGTCTCCAACGCCGTCCCATCCGTTCCTCGGTACTCTGGCCGAGCCATCGTGATGAACGACGCCATCCGCGCCGAAGAATTGAAGCAATGCGTCGCGAAGATACTTCTCACCCGTCGCGTCGGCGCATCGAGACGACAAGGTACCGAAGGACAATCCCGGTCGGTGACGCGCGTCGCGTTTACCGAACTCGCCGCGCTCGCCGATGGGTTTTGCCGCGCCGCCGCTCTACGCGTCGCCAAAGCCCTCGCGATGCGTCGTCGCACCGCCCCGAGCCCCATCACACGACCACCAGGAGTGAGAACACCGGAGGAATCTTTCGCGGATCGCGTCAACGACGCTCGAGCGGCGGCGCGCGTTCTCAAAAACATTTCCAAATCCAGGCGCGCGCTCGGCGCCTTTGCGCAATCCGACGCCCGTCGTCGATAGCGCGTCGTCGGGGCGTATAGTATCATTCACTGCGCGACTCGTTCGGTAGTTCGCGCACACGATTATTATCATTGTTGTTGTTATATCATAGTACCGCGTAGCGAATCCGCTCGCTCTTTGTTGAGAGCGCGTAGAGCAAAGAGGACACACGCGTGTATACATGGCGGTCTTTGGAACAGGATTTGGCTTTTGTGTTAAAAAAATCGTACAGGTTCGTCTTATTGACTCGTCTTCTCGCAGAGTTGGCGTGGTGTACGTAGTTGTTGTAATTCTTGATTTTAACGTTTCTGTTTTGGATGTAGTTTACGAGACGCATCATCTCTTCGTACTTGACTCGACCGGGCTTGTCGATACG
>Ga0255780_10000253_pt1 | contig 52624 bp, 30 predicted proteins | sample 071ome_32_FD_179978 | JGI IMG/M metagenome (GOLD analysis project Ga0255780, IMG submission 179978) | Coastal salt marsh microbial communities from the Groves Creek Marsh, Skidaway Island, Georgia - 071405AT metaG (version 2) | ecosystem: Environmental > Aquatic > Marine > Intertidal zone >... | reverse complement strand
GTCGCGGTGACTGGCAACGACGGTTTCGTCAAAGATTTCAAGTCTTTACTCAACCACGCCGGCGCCAAGGTTGAACTCAACCCTCAAACCGAAGACGCGTTCGATTATCTCATCATTCAAAGCGGGGAAAAGCCCCACTCGGCGTGGATTCGGGCTTCGCGTCGGCTCGGCGTCGTCCGCGTTCGGCACGAATGGCTCGTCGAGTCCATCCTCGCCGGCGAGCTCTTACCCGTCGGTGACTTTACCATTACCGACGACGCCGCGATGCCGACACCCATCACCGGTGGTTCATTCATTCGTCGCAATTCCAGCGATTTCGCCTCGCGCGATGACCCGCTCCGGCGTAGGAAATCGACGAGATACTAGTCGCGCGATGTCGCAATTTGTTCAACAAGGAGCGCGCTTTCCTTTAAACACTTAGACGCCCATCAGCGCCACACGCCGACGCGACGCGACGCGGAAACGACGACACGGACGAAGACGGGGAGAGAGTGAAACGCCACCATGGCGCCGCGCGTCGTCCCGTACTCCCGCATCATCACCGAGGAGATGATGAACGTGTGGAACGTCAAGGATTTTTCACTCAAACTCGCCAAAAACATCCTACTCTGGGAGATACCGCGCGCGTTGACATCCGTCGCGGTGCGTCGCGCGCGGAGAAACGAACCGCAGACGGTCAAGGAAAAGAAGTTCGTCGCGACGGCGCCGGCGTACGTCATGTCGGCGTTGCACGCGGTGGTGGTGGCGTACATCGGCGCGAAGATTGGGTGGTCGGCGTTGGCGTTGAAGGAGACCCGCGACCAGTATTATTTGAATAAAAAGACAGCCATGACGATGGAGAATCTTCGGTTCACCGAACTCGGGAATTGGGCGTTTTGTGGGTACATGACGGGCGATCTCTTGCACGTGTTGGCTGAGTACCCGAGGCTCGGGAAGATGGATACCGTGGTGCATCACTTGTGTTTCATAGCGTGTTCTCTTCTCGCCGGACACTCTCAAACGATGATTCTTCCGTTTTCTTGGTTGCTCATCGGGGAATTGAGCACCCCGCTCTTGTGCATCAGATGGTTCGTGCAGCAATACACGTACGAGCTCGAGAGCGAGAAGATTATCGCCGTCGCCAAGGCTTTGGGTTTTAAAGGCGACGCCGTCGGTTCGGTTAAAAACGCCGGTAAACAAGTCGAATTCACGACGAGCGTCGCCTTCATGGCGTCCTTCTTCTTCGCCAGAATCGTCTGTTACTCCGCCGGGTTCGCCCACATGCTCTGGGCGTGGCGCGCTGGGATTTTAAATCCCATTCCGTCGTCCGTGACCAATACTTTAATCATCCTCGTGTCTTGCGGCGCCGCGCTCAACTATTACTGGTTTTCCATCATGGTTAAAAAAGCTCTTCGCGGTCCCCCGAAACCGTCGTCGACGACCAAAAAAGAGCGATGAGGCGCAGATTTATTCCTCCCGCGTCACCGCCGACTCGCGGCGTCCATCCACCGGTCTCTTTGTAACAAGAAGCAGCTCGAAAGTGTACCAAATTTTCATCTCTGGCACACAAAAAAGCCAACCGTTGACGCGCGCGAAATCGCATTCTCATCCGCGCGTGACTCGCCGACGCGCGCACCGAACCCGACCGATCGCGATGTTTACCCGCGCGAGCCATCACAAATCCGCCCCGCGCGTCGCGTACGTCGGCCCGTACGCCATGGACCCGCTCGGCGCGCCGGTCGTCTTCGCCCAACGGTTGTTGACCTTTGTCGCGCTGTGGGAACTCGTGCGTCAAGTCTTGCTTCGCGCGACGCACCGGGCGATTCGAAACCCGCGAAACGACGCGGAGCGCAGGGTGAAGTTTGAGGCGCCGAAGCAGTACACCGGGGCGATCCACGCCGTGGTGGTGTCCGTCATGGCGGCGATGGTTTTGAGAGACGTGTGCGCGTTGCCGTACGACGAGGATAGGTACTTTAACCGAAGCGGAAACGTTGGGTTGAGCGCGTCGCAGAGGGACTTTTTGGAACTCGCGAATTGGATATTTTTAGGGTATCTCGTGCAGGATACGATGCACATCTTGTTGCAGTTTCCGAGGTTGGGGAAGGTGGACATGGTGGCGCACCACTTGGTTTTTACGTTGGCGTCGGTGTTGTCCGGGGCGAGCCAGACGATGATGCTTCCGTTTGCGTGGTTGCTTCTGGGAGAGATCTCTACGCCGCTGTTGACGATGCGGTGGACGATTCAGAGCGCGACGTATTCTATGCAGGCGAGTTGGGTGATTCCCGTCGCTAAATGTCTCGGGTACAAGGGCGAAGCGGTGAGTTCGACGACAAACGCCGGAAAACAGTTGGAATTTTTCAACGGCATTTGTCTGATGATTACTTTTTTCGCCGTGCGCGTCGTGTCGTACACGATCGGGTACACGCACATGATATGGGTGCGGTACAAGGGTATCATCGATCCCGTGCCCGCGGGCGTCGCTTGGCCGCTTAATATTCTCGTCGGGTTTGGCGCCGGTCTCAACGCGTACTGGTTCTCGATCATGATCAGAAAAGCAATCAAGGGTCCGCCGAAACCCCAACCCGAGGGTGCGAAAGTCATCACCAAGGAGTATTAACTAGTTACAGCAGCTGCTAAGATTTCTGTATTACTACACCAAGATGAACGATCGGCGTTCTTTATTACAAACGTGAAACAAACACAACTAACCGCCGACGAAATCGCGCGCGCGGCAGAGCTCGGCGCATGTCCTGGCCTCCGCGAACGCCCGGCGCCGCGATCGCGTACTGCGCATCCCTCGGCGTCGTTTACGCTCTCGCGTCCGCGTACGTCGAACGTTCAAAGCCTTGAGACGACGACGACGGCGTTCGCACAGTGACGACCGAAGGCTTGACTTTTCAACGACGACGACGACCGTTCGAAGCGTTCTCGCGCGCGCCATGCGCGCCCCACCGCGCGAGGTTGAGATCGCCCCGGGCGTGATGATGCCCACGCTCGCGTTCGGGACGTTCAAACTCCGAGGAGACGCGTGTCGAGACGCTGTGAGAGACGCGTTGGCGACGGGCTTTAGGCACGTGGACACCGCCACGTGCTATCGAAACGAGACGGACATTCGAGCGGCGGTGGATGCGATGCACGCCGAGGACGCCAAGAAGATTTTCGTGACGAGTAAGATCGCTCCCGGGGAGATGCACGAGGAAGGGGACACGGAGGCAGCGATAGAGGCGACGCGCGAGCGGCTCGGACGAACGCCAGATTTATTGCTCGTACACTGGCCGGGGAAAAGTAAAGCCGCGCCCGAGAGCGACGCGCACGCAGAGGTGCGTCTGCGAACCTGGCGGGTGTTTGAACGCGCACTGAGAGATGGAAAGTGTCGCGCCATCGGGGTTTCAAACTTTGAGGCGAAACATTTGATAGAGTTGCTAGAAGTTTGCGAATGTAAACCGGCGGTGAATCAAATCGAGCTGCACCCGGCGTACCCGCAATCAGAGCTCAGGAAGACGTGCGCCGAGCTCGGCGTGCACGTGCAGGCGTATTCCCCACTTGGGTGTGGGGAACTGATCGGAGATTCTCGCGTGGAGGCGTACGCTAACGCCCTCGGGTTGGCCAGCGCGCCGGCGTTGATTCGTTGGCCGATGTCGCTTCAACCGACGTGCTCCGTCGTCGCAAAAAGTTCAGCTCGCGCACGCACCGAGGAGAATTTCTCCGCGCTTAGTCCGTTGGGCCATGACGTCGATGTCCACGCGTGCGCGAAATCGATCGAAGAGGCGTTTCGGAACGATCGGCGAAAGTTTTGTTGGGATCCGGCGGCGGTCAAGTGACGATGTTGCTATGTCACGGCGTCGCTCGCCGGGCTTCACTTTGTGACTCTGAAAACGATCTCAGATGACGAAGACGAATTCCGACAAGATACTCTACGCAAAAAAAGGCAAAGGAGCCGGGTGCAGAGGCTGTAAAGAAAAAATAACTTTCGGACAGTTGCGCTGGGACTCCATCTCGACGGACGAGGATCGAAAATTTGTCGCTTCGTATCATCTCAAGTGCGTCTCGGAGACGACAAAGACCAACTTTGTCCGCTCCCTGCAGGAAAAGTTCCCCGAAGACGACGTCACAAACTCATTCACCATGATGGATGGTTTCGAGTCGATGAAGGAAGAACACCAAGATCACGTCGAGAAAATTCTGGAACAGTACGTCACGCAACCAAACGTGGAGCTGAGCGCCGAAGACGTCGAATGGATCGATAGCGTTCTCGAGGAACCGGAAGAACCGAAACCGAAGAAGAAACCCGCGGCAAAGAAAAGGTCGACAGCGAAGAAGAAATCGTCGACAAAGAAGCAATCTTCGGAAAAGGCATCGACGTCCAAGGTTAAAGAAGGCCGAGTATCCAAAAAGTAAACGTCGCTACATTGTACAATCAAACCGCGTCTCGCACGACACCAACGCACCCCAATCGATGATGCGGACGCGTACGCCGCCAAACGATGGAACACACTTTTAACCAACCCAACGCGCATTTCTTTCGTTTCCCGTCGCTTCAATCGCCGTCATCGATTAAATCTCGAATTCGCGCGCGCAATGCGTAGGGTTTACAATGCCCAGGTTTTTGAAACTGCGATCGCATCGCGGCGCCGGCCCGTCACTCCACGCCGCGCTCGACGACGCCCACCCGCGACGCCGCGCGCAGACGTAGACGACACGCGCACTCCCACCCGCCATGTCCGACGCCGAGATTGATGATTTCGACCCGACGCTCGCCAAGAAGAAAAAGTCCAAGAAGAAGGTGACCCTCGACCTCGGCTCCGACGACGACGTCGCGGCTGCGACGGAGGGCGTCGATGACTTGAACCTCGGCGGCGGCGGCGACGACGACGACGAAGGATTCGGTAAGAAGAAGAAGAAATCGTCCAAAAAGTCAAAGGAACTTGACCTCGGGGACGACGCCGGGGAGTCTTCGTTGGACCTCGAGGGCGAGTTTGGGTCGAAGAAGAAAAAGTCGAGCAAGAAGAAGAAGGCTCTCGAGGCTGAGTTGGGCTTGGAGGATGAGGATGACGGTGCGTCTGATGCGGCGGCGCGAGATGGGACTAAGACGGGATCGGGGACGTCTTGGGATGGTACGACCCGGGATTATCATTACGACGAGTTGCTCGGACGAGTCTTTGGCATCTTGCGCGAGAAGAACCCGGCGTTGGGTGAGAAGTCCAAGACGATTATCAAACCGCCGCAAGTGCTTAGAGAAGGGACTAAGAAGACGGTGTTCGCGAACCTCATGGAGATTTGCAACGCGATGCACCGACCGAGCGAGCACGTGACGCAGTACTTGTTGGCTGAGTTGGGTACCAGCGGTACGTTGGACGGCCAGCAGCGATTAGTACTCAAGGGTCGTTTCTTACCCAAGGTTTTCGAAGGGGTTTTGCGGCACTATTTCATCGATTACGTCATCTGTAACATGTGCAAGTCTTCTGACACGCAGCTCGTCAAGGAACAAGCGTCTCGTTTGTCCTATTGCCGATGCCAATCATGCGGCGCGTCGCGCTCCGTCGGCGCCATCCAGAAGGGTTTCGCGGCGGTCCAAAAGGGCGAACGTCGTAAGGCTCGACAAGCGACTGGTTAATCGATGCGTGCGTTTCGGTAGTCGTCATCACACGTGTGACAGATTTAATACACAAATCAACGTTTGTTCATCACTACAATTGTCTTCTAAAAATTTCAGTTTTTTCATTCGGTGTCCTCCGGAGCTTGACATGCGACGGCGCTCTTGGCTGCGTCCGGATTCATTTCGCATTTCCATGCGTCGTCATCCCCGAGCTGATCCATGTACGATTGCGGAACGATGCGCCACTTTTGGCACTTGTCGCATTGAATCCAGCTCGTCTTTTCCTTTGGGGTTTTCTGACCAGACGTCACGTTTGGTTTGGGAGTCTTTGCCTTCGGAGTCGCCGCTTTCTTCGTGACACCCTTGCGAACCGTCGGCGCCGGACCCCAACGAACAGTTTGCATGGCGATTTGCAAGATTTCTCTGTTACCATCGTCGTACACGACTTCGTGTTCGCCAGATTCCGGTCGGAAACCCTCGACGGTGCCGTAATAGAAGCACTCGTCGCCGGGCCAGAAGACTTCGATATCGCGTTTGACGCACTTTTTACCCAACTTTTCGCCGACATCCTTGAACATCTTGCTGACGGTATCGGTGAGATCATAGGCATCGTTGACGATGCGGACAGACTGACGCCACTTCTTCGCCGTACCCTTACCGCTGAGACGTTCAAACTCGGTAGCCGGGACGGTGAGTTCCTCGACGACGCAGCGTCCGCGCTCGCGGCGCATGAGACAGTAGCGAACCATCTCCTCCCCGCGCTTACCGCCTGGAAGAAGCACGCCGCGCATACCGCCACAGCCGACAGGGATCGGTTTGATGGCAAAAACGAGCCCGCCTTCGGCGTCTGGAAGCTGGACATCACCGGTGAACGGCTCCCACATCTTCGGCAACCATCTAATCGTCACGAGAGGCAGGTGCACTCTGACGAGTTCATCCTCTCCGGCGTTCAAGTATCGAACTTCGTGCGAGCCGTTGATTTCATCGTAACTCACAATCCTCGCCGGAGTGAATTGCATTGTGTTTCCGTGCGGAAGAATGTCAATGTTTTGTCCTATGACGCCGCGGCCGAGTTGAAGGCCGCGCGCGGAGAGGTAATGGATGATGGGGTCGCCCTTCCCCTCACCGGCGCCGTTAAACTTGACCTGCTCTTGCCAGTGACCCTTTACCTTGGCCATGGCCATGAAAGCGGGAAGATCCATCTCCACAGTCTGGCGCTTCTTCGCATCCTTGTACAGTACGACGAGGTTACCACCCGTCAACACAGCGGTGAGACTGCCGCACGCAATCGGAATGGCAGCAGCGCGCACGATGCACGGAGCTTGCAACTCTTGCTGGAACTCCGCGGCAGCCATCGCGGCAACCTCTTCTTCAGTGTACTTGGAGCGACTCGGACGCTTGCGCTTGGCGTATTCGAACTCGTCGTCGTCGTCGTCGATGTCGTCGTCGTCGTCCTCTTCATCATCCTCTTCGGAATCGTAATCATCATCGTCGTCGTCATAATCGTCAACGTACTTCTTGACAGACTTCGTGGCGGTACGACGCGCGCGGCGAACGGTTGGTTCGGGCTCGGGCTCGGACTCGGGTTCCGGGCTCAGCTTTGCTCTTTTCGAAGATTTCGCCGCGGGCGTCGCCGCCGCCTTTTTCGGCTTTGGCTTGTTCGCCTCTTCTTCAGCCTTGGCTTGCTTCAACGCCTCCTCGACGACGTCTTCGGCGTCGAGCTCAGCGGGATCTGGACCATCTTGCAAGTACACGACCGATCCTTCGTCCAAAACCGTCGTCGTCGTCAGCTTTTCGATGTAAGGCGAGTTCCACGTGAGCAAGTCATCCACGCTGATACCCACTTGCTTGGAAATGGTTTCGAGCGTAGTCTCCTCACCAATGTTGTAAACTCTGTAGCCGTTGAAGATGCCTTCACTCCCACCGACCACACGCTTCGTTTCGCGCTCAGACGTCTCGTTCGTCTTCTTCGTCGCCTTCTCCTTGACGAGCTCTAATCGGTTCGGGAGTCCATCCGGCCAACGAGTTTGCTGCAAGCTAAGATAGATCCATTCGCGGTTGCCGTCGTTGTACAAAATTTCGTGTTCACCAGACTCAGACTTGTAACCAATCACCTCGCCAGGGAAATATTGTTCCACCTCGGGAAACCACATTTCAATGCAGCGGCCGATGATGCTTTCTCTGTACACGTGACCTTCGTCGCGAAGATACTTGCCAATGGGAATGCCTCGATCTCTATCGTCTTTAATCTTCTTCGCCGGCATGTCCACTGCGAGTCGAATCGATTGACGCCACTTTCTGGTCGAGCCGCGGCCGCCGAGACGTTCGAATTCAACCGCTTGTACCACTTGCTTGGTGCCTTTTTCATCGGTAAATTCAACGCTCTCATCACCGCGCTTGACACCGGTGGTGAGCACGCCGTCGAGGTGTCCGCATTGCACCTTGATCGTTTGGTACTCGAGAAGAAACTGAGCGCTTGTCGCGCGAGATTGCTTTGGCGCCTCTTGAGACACTTCACCCTTGGGCTTAGATGGAATCGTTGCCTTGGCTGTCAAACGCATCGAACACAATTCAATGTTCTCTGGGAACTTGTGATGGAGCTCGAGATCGAGAGCGCCGTCGCGTTCGAGAGAAATGACGGCAATGTTAAAGCCGACGTCTTCGCCGACATCAGAGTTCCAACGAGTACGAATGTCAGAAAGAACACCTGTTCCGGCGTGACCGCGGGCGAGGCGCACTTTGACCATCATGGCTGGCATGTACTCGGTACTGCTTGTCGCGCCAGCCAAGTGCAGGCAGCGCAAGAGGGCGTTCTTCATGGCTTCGAGCTTGCCCTTGGCGAGAGCTCCGCCGTGTACGGCGGCAATCGGCGGGGGCGCACCTCGGCGAGAAGGCATGCGATCTCCAGTCGTCATGTCAGCCGCGAAGAAACTCTCGGAAGGCATGCCTTCCCCTCGGCGAGCGTTGCGCGCGTTGCGTTCTGCCGCGCGGAATCTCTCCGTCTCGGCTTCCTTCGCCGCGAGCTTCATGCGTTCTTCCTCCGCCTTCTTTTCGGCGGCGATTTTCTTCTCGAGCAGCGGTCTGACGCGCTTGAACATCTCGGTGACAATCTCATCTCTTTCAGCCGGGAGAAGATCCTTTTGACGAAGACCCTTGAGAGGGCGTCCGAGCACGCACACTTCACCTTCGTTGAGCATCTGCGAGGCACCCGGGAGACCCATGGCGGCGGCGGCCAAAGCGGCTTCGCGATCCTCTTGTATACGCTTCATGCGCTCGTCCTCAGACATCTCATCGAGCGTTTTGCGAGGAGGCGGCGCAAGCCACAAGCGAGTTCCCTCGAGGAGATACGTGCCCTTGCCGTAGAAGGCTCCCGGTACCCATCCTTCGTTCCAAGAAATGATGTCATTCCAGTCGACGTCGTGCATGTCAGCCACCGCCGCGACATTCTCGCCAGCTCTCGTGTAATAGCACAAGACGCCGCGCATTTCAAGCAGATCACCCGGCTGCGGGTTGAAGACTTCTTCGACGTTCTTGTTCTTCTTTTTCTTCTTGCCACCCTTCTTCGGGCCTTCGTTGCGAAGAAGAAACTGAACAAGATCGGTAAACGTGGCGTGAGCCAATGGCTTGGTTCTCGTGCCGTTTTCGACCGGCAGGTCGAGCTCTGCGTCTCGATCTTCAATCCAGTGATCGGTGATGGCAACCTTCTTCGAGATGCTCCAGCCCTCGGCAGTCTTACCGTATTCTTCCGCGATGTGAGTGGCTGCCCACTTGGCACACTCGTTGTCGCAGTGAATGAAGCACGCCTGCGCTGGATGGTTCTGTCCGAGATCTTGAAAGCGCTTGCACTTACCGATAATCTCCGCCGTGGAGGGTAAGTGATCTTCGCAAAAGGCACGCGGACACGCTTCGCATCGGAAGAGAATACCACCGACGGCGGCCGCCTTGCGTCCACATTCGTGACAAGAGTGATGCGGACAAGACCAACGATGATACCTCGTAATGTCCTTGATGGTGATTCCGATGCAATCGGGGTGAACAGAAACCGGGCACAAGTCGCAGCACACGATTTCACCACCGTCCCAGCAAGATTGGCACACTGAGCTGTGACCATAGTCGCGGCCTGCGATTTGTGAGCGTGGCTTCTTGGCTTCGGGACCAGTCTTCCCCTTGCCACGCGCCTCGCGTCCGTAGACGGATGGCTCGCCATCCTCCATGTTGTAGTTGTTCGCCTTGAGCACCGTGTGACCGTCGATCTCGATGGTGGTCTTCGATCGAGACCGCTTACCGTGGAGAACGTTTGAGTTGAACTCAGCGGCAATGTCCTTGACCGACTTGTACTTGTTCGCCTTGGCCTCCTTCACTGCGTCTTCGCTCACTCCCATCTCCGCTGCGATGGCGGATGGAAGCATGAATGTGGAAATCGGCGCAGCCTCAGCCTTACCTTCGATGTAGTCTTCGGCAGTCATTACATCGGCTTGCAAGTCAGAGAGCTTCTTGCGTCTCTTATCACCAGCGGCGGTGCGATCCATGAGAACGTCCAACTCTTCGTCGGTTGGTGGATCACCGCTGGACTTGCTAAACACGGCATCGACACCGAAACGCAACATAGCGTACAAGTCGTTCCTGTCGAGCTGGTCGGATTGCTCAGCCGCTTTGGTAGAACCACGCGAAACCATTTGTTCGAGGAAGAGCTTTTTCTCCGCCCTCTGCGTCATCCGTTCCTCAACAGTTCCCGCCGTGACGAGGCGGTAGATGTGCACCATCTTCTTTTGCCCGATACGATGCACACGCGCCATCGCCTGCAGATCCACCTGCGGGTTCCAATCGCTGTCGAACAAAACGCACGTATCGGCGGTTTGCAAGTTGACACCGAGACCACCAGCTCTGGTGGACAACAAAAACGCAAACATTGGCGAATCGGGGCGGTTAAAGGCGGCAATGTCGATTGAACGTTGCACTCGGTTTGTTGAGCCATCGAGACGGGCGAAAGTGTACCCACGCAGCGTCAAAAAGTCTTGCAGAATGTCCAACATGGATGTAAACTGTGAAAACAACACGACACGATGGCCACCGTCCTTCAAACGCTTCATCATGCGATCGAGCACAGCGAGCTTGCCAGACGCTGCAATGAGTTCCTCGACAGGCACGCCCTCCTCGGGTACGTCCGTTCCAGAGAAGAGGAAAGGGTGGTTACAGCACTTTCTGAGCTGCATCAACAACGAGTTGAGCTTTTGGAAGTTATCGGCACCGCCCTCACCCTTGACATTCTTCTCGAGCGACTGCAAAGCTGTCGCCTCGCGAAGCAACAAACGGCGGTACCAGAAAGTCTGAGCCTCAGAAAGCGGGCACATAATCTTCGTCTCTGTCTTTGGCGGAAGTGAAACCTCGACTTCACCCTTGACGCGACGCAAGATAAACGGACGCATCAAAAAGTGCGCCTTTTCGAGCAAACCCGCATCAACCTTGTGCTCGGAAGTGTTCAAATTGAAAGCCTTGTCAAATGGTTCGCTCGACGTAAAGACGTCTGGATGTAAAAATGATAGGATGGCGTAGAGCTCATGCAAGTTGTTCTGCACCGGAGTACCGGTGAGCAACAACGTGTGCTGGCGTTTGATTCTCTTCAAAACTTGGTGCGCAGCTGTCTCCTCATTTTTGACGCGGTGACCTTCGTCAAGAACCACGCACCGCCACATCACCTTTTGAGTAAGTGTGACATTGAAAGCTGGGTTGCACGCCATTTCGTACGTCGTCACCGCGATGTCGTAAGATTCCGTGTTCGGCACAACTTCCTTACGCAAACGCGCTCTTTCCGTCTCGTCTCCAGAGTGCAAGCGCACAACGCGGAAGGACGGCGCCCACTTTTGCAACTCATCCATCCAAGACGAGAGCACTGAGAGCGGACACACGACGAGGTGCGGTCCCTTTGCGTTGCGCATCTCCTTGATGCACGCCAAAAACGAAATGGATTGGAGCGTCTTACCGAGACCCATCTCATCCGCAAGAATGCACGAGCATCCTTGATCAAACATGCTCACGTTCCACCTCAAACCTTCGAGCTGGTACTCACGAAGCACCGCCTTGATCATCGCCGGCTGGTTTTCCACGGGCATGAGCACCTTTTGCGGTCCCTTTTGTTTGGCTTCGTGTGCATCAGCGCGAGCGATGATCATATCCTTCACCTGCGGCGTGATGAAGGGATCTAAAGCCTTCATCTGCGCTTTCAAGTACTTGGCGCGTTTCCCTTGCGCGTCCTCCATTGCCTTGGCCACCTCGCGGTTGTTGTTGACGCATCGCTGCTCCTCATCCGTCACAACCTTGGGTTCTCTCGGCTTTCTGCGCGTGTACGGCTTTCGCGCTTTTTTCTGCTCGAACACATATTTCGTCCGCCCCTCACTCGACGGTAATCCACCGTGCGCGACGCCCAATTCCTTATCAAAAACGCTCGGCTCCCCCTCAGTCAACGAGTAGTTGTTCGACCGAAGCACCGGCTCGCCGTCAATCATGATGACCCGAGCCTTTGTCTTCCGCCCCGACCGTCTCGCCCCACCCATAGCCTCCGCCAAAACATCTGCGGGGATCTCATCGAACCCATTGTCATCGCGCTCTCTCTTCACGCTCCCTCCCGCTCCATCACCCGCCCCTTCGCCCGTCGATCCGTTTTCGCTCGGCTCCGTCTTCTTGACCTCGTCGTCCGCGCGCGTCGTCGGCGCCGTTTCCGCAAGTCCCATCGCGGGAGAATCCGCGTTCCCGTTCGCCGTCGACATTTTCACGCTGACGGTGATTTATCGCGCCCGCCGTCGTTCCACGCGAGACGAGACGACGCGAGCCGGCGTTCAAGATGAAAATGAAACGCAGATCTCACACAGCTCGCGCGCAGCCCTCCTCTCTCGGGTCTTCGCGCGACCGGACGGTTCGTGTCCCGGTTCCGTCCTTCCGAACGCGTCCCGGGGTATCTCGCGACGATCGACGAACGTTCGAGAGCGCGGGCGAGTCGAGACGTGCGACGACGAAGACGCGCGCACGCGTCGCGCGTTTCAATCTGTCGTCGTCGCGTCGTCGGCGTCGTCGGCGTCGTCGCGCCGCCCGTGTCCGGGTCGTGGTTCGAACCCGGGGGTCGTTGGTCCGTGTTTTAAAACCAAGACTACTACTGACACCACTGTATGCGCACAGCGACGTCACTCGTCGCGCTGAGTGTGGGTGGACACGAGAATTCATTCCCCAGACGCGCGCGCGCGTGTGCGTTTAAGTTCGCGCGGCGAGGAATCGATCGAGAGGTGCGCGGCCGCGTGAACACCCGCGGGGGTATCGTCGTTTAGTTTCTTCGCGGCGCGCGCGTTTCTTCGCGCGCGCGCGACGCGTGCTTTGATTCGACCGCGGAATCGAATCGAAACACGCTGACGAGGCTGGTAGTTACGAGTGGACGGTGGACTGACGGCGATTCGACGCGTCCTCGAGACTGATCAGGAAAGAGAACGATGGGTGGCTGGCACGAAGAAGAATCCGAACACGGGGGCGCGGGTGGTGGGTTTAAGGAAACCCGAGGCGAGAATAACTCGGAGGAACATCACCGTAACGCCCAACAACAACGCTCTTCGGAGCACCGAGAGAGGAACCGCGAGGTGCCGAAAACACCGCCGTTCATCGCGTACGTGGGGAACTTTCCGTTTGAGATGACCCAAGAGGCGGTGCTTGAGGCGATCGGGGCGCGTGAAGGTGGCGTGGTGGGCGTGCGCCCGATGACGGATCGAAGCAAGACGAAGGTTCGCGGACTCTTTGTCGAGTTTGTCGACGCCGACGCGTTGCGCGAGGCGCTCAAGGCGGACGGTGTGGCGTGCGGTGAGCGGATACTTCGCGTGAACGTTGCCGAGGAACGTTCTTCTTCGGGGCGGAATTCGACGGATAAAGGCCGACGGGACTCGTCGGATAGACGCCGAGGCGGTCATCACTACAACGCGCCGCGCGTCGAGGCTATGGGCATTTTGAAACCAGACGCCGAGCGTAAAAAACTCGTCTTGCAACCGAGAACCGTCGAGGTTGACGCCGATGAGACCCCTGTGGGAGGGCAGTCCATTTTCGGTGGGGCGAAACCCGTCGATACGACCAAGATTCTCGAAGAAGTCGAACGTAAAATTGACGCCGAGCTCCATCGCGAACACAAGATGCCAACGCCGAAAAAGAAGAGAGAGCAACATCACGCGCCCAAGGCTCCGCTCAAGATGCAAGAGGAGCCGGTCGCCACCGTTGAAGATGCAAATGTTTTTTCTCTTCTTTCCATCGAAGACGATAGCTGAGCGGGGAGTGTGTCGTACGACGATTTCCGTGTCTAGTTTGTACCATCTTGTTTACTTTTACTGTACTCTTTTTGTGAACCTTGACTCGCTCGCATCGCATGTTGTTAACAACAGAACAAATTCAAATGCACTAAACTCGAGATGGGTTTCCTCGTATCACTATTCATCAACTCCTAAATTTCTCTCTCTCTACGTTTAAGTTTGCACTCGTTCGCTGATAATAAAAGCTAATAGTATTACGTTATGTCGTCGCCGGTTTACCAGTGCGATCCAAATCCGGAAGTTCCACGCCTTTACGCGAAAAGAAGGACGCTCTCGGCGTGCACGCTCTGGTTCGCTTGAGATATTGCCGCGTGTTCTCGCACCTCGCGAGGTCTCTGAGGTACGGAACGGCGTTCAACAGCTCGTTGTCATTCTTGTTATCGATAAACGTTGAAATTGGCAACGCGTTTTGTGGATGAAACGCATAGGAATACGGCGCATTGTCCACGATTACGGTTTGCGACAACTCTCTCCCGAGACACGTCAAATCCTTGACATAGTTGCCTTGAAACGCGTAACAGTGACGGCGGAACAACCTCCATCGCACTGTTTTGCGCACGTCGAGTAAATCCAAAACTGGGTTGGCGTACTTCGGCAGAGACGCGGTGAAAACGACAATTTCCCAATCCTTTTCAACCTCTTTTAAAAAGTAATCCACCCACGGACGTTTGATGACGTACACGTCTGACATTTTCCCGTCAATCTCAACCTTGATTGTGAAGTCTGCGTTCGGCACCGGCTTGAAGGACGAGTGCACGAGCGTTTCGTCGAGATCGAGCACGAGACACGGTTTCCATTTCGGCGGATCGGCGGGGGATGAAGACTCAGACGGCGACACGCGGCCGCCCATCTGTAACCCCGGCGCCTCGTAGCGTCTGAATTGCTCCGTATTCACTTCTAAATCGCGCTCGCCGATGAACGGATCTCCCTCGTGCAAGACGAAACCCTCATCGAGACACACAGATGACTGCGAGACGCACGGGACGCAACTCATCCCAGAGGAAGACGAACCACCAGAAATTTGAGACGTGTGCGCCACAACGTTTTCACGCGCGGCATCGTTGGCGTCGTCGTAGTCTCTCGCGCGTTCAAATCCTGTCTCAGTCGCGCTCGTTCTGGATGGCGCCACGCAGCATCGCAAATACGAAACCAACGTCGACCACGCGCTTCGTTTCGCGAAACCGTTCGCTCCGTGCATCATCATCACCGGAACGATTTCTTCCTCCTCCTCTGCCTCGACGCGCATCTCCACCGCCGGTCCAGCAGCCGCTTCGACGTACTCCCCGCCCTCGGCTTCGCTCGAAAAATCTCCAAAGTCGTCGCCAATGAATCTCGCCACGACGTCCGCGTCGCTCGGTCTCTCGCTTCGTCTCGCCCGCGCCTTCGCCGCGCGAACCGCGCGCGAGGATGGGTTTTTCACCCCCGGGGCGTTGTTACCATTCGGCGTCGTCGCTCTCGGGCTCCAGGGTAAACCTTTACCGGGCGTATCCCTCAACTGTTTGCGTTCGACGACGACGGGCGTCGCGGACTCAGATGAAGATCCGGCGTCAGCCTCTCTCTGCGTTACCCTCTCCCATCCGTTCGTCGGCGTTCGCGGCGGGTCGACGACGCTTCCACTCGACGCAAAACCCGTTCCGACACCGTTCCCGCCTCCGTTCGCGTCGTCGCTCTTCATCCTCGCTTCACGAAACGCCGCGGCGGTCTCACTCGATCCGTCGTTAACAGCGACATCGTAACTACCGCGATTCGTGGGCATCGGCGTCGTCGGTTTCGCGTCCGCCGTCGATCGCGACGTCGTCGCGTCCATCGCGCCCATCGCATCAATCGCGCGTCCGCCGTCGATCGCGCGATCGCGCGCGCCGACGAGCGCCGCGGACGCGTCGTCCGTGGTCATCGATGCGTCGAATTTTAAAGCGTCGCTCGCGACGCTGGCGCGCGCACGATGTTTGATGTTTGAATGAAGAACGCGGGTCAGAGCGCGACGCCGCGTCGCGTTGGACGGCGACGACGCGCGAGGACGACGAGGCGCGACGGTATATACATACATCGCGCGCGCGGACGGTCGGGTGCGGCCGGCGGTCTGAAAGAAACGCGCGCGCGTCGTTTCGTACACTGAAAAAAGTGGCGGCTGGTCTCGGGCAGAAACGATGCGAGCGGTCGCGGTTGGACGCGGGGTCGGCGCGACGACGTCGACGACGACGATGAGATCCGCGTCGACGGCGACGGTGAGATGTGTTTTATTGCGGCGATGCGTGGACGCCGTCGGGAGGACTCCGACGGTGAGGAGACGCGGACGAACGACGACGACGGTTGCCGCCGAAGCGGAACCGACGGAACCGACGGAACCGACGAACGCGAGAGGTCGAGAAGCACCGGCGATGGTGATCGAGAGACGGAAACCGAGCGAAGAGGAGATTTCCAAGTGGAGAGCGCGCGCGCTCGCGCCCGGGGAGTTGTGGCTCGCGCCGTTGACAAAGGGTGGGAATTTACCGTTTCGGCGGCTGGTGGCGGATGATTTCGGAGCGCGCGTGACGGTGAGCGAGATGGCTTTTGCAAAGTTTTTGTGTAAAGGAAACCGGGTGGAGCGGGCGAGGATTCGACGACGGGACGACGGTGGGGTCTTTGGGGCGCAAATCGCGACGAAAACGATCGATGAAGGGGTGAGGGCAGGATTGATAATTGCCGAAAATAACGCCGATTTTATCGATCTCAATTGCGGCTGTCCAATTCACGAGACTTGGCATCGAGGTCTCGGCGCGGCGTTGTTGAAAAAACCGGCGAAACTCGAGCGTTTGGTTGAGGGCATCGCGGCAGGCGTGCCGCTACCGCTCACGGTGAAGATTCGACTCGGTATCGATTCGAGCAACCCGGCGAGACGTATCGCGGAAGGTTTGGAAAACGCGGGCGCTTCGGCCATCGTGATTCACGGGAGAACTAAAGAGCAAAGATATACCTCACACGCCGACTTTGAAACAATTCGCGAGATTGTTCAGGAGCGAAACATTCCAATCATTGGCAACGGAGACGTATTGACGTGGTACGACGCGAGAGATCGTATGGAATACTCGGGCGTTGCGGCGATGATGGTCGGTCGCGGCGCACTCATCAAACCATGGATATTCAAAGAGTTTCGAGAGCAAAAAGCGTGGGAGCCGACGGCGGAGGAGCGCGTCGGCGTGTATTACAAGCTTCGTGGGTACATGCGTGAACAGTTTGGGGATGATGATCTCGGTAAGCGAAGGTTTGACGATTTTTTCCCGTGGCATTTAGGCTTTTTCTGCCGCTATCGGCCGCTGCCCGAGGAAATATTTGGAGGGCGAGCGATTACCGATCCATTGCTTCAATCGAGGCTCGGGTTCGCCGTCGAAGGCGAATCTGCCGAGGACCTGCCGCTCCTCGAACAGCTTCTTCGATGCGAACACGAAGAGGCGCATGCGAGCATCGCCGAAGCGCTTTGGAGCGCCGAGACTTTGGAAGAGGCGATTTACGAGCTTGAGATTTTGGCCAAGGAATCTCTCGCCGGCTGGCAAGCGGCGGTGGCGAGCGGCGATCGACGCTCGAACAACTCGGACACGATTCGAGGCTGAGCTATCAAGTTGTACAATTCATTAAAAAGGCTAGGTTCGTGTGGTACCGTAGAAGTGTAAGAAGACTAAATTCAATTCGCAGTGTTCGTGATTTCTGGAGCGAGTTTGTGCGCTTGCAACGGTAGCGTCTCTGCGTATCCACCCTCGAGAGCGAGACGATCAACCATCGATTGGTCAAGTAGTGACTTTTTGTTTTCGTCGTGGCTAAACGGTTGCGACATGGCGCGCATAAAGGCGCGAGAGACTTGCATCGCCATGTCCGTCGATAGGTTGAGCACCTCTTCGCGGAGATGTGTGGTGATCCATCCCGGAAGTTTCCCGCGCTTGTCCTGAGAGTTGTAGCGTTTGTCGGCGAACACCATGAGGCCGTAGTCTTTCTTTGAGCGAATGACACGGCCGACGCATTGCGCAGCTTGACGAACGGCGTCGAACGCCAAGAAATCGCTCTCTTTGATTTGGAATGTCTCTCGCAAGTATTCAAGACGGGCGCGAAGGATGCGAGACAGCGTGTACTGATACGGCACTCCGTACATGACGACGGCGCGTCCGTAGTGTCTGTCAAAATCGATACCCTCTGCCACTTTTCCTCTGGCGACGGATAAGAAGATGGCGCCGCGTCCGCAGTTGCATGCGCGTCGATAATTATCCAAAGCCAAGGATGTCTCGACGACATCTGTCGTCTCGATGAAGACGAGCTTGTGCTGCATGATTTCGCGCAGGATTCCCGTCTCGTGCCACTTTGTGACGATGTTTTCCATGTAAGAGTAGGATACGAAGAAGGCGACGATGCCGTCTGGCACGGTTTGCGCCAAACCAACCAAGATGCGACCATAGTTTTGGATGACATTTGGATCGTCGCGCATGTCAAACTTTGTCGAAACCGCCTGCTGATCCGCGCCTCGAGTGATCACCATCGGACACAGACACTCCCGCGTGAGCGTCATCGCGAGACTCTTCTGGCTCACTGGATTAAACCCAAGCAATTTGGGATACAAGTCAATCGGGCTCAGCGTACCGGACGTGATGAAGACAGACTGGAAACGCTCAAAGACTGGCTTGATGGCGAGCGATGCGTCGAGACACGCCAACTGCATCACCGGATCTGGGATGTTGGGGTATCGCTCGTCGTAAGGTTCTAAAATGAGCGAAAATCCCTTTGAATACGTGCCCACCAAGGTGGCAAAGTTGGCCACGAGAGAGAGCGCGTTGTACTCATCCATGTCGACAACCTCGAGCGTCTTCAACAGGCTCGTCAGGCGATCGTAACAAAACTTGAGAGTCTTTCCGTCGATGCCCGCGTTTGCGGCACAGTGCTGCAAAAAGGCAGTGGGTGTCTCCTGTTCAACTTGAGTCGATTGTAATCGCACCTTGAGGTACTCGACGAAGCGTCTGAGCACGGCTACAAAGTGCTCAGCGCGACGAATGTTACCCGGCACAGCCTCGCGCAAAATATCCGCAGGAATGACTGGGTTCATGAGCACGTCTTCGCCTCCTCCGCGCTGTAGCACGCCTTGTTGCGCCAATCCATTCACTAATCTTTCGTATTCCTGTCGAAGTCGTCTCTCGTCCGTCTGTTTCGCGCGCTCTATGCGCCCGTTGAGCGCGGTGATCGATCTTCCGGCGTTTTCCAAAGTTTGTTGGCGCAGATTGACGCTCAACGCTTCAATGCAAACGTTGTCAATGTTGTGCGCCTCGTCGAACACGACGACGCACTCCTTTTCGAGAGAACTCGAAACTAAACTCGCCACTTTTGGATCGAGCATGTATTGGTAGTTGTACACGACGACATTGGCAAACGAAATCATGTTTCTCGCCAAAAAATACGGACACCACTTCTTCATCCGCCCGAACGCTCTCAAATCGTGCAGCGTGTACACACCCGGCGGAAGAACCGCCTTTTCCCCGGCGCTCTCAAACTCCTCGAAGAACTCGCACGAATCAGGCGCGCCATCGCCGTTGTCACCCCCATCCGACGCCGCAGACGTCTCCCCTCTCGCCTGCCGTTCCAACCTTCGCTCGCGCACCCAACTCGCCGTCAACTGCCGACATCTCCCATCCACATTCTCTCTCGACCCCTCCTCCGCAACTTTCGGATGCACACACATATTCTTCCGACTCGAAAGACCCACCGCGAGCATCTGCGCCTTTTCTTCACCCACTCGTTCGCCAATGTACTTCTGCAACGTTCTACACTCTGCCAAAACCTTCTCCATCTCTGGCACCGTCCGCGTGCAATAAATCAACTTCCCCACCTCTGGATGCGCCAACTGATACGACACACACAACGACAACACCGTGATCGTTTTCCCCGTTCCCGTCGGCATCTCCAGCGCCCCGTGTCCGCGCGCATCCAGCGCGCGTTTCATTTCGAGCATGTACGCATACTGTTCCGGGTACAGATTCTCATACGGAAAGTACACCTCCAACCCTTCGAGATTGAACCGCATGATTCCCCTCGCGCGCGCGCGAATGCGTTATCTCTCCCCTCTGCGACTCGCCGTCGCCCGTTCGTCCGTCCGGCGAGTTGTGACGGCTGTCGCTCGATCGGATCGCGCACTCAGTTTTTTCAATGGATTTTCACAGTTGTTCGACGCAACGAGAAAAAAACGCATCGGCCAACAATTACGACACACATCGTCGCGTCGCGATCGAGGGCGAACAACCGGAAGGTGCGGTCGACGAAGAGAAGGCGAATCTCTTCTTTATTTCGCTCTTCTCCCTCGCTCCGGTGGACGACGACACCGAAAGGAGGGCGTGCGTGCGGACGCACAATAAAAAATGTTCGCGTCCACGCGGACGCCGAGCTGCCGGGTCGTCGCCTTGTCGACGACGACGGAACGCGCGAACCACAGGCGCGGGGGAACCGGACGCGATGGTTTGAAGAGAATTATTTCGCGTCGATCGGTTGATGCGCGCGGGACGTCGGCGGCGGCGATGGGCGCGTCGAGCGGGCGAACGACTACGGAAGTTGGTTGGGCGTTAAAACCGGCGACAACTTTAATGGCGACGGGTATCGTCAGCGGCCGAAGAAGAGCGGCGTCGGTCGTCGCGCGAATGGGTGAGAAGGACGGTGGCGGTGACGCGATCAAGGCGGTGAAAAAGCCGAGGCTTCCCGCGCTGGACTCGATTCGGTTCTTTTTGATCACGTACATTAGCGTCGGGCACTTTATCGCGTGCGCGACGAGGGACCCGTTGACTTTGGCCGCGTTGTCTCAGGTGAACGTCGTCGTCGGGGCGTTTTTCGTGCTGTCGGGATACGTCGCGGCGTACACGACGACGGCGCTCGGGACTTACGAGGCGTCGATGGATCGGTTAAGACCGAGCCCGTCGTATTTTGTCAGTCGAGTGATGGGTTTTTACCCGCTGTACTTTTTGGTCAACGTCGTCTTTGCACCGATGTTCTTTTACGCGGATTCGTTTTATAACGGACCGGTCACCGCGGCGGTGCACGGTTTGATGACGTTTTCTCTCACGCAGGCGTGGTTTCCGATGCACGCGGAGCTTTGGAACGCGCCGACGTGGTTTCTGAGCGCGTTTACATTCGCCTTGGCGGCGATGCCGTTTGCGCTCCCATCCATCGCACAATTCAAGCGCAAGCATCTGAGCTCGGCGTTTAAAATTCTAGTTGCCGTCTCCCTCGTCGCTAAATTGGCGTATTCATACGATCTTGGCGCGTGGGGATTCATGGAGGGCGTCATGTCGGCGAAGACGCACCCGAATTGGTTGTACTTTAATTCGGTTCGATTCTCACCCTTCAACGCGCTCATCGACGTCTTGATGGGAGCGGTCGCCGCGCGAAGTGTTATGATTGACAGCGCGGATGGTGAGTCTGTTCCAAAGCAAAACGCTGTCTTATCCTGTTCCGCCACGCCGCTCGTTGCGATGGTATGTTTCTTGGCGGCGCGCGCGCTCGGCGTCGTCGCCGTCAACGATGCCATCAGTCGCACCATCTTCACCGTGCTCTTCTCCATGTTTGCCGTCAATGTGCACCGTGAGACTGTCAGAGACGGTGGTGCGGGATCGTTGGTGTCCAGAGTGCTCTCGTGGAAGCCGCTCGTGTACCTCGGTACGATTTCCTTTCCGATTTACATCTTGCACGGTCCAATCGGACAGGTGTTCTACAAGCGCGTCGTCGCCACCAAGCTCTTCGGCAAAGTGTTCACGCAGCACCCACAGTTTTTCCCAGTGTATCTCGTCATCGTGCTCGCGTCCGCCGCGCTGACGCACGAGTTTTTTATCAAGAACAAAAAAGTACAAGAGCTCTCAAAATCGGTGACGAAGAAGGTTTCGGCGGCGCTCACGGTGTAATAATATGGTCGTCAATTCTCCCCTTCTTTTCTTCATAGCGCGTGTGTACGAACGACGAGAAACGATGTGCGTCGCGGCGAGAGGGGCGGTGATGTAGGTTTTTGTATCAAAGCGTATAAAGGCCGACGTGCGTATCGTTTTCATTGACAATCAAGCTAACTAGACGAAAAAAGACACGACGACTGAGAGTTCTTATCGGTTTCAAGCATTCGCGGTCTAACACGAAGCTCCCCCGGGTCAGGCGCACTCATGTGCGCGCAACCAGCACCCCCATGGAGACGCGACCGCAGAAGCGATCGCGTCACCATCTTGTTCTATTACTCGCAAATAATCGTGACAAAAACGACGACGGCGAATTTATTCTTCAGCCTCGGCGTCGTCAGCGATGTTGAAGTAACGGAGCTCGTAGACGTTGCGATCCTTGGCGGACGCAATGACGCGCAACCAGTCACGAACGTTGTGCTTCTTGAGGTACTTCTTGGTCAAGTACTTCATGTAGCGCTTGCTCATGGCGATTTCAGACGTGACCGTGACCTTGGTCTTGTCGTTGGAGACGGTGACGGCTTCGCCGAGGGCGCCAGCCTTACCGCCAACCTTGATGCGTTCGGAGAGGAACGCGGAGAAGGAACCGATTTCCATGATCTTGTCCTCAACCTGTGTCGGGGTAAAACGCAATCGCATCGTCAGTCGCGCGTTCTTTCGGTCATCCAAAACCGCTCCGCGGTGCGGCGCTCGAGCTCACCAACCCTAGGGCTTTCTACATCATCGGAATACGTACCGGCTTGGCGCAGTCAATGACAAAGGTGGAAACCTTCTTCTTGTTATCTACGTCGGCGATGATCATAAACACATCCGTCAGTCTCTTCGTCTTCACTCGTCTCGCGTGTCGACGCGTCGCCGGTCGCGGCATCCATCCATCCATCCGTCCAACATCGGCATCGGCATCTTCACGCGGTCTTCGTCCGCGCTGTCTCTGCATCGACCCTCGCGTCGCCGCGCGCACCGCGCGCGATAGCGGAGGAAAACAAGCGAGCGAATATTTTCACGCACCCTTCGGGGCCATCGTTGGTGTTTAAACTTTCTTCGTTGACGCGGGGGTGCTGCGCGCGTTAGAGAGACGGACCGGGCCGGCGCCGAGGAAGCTTTTCACAATCTCGAGCGTTGGCGTTGCACGAATTTGTGTGATTTTTACATTTGGAGAAGGGCTCGCTCACCCGAGCCGAGCGGCCGCCGAAGCGACGGCGAGACCGGCGGTGAGGGCGCGTTCGATGGCGTCCGCGCGCGCGGCGACGTCTTGAGGGTTCCTGTGTAAATCCCTGAGGACGGCGATGGAGAAACGCTCGGGGTCGTCGAACAGATGGGCGACGCGCTTGGAGGACGCTTGCGCCTTGCGACGAAAGGCGTCGGCGGCTTCGGGAGATTTCAGACGCAGAGCGTCGAATTCGGCGCGAATGCGAACCCGGGCGTCGCGAAGATGCGCCAAGGATGGGATTTTGGCGTACAGACCCGGGTTGACGTCGGCGGGGACGAGAACGGGTAAGTCTTCGAGGCTGGCGAGAAAGTCTCGAGCCCGAGCGCAGACTCGGCGAGGCTTGAAATCCCAATCCATGAGGACGCGCCACGGGATGACGGCGAAAGACGTCGACGGCGCGCACTCGTCGCAGTACACCTCGTCTGTGTATCCACACCTCTGATACCGTCGAAGCGGTCGAATCAACCCTTGAAAGTATCGCGACGCCGACGACTCGCCGACGCCGAGCGCCCGCCCGCAAGAACAAAGCCCGCGTTGCGCGTCAATCTGCTCATCGAGCGTTCGACCATTCGTCGGCCCGTCGACGTGTAACGCCAAATCTAATCCTTTCTCCGGTATCTCATCCAAAACCTCAGTCATATCTTGTAAAAACTCGTCATCCTCGACGGTAGCGGTATCGGTAGCGGCGACGACGACGTCGTCGGATGACGAAATCCGTCCGCGCCCCATCATCATCGCCGCCCCTTTCCCCCCTAAATCCTCCACCAAGCTCTTCGTCCGCTCCCCAGCGACGCGTCCAAACTCCGTCAACCCTTTCGCCGCCCCAGCCACCGCGCTCGTCGACACTGTCGATCCGTAATCCACCGCGTCTCGCACGCGCGTCGCCACGTTTGTAAACGCGCGCGTCGTCGTCGTCGCCAATCGATCCATCGTCTGCAGTCGTCGCCGTCTGTTCTCGTCGTCGTCGTCGCCGTCGTCGTAACGAAGCTCCCTCGCGTCGTCTTCCATGTCTAATCCCTCATCCAAAACCAGACTCGTCGACATCACGTCGGCGTCGTCGTCATCGTCGCGCGTCATCTTCTCTAACGACCTCCTCTTCTGTGACGACGCGCGCGACGGACGTCCCTCGCGGTTTCCTTCCCGTTTCCACCGCCCGCGACCGACGGACGCGCGTTCGTTCGAGTATCCGTCCGCGACGACGCGCCGCCGACGACGACGACGGACGCGCGCTCTTCCGGTTCGCGTCGACGAGTGCGCGACGACGTCGGTCTCACCCATCCATCATCATCGCTCGGCGACGTCACAACAGAGCGACGATCCGATGGCGGACGAGGACAATTCGCGACGAGCGCCGACGAACGACGCCGCCGATGCCGACGACGCGGACGACAGCGCCAAGGCGTACCTCGAGAGCACGGTGACGCGGGTGCTCCACGACGCCCTCGTCGCGCTGAACGACGCGCGTCCGAGCGCGCCGGTGAAATTTCTCGTCGATTACCTCACCGAACGCGCCGACGCCGTCGACGGGGAGATCGCGGCGAAGCGCGGCGGATCCGGGAACGCCGCGTCGCCCGCGAACGGCGACGCGTAGACCGCGACGTCGTCGTCGTCGTCCGCGACGCTCGCGCGAGGCGTCGTCGTCGTGTCTTCCGTTCGGTTATAAAATCCGAGGGGGGTAATCCGCCGGCGGCGCGCTTCGCGCGAGTCCGCGCGCGGCGACGCTTTTATTATAGACAGTCGTCGACGCGTAATACATAGATCTTTTTTAGCATCATCTCTCACACTCACCCACGCATGCGCGCGCCCGCCCCCGCGCGCGACACGAACGCCGAACGAACGGACGGTTGGGACTTCACCGTTGAACACACCCGTAATTTTACATCAACCAAACCGCACCCCAGCGGGAATTCAAAATCACGACGTTAATACGCCATAGTTCCGTATACAAACGGACGGGAAGCGCATCAAGAGGCCGCGGGTTCGAACCCCGTATTGGACAACGTCGTCGTCCAATTAGCTCAGTTGGAAGAGCGTTTGACTTCTAAACCACTTACTTTTTACTATCGATAGTACTTAAGTACCGGTGCTTAAGTATGAGTCAAATGTCCGATTTGTACTACCGTAGTATTACAAGTAGGATAGTACACACTAGTACCTAGTACTAACTACTCCCCAGTAGTACTACAGTAGTACACACGCGTACGTATTGTACGATGCGGGAAGCTGTTTTGGAACACCGGGGTCCCGCGCGTCAACACGAAAGATCGTTCTCGAACGTTCGCGTCGCGCGCGACACATCGCGCCGACGAACGCGAGGAAACGTACGTCCCGAGGGCGAGAGCGCGGGCGAGAGACGCGACGAGACGTGTCGAATCGTCGAACGCGGACGATCGGATCGGATCGGACGTTCGGGTCGGATAGAATCGGATCGGACGTTCGATCTTCAGTGCGCGCGTTTGGGTGTTGAAGGAGAACCAGACGTCTACAGGAACGGAAGGAACGACCGAGCGCGATGACGAAGACGGACGAGCGGGCATCGAGCGCGTCGTCGACGTCGGGACGCGAGCGGGGGTGGATCGGGCTCGCGGTGGGCGCTCGCGCGGAGGAGGAGGAACAGGAGGCGCTCGTCGGGGCGAGACCGCGGACGCGGACGCGGACGCGCGCCAACGTCGCGGCGACGCTCGTCGTCGGGGCGTGCGCGGCGTTGGCGACGGTGGGCGCGAGAGTGGCGATCGGGGTTGAGAAAGGGTCCGTTCGCGGCGGAGGAGGGGGTCTGTCGTCGTCCGTCGCCTCGCTCGGGGGGGGTAGACGCGGCGGCGGCGCGGCGAGGGGCGCGGCGAGGGGAGGTTCTTCTTCTTCTTCTTCTTCTTCTTCTCGATCGGCGCGTTTCGACGAGGATGACGAAGATTACGAAAAACCCGGAAAAGTGACTGTGGAAAAGGCGGCGGCGGCGCTCGGGCAACGCCGGTGGACGAGAGCGGAGCAGGACGAGGATGACGCGAACAACGCCCTCAATCACGGCTTCGTGTCGATGGATCAGCTTCGTAGTTTTGAACAGAGTCCGTGGAAGTGGGAGTCGCTCATATCGTGCGAAGGAACGGAGATGCACGAGTGGGACACGGAGATTGATCTCGAACAGGGTCGCAGGGATATCATTCGAAATTCCAGTTTCTCGCCGGCGTTTTGGCGCTTGCCGCGAAGCCGCCACTTTCAGATTTACGACACTCAAAACATTCGGAGCGCGTATTGCAAAGCGGGAATGCTTCAACTCAACATTGCTACGGTTATGGATAGCGCAGAATCGTGTGAGTTTGCGCGAGCGCACTACGACATGGGTCACAGAGATTTTCCTCGCTTGGCGCAACAACATCTCGGGCAGGGGAGGTTTGCCTGCACGCCGTTGCCGATTTCTCGATTCAGCGTCCAGCTTCACAGCGCGTGCGGTTCTAGAGCGACGGTTGAAATCGCGAGAATGGAAAACTTGTGGTTCGCCAACGACTTTGCGCAGAGAAACGATGGGCTGAGCTTCGATTACCAATTTTACGTAGACCCCGAAGATTTCACGCCAAACATTTTCAAAGCGAGAGTGTTCGATCCGGAACTCGCGGAGAAGTATCAAGACAAGATGCGCGTTCAGTGTTACCCAGACGGGAACTCACCTCGAGTCGACAATTGCGATGATAGAGCCATGTCGGTTCCGCGACGCGTCGTTAAGAGTCGCGTGTTCGGAGGACGCACGAACGCGGTGACGTTGTTCAACTACCACGCGTCGTACTATCTCAGAAAGTACGTGCCGCTCGCGACGAGGTTGGATGAATGGTCGCTGCGCCGCGACAAAAGTTTAGGACGCAAAAAGAACAACGGCATGTTGCACCCCCAATACGGTTGCTTGTGTCCGTCAGACGAAGAGGTGATGACGCAAATGATGCACATTCCTCAGTGGAGGGTAATGTTCGCGACGGTGTCTGAGAATGAAGACGTTCCGGCGAATCACACGTACCCGACGTGCGGTTGGGTGACTCTGAGCGAGGGTGATAAGCTCGTTGATTAGCATTCTGTGGGAACCCACCCATCTTTGTTCGACTTGTAAAAACGATCGATATAATTAAATAGACACTTTCTTTCTTTCTATTACATGCGTTGCGTCGACGTCGTCAACCCGTGTTTTGCATACCGGCGGCGATGCCCTTCATGGTGATTTTCAAGACGTCGTTGACGGCGCCCTTGTAGTTGGTATCTTGGAAAGGGTATCCCTCGAGTAGAGTGATTTTCAATTTGGCCATGTCTGGCATCTCTGCTTCCGTCGCGTTTTCAATCGCGCGCGCTTCGGCGAGGTATCTAACTTGACAGATGTTCAAAGGGGTGATGAAGAGGGAACGCTTGAGCAACTTGTACGCCAGCTTTTCGTGCATAGCCATGGCGGCTTCAGCGCTCGCCTCAATCTTTTCTGGTTTAGTGAGCAGACCAGCGTGCTCGGACACGGCCAAGATGCAGTTGATGCTGTTTTGGAGATCGTTGCGGAGGCTGGCGCCGAATTCATGGAGCGTCTCATCGACGAGCGCGCGCTCGTAATACTGAACCACGAGCGGATCAGCCTTGGCCAAAACCATTTCAACGAGATCGATGGTCACCTCGAAGAATGGCCACGACTTGTACATCTCGCGGAGCGTGTCGAGCTCACCGTCGTCGATGAGTTTCTGGAACGAAGCGGAGATGCCCAACCAGACGGGAAGGTGGAATCGAGACTGAGTCCATGCGAAGATCCATGGAATTGCGCGGAGCGCAGTCACGCCGGCGTTTGGTTTTCTCTTCGCCGGACGAGATCCAATATTCAAGGAACCAAGTTCTGCGCCAGGAGTCGCTTGTCCAAAGTAACCGACGAATTCAGGCGTTTGGAAAACTGTCTTTCTGTATTGAGCGCAGGAGTATTCACTCATCTTGTCCATGATTTCGCGCCACTCTTGACGCGGATGCGACGGCGGATTGAGGGTGTGCTCGAGCACAGATGCCGTGTACAAATCGAGCGTGTGGAAACAGTTTTCCTTCTCACCGAAATCCGTCTCGATCACTTCTCCCTGCACGGTGACGCGGATGCTTCCGTTCACCGTGCCCGGAGGTTGCGACAGCATGGCAATGTGCGCCGGACCACCTCCTCGGCCAACCGTACCACCTCTACCGTGGAAGAGGGTCAGGGCGACATCGAATTCCTTGCCGGCTTGCACAACCTTCTCTTGACCATCGTACAGGGCCCAGGCTGCAGCCATTCGACCTGCATCCTTGCCACTGTCAGAGTAACCAATCATAACTTCTTGGAAACCGCTGATATGGTCGTGATACCACGGAACGGAGAAGAGTTGTCGTAAGACGCGAGGAGCGTCGTTCAAGTCGTCGAGTCGCTCAAAGAGAGGCGCGACTCGAAGCAGATCCTCCTTGCGGCATCCACACTCGCGTTGGAGCAAGACTACACCGAGGACATCGCTAGCGCACGTCGCCATGGAGATGACGTACGTGCCTAGCGAGCCCGGGCACGTCTGCTGCAAATGCGCAATCATCTTGCACGTGTCGAGAACTTCTTGAACTTCAGCCGAGCATTCCAGTCCGTGAGGCAAAAGAGGTCTTTTGCTGTTGAGTTCGCTCGTCAACCATTCGATCTTCTTCTCTTCGCTCCACTCAAGGTAGGAGCCCAATCCAATAAATCGCGTCACGGCGTCGATCGCTTCGGCGTGGCGATCGGATTCTTGTCGAATATCAAGCTTCACCAAGCCGAGGCCAAAGCATTGCACTTGGCGAATGACGTCAAGGAGATACGCGTTGGCAATCTGTCCATCACCAACTTCAATGAGGGACTCGTAGCACGCGACGAGTGGCTCGAAGAGTTCCTCCTTGTGACGAATGATGGAGTCGTCGTGCATGTCAATGGTGACGTCGGGATCGGCGATGGCACGTTGCAGCGCCTCGCGAGTGTTGTAGAGCTTGTCGCGGAGCTCGGCAAGGATCACGCGATACGGCTCATGAGACGGAATAGCCTTCCAGAAGTCGTCGTAGTTCCGCTTCTTGCGCTCTTCGAATACTTTTTGCTTGTCAGACTCGGAGTTTTCGAGAATGTTTGAGGCGAGCTCCTTGACGACGACGTTGCAGCGCCACATCGACAGTTCAAAAATCAGACGCTGGATGGCGTGGAAGAGCAAGTTGACGCCTTGCACGCGCGCCAAAAGGACGACGTCTCGCGTGCACGTAGACGTAACGTATGGGTTACCGTCCCGGTCACCACCCATCCAGGAACCAAAGGTGACGAGAGACCTGTCGAGTGGCAGACGAGGACAACCGTTGGCCAAGAGAGACGTATCCACGCGACGCATAAAAGTGGGAATACCATCCCAAATGGTCTGTTGGAAGTACGTCAAACCTTGACGCATTTCATCCTGCGGCGTGGGTGGCGTTCTGCGAATCTCGTCCGTTCGCCACGCGGCAGCCACACTCGAACGAATTTCGTCCAAAACTTCGGCGCGTTCGTAGTGCGAAAGGCGGAACCGTTGCAGTTGCAAGAGTTTTTCACGAATCTTGCCAAAAGACTTCAACATGGAGCGTCTCAGCGCCTGCGTCGGGTGAGCCGTGAGCACTAAGTCAACGTGCTGGTTGGCCAACGCCGCGTAGATTTCATCCGTGCTCTTACCCGCTCGAATGAGACCCTTGATGGCCCCGTTGGTCGTCTTCGCCGGACCTCTGGGAATATCGTCGAGCCTCTTGTGTCTCTCCTCCATCGCGTTTGCCACCTGCTCAGAAATGTTGTGCAAGTTCAACAGGTTCGAGTACGCCGAAGCAAACTGTAACGACTCGTCGACAGCCATGCCATCCAACATTGATTTCATCGCTTCAAAATCCTTTGAATCCTTGGACGCGCCAAACTTTTCGCTCGCCTCGTACACCCTCATCAACTTGTTCAAAAACTCCTCACCGACGGTTTCGCGAACCACGGCGAAGAAAATCGTCCGAAGCAACTCATCGCACTCTTCGATGACATCGAACGCGTTAAACTCCTTCGATTCACCTCGACCGCTCAGGTACGAAGAAGCGCGCGCCAACTCGTCCAATTTCGCACCCTCCTCAGACTGAAAAAGCGATCCCGTCCGCCGGTGCGACCCTTGCCCGGACGCCTTACCCTGCGACATCGAGAGCACTTTTTTAAACATGATCGACCCGTCTCTGTCCTCGGTTCGATTCAACCGTCGTCGGGCGACGACAACGAGCGCGTCGTTCGGGGATTTCTTCGCCGTACAGCGTCAGACTCGACAACAACCCTCGACGCGCGCGGCGTCCGTCGTTCTCTCCCTCCGCTCTTCCCTCGCGTTTCGGCGCGGCGCCGCGACTCAAACGGAGACGCGCTCGAAACGGAACGATCCGAAGCGCACCGGACGCGGTTCGACGTCGACGGTGTGACGACGCCACCGGCGAGGTCGATCCAACCCGCTGCGTCCACACGCGGGTTTTTATCGCGCGCCCACCCTACATCTGGTGGCGTTACCCTTCATTTTGTACAGGTGTTTTAAGGGTCATGAACCGTCGAATGGCCCATGGGGTAGAATTAATTTTACAGTGTAGTGCGTCGCGTCCCTCGAAAAAGGGAACCCCCGCCGCGGTCGTCCGTCTCGGCGACACTCTCGGCGACGCGCGCGCGTCTCGGCGGAGGGTTCGTTGCAGAGACGGATCGAGAGGCGGATCGTACTGCTCTCGCGGAAATCTGAGCGCGCGGCGTCCGACGAGTCGACGGCGTCGTTCTGATGATGATTAGCGAAGCGATGATGACGCCGATGATGATGAAGGCGCCGACGACCGCGCGCGCGACGCCGACGACGCGTCCGTCGCGGGTGAAGTCGAAGAACGCCGGGCGAGGATGGCGAACGCGTCGTCGCGCGGCGGACGGTGAACCGAAAAAGTTGTGGGGCGGACGGTTTTCCGAGGCGCAGGATCCGCTGATGGAAAAGTTTAACGAGTCGCTGAGTTTTGACAAGAGGATGTGGCGGGAGGACGTGGACGGAAGCGTCGGGTACTCGAGCGCGTTGGCCCGGGCCGGGGTGATCACCGAGGCGGAGCGAGACGAGATTCACCGAGGGTTGAAACTCGTCGCGGGGGAATGGGCGGACGGGAGCTTTGAGGCCAAGGCTGGGGATGAGGATATTCACACGGCGAATGAGCGGCGGCTGACGGAGCTCATCGGAGACGTCGCGGGTAAGCTGCACACTGGACGATCGAGAAACGATCAGGTGGCGACGGACACGAGAATGTGGTTGAGAGCGCAACTCATGACTCTCCGTGGTCACTTGCGCACGTTGATTGAGATTGCGGTCGATCGGGCGGAGCGTGAGGTTGACGTCGTCATGCCGGGTTTCACGCACTTGCAGAGCGCGCAGACGGTGCGTTGGTCGCACTGGTTGCTCTCTCACGCGGCGGCGTGGCAACGCGATGATCAGCGACTCAACGACTTGATCAAGCGTGTGAACGTCATGCCCCTCGGGTCCGGCGCGCTCGCCGGTAACCCCTTTGGCATTGACCGCCAGCTTTTGGCCAAGGATTTGGGTTTCGACTCGGTGTGTCCAAACTCGATGGACGCCGTGAGCGACAGAGATTACATTGCCGAGACGAGCTTCTGGGCATCCATGACGGGTACCCATCTCTCGAGATGGAGCGAGGACTTGATTGTGTACTGCTCTCAGCAGTTTGGCATGGTCAAGTGTTCCGATGCCTACTCCACCGGTTCGTCTCTCATGCCGCAAAAGAAGAACCCAGACGCGCTCGAATTGCTTCGCGGCAAGAGCGGAACGCAAATCGGTTCCCTCATGGCGGTGCTCGCCACCATCAAGGGCACGCCGACGACGTACAACAAGGATCTTCAAGAGGTTTGGCACTCCATGTACTACACCGTGGACAACATGAGCGACTCGCTTCAAATCGCCGCGGGATGTTTGGCAACTTTGAAAATTTACCCCGAGGCGATGGAATCGGGTCTCTGCGCCGAAATGCTCGCCACGGATCTCGCCGAATACCTCGTTCGAAAAGGTGTTCCATTCCGCGAGACGCACCACATCTCCGGCGCCGCCGTCAAGCTTAGCGAAGACCGAAACGTCCCACTCTCTTCTTTGACTGTCGACGATCTCAAGCCTCTCTGCGCGAGTTTCGAGGCGGACGTCGCCGAAGTTTGGTCGTATGAAAAATCCGCCGAGTCGCGCGACACCGAGGGCGGTACCTCCAGACGCTCCGTCCTCGAGCAGTGCGCCAAGCTTCGCAAGTACCTCGCCGATAATTAAATTAATCAGAAACAAAGCGTTTTATTCATTCGTTCACCTTGGTAATCGCACCGCGAGAAACCGCGCTGGCCATTCGTAGCTTTGGTTTGGTTTGGTTGAGCTCAACCACCACGACGACATCACCGCACACACCGACGACGACGACGACGACGACGCGCGCGCGATAATCATCATGCGACTCGCGGTCGCCGTGATCGCGTGCACTCTCGCCCTCGCCGCGTCGTCCGTCGTTCGAACGACGCACGCGAAACCGTTGAGCGACGACGCATTCGTCGGTGACGATGCGCCTCGGTACGTGATTCGATTACCGAAAGAACGCCCCGACGTATCGCCCGTGACGCCGCACAGACGCGTTCGAATGACGGCGGCGGACGGGAAGAGATACGTGTGCGTCGTCCCGATGTCGACGAGGGAGGTGGAGGGCGACGAGGACGGGGATGGCGAACAAGGTGGTCTCGTCGGCGAACGCGCGGATGCCTCGTTGGCGGAAATGATAGAAGAAGATGCGAGTCCTGGGACGGCGACGGATGTCAACGAACACCTCAAACCGTTGTCGAATAGGTGTTTTTATTACTCGAACGGCGATTGGTGGACGTACGAGGTGTGTCACGAGAAAAAAGTGGAACAGTTTCATCGAGAGGGAACGACGCGCGTCAACTCGCACTCGCTCGGAACGTTTGACGCCGAAGCCACGGCGGCTTTGGCGGAAACCAACCGAGCCAAGGATAGCGAATTTTCGAGTGGGAGTGGGATTGGATTCGCCGGGATCGGGGACGACGGGGAACAGCGGTATCACGCGCACTCGTTTACGAATGGAACCGAGTGCGCCGGCCCAGATGTCGGTTCGGCGTTTGAAGACGCGAGACGTTCGAGCGAAGTTAGGTTTGTCTGCTCCGAAGATGGATCCGAGGGCATCAGTGGAGTCGATGAACCCGCAACGTGCACGTACGTGTTGACTTTCCGCACGCCGTACGCGTGTAAAGCCAAGGATTTACGTCCTAAGCATCCAAACGTCGAGAACATAGTGTGCACGCTCGCCGACGACGAAGACGGCGATCGAGTCACTACCGCCGGTATCCATCACGGGGCATCCGCCGTCGACGCACACGATGAACTTTAGCGACGGATGCGTTTCGCATTCATTAAACAGAACAAATCATCGTCATCGTCATCGTCATCATCATTGTCAATAGCCACGTAAACAAAAAGTTTCAAAAACAGACCCTCCTCGACGTCAATCGTCAGTCGACGACGACCGACGCGGCACCGACGCGGTGCTCGCGACGACGAAGAGGAAGAAGAGGACGAATAAGGTTGGTGGTTTCGGGCGTTCTTCTTCGCCGGCGTCGCGATGAACGACGCACAGAAAAAGACGACGACGACGACGACGACGACGCAAACAGATCGAAAAACTGTTCAAAGAGGCGGCGCCGACGCGACGACATCCACGACGAAACGCGCCCTTTCTCGCGCGACGTCGACGTCCTCGTGCGAGAGCTTCGATGGATACGTCACGCTCGGTGACGCCGCGGCGCGCGCACCGGTCGGGCGGTCTCGCGGGTGGGTTCGGGAGACGAGGGAAGACGTCGCTGGGCAAAGCGGGAGTCATCTTGTTCGAAACGCGCGCGGTCCGACGTCGGTCGATGGACGTCTCGATCGATCGACGCCGGCTTTCGAGGTGGTGAAAGCTCTACTCAAGGCGAAGAGATACGACGATGCGCTCAAGGCGGTAGATTCCGTCGGCGTAGACGCGTTGGGAGGGGCGTCTCGGGCGTCGGCTTTGAGAGGCGAGTGTTACGAAGGCTTGGGGCGCGTGAGAGAAGCGGGCGAGGCGTACGTCAGAGCTCGGGATTTAGATGGTAACCCCGATGGTTGGTTTGGCATCGGACGCCTGTTGCACGCGGAACTTCGGTTCGGGGATGCGATTGCGTGTCTCAGAGCGGCGAGGGACGGGTACGCAGCGGCGGGCATGAAGGAGGAGGTCGAAGAGACTTCGCGGCGGCTGGCGGCGGCGTGGACGGATTTAGGCACGGCGTACAAGGCGCAGGGACAGGTGGAATCGGCGATTGAGACGTATAAAGAGGTGATTGCGTCCTTACCGGAACAAGCCGCCGTTGCATATTACAATTTAGGCGTCGCTTTGGTTGAATGCGGAATGCTAACCGAGGCGGAGGAGGCGTACAAGGCGTCTATCGCGCTCGAACCGACGAGAGCGGAAAGCTATTGCAACATTGGCGTCGTGTTCAAGATGACGAATCGCATGGAGGAGGCTATGGAAGCGTACGAGCACTGTTTGAGGCTATCACCTGATTTTGAACTCGGGAAGAAGAATCTCGCCCTCGTGCTCACGGATCAAGGGACGGCGCTGAAGCATAAAAAATTGCTCAGCGCCGCCGTGGCGACGTACGAACGCGCGCTATCGTACGACCCCACCAATGTCGAGGCGTACTACAACCTTGGCGTCGCGTGTGCCGAGGCGGAAGAGTACGATAGGGCAATTATAGCGTACGAAAGTGCGGGACGTTTGCGCCCCGAGTGTGCTGAAATTTGGAACAATGCGGGTGTCCTTTACAAGGAGAGAGGCAACGATATTCGCGCGATGGATTATTATCAACGTGCCGTCGCGTGCAATCCCTACTTTGCGCAACCACTCAACAACCTCGGTGTGCTACATACGATGAGTGGTCAGGCGCAAAAAGCTCTCGAGGCGCTTCAACAAGCCGTCGCGGTTGAGCCGACGTACGCCGTCGCGCACAACAACTTGGGAGTGTTACTCCGCGACACGGGAGACATTGATCACGCGTGCGACGCTTACAGAGATTGCGTTAGGCACTCGCCTAACGATAGACACGCTGAACAAAACTACTTGCTGGCGCTGAATTACGTTCGTCAAGGTGAGGATCCAGAAGTTTGCCAAGCGCATGCAGCTTGGGGCACTCGCTTTGTGAAGCTTTCGGGTCCGCCCATGAAGGCTAGGCGCGCCGTGAGGGCTGACAGCGGCGCGGGAACGTCTGGGAGACGAAAGCTCGTCGTCGGTTACGTGTCTCCAGATATGTACACGCACTCTGTCAGCTACTTTGCCGCCGCTCCGCTGAGTTCGCACGACGAGGAGAGCGTCAAGTGCATCGTTTACAATGTTTCAAAGTACCAGGATGCGCAGAGCGAACGCTTACGAAAATCAACTCTCGAATCTGGTGGTGAATGGCGTGAGTGCGCCGCGCTCACCGAAAGGGAGTTGGCTGAGCGCATTAGAAACGATGATGTCGACATCCTCGTCGAACTGACGGGGCACACAGCGAATAACCGTCTGGGCACGCTCGCGCTCGAGCCAGCCCCTGTGCAGATTACCTGGATAGGATACCCGAATAGCACGGGTATGCGATCCATTCGTTACAGGATCACGGACGAAATGTGTGATCCACTGGATACAAAACAGACGTTCACGGAACAATTGATTAGGATTCCTGCACCGTACTCGTTTCTGTGTTACACGCCGAACCCAGAGGCGCCCGAGCACGTGTCTTCGGCACCCTGTCTTGAGAGAGGATTCGTCACGTTTGGATGTTTCAACACGTTAGCCAAGGTCACACCAGCCGTTCGCAGCGCGTGGGCGACCATTCTGCGCGCGACACCAAACAGTCGATTCGTATTCAAATCGAAAGCCTTTGCCTGCGACGTCATTAGACAACGATTCTTGTCGCAAATGGCGGAGCTCGGCGTGGATGCCTGGCGAATCGACTGTCTGCCGCTTGAATCTGCAACCAAGTCGCATTTATTGCTCTACAATGGCATCGACGTCGCGTTGGATACATTCCCTTACGCCGGGACCACGACGACGTGCGAGGCTCTGTACATGGGAGTCCCGGTGGTGACCCTTACCGGTTCGTGTCACGCACACAACGTCGGCAAGTCTTTGCTCACCACTGTTGGTCTTAAAGAGTGCGTGGCTGACACCGTGCAAGATTACGTGCGTATTGCGTCTTCGTTTACGACGGACATAGATCGTTTGGCAACCATTAGAGCGGGATTGCGAAACCGTCTGATGAATTCGCCGCTGTGTGACGCCAGAGGTTTCACCAGCGTTCTCGAGGATATATATCGCGAGCTGTGGCAGCGCTGGTGCGACGACCAGGCTCGCGCGCGCGAAGAGGACGAGAGCGAAGCTGAAGATGAAGAGAAGGATGAAGAGGAGGATGACGACCGATGCTCGGGCGGAGACGAAGGGGCGAAACGCAGTCCTGTGAAGGATGACTCGAACTCCAACCACGACACCGGCGACATCTTTGACGACGGCGCGTCGGGTGAAAGCGCCGAGGGGGAGTTCTCGTCGAAACTCATAGATACATTAGAAATTTGATTTGATTTTTGAAGTTGAAGGAACAGTTGTTTTGAATAAGGAATAATTTGCTTAAAAATTTAAGCCCGCTAGTACGCTCATTGCTTGTGTCTATTGTATTTGTTGTTCAAGAAAGAATTTACCCTCGCTTTAAATGGAGAAGCTACCCGGGGCATCCGGGGCACCACCGGCGGCACCCGCCGGAGCAGCCTTCTTCTTCGGGATTTCAGTGATCACGGCTTGCGTCGTGAGCACCATACCCGCGATGGAGCAAGAGTTCTGGACGCCAGAGCGCGTAACCTTCGCCGGGTCAATGACGCCCGCTTCCAACAAGTTGCCGTATTGGAGGTTCATGGCGTTGAAGCCAAACTCCCAAGGTTCGTGGCTGATGCGTTCGCAGATGACATCACCTTCAACACCCGCATTGTTACCAATGAGACGGCACGGCGCCAAGAGAGCCTTTTGGACGATTTCAGCGCCCAAGCGCTCCTCCGCGTTGGTAAGCGTCGGGATGAACTCGTCAATCATCTTGCTCAAGTGCACCAAAGCCGCACCACCACCCGGCACGATGCCCTCTTCGACCGCCGCAAAGGTGGCGTTCTTGGCATCTTCAATGCGGAGCTTGCGCTCTTCTAATTCAGTCTCAGTCGCGGCGCCAACCTTAATAACCGCAACACCACCCGCGAGCTTGGCGATACGCTCAGAAATCTTTTGCGTATCGTACACAGAGTCAGTCTCAGCGAGCTCTTGCTTGAGCTGAGCGACACGGAAGTCAATGTCTTCCTTAGAAGCGCCATCGGCAATCAAAGTAGTGGTCGTTTGCGCGATGGAAACCTTGCGGGCATAGCCGAGGCAGTCCATGTTGGCGCGAGAGACGCTGAGGCCGAGATCCTTGGCAATGTATTGCGCGCCGGTAACAATGGCGATATCTTGCAACAAAGCCTTACGACGCTCACCAAAGCCCGGAGCCTTGATGGCGACAACCTTGAGGACACCACGCATCTTGTTCACCACCAAGGTGGCGAGGGCTTCGCCGACGATGTCTTCGGCGATGATGAGCAACGGCGGGGAGCCATTTTGGGAAACTTCTTCCAAAACCGGAACGAGGTCCTTGACTTGTTCAATCTTTTCATCGGTGATCAAGATTCGGCAGCCTTCGTATTCAACCATCAAGCGTTCGTTGTCGTTGACGAATTGCGGGGAGATGTAACCGCGGTCAATCTCCATACCTTCTTCAACCTCGACGACGGTGTCGAGACCAGAGCCGTTTTCAATGGAGAGAACGCCATCCGGACCAACCTTTTCAATCGCTTCGGCAATCATTTGGCCAATCTCATCGTTGTTACCGGCAGAAATGGAGGCAACAGCGCGGATGTCTTCCGCACCCTTGACCGGAATGGCGAGTTCGGTAAGCTTGGCCCGGCACCATTCAGACGTCTTGTCAATACCGCGCTTGACAGTCACCGGGTTGGCGCCGGCGGCGACGGATTGCAAGCCATACTTGATCATTTCGCGCGCGAGAACAGACGCGGTGGTGGTACCATCACCGGCAGAGTCGTTGGTACGACCAGCGACTTCCTTGATGAGTTGAGCACCGGCATTTTCAACCGGGTCCGGAAGCTCGATGGCGCGAGCAATCGTCACCCCATCGTTGATGACTTGCGGCATGCCAAACTTTTCCTCGAGCACGACGTTACGACCCCGAGGGCCGAGAGTCACACCAACGGCATCGGCGAGCTTGTCGATACCGGCTTGAATCTTACGGCGGGATTGCATGTCAAAGGTGAGCTTCTTGGCTTCGGCGCGGACGCGCACGAGGGCACGCGTCGCGCGCGGCGCCGTCGGGCGAGCAGCCGTCAGCGCACGTCCAGCCGTCTACGCGAGAACGAAACACGAAACAAAGCGCATCATCGTCAGTCTCTCCATCCATCTCTATTTCCTTTCACGTCACCCGTCGTCGCCGTCGTCGTCGTCGTCGAGCGGCGTCCCGAGACACCCCGCGAAAAAGGAAACCTCGCGTCCGAGAGGGGGGTATACACTTCAACTGTTTACCCATACACCCATCCATCCACCCGCCCGCCCGCCGTCGCGAGACAACCCCGAAAAGGGACGACGCGCTCGCGAACCGGACGCCGACGCCGACGCCGACGCCGACCCGACGCCGACGCCGACGCCGACGATCCGTCCACCACCGCCCGCGTTCGTCCCCGCTCCGCGCGTCCCGTCGTCGCGCGAACGCCTCTCCGCGACGCGTCCCGTCCATCCATCGACGGCGCGCGAAGCGCCGAGAAGGACGCTCGCGGAAGAGGCCGACACCGACGCGCCCCGCTCCGCGCGTCGTCGTCGTCGTCGTCGTCGTCGTGTGAGCGAGAGCGAGAGAAAAAAAATACGCCGAATCCGATCGCGCCGGCCGACCCGTCGCGTCGCGTCGCGCGCGTCGCGAGTCGCGTCGACGTACCGTTCGGGAGCTAATCGCGCTCTGCATCGTGGGTCTCGAAGTGAAGCGCCGACGGCGCGCGCGACGTGCCCTTTTCGCGATGGAGGGGGGGGGTACGTTTGACGGTTCGTGAACCTCCAAATCGGCTCGAATCGATCGAATCGACCCCCCGGACCGGACCGGACCGGCGTTCAGGGTCTTTCGTCTTTGCTTTTATTAGATGTGTACGTGCGTAAAGTACGAGAGGCGTGTATGTATTCGAGAACGTTCGGGCGTGTGTGTGTGCACTTTTTTTGATTTTGTGGGTATGTGTTTGTGTGTATTTGTGTGTTTGATTGTGTTTTTTGGGTTGTTTATATGTGATTGTGACGTCCGCGAACCCGGCGTGGGCGCGTCCGTCATCCATCATCATCCGTCCCGCGCGTCAGTCGACGACGACGACGTCGACGACGACGGGAAGGGTGAGCGCGCGCGCGCGTCGGGAGCGCTCGTGGAAGCATGGCGCGAGGACGAGGCGGACGCGGGGGCGGTAAGGGTGGCCGTGGACGCGGGGGCGGCGGTGGTGGACGCTCGGTGCTCCCGGACTGGGCTCGAGGAGGCGGCGGTTCGTTTTGTTCGTGCACGAGCGACGCGTGCGGGCGAAGACACGCGGGGGAGGAGGACGAGGACGAGGAGGGGGCGAACGGGACGGCGCCGACGCGGTTTCCGGTGCCGCTGGCGATGTGGGACTTGGCGCAGTGCGATCCGAAGAGGTGCAGCGGGAGAAAGCTGGCGCGGCTGGGGTGTCTGCGGGAGCTTCGAGTGCAGCAGCGGTGGGCGGGCGTGGCGCTCACGCCGAACGCGACGGAGACCATCTCGCCCAAGGATTACGATGTGTTGAACGCGAACGGATTAGCCGTCGTGGATTGCTCGTGGAATCGGTTGGATGACGTACCGTTTGGGAAGTTGCACAGCGCCGCGCCGAGGTTGTTGCCGTGGCTCGTGGCGGCTAATCCGGTGAATTACGGCAAGCCGTGCAAGCTGACGTGCGCCGAGGCGCTCGCGGGCGGGTTGTACATTGCCGGGTATCCCGACGCCGCGGAGGCGCTGATGAATAAGTTTAAGTGGGGGCACGGATTCATCTCTTTGAACAGAGAGCTCTTGGAGTCGTACATGAAGTGCACGACGAGCGAAGAGGTGATTGAGACTCAAAACAGGTGGCTCACGCTCGGCGGCCCGGACGCGGGACCGTCGCGAGGGAGGAGAGACATGATGCCACCGAGTGAGAGCGAGAGCGACAGCGAGAGCGACGACGACGAGGATGACGACGACAGCGACGGAGATTTACCGCCGCTGACGCGCAATTTCAACCACACAAAATTTAGCATAGAACGATCGGGAAACAACTTTCGCAAAGAGGACGAGGAGGAAGAGTCGAGTTCTTCAGACGACGAGAAAGACGCTGACGCGCTCGCGGATAGAGTGGCTGAAGAGTTGTGAGACAAATTGTAATTGAACGACGCGCGTATTTAGAGAAAAAAATTACGCTGGAGGTTGGTATCCTTCAACGCTTCTCGTACATCCACGGGATGCGCGTCTTCACGCGCACGTTTCTTTTCGTTAATGTTTCGTTGTTCCAGTCGCGCTTCTTTCCCGGTTGTGTCTTCGGATGATTTTGACGCAAGCGCTCTTGGCTCGCTCGCCGACGATATCGGATGCTCAGCGCGCAGGTGACTGGGAGAGTCTTCGCTCGCCGTGAAAGCTTCGGTGATGGATGCCATGTCATCGTGAATTTGCGCTGGCGTCAACTCTAGGCTAAAGGTTGGTTTTCGTCCTTGGTAGAGCCGATGGACGAGGGTGGAGCGAGAAAAGTATTTCGATGGACCTTCTTGGAGCAAACCATCCTCGCCGAAAATCGCTAGTGGCTTCCGAACGAAACCCGGATATGCGGTCACATCGACGCCCGAAGCTTCGTCGAAGTATGTCCTCGTTCGGCGTCTGTTCACGAATGACATGATTGAGCGACGCGTCGAGGGACACGTTATGCGAGCGAGTGAGTGTGGACATTTTACACGGGAAGGACGCAGTTCTTATTAAATCAAATCAGCAACGTTCATGGGCATCTCGTCAATCTGAGTCGAGTAGTATTGTTCGATGTCGCGCAAAGCGCGAACGTCGTCAGCCTTGACAAAGTTAATGGCCACACCCTTGCGACCGTAGCGACCAGAACGACCTATTCTATGAATGTAGTTTTCACGATTGCCGGGCAAATCGTAGTTAATGACTAGAGAGACTTGTTGGACGTCGATACCGCGAGCCCAAACGTCCGTCGTGATAAGCACCCGAGTAGTTCCACCTCTAAACTCGTTCATGATTTCTTCGCGCTCCTTTTGCGGCATGTCGCCGTGCATGGCGGACACCGTAAAGTTGTTCTGGCGCATCTTTTCTGTCAACCAATCAACCTTCTTCTTCGTGTTGCAGAAGATGACAGCTTGCGTGATGGTCAATGTGTCGTACAAATCACAGAGCGTGTCAAACTTCCACTCTTCTCGCTCCACCGCGACGAAGAACTGCTTGATTCCCTCCAACGTCAATTCGTCGCGCTTGACCAAAATGCGAATCGGATCCGTCATAAACTTGCTCGTCATCTCGAGCACTTCGTTCGGAAGAGTCGCGCTCACCAACACGACTTGCGTCTCCGGCGGAAGATATCTGTACACGTCGTAGATTTGCTCCTTGAAACCCTTGTTCAACATTTCGTCCGCCTCGTCGAGGACTAAAATCTTAATTCCGCGAGTGCGCAAGTTGCGTCTCTTAATCATATCGAAAACGCGACCGGGCGTGCCGCTCACGATGTGACACCCGTAGTCCAACTTACGAATGTCTTCTCCAATAGATCTACCACCGATGCACGCGTGCACTTGCACATTCATAAAGTTTCCGAGCGCCAACGCCGTCTTCTCCGTTTGCACCGCCAACTCTCGCGTCGGCGACAAAACCAACCCTTGAACCTCTCTCGACGTCGTATCCAGCATCTGACACAACGCCAACGAAATCATCGACGTCTTACCCGTACCGCTCTGCGCCTGCGCGATGACATCCCGTCCGGAGATTATCGGAACGATCGCTCTTTGCTGAATAGCGCTCGGTTTCTCGAACCCGTACGAGTACAAGCCTCGCAACAAATCCTCTCGAATCCCCATCGCGTCAAACGTCGAGCACGATTTAACCCCCTTGGACGTTTCAAACGAAATCTTCTCGTCATCGTCGTACGATTTCACCAGATCGTCTCCCGCTCGTCCGCCGCCCATCGCGTCTTCGCTTCGTCACTAAAGTCGGATCGCGAATCGAACGAGTCCCAGTCGCACCGCCGCCGATCGAATCGAATCGAATTTCCTTTTCACCCGCGTCCTCGTCGTCGACGATCGGTTTCGCGGTCGACCGAAGAGTTTTCGTCTCGGCGTCGAACGACGCTCACCGACACCGACCGTGCGGTTCGAGCCGGGCGTCGCGCGCGTCGGCGTGTGAGGCATCCGGTGTTCGTTGTCGAGGTTTCGTCCTCACTCGTCTCGCGACGTGCGACAGAATCACCGCACTTTCGCGCGCGGTGGCGTCGACGCGCCGCACGTCCCGGCCCGGGTCGTCGGCACGCGTCCGCGCATCGCATCCGCGCGTCGTTCGTTCGCTCGCTCGCGCGCGCGTCGCGGCGGAACGGAACGGAAGAGGGCGTAAAGGCGACGTCGTGATAAACCATTCGTCCACGCAGCCATGGCTGAACTATGGGAGGGCGTGTACTGCGTCTCGGTCGTCTTCGTCATGTTCGTCGCGCTGTTGCGAAACGTCGCCGGACCGGACGTGTTGATGCTCGGGGCGTTGGCCATGGTGCTCGCGGCGGGGATCGTGGATGTCCCCGAAGGGTTGAAGGGATTTAGTAATAAAGGCTTGCTCACGGTTGCGTGCTTGTTCGTCGTCGCGGCGGGGATATCGAACACCGGAGCTCTGGATTATTACATGGGCAAGGCGTTGGGAACGCCGAAGAGCCCGGCGGACGCGCAGTTGAGGTTGATGGTACCCATCGCGACGGTGAGCGCGTTTTTGAATAACACTCCGGTGGTGGCGATTATGATTCCAATCGTGCAAAAGTGGTGTAGAAAGTGCAAGATTGCGCCCGCGCAGCTCTTCATTCCGCTGTCGTTCGCGTCGATTTTAGGGGGGACGTGCACGCTCATCGGTACGTCGACAAATCTCGTCGTGGACGGGATGCGGCGCGAGAGATACCCGGACGAGACGGAGATTGGGTTGTTTGAGCTCTCCAAGTACGGCGTTCCCGTGTTGCTCAGCGGTTTGGCGTACATGTTGATCGCGGCGCCGTTTTTACTTCCAGGAGGTGCGAGCGATGACGATGATTCGGGCGATTCTGATCTCGATAATCTCACCGTCGGTGCAGTCGTCCCGCGGGGATCGCCCGTGGTCGACGCCGAGGTGGCGATTCTACGCGGTCTGAATGGTTTATATCTCGTCAGCGTGCAACGCGGCGACAGTCTGATGAGAGCGGTGCGCCCCGAGTTTATTCTCGAGGTGGGCGACGTGCTCATTTTCACTGGTTTGGTGGAGCGCATCGGGGAGGTTTGTGAGAAACACGGGCTCGTGCCGCTCACGCACGACGTAGAGGAGAAGATGCTCATGGAAGAGAAGAGGCGATCGATGGATTCGCAGCGAGCGGGGGTGCATCATCCAGTGGACGGCTCGGGCGACATGATTGGAAGCACGACGACGTTTCCTCCGAGAGTAAAGGCGAATGCGGATGATGACAAGCACTCGTCGCGAGACGACAGCGACGTGCAGGGATTGGGTTTGCTCCATCGCGCGCATGGAGACGGACTTCGAGCTGGTACCGTCGACATGCACAAGTATGAACACGTGCTCCGTTCGTTCATGTTGGCTCGCGACGGCGAAAGTGAGTCGCACAAAGCGCACGAGTCCCCAGCCATGGCTAAGGGAGCTATGAACCCTACGAGAAGAGGACGGGCGAGCTTAGACTTCAACTTTAGGCACGGAGATAAAGCCAAAGACGCCGGACGACACGATTTTTTAAGCGACAAGGAATCCTCACGCGGTGCGGTGGAGGTTATCCGAGCGAGAATCATGGAAAACTCGCCGCTCGTGGGAACGACGCCTTCAGAGTGCAAATTCAGACACAAATTTAAGGCTTCGATCATGGCTGTGCAGAGCTCAGATAAAGCTGGGGCATCCGATGGGGTACGAATGGGACACTTGGGCAAGACTGTGTTCCAAGCGAATGATATTCTCATGTTGCACGTCTCGCCCGAGAGCCCGCTGTTGCTGCAAAAGCGTGAACGCGAGGCGGTGGCTGAGGACAGATCGAAACGTGGTTTGCCGAGATCTGCATCCAAACGCACCTTATCCGCGGATGAAGGTGAAATGCAAGTCTTCACTGCCGGAAGTGATTTGGAGGTTCTGATTTCCGGACAGCAGACTGAACTCAACTACAACGAGTTTGCAATTCCAATGCGCGTCGTGAGTGGTGGCGCGCTCGATGGAAAGACTATCAGTAAAGTAGACTTGGCGAACGTGCCGGGATTATTCTGTACCGCCATTCAATCGAGCGCCGAGGGTGAAATGCGGGTTCCTGAACCCGATACCATCTTGAACGGTGAAGACATCATGTGGTTTGCGGGAGACATGCAAGGCATGCAAACGCTTCGCAGAATCCCCGGTTTAGTTTCCCAAGACGACCAGATCGACAAGTTGAATCACGTCAGGATGAGCGACAGACGTTTGGTTCAAGCTGTGATTTCTCAACAAAGCAAACTCGTAGGAACATGTGTCCGCGACACGCATTTCAGAACACGCTACGACGCCGTCATCATCGCGGTGCAACGCAGTGGTGGACGCATCCAAGCTCGAATCGGGGACATTGTTCTCGAAGCCGGTGATGTTCTCCTTCTTGACACGTCCACGAGTTTCCTGTTGGATCACAAGGCAGATCCCGCGTTTGCGCTCATTTCAGAGATTGAAGACTCGGCTCCGCCGCAGTTTGACAAACTCATCCCGTCTGTCGGCACCGCCGTGGTTATGATTGCCGTCTTTGTCGCGGGAGCTCTCGATCTTTTTGTCGCCGCGCTCTTGGCGTCTGGCATCATGATGGCGACTGGATGTCTCACTCAAGAAGCCGCTCGTGCCGCTGTGAAATGGGAAGTCATAGTCACGATTGCGGCGGCGTTTGGTATTTCCGCGGCGATGGAGCAGAGCGGAGTGGCAGCGGCGATCGCGTCGACGCTCGTCGACGGCGGCAACGCCATAGGTACCGGAAAAGCGGGTATCTTGGTCGCTGTGTACGTCGCCACCGTTATTTTATGTAACATAGTTGGCAACAACGCGGCGGCGGCGCTCATGTTCCCCATAGCCGCGGGCGCGGCGGACAAGCAAGGGATTGAAAACTCTCAAATGAGTTTTTTGCTCATGCTCGCGGCGTCCGCTTCCTTCATGTCGCCATTCGGTTATCAAACCAATCTCATGGTGTACGGCCCGGGCGGGTACGTCTTTGCAAACTTTTTAAAGTTTGGAGCGCCGATGCAAGTCGTTCAACTCATCGTATCCGTCTCCGTCGTCCTCCTCGACGACAAGTGGTGGATTGGATGGGTCGTAGGATTTAGCGTCGTCGTCGGTATTTACGTCGTCCGCCTAGTTTGGCCGCACATCCGTCGGCGATTCGTCCGCGATGCAAGCAGCGCGTCGAGTTCACGCAGCAGACTCGATAACATACAGGAGAACCTTTAGAGATAGCAGACGTAACGAGGATAGAGACCAAAAACCAAACCTCCTCACTCGACGACTCTGACGCACCCGCTCGACCGGTCGATCGATCGCGCGCCATGTCCAGCGCGGATGGTTCTCTCATCCTCGCCCGCGTCGGTCTAAACGCCGCCTTTATCGCCCTCGGGTACGCTTTACGAAGCGCCAAGGTGCTCACGGTTGAAGATGGACGAACCGTCTTCAGGTTTGCCACACACGTGACTCTCCCGGCGCTGTTACTGTACGTCATGACGCGCGCGACGTCCGTCGGAGCGAACGCCGGTGGTGGTGGTGCGCTCGCGTCCACGGTGTCGTCCGTGAGCGCGATCGTTCCGGTGTGCTCGCTCGCCGTCGGCCTGGCGTGTTCGTTTGGGGCGTACTTGGCGTATCGCAAGTTTCCGGCGCGAGCGAGAGGGTTAAACGTGGGAAGCGCCACCGGGGTGAACCTGGGCATGTTCGCGTACCCGTTCGTGGAAGCGATTTGGGGCGTTCCAGGGTTGGCGCTGTGCGCGATGTGGGACGCGCCGAACGCGGTGGTGGTGTTCGGCGCGGCGAAGGCTATCTTTGCCGCGGAACAGAAAAACGGCGACGCGTCTCGCGCGATTCACGATGACGGCGGGATTTACGACGGGGAGTGGTTGGATAAAAAGAAACACGGACACGGGGTGTACAAGTACCCCAGCGGTTCGACGTACGAAGGACAGTGGCAAAACAACGTGAAGCATGGCCTCGGTGTGTACACGTGGGCCAAGGGTGGGACGTACGCCGGCGAGTTCAAGCGAGGCAGATTTGAGGGGACGGGGATCCGCGTCCTTCGTACGGGCGCGGTAAAGGCTGGTCTCTGGGAGGATAACGAATTCGTCGAGGCGACGACGGTGAAGGATTGCGAGGGAACGATTGCCGCCGCGAATGCGGCGGTGACGGCGGCGCGTAAAGCAGCAGAATCGAGCAGTTTGACTATGAAGGATTTGTTCTGGAAGGTGGCAAAGTTCCCTCCTGTCATCGCCGTGACTCTGGCGAGTTTGATGAATTTCACCAGTACGGCGCTCCCGCAGACGGCTGCACAGCTCGTCGTGCCATTGGCGAACGCGAATAACCCAATCGTGTTGCTCACCCTCGGCGTGCTCTTCAAGCCGGCGATGGATCGGTTGCAGGTGCAATCCGTGGCTAGATTCATAGGCGTCAAGTACGGATTAGGTTTGCTTTCGGCGGCGGTATGCACGATATTTATCCCGCAAAGCTTTGCGTTGGCGCGTGGTGTGATTGCCGCGTTGTGTATCATGCCTGTTCCATCCATCGTGATGCAGTATTCAGCGGAGCACGAAAACGATGGACAACTCGCCGCCGCCATCGTGATGAGTTCGCAGGCGACATCCATCTTGATGATCTGCTGTTTCGCACTCATCGCGCCATACATTGCGAACATTGATCGCGTGGTATTTTCTGTGGGGCTTTTAGCGAGTGCCGCCGCGGTATCGATCGCCAGTGCGGTCGGCGTTCGAGCGCTCGCTCCGCCGCGAGCTGAAAAGACGTCGCAGAAGATTGCCACTGCACCCACTGCGAGCGCATCTTCGGCGTATAAAAAGTCGCAGCGACGCCGTGCGACGCGATTTCCACATGTTAACGCCGAGCGGACGCAACTTCGCGTCTTATCGGCGCGAAGATCGACGTTTGCCACCGCTTCGCGTTCGGGCGGAACGCGCCAGCGCTGCCGCGCTTTCGACGCTCGCATCGCAGTCAACGCGAGAATGTCGTGTGTGCGCATGTAAAACAAAAGAAAAAACACAGTAGGCATTATTGTAACGAATCGTGATTGTTTAAGTTTTCGTTTTTTGTTGCTTATTCCAATAGGGGCGTGAATACAAGGACGTCAAAATTACTCGGCAGTCATGGACTCCGCTTCCTCGCGGATGGTGCTGTAGAGCGCAGAGGACAGGTAACGCTCACCGAAGGACGGGAAAACGGTACCGATGAGCTTACCGGCGTTTTCTGGTCGCTTGGCGAGCTGGATAGCAGCGGCCGCGGCGGCACCAGAGGAGATACCAACCATCAAACCTTCTTGCAACGCGAGGTTCTTGGCCATGGAGATGGCGTCATCGCTCGAAATTTGCACGATCTCATCGATAATATCAACGTCCAAAATACCCGGGATGAATCCAGCACCGATGCCTTGGATCTTGTGCGGGCCAGGTCCACCACCAGAGAGCACCGGAGATTCGGTCGGCTCGACGGCGACAATCTTGACGTCCGGGTTCTTGCTCTTCAAGTAGCGACCAGTACCGGTGATGGTACCTCCAGTACCGACGCCCGCGACGAAAATGTCAATTTGACCCGCAGTATCTTCCCAGATTTCCGGACCCGTGGTCTCGAAGTGCACCTTCGGGTTGGCTGGGTTCTCGAATTGTTGCAGCACGTACGAGTTGGCAGTTTTGGCGGCAATCTCCTCAGCCTTTTGCACCGCCCCCTTCATACCCTTGGCCGGATCCGTGAGCACCAGGTTGGCGCCGAACGCCTTCAACAAGATGCGGCGTTCGAGAGACATAGATGCCGGCATCGTCAAGGTGAGGTTGTAACCCTTGGCGGCAGCGATGAACGCCAAACCAATACCCGTGTTCCCGCTCGTCGGCTCGACGAGCGTCGTCTTGCCCGGAGAGATCTTCCCTTCCTCCTCCGCGGCGGAGATCATGCTCCAGCCGATGCGATCCTTGACGCTGCAGCACGGTTCCATAATTTCAAGCTTGGCCGCAATCTCCGCACCGCATCCTTCGCTCACCTTGTTGAGGTAAACCATCGGGGTACAACCCACGAGCTGCGTCACGTTGTCCGCAATGTTCACACTGGACGCTCTCGGCGTCACCACAGCGCGAGCGCGCGCATTCTTCGCGTTTCGGCGCGGTGCGAGCGTCGCACGCGTCGCCACAGCCGTCTTAGAAGCCAACATCTCGTCCTGCGCGACGTCGACAAAACGAAACAAAGAGCACACACATAAAGGTCAGCATCAGAGGGAAACGAGGGACGCCGGCGTGGGATTCGATCCGTCCGTGAATCTTTCCGCGTCGGCGCGGGGCATCGCGCGCGGTCGACGACGGGTGACGAGCGTTTTCTGGTCACGCGTGACATCGAGGCGCGTTCGTCATCGGGAGGAGATCGCGTCGTACCTAGTTGAGAACGCGATGCGTCGACAGTCAATGAGGATGCGATCGACCCAATCCAACGACGGGCGTTTCGGCATTTTTATCACTTCTGACTAATTCAATTTTATACTGGTTTCTAAAGTCTAACATACGAGTCTATGGTTTTTTTGCTAAGACCTAGTTAAAACCCTAGGCATAAGTGGTCAGCGCTTCCGCGGGCGTCGGTGAAGCGCGAACGAAGAGGACGGATGCGACGCGAATCACGGATTGACGGAGGTTCTCGTCGATCGTCGGGTGTAATCTTTACTCACTTGAACGCAGAGACGGTGATTGGGTATGATGGAGCTTCCGATCGGGGCTCGGATGTCGTATTCGGCGCGTTGGGCGTGCGACGCCGAGAGGTCGACGAGACGAGGCCGAAGCGCCTGACGATGTTCTGGTGTTTGACACGGTACGGCGACCACGTGATGCGCCGCCGCTTCGACATCGCGAGAACGAATTTCTTCCCACACCAAGGCTTCTCTTAGGAGCGATTCGAGCAAATCCTGCGGGACATCAGGGAGTCGGCGATGCAGACTCGTCGCCCGCGCGACGGATCGCTCGGCGAATTGAAGCGCGCTCACGGCGAAGTCGTATTCATCCAGACGCACGGGAGAAGTACCCTGGCGAGTGAATACTTGCGAACATATCGAAATCGCCGATTCTATCGACTGCGTCGTCGTTTGAGGGCTGAGATCGACCGCCTTGGAGGAGGCGTAGAGGGCCAATGCGCCGCTAAACGCGCAAGCGACAATTTGCGCAAATAATTCACTCGCTGGAATCGTCTCCAGGTAATGTAAAACCTTCTCTCCTTCAACGATTGGATCAAAGAGGGCTTTTTGCTTGCTCACCGGTGCGCTGGGTGCGGTTTCCCAGAGTTTTGACCAAGTGTTTCCCTCTTGGCTCATGCGGTCCGAGAGTCGGCCCTTTGGCGCCGAGTCGTCGTCAGCGTCTTCAGAGGGAATCCAGTCTTTGGGAGAGTGCCATCTGACAAAATCGCCCAATACAGCGTCTGGATTAGCGGCTTTGAAAGCCGACATGTCCGAAACCAAGAGAGCGCTCTGCATGCGTTGACGCTCTCCGCGACCCGCGTCGTCGTCGCCAAAGGTTTGCATCGACGCCTCGTGCGCCATGAGCATATCCTCCGTCACACACGGCGGGCTCTGCGTGATTGGCTCGTTCATCAATTTGTGTGGATACGTAATCAAGCGCAAATTGAGCGTACGCTGCGCGCCTTGACCCTCCGCGTCAACCTCCATGTCCTCCTCTGCGCTCAAGTATTCGTCCGATTTGCTCTTCGTGCTACTCGCGCTCGTCGTTCTCTCGAGACGTTTCACCGGTCGATCGACATCCCGCGGGACTGACGGAAGCAAATCGTCATCCACTCCTTCCCAGCCATCTCCTGCGAGATCCCAGTCGCGCATGGACTGGGCGTTTTCGCGCGTCGTCTCCCCGACAACATTCTCGTCGGCGCTGTCATTCTTCATCGTCATGCAGTAATGCAAGAGTTGCAACTTTTGATTGAGAATGCACGACGAGTGATCGACCCCGAGATCCGCATCGTACGCGACGGCGGGAATCATGCGACCGCTCTCCCAGTACGTCTGTCGCAGCTCACGGACGAAGGATGTCCACAGGTAAGAAATGGCGCGCGCGTTTCTAAAGAGACACGCGTGCAACGCCAAGCGAGGAAGAAGGGTGCGCGCAGGGGCAGACTTGCTCGGTTCCCCGAACGACGCGTGCCCGCCGGCGCTTTGCTCGCCCGATGACGCGGTCGCCGCTGCAAATATGTCAAGCAATACGCTGCGAAGAATGCTCTCACTCGGAACCGGCGGCACGTGCATGTCGTTCTCGTCCCAATAATCGACGTTGACGATGGCAGACGCGTCCGCCACACCCGCCGTCGCGGAGACGATTTCAAGATTTTGTACCATGGCGTAAATGAGCTCGCTCAGAGACGACGTTTCGCTCGAAATCATCTCGTCGTCGTCCGCCCCCCAATCTCGCATCGCTTGCGTGAGCTCGCCTCTCAAGACCCAGCGAGGGGCGTCGTCGCAATCGAGTTCGCCAAACGAGTAAATGGAATCCAGGCGCTCGCTCACCCACAGCGCGTCGAGCTCGATCGTTCGCCACGGATCTTCCATGCTGACCCACTGCGCCCACGGGGTGTGGTCGTCCCACTCGTCTATGCGAATGCCGAAATCAGCATTGGCGAAATCTTCCTGAACGTTTCGCCTTCGAGAGGTCGTCAGCACCAGCGGCGCTCGCATGTCTTCAATGTCTGAATCCTCATCCGAACCATCTCCCGAGCGCACGTTTGAACCGAGCGCGCGTGTGATTCGCGCCGAAACGAGACACGCGTCCAACTCTTTCGTCTCCGCATCGATAGCCTCGGTGGAACTATTCATTCTGTTCTCCCGCACGAGCTTGGCGAACGCGTTTACGCACCCCGCAAACGTGCGCTGCGTCGTCTCCTCCCTCGTGCTAAATCGCGTGTAACTCGTCACCTCCGTCTCCAACACCGCGTCTCCGCGAGCGTCATCGCACACGTCACCGGTAAAATCCCGTTCGTGATACCCACGAGGGGTGACGACCGCCATTCCTCCTCTGACGACGCCTAGCGAGCTCAACGCGAGCGTAAACGCCGACCGCGTCGTCAGCGCCTCGTCTTCATCCACAAACTGGCCCGTGGCGCTCATGGGTCGAACGATGAGCACACTCGGGACATCAAAAAACGTTTCAAAATCCCACGCATCCATGTTTCGTTTGTTGGCGTTAAATTCAACGCTCGCGACTCGTCGACGACTGTTCGTCTGTTCTTCTAAAAACTTTCTCAAACTCATCGACGACGACGACGACGCCCCCGACGCGGACGCCGCCGACGCCGACGCGCGCAATTCACATCCATACGCCTCTCTTCGCCAGTGTAACCCGTGTTCCGCGAACGCGTGCGTTCGAACGTCGACGACGTCGTCGTTCAACCACCCACCAAGCGTCGACTCGACGTCTCTCACGAGGCGCTCGAACGGTGATTTACACGAGTAATCCTCGTGCGCGGCGGACGCGTCCTCGTCGCCGTCCGACATCGCCGTCGTCCGTCGTCGCCGTCGTCGAACACCGCGGTCGTCCGTGTTCCGCGCGCGCGCGCGCGTCTGCAGAAAGTAACGCTCAATCGTAACGTCATTCACTCGCACGCGTTCGTCGAACCGACCGACCGACCGCGCTCGCACCCGCCGACGCCCGCCCGCGCTCGCGCATGCCAACATCGATCGCGCGTCGAGGTCTCGAATCGCTGCGTCGTCTCGCTCTCGGCGCGTCGGTGTCCGAGACGTTCGCGCGCGGGAACGCGCTCGCGTCGTTCGGTTGGTTGACGTTGGTTGTCAAAACGCTTTTTGGTGCGAACGAGAGAAGAGCGCGCGCGAGCGTCGCCCGCGTCGTCGCCGGGGTTTTAAGCGCGGCGTACTTGGTTCTTTTGTGTGAGTTCGTCGCCGACTCTTCGTCGCCGTCGCCGTTGGCGTCGTTTTCA
>Ga0255780_10000249_pt1 | contig 52912 bp, 27 predicted proteins | sample 071ome_32_FD_179978 | JGI IMG/M metagenome (GOLD analysis project Ga0255780, IMG submission 179978) | Coastal salt marsh microbial communities from the Groves Creek Marsh, Skidaway Island, Georgia - 071405AT metaG (version 2) | ecosystem: Environmental > Aquatic > Marine > Intertidal zone >... | reverse complement strand
GCCGCTTTGGACGCTTCACACTTGAACCCGAAGACGCCTGTGGGTTCTGTGAGGCCAATGCGTCACGCATTCATCTCGCCACCGTGAAGGTGTCGCGAAAATAAAATAAAATAAGTGCACGCTTTCGCGCACATGTAATCATATTTCAGTTTGTTTTCAAGCAACTAAAACTCATCATCACCTCTCCGACACCTCGGAGTGTTTCTTCCTCGTTTTTGACTGGCTGTTCAGTCTCAAAGATTCCGATTCGTGGCTGAGACTCTCTCGTCACCTTCCTAGACGAGACATGTGAACATTTGAGGTGTGTGAAGTAGCGTGCTCCGCGCGTGTGGCACGGCATTCGACGACGCACTCGACGAAAAGATTTGACAAAGAAGACGAACAAATGTACCGCAACACCTCCTCAAACATTCGCTCCATCTTGCTCTGCGCTTTGGCGTGCATCATGCTCCTCGTTCGCCCTGGCGAAGCCACCAAATGGCACCACGGCAAGCACTGGAAGAAGCACGATTGGCGATACATGGAACCCTGCTCTGACGGCTGGTGGGCTCGAGTTGAAGCTCGCAAACAAGTAAATGATGACAACAGACAAGTTCTTCGCTGTTTAATCCGCAACTGTGGGTACGAACTGAAGACTTGTGCACACGATTGGACCTGCCGCAAGACGACGCGTTGTCTGTCCGATTGCCGAGACGACGGTCGGGAATGTGCATTTGCCTGCCTCAAGCAGTACGATGGAATCTCGAACCAAAACGTCAAGGATCTTGGACAGTGTGCTATTGCCAATGAGTGCATGCGCAACAACTAATCGAGGAAAAAACCGATCGAGACTTCAGGATTCACTTTTACGACTTTACGATTTTACACACGTGGTTCACATGTAATGAATACGGTCCTACATTTTTACAATCTTTTCTAATGAGTATGATGCGAAAAAACTCACCCGTCTAAGCGATCGACTTGCGCAGCCTTGAACAGTTCCGGCATGTGCACGTTCGTCACGTTCATGCGCTCAAAGTTCACCTTTCTCTTCTTCTTCTCCTTCTTTAGTTCCGGTTGAGGACCGAGGTCGTACACCGGTCGAGGCGTCGGCTCGATGCCCTCTCTGCGCAAAACCTTGTCGAAGTCCACGTCGTGCTCAGGAATCTCCACGTCGAGGAACGCGCCGATGAATTCCTCATTGAGCGGGACTTCGTACTCGGGCTGCTTTCTGAAGAGCACCTTCTTCTTCGTCTCCGTATTAGTGAGCAAAATGACGGCGTCGTCCGTCTCTCCCAGCGCCAACGCGTCATCCTTCGCCTTTACGTACGCATCTGTAACGTCTTCAATCGCTAAACCGTCCGGCGTGTTATTCACGAGTTCTAGAATGTCTTCTTTGCAGAGAACGTCGTGTTTCGCCTTGTATGTAAACAGCCCCGTTTCGTCGTCGTAGTTCACTTTTTCGTGAGCGCGCAAAGCTTCGAAAAGCGGGCCCACGTTGCAATCATAACCGAGAAACACGCGCAACTCATCGTTTGACATCGGTCTTCTCTGCGTGAAGAGCGTATCGATCGCGTGTTTCTGCTTAGCTAGAATGTTCGTCGCCACAACCTTTGGCGGTTCGATCGGCACCTCCATCGCCGCCAACGCAGCCTCTTGCTCCGCCTTTTGTTTCTCAGCCGCTCGCTTCATACGTTCGTACTGCGCATCCGAACGCGCGTCCAACGCCGCGCGATCCCGCGCCGCCGCAGTCATGATTTTCGAAGCAGCCTTTTGCCCATGCCTATACTTGTTCAACGTCTTCTCGAGCACGGAAGCCTTGCGTTTCTTGCTTTCTCCCGCCATGGCGACCGTTCGAAACGCGGATCGGCGGTTTTTGTGTCTTTCTGTCTCGTCGCGCGCGACGCGACGGTGACGCGAATGACTCGCGCGTCGCGATCTGATGGTTGGAAAATGAGACAAAAATGTTGAACCAGCTTTCGCGCATTCGTCAACAACCGACGCGTTGCGCATGGACATCCGGGATGAGCTCATCTGGTCGAACGCTCTGCGAAGATCGATCGGGATTTACTTTTCAGTCATTTTCGTCGTCTCGTTGACTCGATTCAAGGCGTTCACGGGACGGTTCGGGCGTCGACACCGCGTGTGTGGGCTCTTCCACTTAATACTGCTGTGCGAGTTGGCGCGCGATGTGGCGACAACCTCGGGCCCGATGGAGGATTCGTATCTCACACGAGACATTTCTCTCTTTGTCTCAGCCATCACGGTGACGCTGACGGCGTACGGGGACTTTGCCAAGGCGCACGCCAGGGCGGAGGAACGCAACGCTGCGAGCGGAACGCTTCATCGAACAGCCGCGGTGTCGGCGTCCGAAATGCTCGAGCACGCGTTTTATCAGCTGGTGAATGCATTTCAGATTTTATATTTACACGTCGTTCAATCGAGTTGGTTTGACGCGCTCGACGCGCGCGAGAAGGGGCTGTGCGCGCTCGCGGCGACGTCGATCTGGTTGGTTCGCAAAAAGTTCCCAGTCAATAGCTTTTCCAAAAATTACGACTATCGATCAAATCCGCGCATCAAATTCGACATTGAGTCGGTGCTCTACCGGATTAAAAAGTACCAATACGTCCTTTACAAGACGGTGTTGCTTCATGGATTGAATGCGAGCTTGGCTTTTGCGGATGAGAGCTCGCGATCGCTCGTCCGTACGTACGGCTTTCGATGCTTCTGGCTGTTGATCAACAGCGCGTATGTCTTTGAGTTTTTCCTTCAGACATTGGTCAAACGCAAGTACTTGGGACAGAACGCCATGCTCGTGCTAAATCAAGCTTTGATGGTGATATCCACCATGGCGGTGCTGCCCGTGATCACTTCAGTCGATCCAATCGTTGCCGCGACGACGTTTGCGCTCAACTTTGTCAACCGAAGGAGAGAAATGCAAAACATCTTCATCGCACTCGTCGTCAGCGCGCGGCGTCGAGGGTTGATTTAGATTTAATTCGTTAGCGTGTCGCCTAGGTGTAAATAGCGTAGTATTGTAGGATTGCTATATTGGTATATCAAACATTTAAACGACTTGGTAGCTATCGACGAGCATCATAGTCTTCTCAGAAAAGGTCACCGGAGCGCCATCCGTCGTGCGCGCAATACTCGAGACGGCTATGTCGCAGAAAGTCTTGCTGGAAGAAAAGTTGACGTCAATCGGGAAGAAGGCGTCGGTGTCAGCGACTGGAATGACGAATTCCATGCTTCCGCTTCGGTTGCTAGCATCGATGAGTTCGATGTTCCACTCCATGACGCCATGGCGAGCATCAAATCTGAAGTCACCGTCGCACGAGTTGACCACCGGCGGGCTGCGGCACGGCGGGCAGGGAATGGAGATGACGACGTTTTGAAGATCCATCTCTTCCGTCGCCTCGTATTCGATGCTCACTGCGGTTTCACCGCCGTTAATAGTCGGCCAGCAGTTGATACTCAACGGCACCGCGGATTCATCCTTGGTTGAGAATCTCCACTTCAACACGCCAAGCGCCGATCCGCACGGAAACGGACGATTCGGATCCTTCAAGCCTAAAATCTTTTCATTGGCATGCAAACCCTTGTCAATGTTCGGGTGCGTCTTGAACTGGAACCCGGCGTTGGCGCCAGCGTTCGTCACGACGCGAATGAGCGCGTCTTCTTCGTTGCGCACTTCGAGAAGCATGTTACCTTGCAAATCCATTTGCTCCAAGCCACCGTTCCTGTTGAGCGTCACGTTGAGCTTTTCTTCAACAACCAAACTGACGCTCTCCGAAGGCGCCACGTGCACCGGTTCAGGCGCCGGCGCGGCGGCTTCGGAGCGCGCGAAACCCATATCGGTATCGACCGCTTCTCCCTCGGCTCGCAAGCTCTCCAAGAATTGGTTCGTCTTTGGCTTGCCGCCGAGTTGCATACCCTTCTTCGGTCCAGCCAAGGACTTCTGGGGCATGGACGACGCGCCCGACTTGTAGGGCTCGTCGCTGTATTGGCTACGGAAACCACCGGATGGGCGGTCATCACCAAATGATCCACCGCCACCGCCGCGGCCCATGTATCCAAACTCGTCGTTACGACCGTCGTCGTAGGTACCCATGCTCGATCCGCTGCCAAAGTCGCCGCGCATGTCGCCACCGTATCCGCCGCTCGAACCGCCAAACGAGTCCCGTCCACCGCCACCGTATCCACCGCCGCCATAGTTGTCGCGCTGTAACGTTTGCTGTTGTAACTTGGTCTCGAGCTTCACCTTGTCGATCTCCATCGCCTTCCTCTTCATCACATCCTTGGTGTCGTTGATCTTGCTCTGAATCATCATCTTGTGCAACTTTTCCTCGTGCGAATTCATTTCCGTAAAGGTTCGCACCTGCGCCATCGTCACATTCTCCTTGTACCCGAGAGAAATGATTTCATCAAACGCAAAAATTAAATCAAACGCCGCAAACGAGACGCCCTCTTCATCAACCTGCCCTTGCGTGTACTCGGGCAACGTCTTGGCCAACAGCCTCAACACTTCCAAATCCTCTAAAATGTTACTCCCCTTCGTCGTCACCAACAACAGGTACATCGTCCCACACTCGAGCGGTTGGTACACATACCTCACATTTTCCGTCTCGACGTACGTGTGTTGCTTCCCGGCGCTGACGAGCTTTGGAAACGCCGCGAGCAAGCCTTCCACTCGCACGCGAGTCATCTGCACGTACTGCCGAGACACGAGCGCTGCGATTCGCGAGAATAATTCCATCCGCGGTTAGTCGTCTCACTCCATCAGTGACGCGATACACCCCGATCCACGCCTCGCCGTCGTCCACGCGCGTGTTCCTTTGCGTCACCACGTCCACCTCTGCGCGTTTCATCGGTAAACCCGACGCGAAAACGGTAGATCTCACGCGAGAAAACGCCGAGATCGACCGTTTGCTCGAGCGGCTAAAACCTCTCTTCTCGATGCGCCGCTACCGCCCCGCGCGACGCCCGCGGGGGTCCCGAAATCGAGCGCACTGAAAAATCAGAAATCCACCGTACCTTTACCACCCTTGGTGACGATCGCCGCCGCGAGGACAACCTGTTTACACGACGAGTTTACGAAACGTCCAGTCAGTCACCCGCGCTCCCCGACGCGTCTCCCGCGGTCGCTCTCTGGATTACATCGCGCGAAAAAATTACCCGACGCGCGAGCGTACCATTTCGAAACGAAACCGCGATAACCGAAACGAATAATCGTCTATTCAACGCCGCCTCACTCGTCGAAGCGCGCGCGTCGCGTCGGCGTCTGCGGGCGCGCGGATGGATTCGACGGACGGTTGGGTACGACGCGTGATCTTTGAATTGTTTTTACATTGGTATTCTCTGGTGGCGTCCACCAGACCAAAACCAAAAAAATGATGAATGATGATGAATGGTTGACGTCGGCGTCGCCGCGTCAGACGCCCGCCCGCCCGCCGACGATCGACGACGCCGACGGATCGTTGGAGGTTGGCGAACGTTCCTTCTCCTTTATCGCTCGCCGCGCGCGTAAAGTGCGAGTGAGCGGTTCTCCTCGACGGGTCTCGTCCATTCATCAATGTCGGCGACGTGTCGACAACAGTGGATTATCGCGCCGCTCGGACGACGCGCGCGTCGTCGCCCGACGGCGCCGCGGTCGCGGGTTGAGAGGTCGCTCCCGTCGACGTCGACGTCGGTAAATCTGCGGACGACGTCGCGCCGGGTAGGGGCGATCGCGCCGGGGTCGGACGCGAGGGAGACGACGGGGGAGGAGGATGAAGGCGAAGGGGCTCGCGACGAGGGCGTCGCGGCGTACGACGACGACGACGACGACGACGACGACGCGGCGACGAACGCGCTGCGCGTGAACGCCGATGGTGGTGAGGATGAGGTAAATAATAAAGCGGATGACGCGCGTGGGAAAGAGGAGACGCGACGGGAGAGAGGCGAATCGACGACGTCGAGGTGGGCAAAGGTGGACGTCGGCGGGGCGTTGGCGGCGTTTGGGAAAAAGAACGCGTTACCCGGCGGAACGTCTGGAACTTTGAAGAAGGATGGTAAACGGGAGGTGAAGAGCTCGATCAAGGTGACGGATAAGGATAAAGTGATTCAAGAGTGGGGTGATTCGATGTCTTGGGATAGTTCTCGCGTGGATGGGACGGCTTTGGATGGACAAGCCGCGCCGTCGCCAGATTTATTTGACGCCATTTTGGGGCAGACGGCGATGGATGTGGACGAATTGGAGCGAGTTGAACGCGCTCGGCGCGCGAAGAGGCTCGCCAAGGCGTTGGAGAGGAGACGTAGGAAGAAGGAGCAGCAGCTCAGGGAGGAGAAGCGCGTCGAAAAGGCGCGCGCCAAGGAACTCGCCAAGAAAAAAGGGAGCGCCTTCATTTCAGGAGAGTGGGAGGACGCTTTCGACGAGGAGAATCGATTGGAAGAAGAGGAAGTGGACAACGTGAAATCCATTCGAGAGATGCTGTCTCAAGTCATGGAGTCGGACGTGGCCAAATGGATGTTCAACTTTTTCATCATTCCGACAGTCATAGCCAAGGTCGTCGAGTTTTCCATCATTAGCCCCATTGTTAGCGAGGAGCTTAAACTGGCGGGCCAGGATCGAACGACGATCGAGCTTCGCGAGGATCAAGAGGTTGATATTCTTGAGAAGCTCCATCGTTACGAGCAAAAGATTGAGTTTGAGACTATCATGGGTCGACAAGCTCCGCTCACGACGATTGAGAAGCAAAATTTGCTTCACAAGGAGGCGGAGCGCTTGGAAGCGCTCGAGATCCAACGCGCGATTGCCGTCGAAGGGAACCGATACAGCGATCTTGTCTTCATCAGCGCGTTTCTCATCATGGTTGTCGTCTACTCTGATCAAGCCAAGCTCGTCGTTACCGGTACGAAGAATGCTTTCTTTGCGCTCGAGCCGGCGCAGCAGGCTTTCATCCTTCTCCTGTCTTCAGACGTGCTCGTCGGCTATCACTCTGCGGATGCGTGGCAAACCGTGTTGCGCAGCATCGGTGGACACTACGGTATCCCCGAAGAAGAGAATCTCATTTCCCTTTTTGTCGCCTTCGTACCGGTTTCCGTGGACGTGCTGTTCAAATTCTGGGTGTTCAAGTACCTCAGACGCATGGCTCCGTCCACGCAAGTCATCTTAGACGATATTGACAGGCATTAAAGACTACGAAAGCAAAAACCTTGCCGCGGCGCTTTACTATTGTTATTACAAAGTTTGCGAAATATAGCTCAATCAATCACGGATACCTCGGTAACACGTCGAGCGCGATGGATTTCACCGACTCGAACGCATCGAGCGTGCAGACGAGCTCGAGTCGATCTTCTCGTCTGCGTCGGAACACTTGCCACGGCTCTGGGTAGCATCTGAACAACACCGCCGGGTTGCTTCCTTTAAAGTTATAGATTACGTACACACCCTCAAAGTTTTTGGCAAACTCCCGAAGCGGTCCCATCTCCCCCATGTTCCAAAACGGCGGGTAATAATTGCTCCGCGTTCGCTCCAACTCGCCGTTCACAACCACCAAAGGCCGTCGCGTACCCTTCACCGCGTCTTCGTATAAGTCTCTCGTGTTGGCCAATTCCGAAATATTCGCGCTCGGATACGCCACGACGAACGCCTTATCGTCAGCCTTCATCCTCTTCGCTATGGAGACTTTTTTATTCAACAATTTATCCAGCCCGCTCACCGACAAGAAATTTGGGTCGTCGACGTAATCGATCCGACCCTTCCAATCCGCAAACTGCGCCTTGGTCTCCGACTGTTCGGGCGCACGAATCCCATCCGGCGTCGGGGAGCTTCCCGTCAGCGCCAATTTCGCCTCAACCTTATCCGGGAACAACACTCGCGTATTCTTTTCGATATCCTTAAACGCCGTTCGACAGACGCCTCGCACGCGCTGCGTCGTCAAGTTACACTCCACGTTCCCTTCCAAATCCCCCGGCGCGGCGTCCAACGACCCGGGTGGGAACTGTAACTCGATCAATTCAATCCCATCGCGCATCGCCGCCCGAATCGCGAGTCCAGCCTGTCGCTCCAGCGCGTCGTAATCGCTCGGGAACGGCGTGAGCGTTGCGTTCGAACGCATCGAACGCGTCGAATTCATCGGCGTCGTCGTCGTCGGCATCCTTCGCGACGCTCGACGTCGAGGCGACGACGCCTCGCGCGCGGTGAGTCCGTGCGTTCGTCCGATGGTCTTCGTCGATCGCATCGTCGGTCCTTCCTTCCTTCCGTCGCGCGCGCGCGCGAATCAGTGACGCATTTTATTCGGACATTCGGTTGTCGCCTCAGCGCATCCCGAACGGCACGCCGACACACGCCGTCGCGCGATCCGACGCCCGAACCGAGCGGTGAGGCGCGGGTATTCATAAAGAGGAGACGTGCGACGGAACGATAGACGATGTCGTCCGCTCGGTGCTCGTTGACGACGACGACGACGCGGATAAGATGTCAGCGAAACCAACAACGAAACCACTCGAGTTCGAGGGCGACGACCACGACGGCGCGCGCGCTACTGCGACGTCGACGGAAATCGGCGTTGTCGATCGACGTAGACGAAGACGGGTCGATACGGAACGGCGTGGGTACGCGCGCAGTCGCGAAGGAGGCGGCGGTTGACGACGACGACGACGTCGAGTGCGTGCAGAGGACGGTGCTGGAGTGCATGCGAACGGAACTGCGCGAAGCGTCGAACGAATTACTCGCGCTTCGGCATCACTTGAGAGAGACAGAGGAGGATGCGGATAAATATCGAGCGTCGTATGAGTTTTGTGCGTCGCGCGGGGGGGTGGAGTCGGTGCGAGATCGGTTAGCGATGTTGGAAAACGCGAACGGGGCGGCGCACGCGACGAAGAGGGATTTGGCTGGCGAGACTGGTGACGAATCGAGGATGCGAGCGCTTGTGGAAGAGCACGGGGAGATTATTCGACAGTTGAAGGAGGAACACGAGAAGAATTTGGCGGCAGCGATCGAAGAGGCGACGAATCGGGAGCAAGATACGGCGCAAGCGGTGTCTGACGCCATGCAACACATGCTCGACGAGAGTGAAACGCGTAATAAAGAACTCGAAGAGAACCTCGCCCGGGCTTTGAAGGAGGAAGAGGCACGACTGGAAAAGCTGGAGGCGGAGATTTTGGAGCGTTTGCGAGCCGCGGAGCGAATCGGGGCCATGGCGAGCGCTTCAGAATCGGACAGGACGAAGGAATTATTAATCGCGGCCAAGGCGGATAGAGACGCCGCAGCGGAAAAGTGCGCCGTGCTCGAACGGACGCTGGAGGAGTTTGAAAACATCACCGTCGAGGCTATGATTGAGCTCGAAGATCGCGTGCGCGCGGTACAGCGCGTGAGCGATGAGAAGGATGCGGCGCTCGACGACGCTCTCACTCGCGCAGAGCGAGCGGAGCGGGCGTTGGAACGAGCTGAGGCGGAACGGGACGACTCCATCAAAACCTTCATCGAGGAATTCGCCATCGAGCGCACCGAGCTCGAGGGTAAGATTCAGGCGCTCGAACTCGTCGTCGAACAGAACATCGCGACCGAGTCATCCAGCGGTCAAGTGATCGAACAGATGGAGGCGGCGTACAAAGCTAAAGAGACGGCGTACAAGGAACAAATTGCAAAGCTTAAAAAGGCAGCGTCCATCGGCATGGAAATCCTGAGCGTCAAGGACGCCATCGCCTCCGAGTGCCAGCGATTACACGCCGATCTCGACAAGGCGGAGGATGAGAAACACGCTCTAGCGATGGAACTCGCCGAATTGCGAGCGAAACTCGAGTAAGTAAAGACGACGCGCGGTGTAATATTTATTCGCTTTCTAATATCGATCCCGTCGCTCGAGTTTGAATAAAAATCGTATCGTCATGATGATTACAAACAATGGAATCACCCACGCACTCTTTCCGCGGGTCTCTTTCCTCTTTGGAATTATTATCCCCCGTCGAAACGGCGCCTCGAGCGTTCGAAGAAGCGCGAATAAATCAAACGAAATTCCACCCGTTCAGTCTGGTTTTCAGAATCCGTCGTCACTTTGCCTCCTCGAACGCCCCTTCGCCCTCTCGACGCATAGCTCTCGCTCTTCTTTCTTTACTACCATTCGAAATTAGCCGAGCTTTCTCATCGCCTCCTCGATATCCTTCATCGCCGGGCGTCCGTTCTTCCTAAACAACATTTGTTGTCTTCCGCTCCACACGTCTCGTCCACCCGTCGACACAGTCACCGTGATCGGGTACTTATCCACCCGGTTCGCGATCACGTTCGCGTTCGGTCTCGCTTTGAGTATCGCCGCCTTTGCGGCTTCAAACTCTTGCATCCCCCCGTCTCAGTTGTGGCTGAACGTCACCGTCACGTCGTCGGCACCGCCGCTCATGTCGTTTCCGTTCGTCGAGAATCTCTTCGTCGTCGCGCTGTTCGCGAGTCGTCTGTGCACCGCCGGTCGTTCGCTCGATGCGCGATGCGCTCTACCGATCCTCGCGATGATCGTCGCTCGGAGCATTCAAAAACCGACCGAGTCGACGGTCGTTCGAAGCGACGCTGAGTGACGTTAACGCGTTTTGACTTTAACCTGGACGCACTCGGACGACACACGCGCGCGGTCGATCGGTCGATCGGTCGATCGGTCGGTCGAGGAACCGAAGCACCGAGACCGAAGAGTCGATCGATTCGTTTCCGTCGTCGGCGTCGTCGGCGTCGTCGTCGTCGTCGTATTCGTCGCTCTCGTCGTGACGCGCGCGCGCGTGCACAAGATGAACAACGTGATGACAGTTGACGCCACGACACCCACGAGCGTGATTTTGTTGAGCGGAACGCGCGGGGGCGTCGCGGCGACGATCGCGGCGACGATCGCGAGCGGGATGAGCGGGATGAGCGGGACCGGGGGTGCGTGGGACGTCGCGTCGAGGGTGGCGCGCGTGGAGATTCGCGTGCACGACCCGCGCGACGCCAGCGCGAGAAGGCTCACGAAGGAAGACGTCGAAGCGTCGGGTGGGGTGCTAGAGCTGGATGACGTCGGGAAGGATGGTCCAGAGGTGATTGCGAACGTTGTAAATCGAGACGCGTCGGCTTGGGGGTTGTCAGCGCGTTTGCGAGCGGCGGCGTGTTCGTTTAACGGGAAGACGTTGGACGTCGAGCGAGTGGCGGCGTGCCGAGCGACGAGCGTGGCGCACTGCGACGGCGGAGGGACGCTGAGTCAGGCGTGCGCGACGTCTGAGGCGTGTGCGAAACTTCGGAGGGTGAACGACGGTGGGAGCATGGCGAGGACTGAACCGAGGTTTGTGTTGGCGCTGGCCAACGCGGTGACGGGGTGCGTCTTCGCGAATGACGGCGCGCGGGCAGAATCGAAGACGTTGTACGCGGCGCTTCGGCCGTCGTCCACGGCCAAGTTAGCGGAGGAGTTGACGTCGGCGGACGCGGATGAGATGACGAGGCGACGGGATGAGCTTCAGGCAGCCTTACACTGGGAGTTTTTGCGAGCGCATCCAGAGACTCGACCGCTGCTTGGAATCACGGGCGCCGACGCGACAAAGTGTATTCCAGGCAACGCGGGTGACGACGACGAGGCGGCGGGGACGGCGTCGATGTGTGGTATCGTCGGCGCGGTGGCGGTGAGCAAGTTGTTTCCAGAGGCGAGCGGGTTCGACGCCGCGCGCTATAGCGATCAGTGGTTGCACGTCGATGCGTTGGCGCTGTATCGACCAGATCGAGCCGACGCACATTTACCACCTCCACCAAACAAGTCGGAATACGATGCGCTCCCGAGCGAAGCCGGTCAGGATGCCGACATGAAAATTGACGACGACAACGATACCTCGGAGAGCTTTAGCACGCAGGCTCGGCTGTTTGGGTACGACGCTCTCGACAAATTGCGCGAGATGCGTGTGCTCGTGTGCGGCGTCGATTCAGGCGCCAACGACGCGTGCATCGCGGCGCTCGCTTCGGTTGGCGTCGGAAACGTCGACGTCTTTGGAGCTAGCGGTTCTGGGCGATTCCTCCGTCGAGAGTGCGAGGTGGACGACCTGTGCGATCTGGATGACTTTGAATCGTACAAGTACAACGCCGTCATCCGCATGAGCGCGCTCGCCGGGGCGAACGAAATCATCGCCAACGTGGGTGAGATTAAGATTCCAGTCATAGAAGTGGCGAGCCCGGCGCTCGGGGCGTGTTCGGTGCACGTCAATCCGGGTCTTAACTTTGCAAGAGGTGCATACGTGGGGTGGATGGACGCGCCGACGGCTCGTGTGGCGGCGCACTTGGCGGCGATGGAGGTGGTTCGCCTGGCGCAAGGACGGGAACGAAGCGCAAAGGTTATCGCGTACGACGGCAAAGGTATTTACGACGCGTCGGTGTAATGTAAATCGCTCTGACTTTGTACTACTACAATGTATCGTTCGCATCAGGTGGATGCATCATCGCGTTCGTTTTTTCTTTAACCGCGGTTCTTCTTTCCCTTTTTCTTCTTCTTTGTAGATTTGGAACCGTCTTGTGCGCCAGTGTCATCTTTTTTCGGAGAGATTACCTTCTTGAAGGACGCCAAGCCTCGCTGAAGCGGTGAAGCTGCGAGTTTGGCTTGCTTTTTCGCGTGGCAGTCGGCGCATCGGGCCAATCCTTCGGCGCGCGCGACGATACCGCACTTTTCGCACATGTTGTCTACGCCGCCGCGCAGCGGCGTAGACGGATCGGACGGCATTTCTCCGTAGCTCAAGTTTCTCGGCGGTGTGATCTCGCCGGCGAGCGCTTCGTCGGTGCTGATGTTTCTTCTCGAGTTGACGGGAGAAGGCGGGGAGATTGGCCAGGGATCAGGCGACGTCACGTCTCGCGGCGGGCTTCCGCTAAAGTCTCCCTCGACGCTTTGCATGTCGCGAAGCTTACCTTGAAGCTCATCGAGCTCCTCGAGCGCCTTTGAGATTCCCACCGGGGTCTTGCACTCTTCGACGCGCGTAAGGAGCATCGTCATGCGCGCTTGGACGTCCCGAATGTCGTCGCCGCTTCCCTCTTGAATGCGCTCAGCCAACGGCGTGGTGATTCTAGACATTACCTTTTCGAGCTCCGCCGGCGAGGCAAACCCAGAGACATCAGCGCCGCCCTCTTGTTGCGACGTCACCAAGGTGAGCGTTTCGAGCATTTGCTTGAGCTCCTCCTGCATCTCACGTTCGTGCGCTCGAAGCTGCACGACTTCCTCTCGCAGTTCCTCGCACTCGAGCGACGTCTGCACGTTGCCGCTCTCCGCTTGTCTCAAATTCACCTCAGCATCCTGCAACGAGTGCGTCACCGCCGCCAACTCACCTCTCACCGACTCCAACTCCTCCATCAACGCCACGTTCTTCTTCCTCGCCGTCTCCAACTTTTGTTCCGACGCCCTGGCATCCTCCAATTCGTGTTCCAGTTCACCCATGCGTTTCGTCAACGCCCCATTCTTCTCCGTCAACGTCTTCACATTCTCCCTCGCCGCCTCCAAATTCTTATTCGCATCGCGCGCTCTCTCTTTCAACCGGTTATTCTCCTCCACCACCTTGCCTTCCTCGCTCAGTTTCGCCTTGTAACCTTCGATTTCCTTTCTCAATTTCTCCGAGCGAGAGTTGGCCACCGTCAACGAAAACCGCAACTTTACGCTCTTCTCCTTTTCCTCCTTTGCCGTTCGCGACACCCCTTCCATCGCCGTTTCCAACTCCTTCACCCGCGCCGCGAGCGTCCTACACTCACCCTCCGCTTTTTCCAACGATTCCCGCGTCTCTTCGTGATCGGCGTGCGCCAGCGCGAGCTCGCACTCCGCGTCGATCCGCATCGTTTCGCTCCGTTCGAGCGTCAACGCGCTTTGCGAATCCCGTTCCCTCGTCGTCCGTTTCATCGCCTTGCCGCGTCCGATGAACGCCGCGGACGCCGCCGCGACGCCGATGAAGACGTTCGCCATGACTCGCGTCGTCGTCCGAGTCGCGGGTTCGGTCGCGGGACGCGTCGGGGTGTGCGGATCGAATCGAATCGAATCGCATTCATCCATCCTTCCAACGGTTTTCTCCAGCGCTTTTAGTCTGTTCCCCCGGGTTCGTTCGTCGGCTTTGGCTTGGCGCGTGAAGCGTGCGTTAAAACGACGGGCGTGCGGGTGCGTTGGTAACACTACTAAATTATATCACTCCGAATGTCTCGGTAGAGCAAAGCGCGACGGGTCCGGTGGACGCCCGGCTCTTCGTCGACAGCCTCCGTAGCTTCGAGGACGAAGCGCGCCTTTTCGTACGCCCGAATCGCGGGCGCGTTGTCAATCTCGACGTGGACGTACAACACGCGCACGGATGGGTGATCGGAGGCGAGGGCGTCGATGGCGGCGGCGAAGAGGGACTCGGCGACGCCGAGGCCGCGGAATTCCGGGGCGACGCAGACGTTGAAGGCGTAGGCGCGCGAACCGGCGGATGGCGAGTCGGCGTCGAGCGGACGCCGACCGACGAGAGATTCGCCGATGAGGGATTCGCCGATGTGGACGTCCATGGTACCGACGACGATGTGGTGGGTGTGAGTCGTCGCGGTAGCGGTGACGACGCTCCAGCGTCGAAGCGCCTCGACGTCGACGGCGCTCTCTCGATTTGGAACGCCGGCGTCCACGCCGTTTGCGAAATCGAGAGAGCGCCCGGCGGAATCCGACGGAACGAGCGCGGCAAAGGTGATGACGCGCATACCCATGCGTTGAAACTTGCTCTCTCTAAGTTTTTCGCTCAAGATTCTATCGCTCCACCACTCCAAACGCGCTTTGATGTCCACGGGAAGTCGAGTCGAGTCGTCCGCGTCCGCCGCTCGCGTCTCAAAACTCGAGCGCTCGTCCGCGTCCTCCTCAAACTCGTAAAACGATCGCGTCCGCACCGCCGCGCACGCCCCGGGCAAATTATCAAACGAAACATCGTCAGCACCGAGTTGGACGCACCGAAACGACGCCCCCGTCGGCGTCGTCGCTCCTTCTTCCTTATCCGTCGCTTTAACCGAGCTCAACCGACGCGTCGTCGAACGACGTCTCGCGCGCGTCTCGCCCACCCCGCACGGCGTCCCGAAACCTAAAGTCGCGAGCCACACCGCGGGTGTCATCTCTCGTCGTCTCTCGTTCGTCCGTCCGTCCGTCCGTCTCGCTCGCGATCGCTTTTCAGTACCCTTTATTCCCACGAAGCCTCGAACGCATGTCGAGCTGACCTTTTCTACACGCAAAGTAATTCCCCCGCTTCGTCTCGCACTCCCCCGGAAACGTCGCCCCGTCGACGCCTTTCGCGCACGCGCGCAACGACCGCCCTTCCTCGACGACGCAGGATGAGTTTTCGACGCACCGAAGCAACTCTTCGAGCATTCCAGAGCAACTTTTACTCATTCGTCGCGCGCAGAGCTCTGAAGCGCGCGACGGCACACGATGACGCCCGTCGATGTCCCGGTGGACGACGGCGTCGATGTCCCGGCCGACGACGCCGACGTCGTGACGTGCGCGGTCGACGCGCTCGATTGGTCCGGTCGAGGGTTGACGCGCGCGCCGGCGCTCGCGCCGTCTTTCGCGCACGTCACGACGCTCAACTTGTCGTCCAACGGTTTGTTTTCCTTGCGCGGCGTCGAGCGTTTACCCGCGCTGCGAACGCTCGACGTGCGGTTTAACCGCCTGCGCGCGCTGGATGAGTTGTGTACAGGTCCGGCGAGGGCGACGCTGCGTGCGTTGGACGCGAGCGGGAACGCGATTGAGAGCGTGAGGGGATTGGCGTTGCCGGCGTTGCGGACGCTTCGGTTGAGCTCAAACGCGTTGAGAGACGACGATGATGATGACGACGAGAGTGCGTTTAGCGGGATGGAGGCGTTGAGGATACTAGACGTGGCGGATAACGCGCTGACGCGCGTGCCGAACGCGAGCGCGTGCTTGGGATTGCGCGCCGTGGGGTTGAGTAGGAACGCGTTGTCGTCGTTGGAAGAGCTCTCGAGGAGGTTGCCGGCGACGGTGACGGATTTAGACATTCGAGGGAACGACTTGGTGGACGTCGAGGAGTTTAGACATTTGAGGTATTTTCCGAGATTGGCTCGGTTGTGGTTCAAGGGGAACCCGATGGAGGCGCGGGCGGTGCACTACGGGTACGACGCGAGGGCGGTGGCGGCGTTTTGCGTGGCGACGCTGCGAGAGTGCGACGGGGCGAGCATCATCGCGTCGTCGTGGGGCAAAGCGGCGAGGACTCGGTTGTTTAGGAATGATTCTGGGGAGTTGTGCGAAGATTTACTAGCGATGATGAGCGAGGGTGTGCAACCGTGGTTTCTCGGGCAGTATTTGCACAGCGTGTGCGAGAGACCAGAGACGACGACGCAACGACGCGCGGCGATGATGCGAGATCAGAGCGCAATGTTCTCCGTTTCTTCGTTCGTTCCTCTGAAAAAAGAGAGTGGTGGTGACGATGACGGTGGAAATGGATTCGATGATGACGACGATGAGGAGGAACAGACGTTTATGGTTGAAGCGGAACGCGTCTACACGGATGGCGACGCCGAGCGAGCTCCTTCGGCGCCGAGAGGATTAGACTCTACCGCTGATTGGTTGTCTCAAATCGTCTCCGACGATAGCTCGGATGAAGGAAAGGAAGAGGTTGAACGGGAAGGTCAGACTCCAGTGAAGGGGAGCGCGAACACGACGTCACGCGTGGTTTTTAAACCAGCGGATGAGATGAGCTTGGATGAACTTCGCATGATTTCGCCGATTCGGCAGACGCCGCCGTCGAGGACAATTTTCTTCGAGGATAACGACGAGGAAAACACGCGCGGGGATTCTACGGTGGAATCAACCGCATTTTACTCGATGGAAGACGAGCCCACGACGTCACCGCGAGGTGCAAGTGCCGCGGTGCCGACGATGACGACGTCAGCGTCGTCGTCATCCTCCATGAGATTGCTCCGCGCCACAGACGTCGTCGTCGTCGACGCGAAATCGACCAAGAAGCGGAACGAAGCGCGACGCAGAGAGCGCGATGGAAAAAGAGACTTGATTGGTGATTTCCAAGACGCACAAAAGGACATACTGAGCGGTTTGGGGGATGAATCGTTTGAAAACTCTCCAGATTTGCGTCCGCCTCCGGCGACGCCGCCGAAACGACGAGATCCAAACGCGTTCGTTTTCACAGACGACAGCGAGTCTTTCCTCGACGACTTTTCCGAAGACGACGAGGATGAGCTATCCCTTCGTTCTTTCATCTTAACCGGCGACGAAGACGTGACGTCTCCGCAAAAGATTCGCTCTAATTTACAAAGAGCCGTTTCCGATTTAGCCAAGACGGCGTCTCCGAAGCGCGTCGCCGCGACGGCTAAAAAAATCGAAGGCATGATTTCAGCCATCCAGCAATCGCGCGTGCGAGCGGGTGACTATAGTCCATCCGATTCCCTTAGCCAACATTAGCTGCGTGTGTTATATTAGCACCAATTCTAGAAACCATCCAAAGTCTCATCAATCATCATGTGACGTACACGAGAAATGTCCTCACAATTCATCATGACGGACGCACGCAAAGAAACACCGCTTTGTCTTCTTTCCCGCTCAAACCTCGCAAAGTACCTCACCGAGCGACGCAAGCTCTGCGACAAATCTTCCAGCGAATCTCCTGATGCACTTCGGGGGCGCATCGCTTGTTTGCTTCATTCTGACCAAACCTTTGGCGTTGCCCTGTCTCTCATGCGGAACGTTCGAGTGCAATCAATGCCTCTTGTTCGATACAAAAATCCAGCGTTGAAACCCGGACCGTACGACGCGTTGTGTTTTCTCAGCGTCGGGGATTTGGTGACGACGATGATTGAATACGTGGACCGGGCGAATGTGAACACGAACGAGGATTCAATGTTTGCTACGATGAACCGACTCGCCACCGTCGGGGTTGAATTGGAGAGCTTGCCGTTGTCGCAGTGCAGAACGAGATGGGACGGTACGGTGATTTGGTCGGCAACGGCGAAAACGCAAAATATGGCAGAGTCACTGGAGAAGAATTTTTACATAACTGATCAAGAACGGCCCGGTGATATTCGGCTACGATCCATGCCGCATCGTTTTGCGGTGCTTGATGACTCAAACAATATCGAGTTTATCGTTTCGCAGTCTGACATCGCGATGTACCTCTACACGAACCGAAATGTGATTACTGATTTCTGGACCGAGGCGACGGTTTCTGAATTGGGACTCGCGCAGACGCCGGGTGTGGTGAGTGTCGCTTGCTCGACGATGCTCATCGAGGCTTTTCGATTGATGGAACAACACCGCATTGGCGCGCTCCCCGTCGTGGATGAACCAACCGGCGCGATGGTTGGTGTCATTTCAGAGAGTGACATCACGCACTTCATCGCTGGGGCGTCTTTCGCAGCGATGGCGTTGCCCGTCGGGGAGATGCTTTTGCATTTCAAATCGATTCAGACGTGCGCGCCGCTTACGATACCGCGCACGGGTGTCTTCAACCCGCAGTCGTCGCCGTACGCGGTGACTCTCATGCAACACGCGGCTGAGTTTTTGGTCGTGTGTAAACCCTCTGACACCTTGACTCACGTGCTGTCACTCATGGACGACAACGCCGTGCATCGTATCTTCGTCGTCGACGAAGCGAGCCGACCGACGGGCGTCATTTCGCTCGCCGACATCCTCGTCACCGTGAAACGAATGGGCATGTCGTGCAAGGACTCGAAAGAAGCGCGCGAACGAATGATGATTGCGTGAGAAGCGTCATGAAGAAACGATTCAATGAGTGACACGACGATGAATGAAACATCTAACAATTTGTAGTTGACAAAATCAAGGCGCCAACGCCTCGGGAGTCTCATTTCAAGCCGACCCCCACCCCGCGATGCGGTCGCTCGTCCGTGGGTGTGTCCTATGTCTCTTTTTCAGCTTGGTTTTGGTTTTTCTGGCGCGATGGAATGCATCGATGAGCATCATGGCGAACGAGCATCGTTCTGAGCGCCACGGGCGTGTGCTCACTTCCGTCGGTCCGGTGGGGACGTTGATGAACGCCATCATTCAGCCAACCACCTTTCTGCGCGTAGCGCTTCTCATCCTTCGGAACTCGGTCGGAGATAATCCAACTTCAGAGTTTTTACAAATGATATTATCGACGGATCTTGGTCGGACGCGCTTTAACAATGTTTTCGCGTCGTTCGCCAGCGGTATCATCCAAGACTTCTCGGTGGGCGTGACGAAGGATACAGCGATTGCGCAGCAATGGGTCATCGACGGCGACACGACGCTAGAAAGCACCGTGTTCTCTGAAGCATTTAGTGGCGCGGCTGTGGGCGTGGAGCAATTTTTCGGAATGGGATTTGAGTTGTCATCCGCCGCATCTCTCGCGATTCAACAGTCGCTGCAGCCGAAAGATTACGATATCGATTACGACTATCATTACGATGCGAGTGGCGCGGACGGCGGGGAGACGCGAAGACGAAGAAAATTATTGACGGCTAAAGAAGCCAAGGCTCGAAAATTACCCGCTGGTAGCGAAGTCGTCCTTCAAATACAGCATCCGCTCAATCAGACGACGATAAGCAAAGCAATCAAAGCATCCATGAACGGATCCTCTCGGGACGCGGATCGAACCGCGAGCGAACATCGCGGTCGTCGATTACTCGAAGATGCTTCCAACACCGAGGTTACATACGATGACGTGGAATTCTTGACGACAAATTGGTTCGAAAGCTTTCCCGCGGCTTTGCCTTTGGCCATCCGCGACCGATTCATCGCTCTTCTCGAGGAATACATAGTCGATCCTCAGCTGAGAATTTCTCTCGACATCACCGTGGCGATGGTTTCAGTCGCCATTCCTGGAGTGGGCATTACGTCATATGAATCTGCCGCCGAGAATACAATTTCTTCGCAAGTCGTTTTCCACGGCTACGACGCGGCGATAGACTTTGCGACGTCCATCGATCCAGCCGTCGCCGTCGCGGGATCTATATCGAAAGGCGTCGCGATCGCAAATGCCATCGACGATGCGACTAAAATACTCGACGCCGTCACGTCCATCATCGACGAAGTGAACGCCATCGTCGAAGAAGACGCGCTGACCAGACAAGTGAATGTCACGTCGCAAAGTGGCGACGGCGCGAGCCGATTTAACGAGACCACCATGCAAAAGCTTTTAGAGCTCATTCGACCTCTCAATGAGACGTACATCAACAGACCGACGGGCGTGGACACTTCGCGAGCAATGCACTTTACGAGTATGGGTCAAAACGCGAGCGCGCCTCGAAGTGAAAATTCAACGGTGGCAGAGGACGATTACGCCAGTGATTACGCCGGGGGAGACTACTTTTACGACTACGAGCCTCTCGGTGCGGTTTCGGGCACGTACGCCGTCGCCGTGAGTCTCATCTTTTTAGAGCAAGTCTCTCTAAACGGTGGAAGCATCACTGTGATATAATTACATCAACATCTTCATCAAAGCGCCTTGACTTCGGCCAATCTGTCGCGAAGACGTTCAATCTTACCAGACGTCGGAAGCCCGCGTTCTTGCAAGAGCTTGCGAACCGTCGGGGCATCCATGGCGTCGATTTGCGCGCGAGTGAATTCCGGCTTGGCGTTCGCCATGGCTTTCTCTTGCTTGTTGGACTCGGCCACCTTTTCCTTGAACGCGGCGTCCATCTCCTTGCGCAAGGCGACAGTTCGAGCCACCTTGGTTTCTTCCACCGCCGCTTGACCTCTCGCCTTGGCGAGCGCTTTGGTGTTCGCGTCACACACGGCGTTGGCTTGCGCGAGCTCGCTCTGCGCGGTGGACGTGTTCACCACCGTGGCGACGACGACTGTGATGTCATCCATCTTACCACCCAAATTGCCCCCACCACCGAGCATCTTGTTAAACCCGTCAAAGAAACCAACCGCCTTTGGGGCGCCACCCTTATCCGTATCGCTCTTCGCCGCCTCTCTGGCGTACGGAGAATCGTACTTTTTATCCCCGGCGTGTTGTCTCGCAACCTTGACCAACGCCTTGGCGGCCGCGTCCGCCGCCGAAGCCGCGTCTGACGCCGACGCGTACGCCGATTCGACGACGCTCGCGATTTCCTCATCAAACACGTTATCAAACAACCCATCGCTCCCGGCGACGATGACGTCCCACTCCTTGACGTTAAAACTAAACAAATCTGCGTCTCTCGCGCTGTCGCACTCCTTGGCCAACTCTTCGTACGACAATTGATACGGACAGTTGAAATAATGTTGCCCCGCCGTCGAAGCGTACGCCACCTCGCCGTCTCTCACCACGCGAAACCCAGAATCCCCGACGTTGGCGCACGTCAGTTTACTCCCATCCAGAGTCACCACGCACAGCGTCGCCGCCCCGGGAAGTTTCGTGTTCGCTTGCGCCGCGATGGCAACCTTTTTCGGGTCCAACCCGCCGCCGCCGAACAACCCTCCTCCGCCCGACGCCGATCCGCTCGTCGCCGCGTCCAACGCTTCGTAACTCAACACCCGCGCGTACAACCCCGGGTCGATCCCTTGTTCGTTAAACCCTCCGACGCCATCGCTCACGCCGAACACCCCGCCGCCTTTTCCCGGGTCGACGCTCGCGAACCACGCGTCTTCGCCACCCTTGGCGCGCTTATCTGGATGCGGCAAGTTTTCACCGACGACGCACAGCGAGAGTTTCGACGCCGCGGACGCGGTCACGACGCGACGACGACCGACGGGTGACGGCGCTCTGCGCGGGACGACGATCGCGGACGATGAGACGACGAACGCCATGCTCGTCGACGTCGGTGTTGTTAAATGTTTGGAACCTGTCGCGTCACGCTCTGTGGGTTGACACTAATCCAAATCCAATCGTGACGACCCACTCGCCATAACGCGACCGGTCGTCGAATGCGAACGGTAGCGACGCGAACGAACGCATACGCGCGAGCGGTGTCCGTGTGCGACGCAGTCAGGCGAGGACGCGCTACGACGGCGGCGAGAGGAACGCCGGGACACGTGACGGGAAGACGGCTGACGTCATCTGTCCAGTCGTCGAGATCGATCGCCGGTAAAGCGACGAACGAGAGGACGGCGCGCGCGCGAGCGACGATGACGACCGAGGCGGGGGCGACGACGGAACCGCGATGGGATTTGGAGCGACATTTCGGGTACGGATCGCCGACGGATGGGAAGATTGATGAGGAGATGAAGTCGATCGAAGCCGCGTGCGAGGCGTTTAAGAAGACGTACGAGGGCGGATTGAGCGGCGGTAAGTTGTTGGAAGCGATCGAGGCGTACGAAAAGATTGAGCAGTCGTTAACGACGGTTCTGTCTTACATGTCCTTGTCGGCGGATACGCGGTTGATGGATGATTCCATGCAGCAGCGTAAGGGGGCGTTGATGCAGCAGTACTCGCAGGCGAGCGGAAACAACCTGACGTGGTTTGGGTTGGAACTCGCAGACATGTCTGAGGATGATTTGCAAGCGCAGTACGCCAAGGATGAAAAGTTGAAGACGTACAAGCCGTACATCGATGAGGTTCGAAGATCTGCGCCGTACAACTTGACCAAGGAGGTTGAGCGCGCGCTCACCGTGCGCTCCTCCTTCGCGGGTAAGGGCAAGGTTGTGGAATTTTACGGCAACGAGCTCTCTCGCCTGCAGTTTGATTTGGATGGCAAAAAGGTGAACATGGAGGTTTTGTTGGCCAAGATGACGTCGAGCAAGGATGCCGCGGTTCGTCTCAGCTGCATGAAGACGCTCAACGACGGGTTGAAGGATTTCGAGCGCATTTGCGCCTTGTCTCTCAACATGGTTGCGGGCTCTTGGCACATCGAAAAGGTTGAGCGCGGCTTCAAGAACCTCCGCTCTTCCCGCAACTTGAGCAACAACTTGCCGGATGACGTCGTCGACTCCCTCTTGGAGGCGGTGGCGACGACGGGTGTCGACTATTGCAAGCGCTACTACACGATGAAGAAGCAAATTCTCAAGTCGACGCAAGGACTCGAAAGGTTCACCTGGGCCGATCGCAACGCCTCCATCGATATTGGATCGGCAAGCGACAACTACAGCTGGGAGCAAGCTGTAGACCTCGTGCACAAGGGTTACAACAAGTTCTCGCCAACCATGGCTGATATGTTCTTGGAATTCATCGACCAAAAGCGCATCGACGTTCCGGCACAGGATGGCAAGCGCGGCGGTGCGTACTGCTCCTCCGCCTTTGGCAACGGCCCTTTCCAGCTCTTGAACTTTACGCACTCTGCGCGTGACGTAGCCACGCTGGCGCATGAGTCTGGCCACGCCGTTCACTTTGTGTTGAGCTACCCGCAAGGTATCCTTCAATTCCACCCGCCGCTGACTCTCGCCGAGACGGCTTCCATCTTTGGCGAGATGATTGTCTTCCGCGACTTGCTCGAAAAGACCCCGAGCGATGAAGATCGTTTGGCCATGCTGATGAGCAAGATTGACGACATTATCAACTCTGTCGTTCGTCAGTGCTCGTTCGACAAGTTTGAAGAAAAGGTGCACACCATGCGCGTCAAGGGAACCGTCACTCCGGAAGAAATGTCCAAGGCGTGGAGAGAGTGCACCATTGAATACTATGGCGAGGAAGGCGAAGTCTTTGACACGTACGAAGATACGTCCAACTTGTACGCCTACGTCTCTCACTTCCACCACGTGCCGTTCTACGTGTATGCGTACGCCTTTGGCGATCTCCTCGTCGGCTCTCTCTACGGCGCGTACATGAAACAACCGGAAGGCTTTGAAGACAAGCTCCTCGACTTGCTTCGCGCAGGTGGTACCAAGGACTTCGTCGATGCGGTCGAGCCGTTCGGTTTGGATCCCAAGTCCCCGACGTTCTGGAAGGATGCCCTCAACGCCCACCTCGGCGGTTTGATGGAAGAAGCCGAAGCGTTGAGCAAAAAGCTCGGCTACTCGACTTAAATTAGAGGCTTTTTGTCGTTGTAATGAATCAAGATTAATTTCGCTAAACGCTTTTTGTATGTGCGTATTGTCAACTCAGAATTTTCTTGTTGGATCGAGTTAGGAGGAAACGTTCAGCTTCTCCATCGATTTGGCCAAGTAGGATTCGTACGCCTTCTTTTGCGCCCCGTGAGCCTTCATCAACTTCTTCACCGCGCCCTTGGAAAGCTCTTCCCCAGCCGCATCGTGCGTCGGAACACCTTCGTCATCATACTTGGAGTAGAGACCTTCGTATTCGCCCTGTTTAAACATCTCACTCGGAGGAATCTTCGCCTTAGCCTCCTTCTCCGCAGCCTTTCTGGCGGCTTCTTCTCTCGCCGCCTGTTTGGCGCGCTCCTTCTCCGCCTTGGCCTCGCGCTCTCTCTCCATCTCCTTCTTCAACTCTTCCGCGTCGTAGAGCTTCCAAAGGGCCCCAGTCTCTCTGTCGTCGAGCTTTACACCGAGTTCCGGGAGGCCGTTATCGCGAATGTCATCGCATGCCGCAAGGAGCTCCTTGGTCGAAGCGCCATCCTTGGCTAACTTGCGAATCTCGTCTCTAAACTTGGTCATCAAGTCGAGGAGCGGAGAGAGCGTCTCTTCGCGACCTTCAGCGCCACTAGAGGAGGTTTCCGGGAAGCCAATGGTGGCGTTGTCTAGGCACACGCCGAGGCATTCGAGAATTCTCGTGACATACTTACCCACACGCTCGAGGAGCAACGGGCGGACGTCCTCCGCGCTCACTTCGCCAATGTATTTGTTCGTCGCCTTTACCAAATCTTGGAGCGCGAGAATGGTGTTCGGCGTGTTGATGTTGTCCATCAGTGCGTCGTGAACGGCGGCTTGAGCCGTGTCGAGGGCGTCGCTGAGCGTGCGTTCGGCGTCATCCCAAGTTTGCTCCTTGTCGACGTGGTAGCTACCAGCGGCGCGGAATGCCCCCTTGATGGAGTGGAAAAATTCAGCAAACGTGCGCTCAATGTTGATGGCGCCCTCCATCTGCTTGAAACCAACGACGCCTGATCCATCTGGCGCGGCGATCGGGGTGAGTTCCATCGGATCGCACCACTGGTTGAGCAAGAAGAGAAATCTAATTTGTCTCGCAGAGTACATTTGCAGCGCGGCGCGAATGGTGATAAAATTCTTGAGACTCTTGGACATTTTCAAGCCGTCAATGTGCAAGTGACCGGTGTGGATGAAAAAGTTGACCCACTGTTCTGTGTCGTAATGCGCCTCGGACTGCGCGAGCTGGTTTTCGTGGTGGGGAAAGTTGAGATCAATACCGCCGCCGTTGATATCCACCGACTTGCCGAGCACGTCCGAGCACATGGCGGAGCACTCAATGTGCCAGCCCGGTCGACCGGGACCCCACGGCGAGGTCCAAAGCGGTTCGCCAGCCTTGCTCGCTTTCCAGAGCACAAAGTCAAACTCGCTTTTCTTTTCGCTTTGTTCCGCGGCGAGAGCACCCTCGCCATCCATGGCGGCTTCGACGTTTTCCATCGCTGTCCGGTTGAGCTTGCCATACTTGTGGTTTTCCGCGCTCTCAAAAGCCTTGACGTCAAAGTATACGCTTCCGTTTGATTCATACGCGTATCCTTTGTTGATAATCACCTGGATGTATAGAATCACCTTGTCCACGTACTCGGACACACGCGTGAGCACATCCGGACGAGCGACGCCCAAAGACTTCATATCCTCCATAAACTCCGCCTCGAATTCGTGCGCGAGCGCGAGGTAGCCATCTTGAATCGACCACTCCTTCGCGCACACGTGATCGTCTGTCATTCCCGTTCCGACTTCCGCCTTGACCGCCGCCGCCAACGCCTTTGTCGCCGCATCCAAATCTGCCAACGGCTTGCCGCCTTCGGCTAAGATTTTCTCAACAGCGAGCGTCGCGTCTGCGGTTTCCTTCTTCAACCCGTCCATCGCTCTCGCCGCACCAACCACCGCCTCCGCCCGTCGCGTGTGCGCTCGCATGATAATCTTATCATCGATGTCTGTCACGTTCATCACGAACCGCACGTCGTACCCAAAGTATTCAGACATGACTCGTCTCAACACGTCAAAGTTTACATAGTTTCGCGCGTGTCCCACGTGCGCGCTATCGTACACCGTCGGTCCGCAAATGTACCACCCGATCGAGTTCCCCGACAACGGGACAAATGGAACCTTTGTCTTCGTGAACGTGTTCAGCAGGTTGGGCCCGCGTCCTCGATTCGACGCGTCGTTTTCCTCGTTCGCGTGGGTGTTTTTCCACCAGGGTGTCGGCGGCGCGCACGCACACGCGCGTCCGAAAAAGTATCCATCGCGCGTCTTCGCGTGCGGCGCGGACGTCATGGTTTGGTTTATCGTCTGGGGTTTCGTCTGTGACTCGAGTGTCGGCGCCCGTCCGTCCGTGCGCGCGTCGACAGAGTGTGAGGAGGGCTCGGATCGAGAGGGATCATCTTTTTCTTTGGAAAAAACCTCACCTCACCACGTTCGCTACGGCTAGCTTTGGATTGGAGCCCGCGCGCGCGGGAACCACGCGGAAACGGGAAGGAGCGCGTCGTTGAGAAGAAAACAAAGTGTTATGAATCGGGCTAGTGGTGTTGCTACGAATAAGCTATGCATACGCGCGCGAAAACCGCGACGTTTGGTCTCAATCAGAGCCGAAGGATGAATCGCTCGACGTCGTCGATGAACCTCTTGGGTTGTTCGAGATACAGCCAGTGATCGCAATCGTCGTAAAATACAGTTTCGGAGTTTTTCATGAGCTCTCCGACGACGGCGACGCCTTGCCAAGGGAAAATTTTGCTCTGGCGACCGCCGAGGACGAGCGCTCTGACATCAGTTGTTCGGCACACATCTCTCCAATCGAGCGCCGTGTGGTCGTACATCAATTCGCACAGTGCTTCTGGGCAACACTTGAGCGTCTCCTCCTTGAGCATTTTCGCGAGGTTTACATCCATCGCGCTCGGATCGACGAGACATGCTTCGGCGTTTCCATCCGCAAACGCGCTCATGTCTGATCGAACCGCGCTCGCGAGCTTTTCGTACGTCTCGGCGTCATAGCACCCTTTGCTCCCGAGCGTCCACCCCGGTCGTTTGTTTTGCAACGGCGCCTGATCAACCAAAACCACGCCATCAATCAACCCATCGCGTGTTCCGAATAAATCCAAATGCGACCAAATCACCGCGCATCCCATTGAAGTACCTACGAGGACGTACTTCCTTTTACCCGCGCCGCCGTCCAACGCGCTCAACGCTTCCAAAACCTCCCTCAAATCCGCCGCGAGTCGACTCACCCGGTACCCGTGCCCGGGTTTCCCACTCTCCCCGTGTCCGCGAAGATCGACGCAGTGCGCCGTCGGGAACGCATCGCTCGCGAGACGCAGACTCGAATCAAAATACTTTGCTGAACCGCTCCAGCCGTGTATGAAAACGACGCTAGGGGCATCCACCGGTGCGTTCGGACCCGCGGGCCAGGTTCGCACGGACACGTCGACGCCGTCGGAGGTTTTCACGAGGACGCGCGGAGGGTCGGGGACGCGCGGGGACGGCATGTCGCGCGGGTGTGTTTGCGTGGAGGCTATGAATGACTACAGTTCTACTCTACTTCAGGTCCACTTTTTTAGCGCTCGAAGCGCTTTGGTTTTGTACGCATCGAAATCGTCGTTGAATGCGACGAAACCGGGCGCTCCATCGCCGGTGATTTCGAGCACCGAGGTGTTTGCGATGGATGTGACGAAATGTTCATCGTGGCTGACGAAGACGACGCCGCCTTCGAATGCGTTGACGGCGTCGACCAACGCGTTCACGGATTCGTAATCGAGGTGGTTTGTTGGCTCGTCGAGGAGAATGATGTGGGGAGATTCCCAAGTCGCGACGGCCCAGGCTACGCGGGAACGTTGACCGCCAGAGAGAAGACCGATGGTTTGCGTCTGGAGAGAACCAGAGATGCCGAATCGGCCGAGGCGACGTCTGGCGTCTTGCTCAATTTCCGGAGCGACGCGCATGGATGAGACTGACACGCCAGACGTGTGCAGGACGTACTCCAAGGGTGTCATCGTGAGATTTAGCTGATCAACGTGGTGTTGCGTGACGTAAGCCACCTTCAACTTGGAGCTTCGGAAAATGTTGCCCGAGCTCGGCTCGAGAGAGCCCATTAAAAGCTTCATCAAGGTTGATTTACCCGCGCCGTTGCGACCCACCAGAGCGAGTCGCGTCTCGCAATCGAACGGCATCGATAAGTCTTTCAAGAGCGTCGGACAATCTGGATACGCAAACGAGACATCGCGAAGTTGCACGCTCTCGGTGGACGACAGCGGGCACGCGGGCTCTGGAAACGAAAACTTGAATTGGCCGACTTCGACTTCAGGAGCGGTGAGTTCCTTTTGAGCGCCGTCGTACGAGAGCTTCCATTTCTTCCCGTCGTGACCCATGGCACCCATTCGATCCATCTTTTTCATCATCTCTTTCGCTTTTCTCGCGTTGCCATCGTCAAACATGGATGACGTCCCCTTGTGAAGATGCTTGTCGACAAACTTTTGCATCGCCTTCTTTTTCGCTTGTTGTTCGTCAAACATTTTTTGTTGCCGTGCCGCTTGCTCGTCCCTCACCGCCTCGTACGTGGCGTAATCCCCGGCGTACGCCGTGAGCTTTTTGTTGGAAATCGCCAAGACGTCCGTGCACACGGCGTTTAAGAAGTTTCGATCGTGACTGACGACGACGAGCGTTCGTCCGTCAAAGGCGTTGCCGCACAAATAGCTCTCCAGCCATAGCACCGCCTCTAAATCGAGATGGTTGGTTGGTTCATCGAGCATCAAGCAATCTGGATTGACGAAGAGCGCTCTCGCGAGCGACACTCGTACGCGCCAGCCACCCGACAGCGAGCTCACGGGGCGCTGAAGCATTGCAGAGGTGAATTGCAAACCGCGCAAAACTTTTCGAGCGCGCTCGGGCGCATCCTCTGCCCCGATGGCTTTGAGCTCGTCGACAATCTCGCGCATTCGCTTATCGATGGCGACGTCAACCGCGGCGTCCTCGTGTTCTTGCAACTCTTTCAACTGTTTAGACAAGAGCTCTCGCCGCGTGTCCGCTTGCACAAGCACGGAGACTGGGTCGAGATCGCAAGAGACAAAGTCGTCGGATGAGTCTTGGGCGACGTACATGAGTCGAAGATCAACCGGCACGCCGGGCACGCGCTTTCGAGAGATGAGTCGAAGAAGCGTCGACTTGCCGCAACCGTTGCGACCAGTCAAACCGTACCTGTGCCCGTGCATCAAACTGAGAGACGTGCCCTCCAGTAAGTCATCTCCACCGCGAGGATGCGGCATGCTAAATTCTGAGACGCTAATGTCCCTCGATCCAATCTTACCACAAGCGCCCTTGGAGTACGCCGCGTTGATGGCGAGCTGTTCCATATTCCTAATTTCTTCCGCTAATTGCTCTTCTCGTGCCTTGGCACGCGCTTTGGCAGCCTTTTCGTTTCGTTTTTTGCGTTTTTGTTCCACCGCCTCGGCGTTACTCTTCGCTAGCGCCGTCATGCGCTGCTCCTCTTCGAGCTGCTGCTTACGTTGCTCTTGCTCCCAAAACGCGCTTCCACCCACGAGCCCACCCGCGGCGTCCGCGCTATCCCTTCTACCCTTGAACTCATCGCCGCCAATTTTCACCACGTTGGCGAGCCTGCGCACGGCGTTCGGCGCTCCAGCGCTCGCCGCGTTCGCCGTCTTAATCACCTCGCTCGTTGCGCATTCGTCCAAACTCTCGCGTAATCTCTGGGCTAATTCATCCACAGAATCCACACGAATGTCGTACGCGTCGACGACCGAGCTCAGCGCGTCTTCAAAGCTCCCATCGGACTCATCCACGTCCTCGGCGACGAGCGACGCCAAATATTGCATCGCGTCCTCGTCCAAAAACGCGTCCGCATGTGAGCCAAACGCGCGCGTCACGCACTCCCGAACCACATGCTCATCTCTTGGCCGACGTTTGATCTCCTCTCTCGCCGTCGACGCTTCATGCTCGGCACGTATGGCGCTCGATACCCCCGTCGTCCAATCTTTCGTCGTCTCGTTCCGTTCTCTCCTTCGACTTTGGCTCGTTTGCGCCGACTCATTTATGAATTTGGCGCCGGCCCTCGTCGGCGTTTGATTCAATGACGACGACGGCAACGGGTGAACGCGACGTGCGTCATCGTCGTCATCACCATCATGAACAATACTTTTCGCGTTCTCGGACGACGATAAAATCAACATCGCGCGCGCGCACCATTGCCGTATCCGAGCCGTCGTCGTCGTCGTCGCGTCGCCGCCGTCGTCGCTCGCCTCCCCCCACCACGCATCCACTAAAAACGCCTCGACGCACTCCGCCGCCTCCGCCGCGCTCGACTCCATCGTCTCCAACAAAGTCTCCTCGACGTACTCGAGCGTAAACGCGTCGAACCGAGCCGTCAACGCCGCTTCCAACGCCTCAGACGTCCCCGCGTCGACACCCAAACCTCTCACTGCGGCGTCATCAATACTAAACCCATCCTCCATCGCCGCCGCACACACCGCTCGTATCGCCCGCATGTCCGTCGCGGGACGTCACGAATCTATTCCCCCGGCGTTTCACCGCGCCGGTCGACCGCCGAGTCGTCGCGACGCCCGTCGCCGACTGATGATTCGCGCGACGCGTGGCATTTTTTGGACATCTAAAGTGCAGAAATCGGACGTATCCCACACTGTTTACACATATACAGAACACCCGACATTCGGGAAACGACGCAATCAAATTCGCATTTCGATTCGTTCGTCACAACGCGCCGGTGTCGAACGCGACGCGACGCGACGACGCGAACGACCGGGGACACCGAGCGATGAGCGACGGAAGCGGAACGGCGCCGACGAGCCGCGGAACGGCGTCGCGACGACGCGAACGACGAGAACGACAGCGCGCATTGGATGCGAGCGGACGATCCTCTGTCAACGGTGGTGGTTCAGAGGACGCGGCGCGATCGAGCCGACGCGCGGGAGACGTGAGCGATATATTGACGTACGATCCCATGGATGGCCTCGGTGGTATCGGTGGTGATCGACGCGCGGTGTTGCCGGGGGGAAAGGCGGCGGGGATGAACGCGGGTGCGTCGGCGGCTTCGCCGGGGGGAAAATTCGACGCGACGTCATTGTTGGCGTTGTTGGGCGACGCCGTGGATGCGCCGAGAAAAGACGCGTCTGAGGAACGAAGGGCGGTGTCAAAGGTTGAAGAGATGACGAGGAGGAGAACGGTGAACGTGGATGAGGAGGAGGTGCGCGTTGAGAGACGGGAGACGAGAGTGGCGTCGGACGGCGGGGGGAATTCAAGCGGAGCGACGACGACGAGCAGAGAGAGACGGGAGAAACGACGCGCCGAACGGAACGCGAAAGAGCAACAGACGTTCACGACGACGAATGTGGATGTGGATCTGAGTAAGAAACCCACCGGTGCCGTGGGTACGGCTTTGAAGACGGCGACGACGTCGAGTTCGTTAAAGATTCCAGAGTATTCCTTTGTCATGCTCAAGGATGAAGACGAAGGCGGAAGAGCGCCGAGGAAGAGCGTCAAGTTTGACGCAAACGAGGAGAGCACGGTGATTGGGGACAGCGATTCTCCGGCGGTGAAAACGTCGAAACCGGCGAGAGCTGGTGGCGGGGTTTGGTCAAAAGCAGTGGAGACGATGTCGTTCGACGCGAGTCGCGGGGGCGGCGTCAAGCCGACGGCGGTTCAGCTCGTGGATGCGGATGATTCCGCCGTTCGCGATTCGAGCAAAGAAAACTCAGTCGCGGGTGAAATTTCCCCGCAAAAGGATGCGGATAACGTCGTTCTCGCCCTACCGTCGACGCGTCGCCGGTTCAAGGAGGTTTCAAACGCCGCGCTCGGGGCGACGCGTCTGACGAGAACGGGAAGAGACGACGCTCCGCAAGATGTTGACATCCAAACCGAGGATGGCGAGATACTCGCGCTGCCGTCGACCCGTCGACGTATGAAGGAGGCTGGTATAGCCGCGGGATTCTTGGGCGCGCTGCGCAGTCGAAAGACGGCGTCGTCAGGCGGCGTCGAACCCGAAAGGTCCACGGCAACGACGCGAACGGAACGCTCTACCGGATCGCAAAACACGCACGATTCTCTTCGTTTGCAGTATCAGCAAGGGGATCACGATGAGATTGACAATTTGCTGCAGCACCGCAAGGGGCACTTGTTGAAAAAGCTCTCGCATTTACTCAACGTGTATTTGGACAAGTTGACTGGTTTTAAGGTGGTACCGACTTATCCGCTCGACGAACGAATCTCGCGCTTCGTCATCGGTAAAGGTATCGAAATTTGATGCAATAAATTGTGATTACATACGGCTAAAATTTTTGCACCCAACAAATCTCATCATCCCGCCGCGCCAAAGTTTTTATGCGCCGCGTCTTGATCGCTCCAAAGCGGGACGCGAGCGGCGTTGAGCTCTTGAATCACACGAGATTCCAGCGCACGCGCCGCGCTCTTCCCGCCAGCCTCTTTCGGTACCGCGACGTAGACGAGCTCGATGAGACGGTTCGATTTCGAGCGGTGCGTCGCCAGACGCGACGGAAGGTGGTCGCTCTCTCCGCAGTAGCACCAGCCGTCGCCTCGGCGTAAGACGTACACGCACGTCTGTCCGGCGACGCTAATCGGAGGCGTTTGGTTGGACCCAACAAACGTCGCCTCGAGATTTGCGCTGAACGCCTGAGACGCTGATTTCCCTAGTAAATCGCGCAAAAACTCTGCGTCGAATTGCCTGTCGGCGACGACGTCGCGATTCGTCCGCTGAGCAGATTCGTCGGCGACATCCAAGCGGACGAGAGGAATGAATGTTTGCTCCCTCAACAAAGTGTTGGCTCTGTCGACGATAGCGGTCGGGAGTCCGCAATCCAACGCGGTCTGAAGCGCGAGAGATTCTCGGCACTCTCCAGGAACCATTCGCCACGTCGGTCTGGTCGATCCGTCAGTCGCACGCGCCGTCTCCATGCGCGCGCGTCTCGTCCACGGAGAGGTACGCAACGGTAAATCCAAAATCCCGTGCAAGTGTGTGGCGAAAATTCCGCGCGCACCGCACTCATCGAGCGCCTCGACAACCGCGCCGCCGATAGCCGTGCCGTGAGACGCTTCCGTACCTCGGCCGAGTTCGTCCACCATAACAAGACTCTTAGCGGTACAAGAGCTCAGCATCGACTTGATCTCCAACATTTCAACCGCGAACGAACTCAAACCTTCCACGGGTGAATCCGTGCTCGCCATGCGCACAATTAATGAATCCAAGCGAGGCACACGCGCGCTGACAGCGGGAACGTGGAGTCCGCACTGGGCGAGAAGAGCCAAGGCAGCGATGGAACGCAATACTGTGCTCTTGCCAGCCATGTTCGGACCCGTGAGGAGAACCAATCCATCAATGTCAAAGGTGTTTGGAACGGTTTCAGCGCCGTCGAGTCGCATCCAAAACGGCGCTAAACCTTCAACGGAGAGAGGACTCGAAGTATCACCCTCTTCCAAAAGCGTGGGCGGAGCCCATCGCTTGTTAATCGCGTTGCTCGCGTGCGCGAGCGTCGCGGTCGCGATGGTGGACAGCGTCGCCGCGCCGACGAGCGCCGAGATGTGCTCTTGTAAATCATCTGACAAGTTGACGAGCGTATCAGCGACAGCCTTAGCCGCATGTTGCGTCGCAATGCGGTATTCATCGAGCGCGCTTTCGACGCGTGCGGTGGTCCATCTGTCTGCAACTTCTTTGCCAAACCTATCGCGCGGATGAATCATGTCTTCTCCGCCCTTCACACTCTTCGGAATGTGGCGAACCCACAGCGCGTTGTTGCGCACGTCATGCTCGATTTCGCACTTCCTTGCTTTTCCTTTGCGCTCAGCCAAGGCTTGTTCGACGATTGGGACCAAATCTTCGTTGATGGCCGCTTCGAGAGCTCGCGCCGCGCGCTCAACGCGCTCGAGCTCGTTCGGGATGTGCTCGCGACGAACGCGACCTCGCCATCGTTCGTTTTCGTACATGAATCGATTCGGAATGTTTCCGAGTTTAAGAGGTTGATCCGCGCCGTCCATGACAAAGGATGCGTCATCCTGTTCGTCCACGTCCTCGTCTTCACCCTGCGCTGCACTGCTCGCCGCTTCTTTGCGCACAGACATGGACGCACCGTTGAGAACGTCTTCGGAAATGACAGATTCGATAATGTCGCTCGCCTGTGAGCATGCGCGCGCCAACGCATCACCCTCCAATTTTGATCCCAATTTGAGCGACGTCGGGTTGATCAAAAGATGGCCGGCTTTTCGCACATCATCGCTTCCGTGGTTCAACAGCGCTTCGACTCCTCTCGCCATGGATGCAAGATCTGCGAAAAACGTGTGGCTCGCCTCGCGCTGGCTCAAGAGTTTCGCAACTTTGCTCGGAGGTAAGACTTCGAGCTGGGGCATTGCCGACGTCGCGTGGGTGAAGAGCACGGAAGCCTCTTGGATGGCGAGTGCAGTCGCCGGCGGCGGCGGATGGAGCAAGAGCTCTTGAATGTACGAACGACAGGCGGCGGGCGCCGACCGTTCGGGTAAGAGATGCATCAACAAAGGCGGAACCGACCGAGTGGGTAAGATGCCCAGTTGTTGCGCCGTGGCCAACGAAAGCGGTGCTGGTCTCCCCTTGTTTGGCACGCTCACGAGGCTAAACTTTTCATCAGGACCGAGTCCGTGATCCAGTCGCACCATGTCGAGAAGTTTTTCAACCACGTCGCCAGAGTACTTGACGGCATCGACGCCTTCTGCAGCTGAGAGGATGGATTGCACTTCCCATCTCAGGCGTCGGCTCGGCGCGCTGGTACCAGCAGCGTGACGACCGCTCTGCGCATGTCCGCTACCGAGACTCGCGTGTCGATAAAGAGGTGGCGCGATGCCCCCGGCTGAGAGTTTAGCAGCCGCGGCTTCGGCGGTCAACCCTTCTAAAACGCTCACTCGACGCAAATCTGGCTCGACAGTAACCACAGTGTAGCCGAGCGCACTCGAAGCAAGACCGATAATGGGCGGGGCGCTTCCGTCTCCAAAGTCCACGTCCTCCCCCGCAGACGCCGCGCCTTTAATGTAGTTGGGACTCGCTGGCGTCACAATTTGCGCGATGAACCGATCTTTTGGCGGCGTTGGCTGCCCGTACTTGTTCATCGTCGGCACCTCTTCGCAGACAACGCAAGAATATCCGCGCGACGTCAACCGATCGAGCGTCTCTTGAATCTTCACCAGAGGACACCCAGCCTTTGGGACCCCGGACACTCCCATGGGATTCAGCCCAGCGTGCATTACCAACATCACTGCGTCGTACCCGATGCACTCGTAAAACTCACCGACCCGAATCAATGAAATTTTCCGCGGATGCAACTTTTTCACAGACAACGCGTAATCATAAAGCGTCGGCCTCTTCGCCCCAGGTCCGCGAGACGACGCCCCACGCAAGGTCAAATCCACCCCGAGCGGATCTTCATCATCCAACCTCGACACCATCGCCCGCAACGACGGTTTCGTCGACGCGTTAAAGCTATTAATCTGCTCTCTCCAATACGTCGAATCCAACGCGCCTTCGTCGTTCGTCGTCCACTCGCTCGTCTTTGCATTCACCACCGCGTGCGCGCCCCTTCGAGCTTCCCATGACGACGACATCGTCGTCCAAGACGTGCGCCTTCCGTTCCGCGCGTTATCCACGCCTGATCGCGTCGTATTCACACGCATCGCCGTCTTCAGTGTCATCGACAGCTCACCGCTCGTCGTACATCGCGCACCGCTCATCGCTCTCGCAATCGCGCACGTCGTCGCGCGTCGCATCGGCGAACGTGGAACGACGATCGAGTACGTCGCGGTCGCTCCGCGTGTCATGCGACGACAGAGGGTCGTCGCGCACTGACGAAGTTGATTTCTTTTTTTGAACTTTCACTCGACATCGGTTGAAAAGGCGCGTTCACCGAACCGCGCGTTCACCGAACCGCGCCACACCGCGCCGCGGACGCAAGGAAACGAAACGAGCGCGAGGGAACGAGATGCCGACGGTGGACGTGACGACGACGGTTTGGGGAATGGAGTACTCGGTACACGGTGCGTGCGCGATCGCGACGGGACAGACGGATTGATAGATGGACTGGATTGGATTGGAAGTGGTTAGAGGGTGACCGCGTGACTGACGTAAACGCGCGCGATGACGACACGGATGAACGCAGAGTGCCCGAAGAGACACAAGATGGAGGCGGAGGCGATGTTTCCGGGCGTGGATGTGAGCGATTTGTTGGTGGTTCCGACGTGCCAGGTGCGAGCGAAACGACGTCGGCGAGACGGCGAACACCGCGCAAAGAGAAAACCAATCGAGACGGGAAGACTGACGAAAAGATGCGATCGACGCTGATGATTCGATGTTGAATAGCGAACGAAGATGGATTTGGTGCAAACCGGGGAAAATGTTGACATTGAGAAGGACTTTTGTCTCGAACGCTTCATGGACTTTGCCAAGCGAGTTACCGACGCGTTGAGAGAAAAGGGACACTGGTGCGATTACATCGATCCGTGCAGTGGGTTGAGCATGGTGAATCGTAATTCTCAACATATTTACGGTGAAGTGGACGCGTTGGTGACGCTATTAAACTATCAAACCACCAATAGCGGGTGCTGCAAGGTGGTTTTACATCCCAAATGGGGCAGCGCGGTGTATCCGGCAAGCATTTTCGCGAAATGCCCGGTGAATGTCTTGCAGGACGTCATTGGCGACGCCGAGCGTGCCATTCGCGCCGCAGATGTCAACGCGTGAGTCATCGCAGACGGTTGACTTTCAAGTTTTGTAGTAAAATTCTCCACCAGTTGTAGATAACCGCACTGGCGCTTCTGCTCGACCACGCCTTACATGCTGACGCACACATGTCGACCCACGCCTGCAGCGCCGCGAGATCCATCACGGGCGAGGGCATTCGATGCCTCCTCTCGCCCCGTCGCGGCGCTCGAGCGTCAAAGCCCCGCGCATGCGCGCGCGTGTGCGTGCGAGCCGCAGCGAGGTCGAACACACACTTGTACGAGCTCCTCGGCGTCTCCTCGACCGCGACGACCAAGGAGATCAAGTCGGCGTACCGCAAACGCGCGCTTAAACTCCACCCGGATGTGAACAAGGCGCCGGACGCGGCTGAGAAGTTTAACGAGGTGAAACAGGCGTACAACGTGCTGGTGGATCCAAAGCTCAGGGAGGCGTATGACGCGGCTTCAACCGGTAAGAAGAGCGGTTCAGCGAGTGACTGGAGCGACGCTTGGTCTCGCGCGACGAGTGGGGCGAGAGCATCGTCGTCGGGTTATTACGGGGGCGGGTTTGGCGAATCAAAGCCGAAAGATGAGGAATTCTACGGGTTTAAAGACTTTTTCGCAGACTTGGAAAAAGAACTCGACGCGCGCGCCGCCAAGCGTCCGAGCGATGCGGTGCCGAAAACGCTGTGGGAAGAACTCTACGACATTGGCGAGGAATTTGTTGAATTTCTAGAGACGAGCGCTCCGAAACCCCCAAAGAACGAGGACCGAGAGCCATCGTCAAAGTACGAGCCAAAGCCAAAGCCTAACAAACCATCGAAGCCGAGCGCCAAGGATCAAACCGTAGACGACATGCTCGCCGAACTCAAGCGAGACATGGGACTGTGACGCTTTGTAAATTAATGATTAGAATGCTTCGACGTCCATGTCACGCGCGCGAATCCCATCGGTATTTCATCCTAATAAAACCCGTCCATCGCAGTCGCGTCGCGTCGCGCACCTCGCGCAAACAGTTAGACAGTTGAGAGATAATCAATCCAAAGCCGTTCCGCAGAACGACGCACGTCGTCGCGCGACGCGCGAGATGTTCGAGTCCATCCTCGCCGACGCGTTGAATAAAGCGCTCGGCGAGTACTGCGTGGGTATAGACACGGAGAAGCTCCGCGTCTCGGCGTGGCGTGGTGATGTTTTACTGAAAAACGTCCAGTTGAAGAGAACAGCGCTCGCGTCTCTTCGCGCGCCGATCGCGCTCGACGCCGGGACGATCGGGGAGCTGAGACTGAAAATCCCGTGGAGAAATCTTGGGAAAGAGGCAGTCATCGTAGAGATCGATCGGGTCTTCGTGTTGGCGTCGAGGGTTGAGCTGGATGAATTCGCGACGGCAAACGCCAGCGACGAGAGTCGAGACAAAGGGGCGAAGAGCGATGAGGAGAGAGAAGAGGAGCGGGCGAAAAGGGCTGAACGCGTCGCGCGAGCAGAGTTTGATTGGCTCAAGGCGTCCATGGGGAAGCTCAAGAAGAAGATTGAGTCCGAAGTTGATAAGAAGAAGTCAAAACCGTGGATTTGGAGTCTCGTGAGCACGGCGATTGCGAACGTTCAGGTGAAAGTGACAAATGTACATTTTCGATACGAGGACGATATCACAACGCCAGGACATCGATTCACGAGCGGTATGACTGTCTCGCAACTCAGTGCGATTACGGTGGATGATGCGGGTAAACCAACATTCACGACGAGCGACATGCTCAGTCGCATTCACAAGCACGTCACGCTGGCCAAGTTTTCGGTTTACTTGGATTCCGATAATCTAAGCGAGCGATGGAAAAGCAGCGAACAATGGAAACCGCCAGAACCGAGCGATGAAGCTGGTCTGTGGGCACTGTTTGGACCAGGCATTGATGATGAGTCGTCCGCGTCACAGCGACACTACATTCTTCATCCAGTCACCGTCGATTTGATTTATCATAAGAAAGGTCGGAAGGAAGTGAGTGTGCCCGGACAAGCGAGGCAAATATTTGATTTGCGCTTCCAAGATGCGCGCGTCGCGTTGAGTCGAGAGCAGTACTACAACATGATGCGTCTTCTAGACGTGTTGAATCAGCATCGTATGCGTCTGCCGCACGCTCAATTTCGTCCGAGGGTGTCCATCAAGTCGTCACCAAAGGCGTGGTGGAATTACGCGAAGTTGGCGCTCGTCGCTCGTCAAAAGAAAATTCTAGGTAGAATGGAGTGGAGAGAGATTGCAGAATCGGGCAGGCGAAGGCGCGAATACGTGTCCCTTTACATAGCGGAAGGAGGCGCCGAGGACTCGGAGTTGCGTCGGCGATTTGAAGAGATTGAACACGAGCTTGATTTTGAAGTAGCTCTTGCATGGCGCTGCATCGCACATAGTTTGACTAAAGTTTTACCCATGGATACGAATGGATCATCATCACTAGCCATGATGTCGAGAGCGCGAGTTCAGGAGGCATTATCTGCAGAGGTAGCAAAGCAATCTTCAAAAAGAAGTTTTCTACCATGGAGATGGTCCTCCAAATCTGATGAGAAGAGGGAGGGCGAAAACGAAATGACGGACGAAGATTGGAGTAAATTAGACGCCTTGGTGGGAAGCAACGCGAGCGACGAAGACTCCGATGCGACGGGATCCGGGATCGAATTTAAAGGATCGCTAGAGTTCGTGAGCCTTGAACTTAAGGACACTGATGAGCACGGCACTGAACACGTATTGATGAGTTCAAGCATGCGTGGCGCGCATGTTTCATCCAAAAGTAACGATGAAGAAGCGAGCGTAAGTCTTACGATTGATGCTTGGACCTGTGAATCCCAGGGTAGCGCAATCTTAGTCAGCGCTGGTCATGGATCTTTCTCGCACGCACTCGAGGTGCGACATCAGACGTACACTCTAGAACACGAGCTTGACGCGAGCTTCGATGTACATATCGCTCCAGTATACGTCACATTTGAGCGACAAGTCGTAGAACAAATCACTAGCTTCTTCCGCTCGACGGAAATGCCCATAGCTGATTTGACGTCTTTGCAGGATGAAGCAGCCATCAAGCTTGCTCGAGCAAAGGAATCCACAACAGCTGCTCTCAAAAAGGTCGCGATGAACTTTGAGATCGATGCACCAAAGGTGACGATTCCTGTTCGGAGAGATGGGGAGGTTGTCTTTCAAACGCTGGTTGATTTTGGACACTTCACATTCATAGCAGATCCATGCGTGAAATCTGGCAATGTTGATCCTCGCTCGGGGGCGGCGGTGTACCATGCTTTCTCAATCAAGGCTTCGGAGATGGCAATCTTCAATGCTGACAAGTCTTTCGACTGGATGAATGCTCGAGAAGAAATTCTAAATGACGTTTGCGACCCTTTGGTCGGCCGGTGTCAAGCACAAATGCAATTCACGTTCAACGCGCCAGGATGGACGCCCGCCGCTGGCCCACGAACGTGCATCGAGGTAGAATCGAAAGAGTTCCAGGTGTACGTGTCTCCAGCGAGACTTGCGCGACTATATGCCACCATGGAAACCATCACGAATGCATCATCACTCTCTCGCATCAAAGAAACGGCAGAGGAATCAGTCGATGTCAAGCCATGGCACGGAGCGCTCTTGAGCGGTGGCGCGAATGCAATGAAGGTGGGGCTTGTCGGCTCAGCGAGTGGTTATCACAATCGTTGGCTTTGTGTTAAAGGCCCTTACGTATACGTGTTGGAACGACCTAGCGCACAAAAGTACATTGACTATCTACGGATTGGATCGAACGTTCGTGTCAGCGTCTTTGATCCCAAACCAGAGGATGACGAAAAGACTTCGATTATTGCGATACATGACGCAAAGGTGCCGAAGTCTCGCGCGCTCGATGCGACAAGTACCTGGTTGTTTCGTTTCACCGAAGAGAACGAACTTTCCAAGTGGCAGAGATGGCTTCAAGATTTGAACGATACCGCTCTTGCAAAAGGGCCGGTTGCTACGGCAGATGTCGCCATCAACATGGAACAAAATGTCACCGAAATGGATAGAGACGTGGAGAGTGAGGAAGTGTGCGCGGTTGACTTATCATTCAAAATGATACTCGCCGGCGTCAAGGTACATTTGTTTGGACAACACATGGGTAAGCAAGCTTTTAAAACGGATGGATTTGAAAATGGCGGTGTTGCGCGCGCGTTGACAAGAGGCCTCAAGGATTCGACAGAGGCTCCGATTGCAACCTTAATATCGTCCAACACGTGCATTGCGATGACTTCGAGCGAGATGAGCAGAGAATTTGCATTAACCATGTCGAACGTCGATATTGTCGACGAGATGTGCGAGACGACTGAGGCAATGTACGTGATGAAGGCGTCTAGCGCAACTGAAGCCTCTGACGTTCGCTTGAAGTACATTCAGCTCAACGCGTCGGCTCCAACGTACAAGAATATTGACACAACTCTGGCGCTTGAGACGGATAACGTCGTCTTGACGATTCATCGACCCACCATTGGCTCACTGTGGCGCATGTGGGAGGAAATCAAAATCGTTTTGGCTACGTTTGCAAACACCGATAACAGCGTCATGGAAAGGTCGTCTTCTTTCAGCGATCTAGTTGATGACTCTGATCGCATCGGCTTTCAGCTCTTGTTGAACTTCAAATCGACTGTTATTAGGACGTTTTGGGAGCAGGTGAGCGGCGAAGCAACGTTGCGACCGCTGTTCGACTGCGACATGGATGATTTACAACTCGAAATGGCCGCCAAATCATCTGGACTCGAGTTGTCCACTTCCCTCGGAAATCTAAGAGTGGTTGATCAAACAGTGCCTCTGGATAGCCCGTACCGGTACTTCTTCGATCTCAAATCGGACGGTACAGCGGAGAAAAGTCGAACTCACGTGGATGTGTACATGTACAATCATCTCTCTCCGAAATTCCCGGGATTTGAGTATGACATCCGAGTCAAGTGCGATGACGTCAAGGTGACCGTCGTCTTTGCATTCATCAAGAAAGTTCTTGGATTTTTCACAATGTTCTTACCACCACCAATACCTGTCTCTGCTTTACCCGAAGCGGAAAGGCAGGCGGAAGTCCTTCGAAGAGGTGAACCGCGACCCTTTACTATGGTGTATTCCTGCGACATGAAGCATCCAGAACTCATCGTTCCACGAAACAGCGCTTCTTCTCAGGCATTGCTTTTGGACGCCGCGCAGTTGCTCATCGCGAATTCGCTAGATTGGACCGTGGGGAAATCCCACCGAGATCTCGGTTCTGTGCTCCTCGACACCACTAAATTATCGTTCATTGACTGTTCTGCGAGAATTCGGAACCAAGGGAACCATTCGTCGATCGTTCCCGAGAAGAATATGGCTTTTGATGTTGTGTTGCGCAAGCCCAAATGGGACGCAGACAACCGTTCACCAGGAACCGAGATGATGATCAACTTTCTCAACGACGTAGCGCTCGAGATATCGGATGTCGATTACCGTTTATTGCGTGCTTTGGCGTCTGAGAACTTCACTGAGTCGAGCGAAGTACCAGAAAGACTGTACGAAGCGCCCGCCGCTCTCGAAACGCTGAGGTCGTTGCATTCAGATGCAAACACTGCCATGGCACCAAACCTCCTGGTATCTTTGAACGCTGATCGTATGAAGATGACCATCTTGACGTCCTCCAGACCAATCGCTTCGTTTCAACTCGAAAAGATGTACGTCATCTACAGTCGAAATGATGACGGGCGGTTCAGAATTGGCGTCAGTTGTCCAAATCTTGAGTTGAGTGACCTTCGACTCAGAACTCCGCGGCACGCGCGACGAGTGTTTGGATCAAGTGCTGGATCCCAATCCATGAAGACGCTGTTCCAAGTCGATCTGTGCGTCGAAGAAAGTATCGTCGAGTGTTCGACATTGTTACAATCGTGTCGTATGATGTACGACCCTCAGTTTGGATTGGCGCTCTACAACTTTTTCACCAGAAGTTCGGAAGACGAATCTGATGTCGGATTGGTCAACGCACGAATCAAGCAAGATGTGCATTTCGGCGCGGAAACCAATATTTCATTCGACAGAGATCTAGAGCTGAGTTCTTCGTGTCGGCTATTGTTTGATTCGCCAGATGGAAGTAAGGATGTGGAAATTTGCGGAAATGGACATGAAATTGTGTTTCACATCTCGACTTCAAAGTTGATTTTGATTGCCTCCGGAAGAACCATCAGGTTTAAAGATGTGCGCCTAGTGCTTCCCATCGGCACGGACTTGTCTGATTACGTGCAGCTCGAGTCGGACTCTCATCTTGTGGCGGAAGAATCGGATGGGGTTCATTTCGTACAAGAAAATCGCTCCATGCAAGATTTAAGCGCCATCTTGATGGGCCAGTCTGCGTCGCAACGCGACGTGCACGTGAAAGCCTCCTTTCCTGGAACTGAGCTTATTTTCTTGGATGTGACACAAGACAATGTAGACTACATGCTACGCATGCGCACAGATGCTGAGATGGAGTACTCAATCACGAAAGCAATAAAGTCAGCATCGGTAAATTTGACACAGTTTCAAGTATCGGTGAGTGAGTGGGGCGACAGCTCTTCAATTTACGATTCGAGTGTCATCATCAAGCCCATGGATGTGGATGCTCGAGTGAAGGCTACACATGATGACGTCGAAATGATATTGAGATCAACAGACGCTGATATGGTACTGGATGCGCAGTCGATAGAGCGCGTGGTATCCATCGTGAAGGGTTTCAAGACGACTCTCCAGTCGACTGGCTTGTACAAACAAACCATCAGCTGCTCGAAGTTTCATCGCGTTGGCGGAGATTCGCAGGGCATTTTCTTCTGGAGACCCATCGCACCGATTGGATTTTCGATCCTCGGCGATTGCGTGACAATGACTCCAACGCCTCCCTCGCGACCGGTCGTGGTCATCACGGATGCTGAAGGGTTGACAAAGTTACCGCTGAGATACGAGCGGGCGTGCGCATACGCGAGTCATCAACCTGGTGAGATGCCCACAGTGTGGTGGCCAATCGCGCCAGATGGTTACTGCGCGCTCGGGTGCATCGTGACTTCTTCTGAGGGGGAACCACCTCTTACGGCGATGAGATGCGTTCGGAACGAAGTTGTTCGCGCATCAGATTACGGCGGGTTCATAAACCAACGGGGCGTTGGCGCACATTTGCGCCACGTGAAGAATAGTTCTTCCACATTTCATGTTTTCGCTCAAGGTTTGAAACCGGTCGTCCCCATAGATTTACGCGCGCCACTCATGCCCGAGCGTTTGAAGACGACCGTGAAGAATAGCTTTTCATTAGCGATGGATGAGACGGCGAGCCCATCACCTCTCCTAAAAACAGTCACCGTGTACGATTGCGTACGCGTCTGGGTTTCTCCAGACGGATTTGGCAACCGGCGCGTATCTATTTGGCGACCAAGACCTCCGCCTGGATACTTCACTCTTGGTGACTGTCTCGTCAATGGACCAGAACCTCCTCAAAGTGGTGTACTCGTCGCTCAAGCTGATGGAGACATACTTTTGCCACCGAATGGTTACGTTCTCGTGGGATTGTTGCCCAGAGATCGAAGCGCCAACGACGATCGTGACATTTGTGCAATTTGGCGACCTCTGCCACCACAGGGCTACGTCGCTTGCGGTGATGTTATCACTTTGGATCATGCCGCTCCACCGCCGCTGACTGCGTGCGCATGCATACGGGAGGATTTCGCTGCGCGCGTCTCACTCAACGGCACGTGTGCCAACGTTGCACAGGCAGCATTCGATGCCAAGTTTGTGCAGACGCCACTTTGGATTGATAACCCGCGGGATGTTAGGAGCGCTCTTTGGTCTTCTGATCCAGACGCGCCTTTAGAGCATTTGCCCGTTTGGGGTCTATTCCAGTTCTCAAACAGAGGTGACTTGGCTCCAACGCAGCATCGTCCTCGATTTTCAGTGGTGGATTACCTCCAAGACAGCGCAGGAGCGTTTGCGAGCAAAACGAACGTGTCGCTCAAGCTTTCGTTGCCGAGAATGAGTCTCATTCTTCTCGAGAAAGAAGCTTACTCGAATCCACTCTTGCTCGCAAAAGTATCAGATGCCATTTTTGTCGTTCACGGTACACCTTTGCGCCTAGGCGGCAACACCATGTTCACTGGCTCGATCCAATCTTACAACACCGTCCAGAGCGCTTGGGAACCGGTCATAGATGCCACGAATGCGTATTTAAAGTTTTCATACAGCGTGAGTGGTGATGAGAACGCACCCGCAGGTGTCGCAGTATTGGTTAAGACAATTTCTCCATTGTGCGTATCCGTGTCGCACAGCTTCCTGGCGTCTATGAAGAGATGGAACACATGGAGAATCGATCGTATTCGACGAGAAGTTCACGCTGAAAAAGTTTTGCGCAGCACGGATGATGATGTCTCGAGGTACGAAAATCAGATGGTCAATCAAGACATCTACGTACGCGTCGGTTCATCTGAAGTGAAATGCTTGAGGCCAGGCGAAGCATGCGAGATTCAACGCGAAGCGCAAAATTTAGCAAAATATAAGCTGCCGATTGAGGAGGGGCAAGTCTTACGTGGGAGTGACGAAGAAATGCCGTTCCGTCCATCTTGGTCTGCTACGGTCCGTCTGCTTTCTTCGCAGCTCTCTGGAGCGAACGACTTTGCTCACATCAAGGCTAATCTTGAGTTTTCATTTCCAAACGGTCTCGACGCCGTTGACGTGCACACGAGAGCGGTCGCCCCCGAGGGCGCCAGTGGCAGCATAGTCTGGAATGAAGAATTCAACATCACTCCACGAGTGACGGGAGAGGGTAAATTAGAGTCTTGGCGCGAACACATTGAAGAAATTCTGGTGACGCTCACGCTGAGTGACGAGCATCGCATAAGCGCCGGTGGGACGACAATTGCTTCGCGCTCGTTGACTTTGAATGCCTTGCTCCATAACGTGCTCCAACTTGACGCAGATGGGACGAGTGCGACTGGGACGATCAAGATTCCATGCGTCAGTGGTGAGGATACGCTTGACGTGCAAGCCAGTTTTCAGTTTCATGATGTATCTGTTGTACGCAGTGCATCTCATGTTGACAAGCATGAGGACGAAAATAGGACGCATGTGGCTTTTAGTCCTGACGGTCCGTGGAAGACTATACACGAAAACGCTTCCAACACGTCTCAGGTTGTCGTCGGTAGCTCGTCGCGATGCATTTTCTCATCTATTGCTCCAAACTCGTACGTTTTCAAATCGGCGGCGTCATTCTACAACAACACCGTCAACACCATTGAGCTGTGTGTTTGTCCATCAGGAATGCATCCAGATGACGCGACGAACGCGCAACGGAAAAAGTCTAAGTTGGTCATTGAAGAAATCTTCGAAAATCAGCGTTTCGTACCGCTCGCCGGTTGGTCATCCAAGCATCTGTTTCCTACGGAGAGAAAAAGATGGTGCGACGCCCGAGGATCAAATAGCACATCATCGATCGAAGAAGCCACCGCGCGACAACTGCCTCCAGGACACGAGTGGAAAGGTCAGTGGGAAGTTAACATTGGTAATCACTGCGACAAGGATGGATGGGCGTATGCGGCGAATATGCCGGATCTCAAATACCCTTTCAATTCTGGGCATAAATCAGGACCGCTGTCTTTCGTACGCATGAGACGGTGGATTCGCGCGCATCAGTCGACGGAGAGAGAGCCGGAACGACAACTCACACAGCAGCAGTCAATGTCGTTACGTCAACGAATGATCGTTAAGCCTCAGGAGACAGTCGGTTTGATCCCTTCGATCATTGGAACTGACGCTCAGTCGGAACTATTCATTCGAACCATCACTTCAAACGGTCCCTCAGCTTGGGGAGTCGGTCTGGATGAAGGCAACGAAGAGCAGCTGTGGTCTTGCAATATTTCAGGAGTGATTGAGGATACGCAAATCACTCGAGTCATAGACGCGACTGGTGTTCGCCGGTACGTGAGCGTACAGATTGAGGGTAACGCGGTCTCTACCGGAGAAGCTTTGACTCAAAATGGAACGGATGAAGGAACAATGGTTGAGGGCGGATTCTTAAATTTCGATCCCGACGCCATGTCCTGGCGCATCATCGCCGGAGCTCCACACGTGCTCGTGAATCAATCACCAAGAACTGTATCGCTGACGCTATTCCAAGGTACGCTTGGCTCTCCACTCAGCGTGACATCGGTGAGTGAGGCGACGATTACGCCGTGGAGTTCGCTACCTGTTCACACCGTGCATCCAAGCATGCCGTACTACGTGCGTGTCGGACTCGACGACGATTTGACGTCTACAGTACCATCCAATCGTTTAGTGCCCATATCACCGACAGCTATTCAAGCCATCGTCGCGGCAAATACTTTGGATACGTTCGAGGCGTTCGACATGCCTTTTGGTTCGTCTCATGAAAGCAACGACGTGGATGAAGTCACTTTTGCTAGCGCGGACGGTAGGACAGCGAGCTTGGCTATCAGACACGATTTCGGTACGTCTGCATTTGCAGCGCGAACGACTACTCTCTCCGCATCCATGATTGTGGTCAATAGGACTGGAGTCGATCTCGTCATTAGAACGTCTACCGCTGAGGCGTTGCGCGACAAAGATGACGAATTAGTTATGCCAGTCAAGTTCACGCAGACAATGCCCGTGGCAACGACCAATGGAATTGAACTTTTGCGAGATTGTGCCATTCGCAACGCGCCAAAGGACGGCGAAGTGCTCATGATTGAGATTGGCGTCGCAGATTCTGGTCGGGCACGACTGCAACTCTCCCCTGGGATTCCAATCGACGAGCGCGAGCTCGTTCGCAGCACAGTCGTCGTGCGCGCGGTGTGCGGTGATTCAACTGTGTATACGCTCGCTGTTCGAATGGAGAGTTTGGCGAATAACTCTTCGTCGCAGCTCGTCGTCATCGAGCCACGCTGTACGATTACCAACCAGACTGGTTCAGAATTATTGATTGTCCAGGACGCCGCCCCGGAGAGCACTGCTCAAAAATTGCAAGAACACGACGTCAACGTTCCGGTGCGAATGCAAGCTCTTGAAAACGACGGGTGCGTTCGAGTCAAGATTCCAGGCGCTCCGTGGACTGCGCCAATCGATCTTTATTCTTTAAAGACGAATGCCGTCAAAGTGCCAGTGTATACTTCTGCACATCCCGACCAGTTCCAGCTCTTGAGTCTTCAGGCAGATCTCTCGACGTTGGGCATCAGTAGAGTGAGTTTGAGTGTGGAGCATCGATCTCAAGCAAATATTTTGGTTGAAAACTCTAGCGATGTCGATGTCATTGCCTTTAGACAAGCTGGTGCGGTCTCTGACGAATTGGAACCTTGGCGTGTCGTCATGCCGAGAAGCGCCAAATCGTTCGCTTGGTCAAGACCGCTCGACGCGCAAAGACTCAACTTGGTCGTTGTCCGTAAAGGTTCAATCGATGGTTGTATTCATCGAACGTATGATTTTGACAGCATAGATATCACTGTGAAGGAGGAGAGTCTTCCAGGTCTTCCCGTGCCGAAGATTGATTTACGGACAGTTGAAAATCTTGACGTGGACGGCGGCGATAGCGTTTATTTCAACTTTCTCCCCGTCATGCGACTTCAAAGACGTGAGGTGTGCGTCTTGCAAGTCAAATCCTACGAATCTTCCGTCATGGTACCTCGAACACAAAAGGTGGTCGGCATGCGTGGTAAAGCGCCGGTGACTCTCCGAGCCAAGTTACTCATCTCAGATTGTAGCTTTGCGCTCATAGACCGCGCATCGAGCGAAATCGTCAACCTTTCCGCAAATGGCGTCGCATTTGAATGCTTGACGGGCACTGCCGACGGGATCTCTAGCCTCGGACTCGTGGTGAAGACGATTCAGATTGACGATATGAATGTCGGATCGCAGTTCCCGGTTGTATTGCGTTTACTGAACAACGGCGACGCGCCGCAGGACTTTTTGGCGATGAAAATAGTCACAAAATCCTCAGTCGATTTGGACGCCCGTCTCATCCCTTACATGGATGTCACGTTCGCACGCCAGAGCGTGCAAGTTGCTCTGTACGAGCCTCTGTTGTGGAGACTGGTCAATTTTGCGCGCGTGTTTGAAAAGCAAGCGTCGCACGCTGCCTTCACGCAACAAATCGAACGCGCAAACGTGCCCATCTCCATGGGCAGCTTTCACGTGAGCGAGCTCAATCTGCGACTGCGATTCCGCTCCGCGGCGTACTCGCGACCAAAGCACATGATACCGGCGTTTTTAGTCGGCGTGTCGTTCGTCAACATTGACGACGCGCACCTCAGCCTGGAGCCGTTCATCGTGGAGGACGTAAACGCTCTTGAGCGCGCGTTTTGGAGCATGGTAAAGGGCTCCTACACTCGTCAAATCGCTCGACAGGCGCTCTTAATAATCGCCGGAGTTGATGTCCTCGATTCGTTCTCTCAAGCTCTGGGTCAAGCCTCCGCGGGTTTGGCTGGTTTGAGTCTGGACAAGAAATTCTCGTCGTCAATGAAGCGAACCATTGGCCCCGACGGTCAGAAGGCTGATTCCATCAAGAGCGGGATCACCGAAGGATCGGAAATGCTCGCCAAGGGCGTCTTCCGTGGTGTGACTGGTGTTTTTCAAAAGCCAATCGAAGGCGCCATGAAAGGCGGAGCCATGGGTTTCGCCAAGGGTGTGGGTAAAGGCTTGATAGGCGCCGTGACGCAGCCGTTGTCGGGCGGATTGGCAGCTGTCGGAAGAACCGCCGAAGGCATAGCCGTCGGCCTCGACAGTGTAAAGACGACTTTGGGTGTCAACGCCTTGGCGCCGCAAGTTCGAGTCAGGCATCCACGCGCAGAACACGCGGATGGTGTGTTGCGTTCGTTTGAGAGCAACTCTGCGCGAGCGCATTACATCTTAAGGACAGCCGAGCGAGGATCCCTCGCCGGCGGATCACATCAAGTCTTCACTCGTAAGGGTTACTATAGCCGAGACAAATATATCTCAAGCTTGGACGCCAACTCCAAAACGACGCTCATCGTGCTCACTGATCAAAGAGTCGTCATGTTGAAGCGCGTTTCTCCAACCGAGGAAAAGTACGTCGCCCTCTGGCATTGCGTCTGGTCCGAGCTCCTTCACGTTGAGGTTCAGCCGCCATCGAACGTCGTTCTGCATCTCAAGGAGTACAGCAAGAAAAAGCGCGTGTTTGAGAAGAAGAGGATATCTCGAGTCATCGAGACGACTCCGGCGACGCAACAATCGAGAGTTTTAATGCTGATGATTTCTGAAGAAATCAAGCGACACTCGTCGTCGCGCTCCAAAATTGAAGAGGAAGACGGCGCGGAATCGGGAGGTGCCGACGAGTTACCGACCATGTTGCCTTGCGCAAACTGGAAATGCGTCGCACAGAGCGGATCGACGTGCTTTTGGGCGCCAGTCCCGCCGCTCGACAAGTACGCGCCTCTCGGGCACGTCGTCGCCGGTTCGGCACCTCCAATTGATCCAGTCAATGTCATCCTTCGCCGCGGTGGACCAGACATTTCTGCGAGTCCACCCGTGAGCTTTGAGCTCATATACCGTGATGCAAGTAATTTCACGGTTTGGATGCCCGTTCCCCCACCCGGGTTCAGAGCGCTCGGCGCCATCGTGGTCTCTAGCGCAGAGGCTCCGAGTCTCGATCAAGTCGCCTGCGTTCGAGCAGATTACCTCACAGCCTCATCCTTCGACGACGACCCGTCGTGGACAGCGGACGTGCGCTCGAACGAAAGCATGCGTCGATCGGATCGTGTGCACTTTGAAAACGTATCCATGTGGTCGGTCGATAACGTGGGTAGAACCTTTATTGCCGCGCGCTCACGCGATTGTCCGAGCGATCGATACGCGCTCGACATTGTCGACATTTTCGCCGACGACGAATGAATGTGCGTCGTCGTGTACAAACTTGTACTATAGTTTGTTTGTGTAATCATTACAAACCTCTGCAAATCGCTACTGTACTCTACCAAACATTTTAAAGAAATCGAAAAGGAAATTCTCACTCTCCTTTCCTCCGCGCGTACATTGAATATGCCAACATACCGGCACTCATCGCGCCGACAACAATCAGGGCGCCCTCGAGCGTGACGAAATTCTTCACGAAGGACGAAGACGTATCATTCGCCATCAAAGACGCGCTCGTCGTCGACGACGACGATGATTTGGTCGACGCCTTAACGACGCCCGGGACCCCGCGACTACTCGACTTCGTCGCGTTCGCCCCCATCATGTCCTCCATATCCCCCGTCGAAGTCGTCGTCTTCAGCGCCAACTGCCCGCACGCACCAGCGATGTCTTGTCCCATCTCGTGCCGCACAGTGGTGAAAAGCTTGTACTTTTGCGTCAAAATTTCCAACATCTTCTTCACCGCTTCGGGTTTCGGCGGCACGTGCCCCGCCGGAGTATCCGTCGGATTGAGCGGAATCAAATTGACAATCACCTCCTTCCCAAACAACAACTCACCGAGAAGTCTCGCACACTCTTCTGAATCATTCACACCCCCCAGAACGCAGTACTCAATCATCGTCTTCATTTTTGGTCCAGACGCGAGGTATTCATCGAGCGTCTCCATGAGCGCGTCCAACTTGTACGCCGTCGCCGTCGGCACAATCTTTTGCCTCAATTCTTGCGTCGGCGCGTGTAAACTCAACGCCAAACACGTCCCCGGCGCATCTCTCGTCAGCGTCTTCATCCTCGGAATCACCCCAACCGTGCTCACCGTAATTTTCGACGGCGCCAACGCGAACGCGTGCGGATCCGTCATCCCTTTGCACGCTTCGATGACTTCGTCGTAATTATTCAACGGTTCGCCCATGCCCATAAAGACGACATTTCTCACGTTTGCCCTCGCGCTCGCGTGCGCCAACTGCTCTAAAATCTCCCCAGCGCTCAAATTCCCAAGTTCCCCGAGCGTTCCGGTGGCGCAAAACGTGCACCCCATCTTACATCCAACCTGACTCGACACGCACAGCGTCGTCCGACCCTTTTCGTGTCGCATGACGCACGCCTCCACCCGGTGCCCATCCCTGAGTTCAACCACGAGTTTACTCGTCGCCTTATCCCTCGATTCGCTCTCGCTCACCACTTTCGTCGTAAACAACGCGAACGCTTCGTGGATGCGCGTCAGCGCCGCCGCGGGAAGCCCATCCGAGGCTTCAAACCGGACGTCTCGCAGCGTCTCGACGTCTCTCCGCTCCATGACGGCTCGCACGCACCGCCTTCGAATCATTCTCGCGTGTCGCATCCCCCGCGCCCACACCTCGTCCTCCGTCTCGTACTCCTCCCGCGTCCGGTTCTCCTCCTCTTCATCATCTTCTTCTTCGTCGTCCCCATCGCCCCGACCGCCTCGCCTCTTCTTCCCCTTCGGACGCGCGACGACGATCCCAGACTCGCGCGTCAACCACGCGCACACCGCTCGCGCGTCGAACACGGACTCTCTCCCATCGTCGCCGTCGCGTTCGCCGCCGCCGCCGTCCTCCTCATCACCCGCGCGTCCTCGACCTCCTCCTCGTCGTCTAAACGGTCGTCGCGCACCCGATCGACGCGTCGTCTCCGCGAACCCCGTGCGCTCCGACGTCGTCGTCGGCGGCGGCGGCGGCCGCTCCTCAACCGTCATCTCGCCGTCGTCGCCGTCGTCGTCGTCCGCGCTTCGACGTGTCGAGTCCTCGGTCGGTCGAATCGCTCGCGGTCGTCGTCTCGCGTATCCCACTACTCCTCGATCTACCGGTACATCGTTTTAATGTATGGACTATTGAATAATAGAGCCCGGCGTGTGTGCCCGTAAGAGTGCTCGTGAAATCCAACTCAGAGGTAACTCGGCGAGGTAGCGTTCCTGTCCAGTTGCTTCTAGTTTGAAATTTATTCTTTTAAGCAACTCGACGGTTTTCTCCACTCGCTCGAGTTCGTCCCTTTCGGTAGCCCCCAGGGCGTCCGTGTCGGATTCAAACGCTCGCGAGACCGGGATGGTATCCAAAGTTTCCTCTGGTAAAGTCCCGAGCGATGCGATCCGTCGAGGGGCGGGTGAAGGCGCTCAGACTTTCACTGGACGCGCACTCAACTGAGTGCGACGAACGGTCCGTCCGGGTTGACTTACATACTTTGTAGCCCGACGCGCGAGGTATTCATTACTTACTTACATTAATAAAGTCGCACGGAAACAAAAATGTAAATCTTCACGTGGTCGGGCACCGTCGGGCACCGACCACCCGGGGGGGGGTACTCACTCCCTGTTTCGCGAGTCACGACTCGAGAACTCGACCGGTTTTGGGTCGACAACGTTCTTCCCGCGACGGTTCGTGAGCGAGCGACGATGATGACGACGATGACGATG
>Ga0255780_10000241_pt1 | contig 53566 bp, 48 predicted proteins | sample 071ome_32_FD_179978 | JGI IMG/M metagenome (GOLD analysis project Ga0255780, IMG submission 179978) | Coastal salt marsh microbial communities from the Groves Creek Marsh, Skidaway Island, Georgia - 071405AT metaG (version 2) | ecosystem: Environmental > Aquatic > Marine > Intertidal zone >... | reverse complement strand
GGCCTTCCACGCGGCCTGCTGGGCGGGGGACAGCTTCCGCCAGAGCTCGCCGCCCTTGACGGCGATCTTCATGTGGGGGACGAGCGCGGCGGGAAGCTTCTTCTTCCCGCCGGTCTGCGACCCACCGTAGATACCATAATCCGGTGGGGCGTCGCCGTGTCGGGCGCGGACTGCGGCTTCGAAAGAACCGCCGGTCTGTGACCCACCCCGAAGCAGACTGAGCATCCCGCCATCCTGCTCACCGCCGGTCTGCGACCCACCCCGAAGCAGACTGAGCATCCCACCATCCTGCTCACCGCCGGTCTGCGACCCACCCCACCCGACACTCCTGTAGATCCCGCCGCCAGTCTTCTTAGGTTTGATTTGTTTGGTCATGTTGTGTGGTATGCATGTACCTAGAAAAAAAACTTGGACGGGTCCGAGGAGAGTGTCTCACGGTTCACTTGGCACCCGATTTGCCCCTCGACCTGGACGCCGCGGCCCGGGACCGCTGCGCCGACCGCTGCGCCGACCGCGGCGCCGACCGCGGCGCCGACCGCGGCGCCGACCGCGGCGTGCGGGGCTCCTGCGCGATGCGCTCCCCGAGCTTCGCGTAGGCGTCGCGGAGGCGGTCGAACAGGGTCACGATGAGCCGGGTCTGCTCGGAGATGTTCTTGCCCGCGAGGGACATGCGCGTCTGGTTGACGCGCACGGAGTCGCGCGTGCAGCGGCTGCGGCCGATGTCGATGGTCACCGACTTGACGAAGTCGTTCAGGGTGGAGTTCGCGAGGGCGAGGTCGCGCGCCTTGATGCGGATGTCGTCCGCGAGTGGCGCGATCCACTCCTCGTCGCACCGAGAGGGGTTGGCGGCGGGCATGGGAACGGAATATCCTTGCTAAGAAAATATCCGCACGTCCATCAATAGCATAGCATAGCATAGCCGAGAATGCTGTCGGTGGGGAGGTACTCGACCGAGTCGAACGTGATCTACAGCGAGACCAGTCCGGTCGTGGCGCACTACGTCACGGGCGTGGGCCTCGCGGAGACCACGATCAAGCTGAGCGGCCTCGACACGGACGATGCGCCGGTGCTCCTCCGCCGGAACGGGGAGGCCTTCCAGGTGGTCGTGCGCGGGGAGGTCGTCGCCGACATGGGCCCGGGGGCCACGGCGTTCTCGCGCCCGACCGTCGCGCCGCGGGTCACGACCGACGCCGTCGTCGCCGGCGACGTGGACGTGGCGGGGCGGATCGAGGTGACGAACGCCGCGTCCGCGTCCACGACGACGGTGCGTGGCGACGGCGTGGTCACGCCCGCGACGGCCACCGGAGACCTGACCGCCGCGACCGGGCGCGTCGACGCGCTCGCGACCACCGACGTCGAGGTCGGCGGCCGCCTGGCGGTGGACGAGGTCTCGGTCACGCCGGCGCGCCGCGCGGCCGCCGAGGCCGGCGGGTTCGAGGCGCGGATCGCGGTCGTCTCGGCGCTGGACCTCGAGGAGCCCGTCACGTGCCATCGCGGCGTCTTCGTCGGCGGAGGGCTGGAGGCCGACCGGGTGCGGGCGCTCGACCCGAGCGTCCCGAGCGAGGCGGCGTGGCTCTCGATCGCGCGTGCCGAGATGGAAGAAGCGACCGCGACGGACGTCCGCGTGACGCGGAGCCTGCGGTGCGACCTGACGGACGCGGGCGCGGTCCTGGTCTCGTCGCGCGCGGACCTGTTCAAGATGTCCGTCGCGCCCGACGCGCTGTTCGTCCACAACCGCGTGCGCCTCGCGGACGACCGGCGGCTGGGGCTGGGGACCGCCGCGCCCGCCGCGGACCTGCACGTGGTCAGCGGCTCCGGCGCCGGGTGTCTCCGGCTGGATCTCGTCCCGTTCCGCGCGGTCACGGAGGACGCGGGGTACCGCGCGCTGAGCGTCCGCATCTACGACGGGCAGTCGAGCACGTACAACTCGACCATCCGCGCCGACTCGACGGCGGCGGTCGACGACCCCGGCGCGGACGCGGGGAGCGCCGCGCTGGTGCGCGACCTCTTCTACGTGGACAAGTCGGGCGCGACCTGGGCCCGCCAGGGGCTGTACACGGACGGCCAGGTGTTCGCCCCGGCGGTGTACACGGACACCATCGCCCCGGCCGCGGCAGCATTCGTGGACGTGCGCGGCACGCACTTCCTGGAGGGAGGCGTCGTGGACAGCGTCGCGCGGCTGACGGCGGCGCGCGTCGACGCGGCCGACCTGTTCGTCACCGGCGCGCTGAACCTGTCCGAGTCGTCGCAGCTGGATGTCGGGAGGCTCTTCCGGTACCACGAGCCGGTCGGGGAGGGCACGGCGGTGACCACGGTCGGGGACGCGATCGGGCAGGTGGTCCGGTTCGCGGAAGACGCGACCGCCTCCGCCCCGGGGGCGGAGGCGATCGAGGAGACCCGGCGCGTGGGCGAGTTCCTACACACCGCGCGGCTCCACAGCGCGAGCGGCAAGGAGGTCGTGCACGCGACCGTCGACTTCTTCGACCCCGAGGCCCCGGGCGTGGTGCGCTGGAAGCTCACGGACCGCCACGTGACCAGCCGCATGGAGCTGAACTCGGCGGTGTACACGTCCGCGCGCGACGGCGTGCACCACAACCACACGACCGAGGCGTCGTACGTTGCGGGGACGGCGCTGCGCGTCGACAACCCGGCCGACGGCTCGCGCAAGACAGCGGTGCTCTCGCTCCTCGGCACGCTGATGGACTACGAGAGCAACGAGCACGTGGGCCCGGCGTCGCAGGTCGACGCGCACCTGCGGAGGCACGTGCTCGTGGGGACCGACACGGTCCCCGCGGACGGCGCGGGGGACGCGCTCCACGTCGAGGGCGGCGCGCGCGTGAGCGGCGCGCTCCGCTGCGGTGCGCTTTCGGAGACGTCGGATGCGCGGATGAAGCGCGACGTCCGCGACCTGCGCGTCGCGCTCGGCGGTGGCGCGACGCCCGCGCTGGACGCGACGGCGCGGCTGCGGCCGGTCGAGTTTGCGTGGAGCGCGACCGGGGAGCGCGACGTGGGGTTCCTCGCGCAGGAGGTCGCGCGGGCGGACGTGCACCCGGCGCTGGCGGTGGCGGGGGAGGGCGGCGAGGCGCGCGCGGTGCGGTATACGCGCGCGGTGCCGCTGCTCGTCGCGGCGGTCCTGGAGCTGCGCGAGGAGGTCGCTGCGCTGCGGGCGGCGCTGCGCGCGGCGACCTCCAGCTAGTACTAGCCCGGGGCTCCATGAAGCGCACCTGGCCGTCTCCAGCTTGTCCCCCGGAGTTCTTCGAAAGGCAAAAATGACGGGAACGCAATTACATTCTCAGATACAGGGCCCATACGGGTTATATATATCCTCCTGGAGATAAGGACCGTCAGATACCGTCAATCGCCTCCATCATGTCTGCCTGTGTTCTCGACATGATCCTCAGACTTCATGCGCTTCCTAAGGAAGTTCTCCGCGACCTTGCCGATAACGCCTTTGACGGCAACCCCGACCAGGCACCGTGGGAACTGGCGGCAGCCGCTTCTGATACCGTTCTGCGGAAGAATATCGACAAGCACAGTGAGGGGTGCAGAATACCGCAGTCGGTCCCGCCCAAGCAGTTCTTCGATATCTACGACAAGTACGGCAAGGACGCCGCATGTGCCATTCAGATCATCAAAGGGTGCATGTGGAGGGTGGTAGATATCACCGACGTGAACCACTTCATGCTCCTCTGTGCGAAGCACACGAAGTACTGCCCGCTCAAGGAGGATCTCACTGGAGCCGATCTCGCTGACGTCATCGAGTGCAGACCCCAATCCGTGACGCGGATCCTCAGGCCCAACACCAAGGACGCGGTGAAGTACACATTCGAATTGATGGGGTGCGATCCCGAATCGGTTATCGGCCTGAGCGATGTCTTCAGGTTCATCGTGGTATGGAGCAGGTTGACGTTCGAGGCCAAGTACAGAGGCCTCTGCCTAGACCAGATCCAGGATCAGAAAATCCTAATCGAGCCCGAGGAGGACATCACCCATCGCATCGTCCTGGACGTACCTTCGGACGACCTCCCCGCACTCCAGCGTGCCGTCCGGGAGCTTAAGACTGCGATCCTCCGCGTGGAGGGGGTCGGCACCTGGCAGCCGCTGGAGATGTGTGACGGGAAGGTGCCGGTCAAGGACGTCGACAACATCCCGGCGTACAACTTCTACGAGATCTTCGGCGCTGTGTGCGGCTTGTTCTCCCCGCTGATCTTCGGCTACGAGCCCTACTGAAGTCGCGAGGCGCATGTTTTTCGTGGACCAAAGCCCTCCTACGCCCGGGTCTCCGAATCGACCAGCGTATTCCCGGAGAATGTAAAAACTAACCCCACATACATACGCTCATATCGGGGCCGGGGCCTACCCCCCTCACCACGAGAGGCGTCTGCACGAGAGGCAGTTGCTGCATGACACGGGACCCGGTGCGCCGGGCACGACGGCAGAAACCTCCTCAGAAAGCTCCGAGGGCTCCGAGGGAGGGGTGCGGATGAAACCGATAGGCTTCTCGTGTTGAGGTGACTGGCACGCCGCTGGCACGCCGCTGGCACGCCGCGTCACTGCATTCCCGAAATTCAGGCGCCGCCGGGGGTGGCAGTCACCCTCCGGGATGTCCTTACGGCCCCGCTTCCGGGGAGCTCCAGGAACGGAGGCCCCAAACAGGCGCCGCCGGACGGATCCGATCTCAGCCCTCCGCCCTCCACGAGAGGGCTTCTGGGGAGCTCCAGGAACGGAGGCCCCAAACAGGCGCCGCCGGACGGATCCGATCTCAGCCCTCCGCCCTCCACGGGCAGAGGGCTGCCCTCCACGGGCAGAGGGCTTCTGGGGAGCTCCGGGCACTTCCCCAGAAGAAGTAGGCGCGGGAGGAGTACAGGGGTACATGACACTTCGAGGTTCGGCACGTGGTGATCCGAAGCGGGACGATTAGTACTTCGTTTAAACGCAGGGGTCATTTTTTCACCGGTCACGAAGTGGACCGACTAGGCGCCATGTCTTCGCGAGGGAGTGCTGAGGCTTGATACTGGGCGGCTTCTGCGGCGCCTCGATCGCGCTCCCGCGCGGCGTCCTCTCCCCCCCACTCGACGTGACCGCGGCGTTCTCCATCTCCATCTCCATGTCCATGTACGAGTTTGTTAGTCAGTCCAGTGTCCGTGACCAGGCGCCAGGCGACTACAAGAGCGTCGTCGATGCCTCGACAGCCCGATCCAGCGCCTTTTTTCACTTTCCGGAACTGGCCGCGTCGCGTCCATAAGCGCGCCCCTCGGGGATGCCATGAAGACGTGAAGAGCCGCCGCCGTGCCGTCGCCGTCGCCATCACCGTCGCCGTCGCCATAGCCATCACCGTCGCCGTCGCCATCACGCCATGGGCATCCCTCGCTATTTTGGATCCGTCGTTCGCGAATTGGGCGTCGTCTCGGACGGCGTCCCCGCGCGCGCGGCCGCCGCGTCGCACCTGTGCGTGGACTTCAACGGCGTGATCTACCCGGCCCTCCGCCGCGCGGAGGGCGAGGCCCGCGCGGCCGGCGAGGCGCTCGCGAACGAGCGCGTCTACGCGGAGGTGTGGCGCGACCTCGAGGCCTTCCACAGCCGCGTCCCGGCCGCGCGCGTGTTCGTCGCACACGACGGCGTGTGCCCCTACGCCAAGGTGGTCCAACAGCGCAAGCGGCGCCTCCTGCGCCACCTCGACCCCTACGAGCCGCCCGCGCCCGGTGCGTTCGACACCGCGCACGTCAGCCCCGGGACAGCGTTCACCGAGGGACTCGTGCGGTTCATGCACGCGCGGTGCGCGGAGCGCGGGTGGTACTACTCGGGCGCCGACGAGCCCGGCGAGGGGGAGCACAAGATGTTCCAATGGCTCACGCGGCGGAGGCGCGTCGGCGACGCGATCGACAGCGTTGTGATCCACGGGCTGGACGCGGATATCCTCGTCCTCTCGATGCTCTGGACGTCGCGCCGCGCGGGCGCCGGCGCGCCGACGTTCGTCGTCCGCGAGGACGGCGACGCGACCACATGCGTCGACGTCGCCGCGCTCCGGCGTGAGATCCACACGCGCGTGTCGCCGGACGCCCCGGAGGAGTGGTGCGTCCGGAGCTACTGCTTCCTCATGTCGGTCTGCGGCAACGACTTCCTCCCGCGCGTTCCGGGCATGGAGGTCTCGCCCGATACGTGCGACGAGATCGCGTCCGCGCTCGCCACGCTCGTCGCGCGGTCCCGCGCGACGCCCGACCTCGCGACCGACGCCGGGGCGCTCTTCGAGCTGGTGTCGGACCTCGCGGACGCCGAGGACGCGCGCGTGGCGGCCGCGAACGCGCGGTACCTTGGCCTCGCCACGGCGCGCGCGCGGCGGGGCGAGGCCGCGCCGCCGGTGAGCCCGCTCGCGTACGCGATCCGGCGGGCGCGCGCGGGGTGGCGCCCGGAGTACCACGCGTGGATGTGTGGGACGCCCGATCCCGGGACCGTCGCGGAGGTCGCGCGCGCGTACCTGACGGGGATGACCTTCGTGTGGGAGTACTATGACCGGAATGGCGACGGGCTGGACTGGAGGTGGCACTACCCGTGGCCGCACGCCCCGAGCTTCCGCGACCTCGCGAACCTCTTGTCCGGCGGAGCGCCCGAGACGCGGCGCGCGCCCGCGCCGCCGATATCCGCGCGGCAGCAGCTCCTCGCGATCACGCCCGCCGCCTCCGCCGACGCGGTCGTCCCGCCGGTCCTACGCGACGCGTACGCGCGGGTATCGGCCTACCACCCCCGGTCGTGCCGGGTGTGCACGTGGGGTGTGCGCCGCTTCCATGAGGTGGTGCCGGTGCTGCCGATCATCCCCGTCGGGCTCCTCGAGTCGGCGACCGCCCCCCGGCGACCGGAAACCAAAAAGTGATGATCATGATCTAAACATCTAAACATTTGCTGCCCTAGTGGTATGACGACTCCCCCGAGGAAGCCAAAACGGAACGAAGGCCCGAGCGCACGCACGCCCACGCCCACGCGCATGCCCCCCAGCAGCTCCTCCGCAGGACACGCGGGCCTCGAGTTCTGTCCCGAGTGCAACAACTACATGTCCAACTTCTCCATCGCCGGGGGGAACAAGGTCGTCATCTCGTGCCGCCACTGTTCGACGTCCAAGGAGGTCGACGCGTCCACCCCGATCTACGTGCGCCCGGACCCCGCGCGCGCGCGCGAGCTGCTCCGCACGAATAACCCGTACATCGGCCAGAACCCCCGGCTTCCGGTGCAGCCCGGGAGGACCTGCCCGAGCTGCGACTCGACCGTGCGGAAGCTCTACCTGGACGACACGTACGCCGTGTCGCTCGCGTGCACGAACCTCAGCTGCGGGAAGATCACGCCCGTGGAGCGCCCGACGGCGACAGGAGGACATTAAAATCGTCGCCGAGACATACGTAGCAGCACACCTCGCGCCGCCAATATGCAGACGAGCCGGTACCTGAACCAGTACGAGCTCGCCATGCTCATCCGCAACCGCGTCTCGCTAGGGACGCCCCCCTCGCGCGAGGTCCGCGAGAACCTCCCGCCGTACCTCAAGGACGCGCCTCTGACCAAGCACGTGCTCACCCAGGTCGCCGTACAGGAGCTGCTGATGGGCAGCTTCCCGCTCTCGGTGATCCGCCCGGACGGCACCGTATTCGACCCGAATCCCGCGCCCGGGCGCGAGGACCCGCTCATGCTCGTCCGCGGGAGGATCGCCCTCATCACCGACCCGAGCCGCCCGGTCCAGCGGCTCCGGTGACGGCGGCGGCGCGGGCCGTCCGGAGGACGGGGGCGTGCGTGTGGACGCGGCAGCCCGCGGGGACGAGGAGGAAGGCCCCGCCGTCCCCGCCTCGGACCTCGACGCAGTCCGAGAGCTTTTCATCGGCCGCCGCGACCACCGTGGCGCCCTCGCGCGGGACCTCCGCGACGGTCCACCCCGCGGCCACGGGCGCCCACCCCCCCGGCTCGGCGCGGGATTCGGCGCGCGCGCCGAACATGATCCGCGCGACACGGTCCATCCCGGACGCGAACACGAGGATCGGGTTCCCCTCCGCGAGCATCGCGGGGTCGAGGTCCGTCCCCGCGAAGATGACCCCGAACGGCGCCGCGCCGCCGCTCGCGCCCGCCGTCGCCGAGCCGGAGAAGACGCCGTGGGCGACGGCCACGGCGACGGCCACGGCGATGATGATGGACATAGCCGCGAAACGACGTAGCATCGTCATCATACTAGACGCGGTCATGTTTAATTTTCCGCGGTTGGTTTAACCCAAGCGGAACGGCACCGTGCGACATGACGTGGACGGTACCGCTCACCCGGACGTGCCTGGACCACCCGGGCGCGTTCGCGTGCGCGATCCTGTGCTGCCACGCGACGAGCTACCGACTTCGGATGCGCGTGATCCACGGGGACACCGAGCGGTACGAGTGCTGTCAGGGATACGGGCCGCGGTGCTGCACGCGGTGGGAGAGGCGGTGCCCGAGGTCCTGCCTCGTGGCGGAGACGCTGTTCTGCTTCGCGGCCAGCGTCATGGCAACGCGGTGGTTGATCATGGAGAAGTACGGGATCCGCAACGGCACGCCCGAGAACGCCATGGTGGACGGCGCGACCGCGATGACCTACGCGACACTGCCGTCGGCCTTCCTCGACAGCGGCTTCTGCACCGCCATGCGCTGGGTCAGCGACTCGCTGTGGTGCTGCGTATGCGCCTGCGCCCAGGTCCAACACGCCGTAGAGCTGGACGCCCGGGAGCCCCCGCTGCCCGCGTCGTCGTCCGCGTCGTCGTCCGCGTCGACGTCCGCGCCCGTACACAAAAAAATTTATCGTTCGTAGGAGCAACCGAACCCTATCCCAACCCGGCCACCCATTCGCCCGGTCCCGCGCGCAACGAACGCAGCAGCAGCAGCAGCAGCAGACCTAGCCCATGCAGAGGAACTACTGTTCGAGTACTGACACAGACGACTATTCACCTTTGTGTCACGCGCCCATGTCCAGCCGGAAGACGCACGCCGGCGCCGACGAGGACAGCCTCTTCACGGACGACGATGACAGCGCGCACGCTGAGGACCCCGATGTACTCGAGCATCTCCGGATGATGGAGCGTATCCGTTTCAACACGAGGGCTGTGCGGAGGGCCACGGGGACCGCCTGGCCCGGGGACGACGACGACGACAGCGATTTGGCCACGCGGCCCCGGGCGACCACCGCGGTCGTCCAGGTCGAGGATCGCCGGTTCGTGGTCCACCGCGACGGCACGGTGGGCTCCGGGTCCCTGGGCTCCTTCATCGGCGGCTCCCAGAAGCCGGGGACCCCGTACCAGGTCGTCCGGGTCCCCGGGGCGGCGGGCGAGGTCTTCGTCCATGACATAGTATGGCGCGCGTTCCGCGGCCCCGTCCCCGAGGGGTTCGAGGTCAGGCACGTCAGCACCGCCACGGACGGGCGCGGGCTTCTATCGAACATCCCGGAGAACCTCGTTTGCGTTCCGAAGACGGAGACCCTCCCGGCCTCCTACCTGGAGCTCGCCCCGGGGAGCGCCTGGTAGGCGCGCGTGCGCGCGTGCGCGCGTGCGCGCGTGCGCGCGTGCGCGCGCGTATGAAACGCCGGCGCATATCCCAAAAACTAGGCGACGGACCCCGGCGGGGGCGGGGTGCCGGGACCCCTCAAATGGGCCGGCCACCCTTCCGGGTGGCCATTCCTCTCGCACGACGTCGACCGATCACCGTTGACCGTTGACCGTTGACCGTTGACCGTTGACCGTTGACCGTTGGGACCGTTGACCGTTGACCGCCTGTCCGACCGACCGACCTTTTTCCACCACGCCGTCATGATGACTGGGATGATGACCGGGAACAGTGAAATGATGATGGTCGCGGCGATGACCGCTCAAGCGGCGAAGATCGAGATGAGGGTCAACGACATCGAGGCCAAGGTCCTGAAGCTATACAAGGCGCTCCAGACCGACGAAGGCTCGGCGGGTGGACTCGGCGTCCGGGACGGGGGCGTGCGGAAGGGACGGGGGCGCCCCGAGAAGCGCCGCGCGTCGCTCGACTCGATGATCAAGACTCGGGCCAGGAACCTGTACATCCGCGCAGTGAAGGAAGTGATCGAGAAGGACCACCCTTTCAGTTCCGATAAGTACGCTGACAAGAAGGAGTGGCACGCTAGGATCGACGACATCTTCACGGCTAACCCCAAGCACAAGAGCACCGGCCCCATCGGGAGCACCTGGTTCCTCAACCTCCCCATCGAAACGGTCCGGGATTACGTCAGCCAGGCCGCCACCCAAATCACGACCGGCAGCACCACCTCGGCCAAGAACGCCCTCTGCGACATCGCCGATCGGCTGGTGTGGGAGCCCAAGATGAGGTCTTCGATCCACGCGTCCGACGACGACCTCGAGAACGAGCGCGACCATGAGAATTGGAGGCACCTCAGCAATGACGACCTCAAAACCGCGCGCAGCATGATCAAGTCCGCCGCGACAAAGATCATCGCCAATCTGAACAACAAGAGTGTCGCCGAGAAGGAACCGGCCGGTGTCCTGGCCGATGTCCCGCACGCGCCGCAGGGATCGGCGGCAACGACCCCGTCCTCGTCCCCGTCCTCGTCCCCCCACAACTCCCCTTCCAAGTCCAAGTCCAAGTCCAAGCCATAAATCGGTCCCCCGGGGGTTAGCTAAGTAGGTGATGACCCCACCATGCAGGTGGAATGGCCCGGCATTCTCTTCGTCGCGAAGTATATTGAATCCGAGTGTGTGGTGACGTGCCCCTTCGGCCCCGCGCTGTTCCGCGCGAGGCGCGCGGGCGGCGTGGACCCTGTCACGCGCATCGCGTTCGACTTCTCTGTCTCCCCCTCCGGGCGCTACGTGCGGTCGCGGGTCCGCGGCGGCGAGTTCGGCCACCGGATCTCCGCCGCGGCGCTCGCCGTGATCGCGCGCCCCGCCGACGCGGGCGCTTGGGCGGCGCTCGACGAGGATCTCGCGCGCGGCGACGACGAGGACAACAGCACCCGCGAGGCGCGCGGCGATGACGAGTACGACCTCGCGCGCTCCCCGGGACACATGATCCTCGCGGCGGTCGCGGAGGAGGACGCTGCAGGGGTGGCGGACGCGCCCGCCGCGTTCGCGGAGAGGATCGTCCGCCTCCTCGGCGGGTCGGCGCGCTCCCTGACGGTGGTCGAGACGCCGACGGGAGATCTCTACGCGGACACGGCGACCGCTCTCTCGCACGGCCGCGGCCGCGACGCGCCATCGACCGTCCTGTGGGACCTTCTGACCGACTCCCGCCACCGCGCGCGCCTCCCCCGCAGCGCCGAGTGGGACTCGCTCGCCCTCGACCGGCCCGGCGCCGACGCGCGCATGGAGTGGGCCGCGCGCGCAGCCAGGGGCATGGCCGGCGCGTGGGGCGCGTGGTCGGAGGACGTCGCGACCGCGTGCCTACGCGCCGCGCCCCAAGTCCGCCGGCACGCCCTCCGCGCGATCGTCCGCGCAGCGTGCGGTGCGGACGCCGCGGACGCCGCGGACGCCGCTGCGCGGACCGCGCTCAAAACCGTCGCGCGCGCGGCGCGCCGCGCCGGGGTCGAGCCGACCGCGCGGGACCTGCGCGCCGCGCTCCCGCCCGCGGCGCGCGACGCACTGGACGGGCGGATCGCCGCGCTGGTGTCGGCGCTCCCGCCGGGGGTCCGCGACCCGGTCGTCGACTTCGCGCTGCGCCGGCCGCTCTCGGCGCTCTTCAGCGACGGCGGCGAGTCGGAACGGGGTACCCGATAGACGCCAGCGCGGTCTCGAGGATCGCGGCGACGACGTGGACCGACATGCTGTTCCCCAGCTGTTTCCCGCATACGGAGCGGGAGGGGTGGTGGACGAAGCTGTCCGGGAACCCCTGGAGGCGACACAGCTCCCGCGGGACGAGGTACCGCCGCCGGCTGGTGACCCACATGTGGCTCGCGTGGCTCGCCGTGAGTGTGGGGCTGATCCCGAAGATCGCGTGGCTGAAGTCGTGGCTCGTCCGCGTCGCGAAGATCCACGGCTCGGCGTCCGGGTCGCCGCCCGCCTCGCGGATCTTGGCGTGGATCTTCGCGAACGTCTCGTTCTGGGGCCGGACGAAGGCCTCCGGGGGGACGAGCGGCGAGTCGTCCGGGAGCAGCACCTTCTCGATGTTCGGGGTGCGGTACGTGCGCCGGCGCTGGGGCGGCCACCGCGCGATGTGGCACGGCTTTTTCTCGGAGCGCAGCAGGCCGAGGATGTACATGCGGTTCCGGCGGTGCGGGATACCGAAGTCCTCGCTCTGGATCGTGCTGATGTGGATCTCGTACTCCGCGTCGAACTCGCAGAGCGCGGCCCTAACCGGCTCGAAGAGAAGCTCCTGGTTGGCCAGCGTGGCGACATTCTCGAGGACGAAGATCTTCGGGCGCGTCGCGCGGATCGTGCGGATGACATGGTCCATGACCTTGGCGCGCGGGTCGTCGTGCCCCTTGCGCCGCCCGTAGTTGCTGAAGGGCTGGCACGGGAAGCCCGAGACGTAGACGTCCAGGTGGGGGAGCGCGGAATGATCGCGCGCCGTCATATCCGTGTACATCGTCTGCGGGTGCATACGCTTGTGGCGCTGCATCCCGATGACTTTATGCGAGTTCGGGTCAATGTCGGACCCGAACGCGTACTTGTAGGGCACGCGGAGGCGCTCGAGCGCCCAGATGGGCGCGTCGATACCGCTGCAGTCGGTACCTACAATCAGCGCGCGGCCGGAGCCGCTCTTCGCGCCGCCTTGGGTATGAGTGGCCATCCGCGAGGGGGTGCTGGGGTGGGGCGGGTGGTGCTTGCCTCGGGTCTCCTACCGTTCGTTTCAAAAAAAATCGCTTGTGGGTCAGTGAAGGAAATGAGTACGGACGGCGTGGTCAGTGCCTGCTACGACATCGCAAGGATCCCGGCGAGCGCGGCCGCGTACAGCCCCATCACGGGCGCCGGCGCGCTCATCGCCTCCGTGGTGTTCTGCTCCTACAACGACGACCTGCCCTCCGTCCGGAGGATTGCGGGTAAGGGGGCGGTGATCGCGTCCGCCGCCGCGTCCGCGGTGGGGCTGGTCGCGAACGCGCTCGGCGTGTGGGAGGCCGGGCACTACTGCTGGCTCGGTCCGGCCTCGGGGTTCGCGTCCGCCGCCGCGGTGGTGTCCGTGGCCGCGGTCAACTTGCTGGCGTAGGCCTGCTTCATGGTCTCGATCGCCGCGGCGTCCTCGGACCCCATGTTTCTGATGCGGTCGCGGATGCTCGCGCGCTCGGTGTCGGCGCGCATGCGCTGGGCCTCGCGGCGCTCCTCGTGCCGCCGCGCGAGGTCGTTCAGCTTCTCCTCGGCGTACTCGGTGGACCTCCCGTTGGCCACCGGGCTCGGGTCCCACGGGGCCCAGGCGCCCACCTCCGTGACGTAGATGTCGTGCGCCTTGTCGAGCGCGCGGAGGCGGTCGACGTGCCGGCGGACCTCGGCCTCGCTGGCGAAGACCCCCCGGACCTTGACGCCGCGCACGGTCGCGACCTCTCCCGACTCCTCCTTGAAGTCCGTGTCCAGGTCGACCTCGTGCACGCGGCGCCACGCGACGAAGTCGGTGTGCAGGGCGTCGAGGTCGCCCCAGTGCGCGTGGTTCTTCCGCACATATTCGATGTCGTTCGCGGCGTCGGGGTACATCTGCTTCAGCGACGCGAACATCCGCGACAGCTCGTCGGCGAGCACGCGCATGTACTTGTGCAGAACGAACGTGTCCTTCCCCACGAGGACGTTCTCCGGGCTGAGGAACGACATGACCACGTAGTTCTGTCCCGGGAGCTTGGGGTCCGTGTCCAGGAAGTCCTCGCGCGCGGCGGCGGGCTGCTGGCTCTGTGCGCTCGGTGTCTCCATGCTTGCTTTCCTGCTGATGATGCTTATTCTCCGACCCGGAGGGTTCCCTTATGGGGGATGGGGGATAGGGGCGCGGGACGCGAAATTGAAAAATCGAGGGGTGTTGAGGGTTAGGTCCAACCCAAACCAGCCGCTGAGGACCCTAACCAAACCATGCCGCGTGGTCAGAGGAATGGGAGGAAGAAGCAAGGGTGGTGGCCACACCAACCTACTTGCACGGGGGCTTTCGAGATCCCGCTGTCTCATATCCCGGGACTGTTACCCGTCATTGGGAAACCGGAAGAGATCCTGGTGACCCCAGGCGTCCCGAAATCGATTGGCCCCGATGGGCGTCCGGTTCCCGTCCCCGGCGAGGGGAAGATCCAGTACACGATCATGAGTGAAGGTCAGCAGGTCCTCCACTGCGAGGGACAGTCTGTGCCGACCTTCCCCTGGTCCTGGCCCAAGAACGCGGCCACGGTCATCGCCCGCGACTGGGACGGGACTTTCCGCGTATTCGTCGTGTACGACGATTTCGGCAACCACGTGGTCAAGATGCGGGACGGGGGGATCTACTGGGAGGAGCTCCCGGTACGCCCGGGCGCCGAGGGGGGCGCGCCGATAACGCCCCTATCTGGCGTCCTCACCGTCATCAACGGGCGCGTCACCACCGCGCGGCCCACTGGGGGCGGAACGCCCCCTAAGTTCAAGGACGAGCGCCGCGGACGCGAGGAGTGCGTGACGTTCGTCATCTCACACCGCCGGATCCCGGTCAACGCCTTCGGGGTGCCGATCCCGGTCGGCCCCCTGATCCCGGTCGACGCCCTCGGGGTGCCGATCCTGGTCGACGCCCTCGGGGTGCCGATCCCTGTCGAGCAGAGCGTCGTGCAGCAGGTTGGCGACTTCCCCTTCGTCCGGCACGAGTCGGTCCTCGCCGACGTGGCGTGAGGGTTCGCGTGAGACGCGGTCCCGCACGAGCCGGCGCGCCTCGTCGTCGTTGTTTTCATGTGCGGACGCGCCCTTCGCCTTCGCCTTCGCGCGCGCCGCGCGGAGGTCGCGCGCGACGGCCATGCGCGCGAGGAAGTCCCCCATCGCCTCGGCCCACCCGGTCATCACCGCGCGGCCCATCTCCGTGAGCCCCTCGACGCCCGCGCCGCCGAGGAGCAGGTTCGTGAACAGCTCCTCGAGCGTGCGCTCGGTGTCAATGTCCACGCGGCGCGCCTGGCGCGCGCCGTACACGACGTCCGTCACGGTCGCGATCATGTCGAACGCGAGCGCGACGTCGTACACGAGCCGCACCTGCGACTGCCGCGCGACCGGGATCACCACCACGAGCTCGGTACGCGCGTCCACGGCGCGAACGCGGTACTCGCGCCGCCCGCGCGACTTCTCGACGACCACGTCCCCGATCGCCCCCGACCGGTCGACGAGCCACTGGAAGCGCCCGTTCTCGCGGCTCGAGAGGACCTCGCGGGCCAGCGCGGCGTCGATCACATCCGCGAAGTGCGCGGTGCGGACGTCGACGCCCTCGGCGGAGGTCGAGGGGGGGCGGGGGGTCACGCCCGAGCGGAGGAAATCGGCGCGCGTCGCCGGCGACATGTGGATCCTCCGGCTCGCGTTCCGGCGGCGGCCATGTTTCTTGCCGTTGCCGCCGTCGCCGTTGCGGCGCCGCCGCCCACCGCCTGTGGTGGGCGGCGACGGGAGCCAGTCGGTGCCTCCGACGAGTCTCTTGACCATGGATGACTCCAGAAACCAAAAAAACAACTCTCTCCATCGTCCGCCACCACCACACCATCAGCCGCCGGCCGGGCCAGGCTTGGCGCAGAATCGATCATGTCGATCATGTTGTCCGCCCCCGCCGCCCCCGCACATGGTCATCATCAGCCGCCGGCCGCGATCGCCATCCCCGGGTGTGACGGCAAGGAGTACGTCCTCGATCCGGACGCGGTCGCGCTATGTGGGAAACTCCGGAACACCACGATGACAGCCACGGCGTCCATCGCCGAGGACCCCCATCTCCTCTCGATCAACCTCACCATGACGTTCGAACAGATGCCGCTCGTGGACGCGGACGCAGGGGAGTCGGGGCCGATATCGGTGAAGGGCCTCTCGGGCGCGCCGCCCCGCGGGCGGCCCTCAACGCCCGCGCCGGCCGTGAAGAAACCGGGGGGGAACTTCTCCAACTCGCTCACGATCGAGTTCGTCCTGTGCGGCGATGTGCGCGCGAGCAAGTGCAACCTGAAGCTCTTCTCCAACGGGTCCGTGCAGGGCACCGGGCTGAAGAACCCCGCCCAGTTCGTGGTGGTGGTCGACATCCTTCGGCGCATCCTCGAGGCGCGGCCGCACCTGTTCGACGGGCAGCTCAGGCGTGCGCCCTACGGGGCCAAGGTCGCCATGCTGAACTGTAACACCCCGCTCCCCTTCACGATCTCCCTCGGCCGCTTCGTGCACAGACTCGAGACCCGGAACGTTCCGTTCGTCCACACCCCACCGCACCCGTCGGTGAAGGTCTACGAGGTGGACCCGCTCACCAAGCAGCCCGTATCGAACGCGTCCGTCAGCCCTAGGGTCATCGGCATTACCGGCCCGGCGAACCCGGAGCACGCCCTCCGGCACGCGGAGGACATCGTCCGGATCGTGGAGGAGGACGCGGAACACATCGACGCGGTCCGCGCGTTCGCCGCCACGCTGACGCCCGAGTCGGCGACTGCCGACAGCGACGCGTTCGCGGCCTACCTCGCGGAGGGCGCCTGACGCCTTAAGAGCTGTGCCATCTGGTTCGTATAACCACCGGCGCCGCCCCGCCCCGCTCGATTGAACGGACCGGACGACGACGACGATGGCGATGGCGAACGGTCCGGAACCCCCCGCCGCCGCCGAGGGGGGCGCGCCACGGTGGAAGCTCTTCAAGCTCTTCTTCCGCGACCCCGACAATACGCGTGACTGGACGATCGGGTCGTACGACATCGTCGCGGAGGCGAGTTCCGAGGAGGAGCTCTGCGACCTGGTCGGCGAGTTCTCGAAGGTATTCAAGTGGGGGTCTTTCTTTCTCATGCGCGATGACATCCCCCCCCTGTGGGAGCACCCCGCGAACGCCGACGGCGGGTGCGTGTCTTTCACCGTTCCCATCACCGAGACGAGCACCTTCGTCGCCCACAGCGTGTTCGGGATGGCTACCGGGGAGTACGACCTGGGCCCGGGGGCGGACATCAACGGGGTGTCTGTCGCGAGCAAAAAGGGATACAGCCTCGTTCGCGTGTGGACGCGCCGCCCCCCGAGCATGGCCGCGTGCGGGTGCATCCGCATCCCCGAGAAGGCGGTGGTGCACTTCAAGCCGCACCACGACAGCATCCGCGGCCGCAAGACCTCCCTGACGCAGCAGGCATCGGCGAGCCTCCAGTCCAGCATGGTCCCCACGCTCGCGCGGGACCGCCGCGCGGCGGGCCGCGCGGACCGTTACGGCGGCGGCGGCGGCGGCGGCGGCGGCGGGGGCCGCCACGGCGGCGGCGGCGGGGGCCGCCACGGCGGCGGCGGCGGCGGCGGGGGCGGGGGCCGCCACGGCGGCGGCGGGGGACGTCCCCCGCCGCTTTCACGGCGGGACGGGTTTTAGGGCCCCGCCGACGACCCGGAAGCGCACGGGTCCGGCGGCCTGGATGGCGGGCGCGTCGCGCAGGTACCGGAGGTTCGTCCCGACGCGGATGGACGGGGCGGCCGCCTTCCGCCCCGGCGCCGCGGCCGCGCCGGAGCGAACTTCCAGGTCGTACTCCTCCATGGACGTCCACGGCTCCGCATTGGCGGCGTCGAGGCGGAAGGCGACCGCCCCCGCCGGCGCCCCCTCGGCGCGCGGCAGGTTGACGCTGAACGACCCGTCCCGCGCGAGCAGCCGCGCCCGCAGCCCCGCCAGGGCGGCGGCGGGACCCCCGATGAAGATCCGGAAGCGCGCGAGCCGCGGCTCGCCGCGGCGGAGCCACCGGGCGTAGCCGCCCGGCGGTAGCGGGGGGGTCGTCGCGACAAAGGTGCCCGCGCCGGGGGGCGCGGCACGGGCCGCCGCGGGCACGGACAGGGCCACGGTCAGCTCGGCCGCGCCGATGCGGGCGTCCGCGCCCGCGGTCGCCGGCACCGCGATCACGCGGACGCGGGCATGGCGGTCGGGTCCACCGCGCGCGCCGAAGGCGGCGCCGGCAGGGACGCGGACGGCGTTCCGGCCGCGGCGCGTCGTGACGGACGATACCGCCGCGTCCGGGGAGGCGCCGAACGCGACGCGGATCTCGATGCCCGCGACCGTCGCGCGGAAGGCGAACTCCCGGACGCCCGCCACGCCCGCCACGCCCGCCACGCTCGTGACCCGGAGGTCGATCTCGAGCCCAGGGAACGGGCGGACGCCGGAGCTCGAGAGGAAGAGCGCGCCGCGGGTGACGCACGCGCCGCCCCCCCCGCCGCCGCTGCCGGCGGGAGGGGCGGCGGACAGCGTCAGCCCCATCTCCGACCGCGCCGCGCCGCCGTCCCCGCCGCCGCCGACGACGGCGACGGGCGGGCCGACCGCACCGCCGTGCAGGAACGGCTCGAGCCACGGGTACGCCGGCTGGAAGGGTGCGAGGGCGGCGTCGCGGATGCTGCCCATGGCGAGGGTGAGGGTCTCGGGCACCCCCGAGTGGACGTTCGTGGCCGTCGCGACGGTCGGTCCGCCTGCCGGCGGGGGGGGCGGGGCCTCGTTCGAGAATGTCCACCCCGCCGCCCCTCCGGGGCCGTCGCGGAGGCTCTCCAGGTCGGAGAAGGTCGCGGGGACACGCGGGAACGTCCGCGCGCGGCCGGCGCCCGGGGGCGCGTCCACGCGCGCGAGGCGCGTGGACGCGGGGACGCACCGGAACGCGTGGAACCCGCGCGTCAGGAAGACGCCCTCGCCGGCGCCGACGGACACGGCCCCGTCGAGCAGGACGCCGTCCCCGGCGGCGTTCCCGGCGGACCCGGCACCGCCCGCGTCGAGTCGGAACGTGTACACCCCGTCGGCTGGCGCGAACACGACGCCGGCGGACCGGGCGCCCGGGGACAGCGCGGGGCCCGGGAGGCCCGGGACGTCGTCCAGGCGCGTTGTCGCGAGCCGGATAGTCACGCGCCCGTCAGCGCCGACACGGCTCTCGTGGAAACGCTTCGCCACGGCGGCCAGGCTCAGGTCATCACTACCCGCGTCCATCGTCGGTCGCCGTCGATGCCTACCCTCGAGAAAAAGAGCGAGGTGTGTCCGACATCAGGTGTCGAACCTTAGCCCCTGCCACTTCACGCCGATGGCCTCCTGGAGCCACCAGAGGCGGATCCCATCGACCACGCCGTCGAGGTCACGTACGTGGATGTCCTCGTACGTCACGTACTCCCCCTCAAGGCGACCAGACCCACCCGGGTGGACGGGGGGTCTCTTCGGGAAGATCCCGAGGAAGCGTCGGCTGTTGTCGGCGGCGAAGTGCCGGTTCGCGGTCTCCTCGTACGCGTCCTCGGGGAACTCGATCTCGATCTCGATCCCATGCTGCGACAATTTGTCGAAGATGGCGGCGAGCGTGCATACGAGGTGGCTGCCTCCCTCGGCGATCTCCTGGATATCCTTCCGGAGCTCGACTGAGACGGGGAAGCTCCCCTTCACGATCAGGCAGAAGGGATAGCCCTCCGGGCCGTTCTTGCTAAGGGTCGACAGGACCCACGCGGTGTGGGCGTACTGAATACTGCCCAAGTCGTTGTCAACCACTCCCATGGAGGCATGGAAGTCGATCGGGAAGAACCGCTTACGTGTCTCCGACGCCAGCCCCCTCGTGGGGGCGGTGATAGCGTTCTTCATAGTGGCCGGTTGGCGGTTACGACCTCTGATTGATGGACATTGCGCCCGGATCCGTTTTTTCGATTCGCGGAAACTCGGGCTACCCTCCCCAAAGACCGAATAGACCGCCTCCAGGGGCGGCCTGCGACTTGGCCTTGGGGTTGGACTTCGGCGACTTGGCCCTGGGGCCGGACTTCGTCGTCGGCTTGGCCGTCGGCTTGGCCGTCGGCTTGGCCTTCGTCGGCTTGGCCTTCGTCGGCTTGGCCTTCGTCGGCTTGGCCGTCGTCGGCTTGGCCTTCGTCGGCTTCGGCTTCCTGCTTCCTCCGTACATGAGGTTGGCTTTTCCACTGTTGTCTCCAGCTGCCTTCCACAGTTCCGCGGCAGCCTTGGCGATTCCCGTAAGATCGCCAGGGCTGGTCGCAGGGTTCCAGTTAGCTCCGTCTGTGGTGGTGAATTTGTTCACAGTCAGGTTAGCGGCGATAGCATCTACTCCGGTATTCGCCGTACCCGGGGTGCTGTCGTCCCTTCTGATCTCGTATTTGATATCACCGTAGAAGAGATTAACTTTGAACTCAGGCGCTGGCATGTCGGTAGAGGGGCAGGTATAGTGCATCATTAGAAAAAAACGGCGACGACCGGACCCCCCCCCCGTCCCCTAGCCCGTCCATGGGATCGCGGTCGCGTCTACCTCCGCCGGCGCGGGTCGCCGCCGCCGCGCGCGGCCGTGACCCACGCCGCCAGGAGGGCCGCGAGCGCGCCGCCCGCGACCCACGCCGGCGATCGCGCCGCGGCCGCGTCGAGGTGTGCGGACAACCGCCGCAGCCCCGGGAGCCGCGTCCGCACGGCCGCCTCCGCCGCGGCGAGGCGGACGGCCGAGCCCACCGTCAGAGCCACGAGCGCGATCGCCACCACCGCCGCGACCGCGGCCGCGGCGCGGTCGCGCCTCTCGCCGTCCGCGCGGGCGCCCTCGTCGTGCGCGAACGCGCGCTCGCGCGCCCGCGCCCGGCGCCGCGCCGCCTGGTACTCTGAGCCTGATTTCGCCTGCATGAGTCCGGGACACACGATGTCTATGCCATCGCACTCCAACTCGTTCGACTCGTCAATTTGCGAACACGTCCCGCCGCCATGTCCCGCGAACGCGTCCTCCGCCCGGAACCCCATGGCCCCCGCCGCCCGGGCCACGAACGCGTTCTGCGCGCACGCCTTCTCTTTTTTATCGCTGGCATTCGCCTGCGGCATCGCCGCCGTCCTATCGGCCGCGATGCCGGCGATGTGCTCGCGGTGGAACGCGCGGCGCTGGCGCTCGTTCTCCGCACGCTCCGCCGCGCGCCGGCGCCGGCGCTCGCTCACCGTCGCCAGGACGACGCACGCGGTCAGCGCCGCGCCCGCGCGCAGCGGCGTCCTGACCACCGGCCCCGTGAAGAGCCCGCGGAACCCCGTCCGCCGCGCGAACGAGTCCACGCTCATCAGCGCGGCGAGCGCCGCCGCCGCCGCGGCGAGCGCCGCCGCCGCCGTCCAACCGTGCGAGCCGCGTCCCTCGAGCGCCCCGGCCGCCGCCGCGGGGGCGCACGCGACAAACGCCGTCGCGAGGAGCGCGTCCGCCGCGTCCGGGACGGAAATGGACAAGGCCTTGGCGAACGGGGAAATGAATCCGGAGGTCCACTTCCACGCGTAGGCGGCCGCGGTCGCCCCGAGCACGGGGGAGGCCGCGACCGCCGACACGACCGCGAGGGCGGAGAACACCACGTACGCCACCGCGGCGGGGACGGCGAAGAGCATGATCACCGCCACCTTGAACTGGACGCTGTCTCTCCCGAACAGCTTCATGGCTGCGCCTTGCCATGCGTATCAAAAAACGCGCCCGCCGGGCGCGCCGCCTACGCGGCGAGCGCCGCGCGCGCGTACCCCAGCACGGTCGCGTCCGTCTCGTCCCGGATCATGTCGAGCACCACGCTCTCCCCACTGCGGCCGCACGAGAGGCGGTAGCTGAAGACGACCGGCGCGCCCGGCTCCGGCGCGGCGCCGACCTGGAAGCCGACGACGTTCCCGGGCGCGGCACGCGCCACGCCGGGGTAGTGCGAGGTGACGACGACCGTCGCGCCGAGGTCCGCGAACCGCCGCAGGAAGGCCTGCGCGATCGCGTCGCCGACGTCGGGAGACACCGAGTGGAACGGCTCGTCCATGAACACGGCCGTCCGCCGGCCGGACGCGCGCGCCGCCGCCGCCGAGGCGAGCACGTGCTTGCAGAGCGCGAGCTCGGTCTGGAACAGCGACGCGTCGCCCATCCGGTCCTCGACGCGCATGTGCGAGTGGACGGTCGCGAACGGCACCACGCACGCGCGTGCGCCCGGCGCGACGCACGCGTGCCCGACGGCCTGCGCCATCAGCGTCGCGCACAGGACCGCGCGCGCGTAGGTGCTCTTCCCCGAGGCGTTCGGCCCGGTGACGACCATCCCGCGCGAGAGGTCGCACGGGTTGCGGACCTGCGTGTCACGCGGGAGCGCGGGGTGGCCCAGCCCGGCGATCCGCGTCTCGCCCCCGACCGCCACGGGCGCGAGCGTCCCGTCGGACACGCGGGCGCGGACGGCGGCCAGGGCGTCCGCGCGGTAGGCCGCGAGCAGCGCCGCGCGCGCCGGCGCGGGGTCGCGGACCATCCGGCGGAGCCCCAGGAGCCCCCCGGGGTACGCGCGCGGCGCGCCGACCGCCGCGATCAGGTCGTTCACGGTCGCGGCGCGGCGGACGCACTCGCGGTGCGCGGCGTCGAGGTTGCGCGCGTTCTGGACCACCTGTACGACCCCGCCGAGGAAGAACACGAGCCACACCGCGATGCTCAGCCACGACACGTCGCTCTGCTGCATGAGGCGGCGAACGACGGCGCGCATGACGCGCAGGTATGCGGAAACCGTGAGCGGCAGCCCGAGGCGGAAGCGCATGTACAGGTACGGCGCCACCACCGCCACCGCAGGCATCGCCACCATGCTCGCGGGCGTCAGGTAGCACTGCGTCACGTGGTTCGCGCGCAGCGCCGTGTTCGAGTCGTTCAGGAAGCGGAGCGGCCAGGAGCGGAAGAAGAGCATGTTCAGCGGCCATTGGTCCATGGCCGCGGGCGCGGCATGCTGCGCTTCGCCCTCTTCGCGCGCGAGCCGGAGCACCCACAAGACCGCGCTCTCTGTGCCCCCCCCGTTGGCCCCGGCGAAGAACGCGCGGACCGCCCGCGCCCGCCGCTCCTCGTCCGGGGACCCCGCCACCGCCCGCTGGCGCTCGCGGATCTCCTCGGGGCAGCGGGAGGGGGAGCGGAGCAGCCGCGCGAGGAACGCGGCGCCGCCCGCGGACGTCGTAGGGGCGACGAAGCCGTCCAGGTTCGCGTCCCCGAAGGCGTTCCCGTGGATCTCGGCGGGCTCGCGTGCGGCCGCGGCCGCGGCGATCTCCGGGCCGAGGCCCGCCGCCTCCGGGTCCGGGGCGGGGAGGGTGAGGAAGTCGCCGAGCGTCGCCTGGTTCTCGCCCGGCACGTCCGGCACGCCCGACACGCCCGGCACGCCCGGCACGCCCGACACGCCCATCATGGTCCCCGTCGGAGAATTTGAAGGCGTGCCCGGCCGCGCGGGATGGGCCATCGGCCGGGCACCGAATATCGAAAAAGCGAATCCTCTCCCAGCTAGCCCGAAACCCCGGGTGATCGACACATCGTGCTCACTCATAAAGACTTGCCGCCATCCTACTTCATGAAGTGGGGGCGTGTACATGAGATAGCCCGGCCGTCGATGGAAGCAGCATGAGCAGCTACGAGTTCTCGCACTCCGACACGCCCCTCTCCGAGGCGGGCCTCGGAGACAAGCGCCGCGATTGCCCCGCGTGCCGGGCGTTCTGCGACCCCCACGTGTGCGACGACACGAGCGTCCTCTGCGCAGAGTGCGGGTTCCGGCTTGAGAACGGTGCGGTCGTGAGCGACCGCGCCGTGGTCTCCGCGGCGGTCGTGTACCACCACAACCGCCCCGGCGGGGGCGGCGGCGGCCGTGGGAACCTCGACCGCGTCCTCTGGTGGCAGCGCCTCAGCCGCCTCAGCCGCCCCGACGCGGCCCACGATGAGATCCTCGCGTTCTGCCACGGCAACGGGATCCCGGACCGCGTCGGCAAAGAGGCGTTCGACATTTACTGTATCTACCGTCAGAATGAAGATTTCGTCACCAAGCGGAAGACCGAGCGCATCGCGCTGTTCTGTGCGTGCATCTACCACGCCACACTAAACTTCATCTGCAAGACCCCGGGCGCGGAGAGGGTCCAGGCCTTCACGCCCACAGAGCTCGCAAATCTCATGAACGCAAGGGCGACCCCGCCCTACGTCGAGGTGAAGCACATCATCCGCCTGATCGCGAGCGTCTCCCAGAGCACCCGACAGCGGAACCACTGCACCACCCCATCGATGCTGCTGGCGCGTGCCGCCCACGGAACGGGGCTGTTCACCAAGGAGGAGGTGGACGTCATGTGTCACGCGATGCGCAAAGTGGAGGGATTCCTCTCCTCCAAGTCGGGCTGCGCGACGTTCGTCGAGTGCAACCCCGCTACCGTCACCGCGTGCATCCTGCACGAGTTCTTCTACAGGAAAAAGGCGCCTAACCAGAACCAGCCCCGGCGCGATCTCGAGGACAAGATCGCAGAGCAGTGCCTCGTCACGGGGAAAGCGTACAAGAAACTCCTGAATGATTCCCGCCCAGCAGTGTCGGTCATCTTCGACAGCTTCCACAAAGCCGTGGACTTCGTCACCCGGTCCCCGTCGGCTTGATCTCGGCCGGGATCCGGAGGTTGGCGGCGTGCGCGTCGACGTACCCGGTGGCGTCGACGCGCTCTTTTTGAAACATCCCGCGCTTCCGCGGGAACTCGGGGCGATACTCGAGCGTCCGGAGGGGGTACGGGTTCGGGAGGCGCCGGACCACGAAGTGGCGGACCCTACCGCCGGGGTACTCGGCTTCGGCGTACACGGTCGGGGGGACCAGGCTCTTCACAGAGTCGTAGAAGGTCGACGGCCACGCGAAGCGCGCCGCGCGGCGGTCCCCGGGCGTCGACGCGTCGACGACCAGCGTGTTGGGCGTGTCCTCGGTCGCCGCCGCGAAGTCCGGGAGGGGCATGGCGGACCCGGCGTAGCTGTAGCCGCGGTGCAGCGGCCGCGCGGTGTACACGCGGACGCGCCGCGCGGCGCCGAGGGAGCCGACGCGGACGGTAATACCGCGCCCCGGCTGGATATCGGTCACGTCGACGGCGACCTCGAACGCAGTTGCCGCGGTTGCCCCGTCGCGGTCGCGGTCGCGGTCGCGGTCGCGGTCGGACGTGGTCGTGGTCGTGGTCGTGGTCGTGGTCGTGGTCGTGTGCATGCGGTGCATACGACTTTTTTTACGGAGTCCGGTTATGGCTGGGCACGTGCATCCGACGCCCGCGATTGCCGCGTATTCGGACGGGACGCCGCTGGGGTACCACCAGCTGGCGGTCCGGCAGATGATGGCCAAGGAGGGGGGCGACCGCTGGAGCCTCCTGCTGATGCACGGCACGGGCGTGGGGAAGACGTTCTCGTGCATCGCGGTTGCCGAGGCGGCCATGGGGCCGTTCGGGGGGCGGACGCTGGTCGTCGCGCCGGACATCACGCACACGCAGTACGTGGACAGCGTGCTCGAGAGCCAGCGGTCCTCGTACCCGTCCGGGGACCGCGCGAGCGTACTCGAGCGCTACGACATCGTCACGTACGAGAGCCTCCACAGGGCGGTCGGCGACGCGGAGCACCGGGGGCGCGAGTACGACTGCGTAATCCTCGACGAGGCGCATGCGATCCGGAACGACCACGCGGGCGCCATCGGGGAGGCACTCGCGGAGATGCGCGAGGTGGCGCTCCGGCGCCCGCGGAGAACCAAGCTGGTGCTGGCCACGGCCACGCCGATGTTCGACCGCGCGGACAACATCTTCCCGCTCCTGGCGCTCCTCGCCTGGAACGACGGCGACGCTGCGCTCGCGGGGCGGCTATCGGACGGCAGCCCCAAGCGGCGTGCCGACGCTCTCCGCGAGGCGTGTCGGTACGTGTCCTACCTGGACATCTCGGACACGGACCCCGCCTTCGCGGATCGCAGGTACGGAGACAGTCGGGGGCTGCTGCGCTCCGGGAGCGCCGAGCTCGGGCGGCGGCCCTTCGTCGGCGAGGGCGGCGCAGCAGGAACCGGGCGCGGCGCGTGGCTGGATACGCTCCCGTTCCGCGTCCGGTCGACCCCGCTCACGGCGAATCAGTCCCGTTCCCTGCACAAGATCCTGCGGGACGCGGGGGACGAGTCGGCGCCGGACGCGCCCGGCGCGACCGACGCCCTCCTCGCCGACGAAGGGCCGCCGCCCGCCCGCGTCCTCGACGCGGGCAAGTTCGCGAACGCCCTCCTCCCCGCGAGCGTCCCCGGCAACGTGGACGCGGTCCTGTCGGCGCTCGGGAGGTATCCGCACCCGAAGAAGGGGCTCCCGGCGATCTACGCGGCGTGCCCGAAGGTCCGGACCGTGGTCGACCTCGTCCTCCAGGGGCCGCGCCCGGCGCTCGTGTACTCGCGCTTCTTCGCGAGGGGGATTGTCCCGGTACTCGCCGCCCTGGAGGGCGAGGGCTTCGTCCCGGCGCTCCACGCCGCGCGCGGCCGCTTCTTCCGCGGCGGCCCCGCCTCCACGCGCGGCGCCGGCCTGACGTACGCGGTCGTGACCAGCGGGACCGAGCACGGCGACCGCGCGAGCGCGGTGTCGAAGCTCACGCGCCCGGGCGGCAAGGGCGTCGACGTCATCCTCATCACCGACAAGGCCAGCACGGGGTTCGACCTCTCGGGCATCCGACAGGTCCACGTGCTGGACCCATGGTGGAACGTGAGCAAGCTGATGCAGGTGACGGGGCGCGCCTTCCGGTTTCGCGCGCACGACCACCTGCCCGAGTCGGAGCGGTGGTGCGACGTCCACGTCCACGCGGTCACGGACACGCACCGCGAGGAGGAGACCCCGGACGTGTGGATGCTCCGGATCGCGGCCGAGAAGTACCGCCAGGTCCGCGCCAACGTCGAAGTCATCCGCCGCGAGGCGGTCGACTGCACGCTCTTCCGCGGACGCAACGGCGTGGACCGCTGCTCGACCACCGCGCGGGCCAAGTCGGCGTTCGTCACCGCGGACGACCTCGCGCGCGGCCTCGCGTCCGGGTGGGGCCTCGAAGCGTTCATCGCGAACGTGGCCGCCTCCCTCCGCCGGGACCTCCGCGTCGGGGATTCCTACGGGGTACCCGATCTCGCGGCCCTCGCGGGCGTGACGCCCGACATCTCGCCCGTCTTCCACGCGTCGCTCGGGCGGATCGTCTGGCCCAACTTCTTCCGCCAGGACGCGGACCTGTTCCCCGCGGACGGCGGCCGGTACGAGGTCGTCCGCCGCGTGCCCTCCGAGACGACGGCGCTCACGTTCAACGCGGTGGACTCGGAGACGGTTAGCGCCAAAGTCTACGACATGGTCCGCTCATCCGCGCAGCTGTCCCCGGTGGCGTGCGCGATCGTCGCGCTGACCAACGTGGGCAGGCGGCAGTGGCCCGCCGTCCGCACGATCGCGAACGCGGACCCCGCGGTCCTCGCGGCGCTGGAGAGCGTCGGCCTCGTGTCGGGCGGGGTCCTCCTGATCCCGTTCCCGGAGGACGCGAGCGGGGCGCTGACGCGCGGCGTGGTCATGCGGTCGGGGGAGCTCGTGGATGTCCAGCCCGTGCCGTTCCCGCTCACCCCCGACGGAGGGGGTGGGGGGGAGGCGAGGGAGATCCCCGCAACGCTCGCGCTGAGCCCTACCGGGCGGCGCATCGCGGGGGTGGGCGAGCGGGAGGGCGCCCGCTTCCAGAACGTGGTCGTCCGTGGGCGGCTCGAGCGGAAGGGCGACACGTTCGCGTTCAAGCTGATGAAGCGCGACGGCTCGCGGTTCGGTCGCGAGTGCCACACGGAGAGCATGGCGATGCTCACCGAGGTGTTCGCCGTGGCGGCGTCCGTATCCTCGCGCGCAGCCGCCGCGGAGATCGAGCGAGTATACGAGAACGCGGTGGCGGCCGGCCGCGTCAGCATCTGCGCGGTGGTGGCGGATGCGCTCTGGCGGTCGGGGTACCTCGAGGTTGCGATGCTTTAAAACGGCGGGGCGGAAATTAAAAAATGGGTCGTGGGGTAACACCGGCGGAGAGCGTGAGCAGAGGGGAGCTCATCATGCCCGCTGGGACCGCCGGTCGAGTCAGAGACGGCGCCGGTGCCGGCACCACCATGGCGTCGTCTGTCTCGGGAAAGGTCCCCATCGCATTCAAGCACATCTGCGAAGGGAACGCAGGAGAGATCATCCGCGCTGCGCGGAAGTCTCTCACCGGCCCGGACCCGCGCCCCAGGGACGGGCGCGCGGGCTCGGTGTTCCGCTACGTCCCCGTGCCCACGCCGGATGAGGCGCAGGAGGTGATCCGTCGCATACTGCAATCGATGCACGTAGTCGTCGATACGATCCGGTCCTCGTCCGCCTCGAGCGCCACGAGGCCCGGGGAGGTGTTCATGGACGTGACCATGCGGACTATCGAGATCCCGGTGAGGGAGGGGTGCATCCTCGAGGGCCAAGTCTCCAAGCCGCCGAACGAGGCCGGCATGGTGGTGTCGGTCTACCACTTCGAGGGCCAGTTCGCGGTCCGCATTGCGGACGTGTTCGTCCCCTCCGACGCCTTCGAGGCGGGTCACGGGTCCTCGCTGGGGGGGTTCGCGATGGACGCCAAGGTCCGCGTCCGCGTGACCTCCCGCCCCCGCATCGTCGGGAACGCGTTCGACGCGATCGGCTCGGTCGTGACGGAGGACGGGCCCGACGAGCACGAGCAACGCGCGGCGCCCGTGGCTGACGAAAATCCTGTCACCTCCCCCCACGACGGCGACGGCGACGGCGATGTTGACGTGGACGTCGAAGACGGCGACGACGATGATCATGATCATGATCATGATCATGAGGATGGGGCTGACGAGGACGTCAGCGATGTCGCCCCGAGCGGCGACGACGACGACGACGACGACGACGACGACGACGACGGCGGCGAAGGCGACGATGACGATGACGACGAGGACGTCAGCGTTGTCGCCCCAAGCATCGACTACGACGTCGACTATGACGACGTCGACGGCGTCGACGACGTCGAGTGACGCAGTCGCGGCGAAGAGAAAAGCCGTGGGACTTCGTTTTTCATTTGCACACGCGGGGTCACGTGTACATACCCGGCGGGGGCGCGCACGCGTTCCCGCGCGCGCCCGACTCCACGATCCGGCGCGGGTCGACCCCTACCTCCTGCAGGAGCGCGCGGTCGATCCGTCGGAAACGCTCCCCCCGGTCGCCGGTCACCAGCCGCCACATGTTGACTTCCCCGAGCACGCGCTCGATCATGCGAATGAATCCGCGGACGCCCTCCTCGGTCCGACTCGCCTCCGCAATCTCGCGCAAGATCTCGGCGTCGATGCGGGCCCCGTCCATGCCGAAGAGTCCGGCGCTGCGCGGGACCAGGTGGCCCTCGGCGATCGCGACCTTCTCGGCGACCGTGTACCCCCGCATGCGCACCACGTGCATGCGGTCGAGGAGGATGGGGCTGACCGCATCCTCGCTGTTGAAGCTACACAGGAAGGTGACCCGCGAGACGTCGATCTCCACGCCGAGGAACTTGTCGCGCCACCGCGCGTTCGTCACCGGGTCGAAGGCGTGGATCAGCGCGGCGGTTGCCGGGGCGTGCGCCGACGCTTCCCGGTCCCCGCGCTGGTCCATCTTGTCGACCTCGTCGATGCAGATGATCGGGTTCATCACGCCCGCGCGGACGATGCTCTTCAGGATCTCGCCGGGGGCGGACCCGCTGAACGTGTACTGGAACCCGTCCAGGAATCCCTCCCCCGCGCTGCCGGCACACACCACCTGGACGGGCCGGATCCGCTCCTCGTCGTATCCGAACCCGAACAGCGCGCGCCCGAGGGAGGTAATCAGGCGCGTCTTCCCGATCCCCGGGGGGCCCTGGATGCCGAGGACCTTCCCCACCCCGCCGCCAGCGGAGATCCACTGGGCCGCCAGGAGGAGGATCTCGCGCTTCGTCTCCTCGTGGCCCGCGACGACCTCGTCCATGTGTCGCTTCACGCGATCGAAGTGCGCGCGGAGCTCCTCCGCGGGCGCGTCCCTCGGGAGACAGGGCGGAAGGAACCTGCCGAAGGGGACGCCGCGCGCGACATCGAGCCACGTCTCGAGCTTGTGCTTCTCCGAGTCGAGGTCGGACATTCTCTGGTACCGCGCAGCGTTGGCCTCGAAGACCCGCCGCACGGGCTCGGGGATGTGATGCGCGAGCATGTTACCGGCGGGGCCACCATGCCGGGCATATCCATCGCTTTCGGGGATGGGCGGGGAGCTGAGGATCCGCACCACCGCCACGGCGCTGTCGGGGTGCAGCGCGCTGATGTCCCGCGCCACCTCCTCCGCGACCTCCTGTGACCGCCCGGGATCGAGGGTCACGACGACCGCGAACGTCCTCGACGGGTCGCCGTCGCCGTCGTCGCCGTCGTCGCCGTCGGTGCTGTCCGTCGGCCCCGTCATCTCGTCGTGGTGGTACGCGTCCTCTTCGTCACCATCATCGCGCGACCTCCCCCGCTTGCGCCTCCGACGGGGGCGGGGGGAGCTCCGCGCTGCGTTCGTCGCCGGTGGCGACTCGCGACGGCCGCGGCGCCTCCCGGACGCGGTCATGGATCGAGTGGTCGCCATTCTGTGTATGTCACCCCGGAGGGGACCCGTTTATGCCTGCGGGGGTCATCGGGAGCGACCTGTTGAACCGCGGGACGAGGGACCGCGACGCCTTGCGGGACAGGGTAGGGCTGAGGCGGTGTCGGACGGGCGCGACGGCTCCGCTGCGCCGCCCCGGCGCGGGCGCGTCAGCGTCGGCGTCGGCGCCCGCGCCGGGGCGGCGGCGGGAATGGTCGCGGGCGGCGCGGGCGCCACCCCCGCCATCCTTCTCCCCCCCCTGGGAGGCGGTCGTGGTGGTGGTGAGCCCGCTCACGAACTGGGTGCGTCGCGCGTCCTCGGCGGATAGTATGGTATCGATGCTCTTCTTGTACTGGAGGTGGCGGGACAGCCGGGTGATCGTCTGCTGGGAGAGCCACGAGAGGTTCACGAAGACCCCCCCGGCGCTGGACACCAGCGCCTGCTCCGAGGCCCCGTCTTCCCGAACGATGTCATAGAGGACGCGGTGCTCCTCCGCGGGGAGCGTTTCGATGACCTGCTTGATGCGGACGAGGGAATCGACGTCGTTCACCGCCGCCGCCGCGTCGTCGGTCATAACTGTCATGACTGTCATGACTGGCATGACTGTCAGAGGGGGGATTTTTTATGTGTAGATGTACATCCATCTACTCATATGCCAGCCCCGGAAGCCACCGCGTGGGACGCCTTCGCGATCGCCCTCATCGCGACCCTCATCGTCGCCATTCCCGTCATGACGTACGTGGGATCCGCCCGCCCCGTCGGCGGCGCCGCCGTCGAGGGGTTCGTCGACGACGACAATGATGCAGACAACGACGATGACAGCGACGATGACAACGATGACGACGACGACGACGACGACGACGATGTCGACGAGAAGGGCCGCGAGGGTATGCGCCAGGAGCTGCGCGAGGCGCTGAGCATCCTCGACGACAAGCACGCCAAGATGATGAAAAAGGTCCTCCGCGGGGACACGAGGCCGGAGACCATGAAGCGCCTCTACAAGAACAACATGCTGCCGCACGACGCAATCGATATGGTCGTCGACCGCCGGATCGAGAAGTTCTTCGGCAGCAGCTCGCACGGCGACTCGCGCAAGAGGAAGTGAGACCCTATCTGTCTGGGACTTCTCGAGCGAGTCTGAACGCGCTCGGGTGACCCTTTTTTTTCACGGACATGCACCATATTGCATAGGGGTCGCGAGCATGCCGATGCGGATGACCAACAACGCAATCGAGATGGCGAACGGCCTCACGCTCACGATGGATGACACGGGGACGACCGTGAACGGGCTCGCGCTCCTGAACCAACAGGGCGAGCCCATGGGGATCGAGACGTCGACCGTCGTTGCCCGCCAGGGCATCTTCGACCGCGACGTCGACCTCGCGGCGGTCGACGCGTTCCTGGACACGGACGGGGACATCGTCACCTCGCGGAGCATCTACATTGCGCCCGCCGGCGCGTCCGGCTCGGACCGGAAGGCCGCGGGCGCGAGGATCGTATTCGACGGGGCCACGGAGAGCCTGCGGTTCGACGTTCCGGGGAGGCAGGGCGCCATCACCGTCTCCCGGACGGGCTCCGTGACGTTCCCTGCCGGGGAGCCCCAGGTCGTGCAGACGAGCGTCTCGGCCGGCGGCTTCTTCGACCGGGAGGGAGGCGTCGCGCCCGGCGCGAAGATCGACGTGGACGGCGGGTCGGCGCACGTGGGCGGCGGCGTCTACGTCTGCCCCGCGGGGACGGCGGCGGCGCTCCGCGCGCAGGTCGGGGTGGAGGCGTCCGCCGCGAACGACGCGCTGGTGATGCGCGCCGGGGGGCAGATCGGGGCCACTGTGCGGAGCACCGGGCTCGCCGCTCCGTCCGTCTCCGTCGGAGCGGCCGAGAGCGCGGTGGTGACGGCGGACGCCACCAGCATACGGGTCGCGGTGAACGGAACTGCGGACGCGCTGGTGGCGACGGCCGATCGTGTGGTCGGGCCCGCTTTCGCGGACCGCGAGACGGAGACGGCCGCCGGCGCGAAGATCGACGTGGACGGCGGGTCGGCGCACGTGGGCGGCGGCGTCTACGTCTGCCCCGCGGGGACGGCAGCGGCGCTCCGCGCGCAGGTCGGGGTGGAGGCGTCCGCCGCGAACGACGCGCTGGTGATGTGCGCCGGGGGGCAGGCCGTGGCCGAGGTCACGGCCGCGGGCGACCTCGGGGCCACCCGCGTCCTGTTCGGAGAGGCGCGGAACGGGGCCCTGGCGGCCGACGCGACGTCGGTCTCGATGGAGGTCAACGCCGACCCGACGAGCCGCCTGACGCTCCGCGCGGGCGGCATCCAGGTCGGGGGCATCGACTCGGGCCCGTTCCGGGTCATCCCGGCCGGGACCGAGCTCGAGCGGTTCTCGTACCCGATCGAGTTCGTCTCGGGCGTGGGCGCGATCGGCCCGCTGTACCGCGACACGACGTGGAGCGGGCTGTACTCCTTCGAGGGCTCCGCCTACTGGGACCACGTGGACGGCGCCGACCCTATGGTCATGTGGAGCGCGGACAAGGAGCTCAAGTCGAGCACGGGACACTTCCGTGTCGAGAAGTACCGGGTGAAGATCGCGATCGACTCACCGTCGAACAAGGTCTGGGTCTTCGGCGGCCCCGCCGAGAGCGTGGCGTCCGGGACCATGTCGGAGCCCCTGGTGGTCGGCGAGCGCTACCGCATCCCGTTCACGTTCAACGCGGCGACGGGGGACGTGCAGGGGAGCGTGGTCCGGGAGTCGACGGGGCAGACCATCGTCTCCATCAGCTCTCAGGTGGGGACGTGGTGGACGAATACGGCGCTATACCTCTACCTATGCAACGACAACGACGTATCCACGAACCTGTCGGGCATCGACGACCTACGGGTACTCGCGGGCGTGCCGCACGTGGCCTTCCGCTACCCGGTCCTGTTCCTGCCCCCGTCGGCCAACTCCCCCATCGCGGGCATCGTCCCCGGATCGGGCCTCGGCATCCAGACCATCCAGGACCGCTACGAGCCCGGCACGTTCCTGGTCACGCAGTTCGCGTCGCAGCTCGACTTCGACCGGTGGAACGCCTGGGCCGACGCCCAGGTGAACCTGAGCCTCGCCCCGGGAAGCACGTACCAGTCGTATCCGGTGATCGGCGGGGTGACAGAGACCACGGCGGCCGTCGCGGTGTCCACTCTGGTGGACGCGCCGTTCTGGGCCGTCTTCACGCCCGTCACCCCCGGCGGAACCGGGAGCATGGCCGGCACGAGCTTCGGCGACGACGTCGGCTTCTACTCGCGCGCGGACCTGTCGCGCGTCGCGCAGCACGCGATGCCCGACATCGGGGACTTCGAGCGGTCCACCCAGAACGGGACGCGGGTCCTCCTCCTCCTCCTCAACACGGGGGTGAACAAGGAGTTCACCTCCGTTGACCGCAACGGGTACGTCTCCGAAGTCCGGTCGAACGGGGGGGCGATGTGGTGCCTGGCGTGCATGTACCTCTCGGAGGCGGGGAACTCGGACATCCACTGGTGCAACAGCCTGCTCGGCGCGACGCCCGGGGACGTCGTCGAGACGGTGCTGGGGGCGTGATGATGAAAAGGAGCGTCGCCCGTCAGGACGGCGACATCGATCCAAGGAGGTCCTGTAGGATGGCGTCCTGTAGGACGGTCGCGATCCCGGCGACCCCCCCTTCGAGTCGGTGACGGATCATACGGAAGTGGCTCGTGGCCTGCGCGTCCGTGTAAACAGCCGTTGCGTTGAGGGCCCGCATGACGCCCGCGTCGGCTTCGGCCTCGGCTTCGGATTCGGCTTCGACGTCCATCATATCCGCGAGCAGCGCGTCCGGGAAGTAAACGGAACGCTGCACGCACCTCAGTGCCTCGGGGGGGATCCTGCGGCCGAACGCCGCGGCGAGGGCCCGGAGCTGACCGACGCGACAGATCCACCTCTCCAGGACGCCGATCGACGCGACGACGAGGAGGTGGTCCACGAGAAGAACGGGATGCCAGTATACATGGGCGTCCCGGACGGCGTCCTGTACGGCTTCCCGGAGATCCCGGACGAGCGCGCCGGGGTCGCCGTGTCCGTTCCCACCGTCCCGGAGGAACTGGAACATCGTAAGGAGGACTCCGAGCAAGTCGCGGATGTTCTGGTCGTCGGGTGCGACGAGCTCCCGTCGACGCGTGTCGGGGTTGCCAAGGACATTCGACCAGGGCACGGCCGCGATGTCCCGCACGAAGCTTGTCGCCAGCGCGATAATCCTGAGCTGTGGAGATGGAGATGGAGATGGAGATGACATGATGGCACGGCACGACACCCATGGCTCGTGGGTGGTCAGCGCCGTGCGGCGCACTTTTTGCCCACCAACGCCGCGTTGAATGGTGCGCCAAATATTTGCGAGCAGGTGCATGCCCAGCGAAAAGAAGAAGACCACGCCGACGACCGATCCCGAGTCAACACCCGCGCCCGGCTCCGATCGCGGTCGCGGTCGGAAGGCCGTCCGCTCGGCGGTGTCGCGCGCTCTGTCGCGGTCGCGGTCGCGGTCGCGGTCGCGCGACGGTGGGGACGGTGGCGACGACGATGGCGCCGAGAGCGCCGTCGCCGTCGCCGTCGCCGCTGCGGGCGGCGAGCATGAAAACAACGGGTACGACTACGACGACGATGGCGATGGCGACGACTACGACGACGATCCCGAGGACCCGTTCAAACTGAACCTTCTCCTGCGGACCTCCCTCGGCGAGGCGCTCGCCGACGTCGTCTCGCGCAACGGCGAGGAGCTCGTCACGGCCGTAGCCGCCGGCGCTGAGGCCGCGCGCTCCGTCTCCGCCGACCTGCGCGAGCTGGTCGACCAGTTCCGCAAGCTCCGGCGCGAGGTGATCACCATCGCGAAGCGGGTCGTCCCTGCGGATGGCGATCGCCACCCCGAGGCGGCGGCGGAGTGACGCCTCGGGCCTCAGGCCTCCCGTGCCTGCATGCGTATGCCCTCGGCGACGGCTTTGTCGACCTCGACTTGACAGTCGAAATAGACGACATCGGTGCCGCTCGCATCGACGCCCTCGACGAAGCCGTCATCTAACATCGAGATCCTGTATTCACGGTCCAGCTCACGGTCCAGCTCCGCGGGGGGCGGCGTGAGTGTCTGGCTGCGCGGCGTCATGATCTCGGTGACACCGTACTTGCCGTAATCCCGCCGGATCTTCGCCCCGAGCAGGCGGAAGGCATCCAGAATCCGACGAGCGGTGGCGACGACGCAAGCACCTTCCATCGCGGGACAAACGTGCCACTCGGTGATGTGCCAACGCTGTCCATCGTATTCGATGGTGACGCCGACCGTCAGGTCGCCCGTCGCGAGTTCACACGCAACCTCGGTCGGTGGTGACGACATGGCGGAGGGATGGAGTCTAGCCCCATACCACGTCCCACCCCCGATTTTGTGCCCTTGTTTTAAAGGTGATCCCCGCTCAGGGGAAACGACCGCCGATGCCTCCCCATCCCCACGCCTCCCCAACCGCATCCCCGTCCGCATCCCCCGCGGCGCCGGCGCCGGCCATCGCCGACGACGACCTGCAGGGGTTCAAGGACGCGGTGCGGCAGTACGTCCGATTTGACGACGACATTCGCAAAATGCAGATCGCGATCCGCGAGCGGCGACGGATGATGGAGGTCCTCGGTCCGGGGATCACAGATTTCATGAAGCGGCACAACGTCCAGGACGTTAACCTGAGCGGCGCCGGGGCGCAGGGGAAGCTCAAATTCCAGGAGAAGAAGGTGACGCGCAAGCCGCGCCACAGCGTGGCCAAGGCGATCCGCGAATGCGGCGACGACGTCCTGTCGCCGGAGATGAAGCGCCGGCTCCTGGGCGCGGACCTCCCGCGTGAGGTGTCGACCGTCCCGGCCGTCCGGCGCGTCGTCCCGCGCCAGGGGCCCAACTCGCTGAGCCTGTGATGCCGCGACATGCCGTGCCGGGGTATGATGGGCAAAGATGGCGCGGACGAGACACCGCGGACGCGGGCGCCCCGAACCCCTTCCCCCCGCCTTCGCGCCGACGCGCACGAGGCGCACGTGTCCGGGGTGCCCCCCCCCCCTGGGAAGCGGGGGGGTCCATTTGAAAGCTCGCCAAGTCTGGCATTTTTCGGCCGGCGTGGTCACTTTGCAGCCAGCCACGGTCTGACCCGTTCTGTGGGGCGAGTTTTGGGAAGGCAGAAAATCGAGGCTGATCCCCATCGCCGAGCCACTGACATTTCGGCTGGCACTTCCCCACGCAAGGACGTGACGTACTGGACGAAGAAGATGCTTGGGAACGGCGTCGCGAAGAAGGACGTCCCTGGGCTGGCCCATGTCGAGGAGAACGGTGGGTTCTACGAGCTAAATTACGACGGGCGAACAAGCTTCAAAGTCTTTCACACCGAACCCCGCAAAACGATGCGGGGCAGTATCAGGTGGATGATGATCGGGACGGGCCTCCGCGTGACGCGTGACGAGACCCGCATCGTCCTCGATATATATGATACATATTACGGCACCATGGTGAGCGCCATGACGGTGGAGGTCTTCGTCGACCTGTTGAAGACCGCGTGTAGACTGTGGGGTCTGGAACTCGGTGACGTCTCCGTCATCGCGGAGTTCCCGGAACCATGGACGCCCGTCGCGTCCATGGTCAAGACCGCGGTCGCGACGGCCCGGGGGCAGTGTGTCCCCCCCGCCCTCGCGGGGCGCGACTGACCTGGCGCCGTTCGAGCTTCCCTCCCAGACTTACGAGCGGCTGGACGATGATTCGGCCCTCCCTCTTCACCTAAGGGTGCCCAGCCCTTGAAGTCGTGATGTCCACGCGTTTTTGTCTCCTCCGCTCGCATGTGCATGACGACCTTCGTGCGGTGCCTCCGCCGGCCGGCGCGCCACGACGCCTACTTCGCGACGCAGGGGCGCACGGGCGACTGCTGGCTCCTCGCGGCGGTCAACGCGATGGCGCTGTCATCGTCGCCGCCGTGGCGGCGCGTGCTGCGTGACGCGTTCGGGTCGCGTGTGCGCGAGTGTCTCACGCCGGGGTACCGCGTGCGCCTGTACACGCGCGCCGGCCGTGCGTCCGTCGTCCGCGTATCGACCACCGTCCCGCGCGGCGACGACGGCCGCGCGCACTACGCACGGGGCGGGCTCCGCGCGGCGCTGCTCGAGAAAGCCGCGGCGGAGCTCCTGGGCGGGTACGACGCGCTCGACGGCGGACACGTCGGCGACGCGGTGCGGATGCTGGCGGGGCCACACCGCGTCCGCGAGCGGGACTTCCGCGACCGCTCCGGGCTCTGGGTGGACGTCTCCGCCCCCGCACCCCCGCGCGAGACCGTGCGGTACCGGGCCATGCCCGACTACGTCAGCGCCGCGCTCGCGCGCGGCGCGCTGGTGTTCGCGGCGCGCGTCGCGAGCGAACGGGAGGGCGTGCTGCACGGCCTCGCGCCCCTGCACGCACACGCGATCCTGGCGCGCCGCGCGGGGTGCGTGCTCGTCCACGACCCCGCCGGGCCGCGCGGCATGCGGCTCGCGGGCGAGTCGACGGATGCCGAGGCCGCCGCGCGCGGGATGGTGTGGATCGCCGACGAGGAGCTCCGCAGGCACTTCGACCGGATCCAGGTGTTCGAGCGGAAACTCTAAAAAATAACCAAAGTGTCTAATAAGCACACTACCAGCGACGAACGCCGGCAGAACCCGGATAGGCAGCATGGCGGCAGCTCTCGTCTTCCCAAGGGGAGTTCTCGAGGCCAACGGGGCCCGCGTCGTAGCGAACTCTCCGCACGTCAGTGCAGTTCTGGCGGCGGGAGTCCCCCGCGCGGTGGACTGGGCGCGAAAAGAGAACCTGAAGGCGGTCCAGCCGCCGACCCGCTCGACCGACGCCGACGCCGACGCCGACGCCGACGCCGACGCCGACGCCGACGCCGACGCCATGGCCATGGCCATCCCGCACGAGGTCAACCTCCCGGGCGCCCTCGAGCGCCCGCGCACCCCGCGCGGGGCGGACAACATCTTCCGCATCGACATCAAAGGGGAGGCGGGGCTCGAGGTGGCCCTCTCCACGACGCATGGGTGGCTCCAGGTGACCCGCGACGCGGGGGTCCCGGACCAAGTCCTGGCCGAGACGATCCTGGCGCTGTGGATGAACGCCACCGGGTACGTGATGGTTTCCTCCAAGGAGGAGGCCGCCAGGGTCCGCCGCGCGTACTGCGCGGCTATGTCTGCGATTCCGAAATGGAATCCGCCGCCCGGGGGCGAGTGCTTCATCGGTCCCAAGCCGAGCGCGTACACCCGCGAGACGGCGCTGACGCGTGACATGTTCGTCCAGCACTGCTATACGATCACCGACAAGGCTGACGGCGAACGCATGCAGTTGATCGTCTCGGGCGGGAAGGTCTATCTGGTGGACACCAACCTGGCCGTCCTCCCGACCGGCATGACCGTCCCCGACCGCCCTCGAAAGGGTGCGCCACGCACCCTCGACGGTACGGTCCTCGACGGCGAATTCATGCTCAACGACGACGCCAAGCGCGGCTCGGGGAAGCCCTTGTTCGCGGTCTTCGACGCCTATCGCTTCGGTGAGAACGCGATCGCGGATCTCCCTCTCGTCGTCAACGGGGGGTCGAGCGAGCGCTCGCGCCTCGAATGCGCCAACGAGATCGTCGATAGGATCATGCGGTCGCATAGAGACCCCCCCGTGGTCATCGAGGTCAAGCAATTCTTTCGCGGCGATACACTGGCCGACGCGATGAACCGGGCGGTTACCGCGCAGAAAAATAAGCCGTACCGCACCGACGGGTGGATCTTCACGCCCGGGCGCGCGCCGGTCTTCGGCAACCTCGTCACGGGCGCCGTCGCGCGGATCCCCGCGAGTCAGGTGTGGGAGCCGGTCATGAAGCTCAAGGAGTCGCGTGACCTGACGATCGACCTCCTCCTCCGCCCGGACGCCCCGGTCAAGATCGGGGGCCTGCAGTACGTACCCTTCCGCATGTTCGCCGCGGGGCGCAAACACATCCCCGTGGCGGACGGCAACGCCGTGGCGGCGCGGATGTTTGGGCGTGGGCGCGCGGCCGGCGATGCGGCCGGCGATGCCGATGCGGCCGGCGATGCGGCCGGCGATGCGGCCGTCGATGCGACGCAGGAGTACACCTTCGTCCCCTTCCGCCCCGACGCGCGCGTGCTTGTGCCTATGGACGACGCGGGCGTGCCGCGCGCCAAAGACGGGCACGCGGTCTCGACGGACCACGCGGCGCCCTCGATCGTCGAGGTCTTGTACAACCCCACGAACGAGGAGCCGTGGAGCTTCACCCCGGAGCGCCTGCGCCTGGACAAGACCCAGCGCCTGCAGGAGACCGGGAGCGCCAAGTCGACCGCGAACGACATCACGGTCGCACTCGCGACGGCCGATCTGGCCGAGAACCCGGTCCGCATCCGGGACCTCCAGCGCGGGACGGTGCCCCTCCCGGATAACGATGCCGCCACGAACGACGCGGACGACGGGGAGTACTACACCCCGCGACGCAACCGTGCGACGAGCCCCATGGTCCCGATGCTCAACCTGCACAACTGGACGATCGGCACACACATGTGGCGGTACGCCGCGCGCGCATCGGGCGCGGCGGCCCCGGTGGTCCTCGAGCTCGCGTGCGGGCGTGGCGGCGACCTCCGGAAGGTCGCGAGCATCGCGGCCGGCGGGTACGTCGGCACGGACCTGAGCGTACCGAACATCGTCGGCGGCGGGGGCGGCGCGCTCAGCCGGTACCTTGACGGCCTGGCCTCGGGGCGGTACCGCTTCCCGGCCGTGTTCGGCGCCTGGGACTTCTCCGTACCGATGTTCCCGCCGGCGGCGGGCGTGGGCGACCCCGCGTCGGCCAATGCGCTGCGGCACGTGACGGGCACCGAGGAGCACCCCACGCTGAAGGGGATCCCCGCGTTCGCGGCCAACGGCTTCGACATCGTCAGTTGCCAGTTCGCGGTGCATTACGCGTTCCGCGACTCGGCAGCGCTGGAGGGGTTCGTCCGCAACGTCGCCGGCGCGCTCCGTCCCCACGGCGTTTGCATCATGACGACCTTCAAGAAGGAAGACGTCGTGAGCGCCCTCAACGGATCGAAACAGATCGAGGGGCGGTACATGGGCCGACTCCTATGGTCCGTGTCCCGCCCCTCGCCCGTCGCGGCGGCGGGAGCGTACGGCAACCGGATCGACGTCTACCTTGAGCGCACCGGCCGGCGGATCACCGAGTTCCTCGTCGACGTCGAGGAGATGGAGAGGGTCCTGGGCAGGCACGGGCTCGCCCTGCGCGAGCGCGTGAGCTTCGAGAAGTTCCAGTCGTCGCGCGAGTACCACGACATCGGTCCTCTGCTGAAGAACGTGCTCCGCAGGCTGAGTAAGATGTACGAGGTCCTGATCGTGACACGTGACACGTTCACGCCCGCGAAGTGGGAACCCTCGCGGAAGGCGCCCCCTCCCCGGGACGCATGATGGGCTCGGCTCGGCTCGGCTCGCACACCGCGGCCCCTTTTTTAATCGACGCCCGCCCCGCACTCCGGGGGTGCGGCCTCATGCATCATGCATCATGCATCATGCATCACCCACGATTGGCCACGAGCTCCTCGTACCGCGCCATGTCGTGGTCGTCGACCGGCGTGCGGACCATGTCACACACCCACGCGGCGCAGCTCGCGTTCGGGTCGAGCGTCACGCCCCCGCGGACGTGGCAGTATGCCGCCAGCGCCGTGGGGACGCGCGGCACGGGGTCGGCCTGGATCGCGTAACGCGCGCCCGCGATGCCCGCGCGGGCGAACGCGCGGCGGAAGGACCGGCCGCCGACGCGCGGGCTCCCGAACGTGACGCAGACCCGCGCGCCCGCGCCCGCGGCCGCGGCCGCGGGCGCGAGCGCCGCCGCGAGCGTGGCCAGCGCGCCGCCCAGCGAGTGCCCGCAGAAGACGACACGGCGCGCCCGCGCGAGCGCGCCGGCCGCCTCCGGGCGCGACGCGATCTCCGCGGCGATCCCGCGCCACGCTCGCAGGAAGCCGGCGTGGACCCACCCCGCGGGGGTGCGGACCATCCACGCGCGGAGGTTGGTCGCCCAGTCGCGCCGCTCCTGCGTCCCGCGGAAGGCCAGGTAGCACACGCCCTGGGCGTCATGCGGCACGAGGTACGCCTGCGTGTCCGTCTCCCGGTGCTCGAGGAAGATCTCGTCGCGGAAGCCGCCCAGGTACGCGGGCGCCGCGTACGCGCGCCGCGCGAGCGCGGCGCACGTCCGGACGGTCGCGTCGTCGACGGTCATGACCAGTCGAAGAAAAACACACATTCAGGGCGGTGCGGTGAGCCCGGCCAGGTGCGCGAGCCCGGCGCACAACCTCTCTTGAACCCAGCACTCAGCCCCAGACTTCGCACCACGGCATGAGGTCCGCGATGTGCTTGAGCCCGGCGTCCGTGATGCGGTCGTACTGGCACACATTGAGAAACGTCAGGCCGGTGAGCGTGGCCAGGTGCGCGACCCCGGCGTCCGTGATGAGGCTGCACCCATGCAGGTTGAGCGACGTCAGGCCGGTGAGCCGGGCCAGGTGCGCGAGCCCGGCGTCCGTGATGAGGCGGCAACAGCACATGCAGAGCTTCGTCAGGCCGGTGAGGTGGGCCAGGTGCGCAACCCCGGCGTCAGTGATGCGGCACCAGGACAGGTCGAGCGACGTCAGGCCGCTGAGCCGGGCCAGGTGCGCGACCCCAGCGTCTGTGATGCGGCGGCTCATGTACAGGTTGAGCGCGGTGAGGCCGGTGAGCGTGGCCAGGTGCTCGAGCCCATCGTCCGTGAAGCGGTCGCACCCGCCCAGGTCGAGCGTCGTCAGGCCGGTGAGCCGGGCCAGGTGCGCGAGCCCGGCGTCCGTGATGTGGTGGCACCCGGACAGCTTGAGCGACGTCAGGCCGGTGAGGTGGGCCAGGTGCGCGAGCCCGGCGTCTGTGATGCGGTCGCACATGTGCAGCTCGAGCGACGTCAGGCCGGTGAGCGGGGCCAGGTGCTCGACCCCGGCGTCCGTGATGCCGCGGCACCCGGACAGCCTGAGCGACGTCAGGCCGGTGAGCCGGGCCAGGTGCGCAACCCCGGCGTCTGTGATGCGGGCGCACCTGTGCAGCTTGAGCGACGTCAGGCCGGTGAGCTGGGCCAGGTGCTCGAGCCCGGCGTCCGTGATGCGGCCGCACCCGACCAGGTCGAGCTTCGTCAGGCCGGTGAGCTGGGCCACCTGCTCGAGCCCGGCGTCCGTGATGCCGGTGCACCAGGACAGGTCGAGCGACGTCAGACCGGTGAGCCGGGCCAGGCGCGCGGACCCGGCGCCCGTGATGTGGCCGCAGTTAGACAGGCTGAGCGATGTCAGGCCGGTGAGCGGGGCCAGGTGCTCGAGCCTGGCGTCCGTGATGCCGGTGCACCAGGACAGGTCGAGCGACGTCAGACCGGTGAGCTGGGCCAGGTGCTCGAGCCCGGCGTCCGTGATGCCTTTGCACTCGCACAGCATGAGCGACGTCAGGCCGGTGAGCCGGGCCAGGTGCGCGACCCCGGCGTCCGTGATGTGGGGGTAGGAGGACAGGCAGAGCTTCGTCAGGCCGGTGAGCGTGGCCAGGTGCTCGAGCCCGGCGTCCGTGATGCGGCCGCACCCGACCAGGTCGAGCTTCGTCAGGCCGGTGAGCTGGGCCACCTGCTCGAGCCCGGCGTCCGTGATGCCGGTGCACCTGGACAGGTCGAGCGACGTCAGACCGGTGAGCCGGGCCAGGCGCGCGACCCCGGCGTCTGTGATGCGGTCGCACTCATGCAGGTTGAGCGACGTCAGGCCGGTGAGGTGGGCCAGGTGCGCGAGCCCGGCGTCTGTGATGCGGCGGCACCCGGACAGGTCGAGCGACGTCAGGCCGGTGAGCCGGGCCAGGTGCGCGAACCCGGCGCCCTTGATGTGGTGGCAGGAGGACAGGTCGAGCGACGTCAGGCTGGTGAGCGTGGCCAGGTGCGCGAACCCGGCGCCCTTGATGTGGTGGCAGGAGGACAGGTTGAGCGACGTCAGGCCGGTGAACGTGGTCGCAACGTCTCTCAGCAACGCATCGGTGACACGCGTCTTCGGCAGGTCCAGCTCCCGGACGTCCAGGCAGGCTATGCGCATCAGGCCCCGGAGCGCCCTGCTGCTCCGGGACAGGGCAGCCCAGGTCCTCGCCACTTTCCGGCGCCCGCACAGAACGAGGACGCGCCCCATGGTGTCAGCCGGGAGTCTCTCGAGTGGTGAAAGCGCGTTGCTATTGCTATTGGCGTCCATGGCGTCCATGGCGTCCGTGGCGTCCGTGGCGTTGTTACGAGGCGTTGTTACCTCGTGCGTGTGGGATGCAACACGGCGTGAGGCGCAATCTATGATTTTTCCCTATCCGCAATGTTCAACCAGTCTTGAATCGATTCGTGCCGTTGGGGGCGGCGCGGGTCTCAGAAGAAAAATCATGGTGTCATGTGGGGTGTCATGTGGGGTGCGACACGCAAGCATGCAAGTCAACACCGAGTCGGTCGACACTTCCGTCTGCTTCCGTCCGCCTGCTCCTCACGCCTGCACGTCTTCGCCCTCTTTAGCGCGTATTTCCGGGACCAGTGGGACCAGTGGGAAGAAAAATGCCAGCACTCAGCGCCAGCGCCGGACTTCGCACCGCGGCAGGAGGTCTCGCAGGGGCGCAACCCGACCCCCCGTCATGAGGCTGCACCAGGACAGGTCGAGCGACCTCAGGCCGGTGAGCCCGGCCAGGTCCGCGAGCCCGGCGTCCGTGATGGTCCTCATGAGGCGGCACCCGCATCCACGAGGACTGGGGCGCGGGGACGAGGACGCGGCAGCTGCTCTGCGCGACCTCGACGTGGCCGAGCTCCTGCAGCGCGTGCGCCCGTGGCATGAAAAAGGTGTGCCAGTCAAGTCATAGATAGCTAGATAGATATACGCGGCACCGCGGCAGGAGGCCCCGAATGTGCGCGAGCCCGGCGTCCGTGATGCGTTTGCACCCGGTCAGGTCGAGCGACGTCAGGCCGGTGAGCCGGGCCAGGTGCGCGAGCCCGGCGTCCGTGATGTGGCTGCAATAGGACAGGTCGAGCGACGTCAGCCCGGTGAGCCGGGCCAGGTGCTTGAGCCCGGCGTCCGTGATGCGGTCGCACCCTGTCAGGTCGAGCGACGTCAGGCCGCTGAGCCGGGCCAGGTGCGCGAGCCCGGCGTCCGTGATGCGGTGGCACTGGGAGAGGTTGAGCGACGTCAGGCCGGTGAGCTGGGCCAGGTGCTTGAGCCCGGCGTCCGTGATGCGGTCGCACCCTGACAGGTCGAGCGACGTCAGGCCGGTGAGAGTGACGAGGTGCTCGAGCCCGGCGTCCGTGATGCGTTTGCACCAGGTCAGGTTGAGCGTCGTCAGGCCGATGATCTGCTGGGCCAGGTGCTTGAGCCCGGCGTCCGTGATGCGGTAGCACGAGCGCAGGTGGAGCTCCCCCAGGCCGGTGAGCCGGGCCAGGTGCGCGAGCCCGGCGTCCGTGACTTCGCTGCACCCGCGCAGGTTCAGCGACGTCAGACCGGTGAGCGGGGCCAGGTGCGCGAGCCCGGCGTCCGTGACTTCGCTGCACCCGCGCAGGTTCAGCGACGTCAGACCGGTGAGCTGGGCCAGGCGCGCGACCCCGGCGTCTGTGATGCGGTCGCAATAGGTTAGGTCGAGCGACGTCAGGCGGGGGAACGTGGTCGCCAGGTGCCTCAGCAACGCATCGGTGACACGCGTCCCCTGCACGTTCAGCTCCCGGACGTCCAGGCGGGCCTCTTTCATCAGGGCCCGGAGTGCCTTGCTGCTCTCGGATAGGGCAGCCCAGGTCCTCGCCACGCCCCGGTGAGCGGGCCCGCCGAGAACGAGGACGCGCCCCATGATGTCAGCCGGGAGATGCTCGAGTGGTGAAAGCGTGTTGTGATTGCTATTGCTCATGTTGCTGTTGCTCATGGCGTGGTTGTTACGAGGCGTTGTTACCCCGTGCGTGTGGGAGCCCCGAGGATGGATGCAACACGGCGTGAGGCGCAATTCCGCGATTTTTCAACCAGCCTTGAATCGATTCGTGCCGTTGGGGCCGGCGCGGGTCTCAGAAGAAAAAAGCCATGTGCGACACGCATGCAGCATGCAAGTCAGTCAACACCGAGTCGGTCGACACGTATGGTCACCTCAGAGAGGATGGTAGTACGGTGACCTGATCGCTCAGGTGCTTGACCCCGGCGCGCGTAACGGCCGGGTAACAGTACAACTTGACGAGGCGAAGTCGTACTAGCGGGGCCAGGTGCGCAAGCCCGTCGTCGCTGATGTTGCACTCGGACAGGTCGAGCGACGTCAACTCGGTGAGATGGGCCAGGTGCGCGAGCCCGGCGTTCGTGATGCGGTAGCAATCGCTCAGGTCGAGCGACGTCAGGCCGGTGAGCGTGGCCAGGTGCTCGAGCCCATCGTCCGTGATGCCGCCGCAATCGCTCAGGTCGAGCGACGTCAGGCCGGTGAGCGGGGCCAGGTGCGCGAGCCCGGCGTTCGTGATGCGGTAGCAATCGCTCAGGTTGAGCGACGTCAGGCCGGTGAGCTTGCCCACGTGCGCGAGCCCGGCGTCCGTGATGCCGCGGCACACGGACAGCTCGAGCGACGTCAGGCCGGTGAGCTGGCCCACGTGCGCGAGCCCGGCGTCCGTGATGCCGCGGCACCCGGACAGCTTGAGCGACGTCAGGCCGGTGAGCCCGGCCAGGTGCGCGAGCCCGGCGTCCGTGATGCCGTAGCACTGGGACAGGTTGAGCGACGTCAGCCCGGTGAGCTGGGCCAGGTGCTCGAGCCCGACGTCCGTGATGCGGTGGCACCCGGACAGGTCGAGCGACGTCAGCCCGGTGAGCTGGGCCAGGTGCTCGAGCCCGGCGTCGGTGATGCTAGTGCACCACGACAGCTCGAGCGACGTCAGACCGGTGAGCTGGGCCAGGTACTTGAGCCCGGCGTCCGTGTTGCCCTTGCACGCATACAGCTTGAGCGACGTCAGGCGGGTGAGCTGGGCCAGGTGCTTGATCCCGGCGTCCGTGATGCCGCAGCACCTGTGCAGGTCGAGCGTGGTCAGGTTGCTGAGCTTGGCCACGTGCGCGAGCCCGGCGTCCGTGATGTGGCTGCAATAGGACAGGTCGAGCGACGTCAGCCCGGTGAGCCGGGCCAGGTGCTCGAGCCCGGCGTCCGTGATGCGGTCGCACCCGCGCAGGTTGAGCGTCGTCAGCCCGGTGAGCCGGGCCAGGTGCTTGAGCCCGGCGTCCGTGATGAGGTGAACCCTCTTGAAGAGTTCGCCCCTGGACAGGTCGAGCGACCTCAGCCCGGTGAGCCGGGCCAGGTGCTTGAGCCCGGCGTCCGTGATGCGGTCGCACCCGCGCAGGTCGAGCGACCTCAGCCCGGTGAGCCGGGCAAGGTGCGCGAGTCCGGCGTCCGTGATGCGGTCGCACCCGCGCAGGTCGAGCGACCTCAGCCCGGTGAGCCGGGCCAGGTACTCGAGCCCGGCGTCCGTGATGTCCTCGCACTCGGACAGGTCGAGCGACGTCAGGCCGGGGAACTTGGTCGCCACGTCTCTCAGCAACGCATCTGTGACACGACGCGTCTCCCGCAGGTCCAGCTCGCGGACGTCCCGGCGGGCCGTGCCCATCAGATCCTTGAGCGCCTTGCTGCTCTGGGACAGGGCAGCCAAGGCGCTCGCCACATCCTGGTGATCGGGGCCGAACATACCGAGGACGCGCCCCAGGACGTCAGCCGGGAGATCCTCAAGCGTGACTAAAGGTCCCGTGTCGGGAGTCTCCTTGGGGGTTCCAAGGTCGGTCCTGTGTGGGCCGTCCTCCCTTACTATGTGGGTCCTCCCGGGACATGGCGAGGACCGCCATGAGGCGCCGCGAGGCACTCGGGGACCTGTTACAGGAGGCCCGATACTCGGTCTACCGACGTTCATGGTGGTCGGACGCCTTCTTCAAACCCTTCATTCACCCTTCATTCATTCACGTCACACGTCATTTTTTTGTCGGACTTCCCTTATCGCCTTGCTACCCTAACCCTTTGAGCAATTCGTGCTCTTCGTGGTAGAGTAACCCGAGCGGACGTGACGGAGGCAATTCACAAGGTGGAACGCGCTTTCCCGACTATGCAAAAACGGCATCCCAGTATCAAAGCCTCCCGCTAACATCCAAGACAGGGTGGTTTACGCCTCTAACGGCCGCTAACACTTTTTTGTTTGGTGGAACGCCGTGCCGTCGGGGCCGGCGCGGGTGTCCCCTGGCCTCGCCGGGAGCGGGGTGCCGGCCCCCGGGGAGCCGGGGCCGGCGCGGGTGCCCGCTTGAACACGATGAGGATGGGGCTCTGGGGGTGCCGCGGCTTGACCCTGATGGCGACGATCTGAACCCCCACGATGGCGCGCGGAGACAGGTGGAAGTTGAAGGGGCAGAACACCGCGGCGACGCGCGCGCGGCGCTGCATGACCCACTCGCGGGCGAGCTCGCCGACGTCCCGCCCCCCCAGCTGGAGGGACAGCGACTTCTTCTTCTTGTACTCGGGACCCCCCCACGGGGGGTCGAACACGACGGCGTCCGCCGTCGCGCGCAGGGTAGACGCGTCCCCCTCCACGACGGTGACCCGAGGGAGCAGGCCGTACGCCCTGAGGTTCGCCCTGAGGACCCTCGCCGTGGCCTGGTTGATTTCGCACGCGACGACGCGGCCGAACTTCTGGGCGAGCGCTATCGTGAGGCCCCCCACGTGGGCGGTCCCGTCCACGACCGTGTCGCAGGGCCCCGGCGCGCAGTAGCGGGCCAGCGTCGAGGCGACCAGGCGGGCGACCGCCGGGGGGGTGACGGAGTATGCGGACTCGGGCAGCGCGCGGACGGTCCCCTGCGCCCCCGGCGGGAAGAGCTTCCGGACGATGCTCTGCGGGAGTAGCTCTCCAGGCCTCCTTCCGACGTCCATGTCCATGTCCATGAAACAAATACGTCCCGGACGTCAAGCCGTCACCGCCGCGCCGCGCGGTCGCGCGCGATGGCCGGCAGCGCGGCGAGGCCGACGGCGAGCATCGCCGTCCCGAACGAGAAGACGCTGTGGGCAACGTTCGGCTCGCCGGAGAACACCCACGCGATGTTCAGGCGCCGCTCGGTGAACTGGACAACCACGCCCAGGGTCACCAGCGCCATGACGACCACCGCCTCGACCGCGCGCGCGCGCTGCGGGACGTCCCGCGCGAGCGTGTACGTCACCCAGGACGTCGCGGCGATGAACAGCGACCACGATACGGCGAACAGCGCGGTCCCGCGCGTCGACAGCATCGGCGCCGCGAGGCCGAGCATCGCCGGCGCGACCAGCGCGGCGGCGTACGCGACGCCGCGGTCGCGGCCGCCGTCGCTCAGCCCCCACGCGAGGCAGGCCCAGCCGGCCGCGAACAGCAGCGCGCCCGGGACGCTCATGGTCCGCGCGTCCGACGCCGCGCCGAACATCAGCCACCCGGCCAGCGCCATCACCGCGCCGCACAGGGTCACCAGGTACGCGGCCTCCCGCGCCTCGTTGCGCGCGCCCGATGCTTTCATACGCCGCCCGTCGCCGTCTCCCATGTCTCTGGCCCGGGAAATTTATCCGTCGCCATGCCCATGCGCGCGCCAGCACCAACGAGCCGACGCGGCAAGACGCCGCCGCCGCCGCCGCCGCTGCCCGTCCTGGTCGTGTTCGACGTAGACGAGACCCTCGTGGGCGACGTCTCGCCGCTTCTGGACTACGGGCACCTGATCAGCCACGTCGTCGACCAGTGCCGGCTCAACGTCAAGGCCACCTGCCGCGCGAGCGGCCTCATCCCCGCCGCGGACAAGCCCGCGTCGGCGCGAGGGGGCGTCGACGGCTTCCGCCAGTGGAAGGACTGGGTCCGCGCCGCCGACTTCGCGTCCCTGTCCCGCCCCCACACGCGCGAGCTCCTCGACGCCCTGGAGGCGCTCGCGCCCGGGCGCGTCGAGTTCTTCGTCTACTCGGCCGGCCACCGCGACTACATCGAGGCGCTGATCCCGCCCCTCGAGCGGCACCTGGGCGTCCGCTTCCACCGCCCGCTGCTCGCGCGCGAGGACTGCTACCGCAGCGGCGTCTCGCTCATGAAGAGCATCGACCTCCGCCGCGGGCGGATCGAGGAGGCGCTCGCGCGCAAGTACGACGGCAGCCGCCGGGGGCGCGCGCCGCTCTCGCCGGAGGACCTCGACCTCGTCTTCCGAGAGCGCCTCCTCGTCATCGACGATAACAACGTGTGGGACGACCGGGACGGCCCGCGGCACGTCCTGTGTCCGCACTACCGCTTCCAGCCGGTCGTGAGCATCCCGGGCGCCCTCGTCCCCGTGCTCGCCCACCCGGACGTGCAGGCCGCGCGCAACGAGTTCCCCGGCCTCGTCCCCGAGCTGCCCGCGGGGGCGACGCCCGAGGAGAGCCTCGCGTCGGTCTACCTCTCCCGCGCGGTCGCGTACCAGGCCGCGGTGGCGCCCAACCGCGAAGCACGCCGGGACGACTTCTTCCGCCGCCTCGCGCGCGCGCTCCGCGCGAAGCGGTTCGCGGCGTCCGCGCACCCGTTCTCCGAGAAGAACGTGTGCGCGTTGCGGCGCGCGGTCAGCATGGATGGCACGAACAACGCCTAGCTTGGTGCGGCGGGTGCGGCGGCGAGCGGCCGCCCGTTTGCGTCATGCCCCCATGGTCGGGGGCTCGTCGGCGCTCTCGACCAGACGGTTGAACTCGGCGCGGACGCGCGCGAGGATGCCCAGGACCGTGTCCCCCCCGCCCGACGACCCCGCCGGGCGGCCGGCGCCGCCCACGCCCAGACCGACTTCGGCGCCGGCCGCCTGCGCGAGCGCCGCCTCGGCGTCATGCAGCAGGATCGCGTAGCGCTTCGCGATCTCCTTCGCGGCCCCGGCGCGCTCGTGGTACCGGAACACGCGGATCAGCGACGCCGTGATGCCCGCCGCGATCCCGGCGCCCGCCGACGCCCACGTCACCCACGCGGGCGCGCCGGCCGGCCCGAGCGCCTGCGCCGTCGCCCCGAGTCCAGTGAGCGACGACAGCACCACGTTCGGGATGCTCCACGCCATCGCCCTGCGCTCGAGGCAGCGGCTCATGCGCCAGTACACGCCGTTCCGGCGGCGGATCTCCTCCATCCAGCCGTGAAGGACTTCGATGGCTTGCGTGCCTTCCATGCTACCGACTGCCCGCCCGCGGCTCCCCTGTCGGAAATATCGAAAAAAGGAAAGAAAGTGCGCATGCCGGTTCTGACCAGTCAGAACCCCGGCCACCAGCGGCACCGCGTCCAATAACCACGATGCCGACGACGTACCCGGTGAAAACGGTGGAATCACCGGAATACAAAGAATACAAGGAGAAAGACGATGCCCGCTCCGAACTGTCCGATCTGAAGGCGTGGATCCGTACCAAACAATTCGACGAGTGGTCGCGGTCCATCAACGATGTCATCACCGAGAAGATGCGGCAGGCGAAGAGGAAGGCGAAGAAGAAGGCGAAGAAGCTGCGGCGGAACGCCATTGCGCTCGCGCGGACGAGGAACGAGAGTGAGGAGGAGAAAATCATCGCCTCCGCGATCGCGCAGGCGGCCCAGGAGCGCGCCTCCGCACGCGCGAAGGGGGGTGCGATGTTCGTGGACCGCATCCTCAGCCGGGCCAAGGAACTCGATAAAGAGAGCGTGAAGACGGAAAGCGAGCGTGCGCTCGCGTCGATGGTCGCCGGGATCACGCGACACATGCTGATTGTCACACGGGATGCCGACGAGAAGTCGGCGGACAAGAAGTCCACGGAAGCCGCAGTGCGGGCCCTAGAAGGCGCGTCAGGGGTTTCGGAACTCGTCGCCCTCCTCGCGCGACCGATCGATGCCAACGCCGACGGCGGCTGCGTCTATGGCGCCGTGTACGACTTCACGGAGCGCGTGCGCGCCCACGTGTTCGCAACGATGTGCGAGCTCATGGGGATTGCGGCGCTCGCCCTGATGAAGGTCGAAGGCAAGCTCAAGAAACACGGGCACAGTGACGGCCTTCAAGAGAAGATTTCCCGCATCAAGGACAGCATCGAGCAGATCGCCCGGAACGCCGCCTGTGCGTTCACTCTCGCCGTCCACGCGCTCGTCGAGAGGCTGCCGTGGTGGGTGGCGACGACGACAACGACAACGACGACGACGGAGACGCCGACGACGACGCCGACGCCGACGCCGACGTTGATGAGGCTCGCCGACGAGCTCGTCGCGGGGAACCCCCTCCTGGCGGTGAAACCGACCGGCGACGAGGCGACCAAGGCCGTCACCCTGATCTACACGCCTCTCGACCCCACCGGCGCCACTCTCGCGAACCCCGTATTCGTGATGTACGGCGGGCGGGTCTTCCTCGGGAACCTGATGGCTCACAGCTCGCCGCCATCCGGTATCCGGACGCTCAAGGACATGCTGGACGTTCTGCGCGCGGCGGAGATGCTGGGGAAATCTGTGAGCGTGAAGAACTTCCCGCTCCCCGCGACCGCGGGGGACTGACTACCCGGGTCATTTTTGAACGGTGCTGGGCCGGGTGCTGGGCCGGGTGCTGGACCGGGTGCTGGACCGGGTGCTGGACCGGTTCCGGACGGGTTCTGAACGGCGGATTTGGGACGGCGTCGAATGCCTGGTAGGAATCCTGTTTGTCATGCTCCTGGCTCTCGAGGGTCGGGTAGACTTTTTGGCCGGTTTAATGAGCGACATAATATCCTTCCTCACGTTGAGCTTCGCGATCTTTTCATCGTTTTGGGTCATCTCGAGGTACTCCACCTGCTGTTTGAATAGGAGGTTGAAGTAGCCGTCGGAGATGTACACCACACCGTCTTTATCCTTCTCCGTGTGGGAAACCTTATTATTTTCCTTGACTTCCTTGAAGATGCTGTCTTTGTCCATCGGGACGGAGACGTCGAGGACCGGGATCGCGATGACAAACTTCTCATCATTCACGGTCACGGCCGCGCTGATGCTGAACTTCCGGAGGTAGAACGCGACCGTCTTACCCGAGACCGACTTACCCGAGACCGTCTTACCCACGGGGGGGTCGAATATCGTGTCGACCGTGGTGGTGTAGTGCGACGTTGGGAAGCACGGGGAGCTCTTGCTGACTCTGGTCCCGTCCCATTCTTTCAGATTGTTCATGCACTTCCACCCCCGGTCTCGCACGAGCTTCTTCCCGTACTTGATGGCGAGCATGCCCTTCTCAGTGGCTTTCACGCGTTCCGTGTAGCGCAGCTCCACGAGCTTCACGGTGACCGTGCTCTTGGGCGCGTTCTTCTCGACGATTTCCTTGATGTGTTCCGTGATGATCTTTCCGCCATCCTCATTCTCCACGACCCAGTTGCTGAGACGGACCTGGATTTGCTTCGTTCTCTTCGCGATCTCCCCACTCGAGAAGGGCGGGCGGATCGGCTGTTGGTTTCTGCACACGACCACCATGTCGGCGTCCCCGGGGATCATGCGGGCACCCTTCATTTGCATGATGAGGTTGCGCTGCTCGTCGTTGAGTTGATTGAAGGTCTTCATGCTCCCCCCAATCGCGAACGCGATATCATCGTCACTCAGTTCTTTCGAAGCATGCATGACCATTTTGCGGAAGCTGTTGAACAGGGAATCTCCCTTAACGGTGCGCGTCCGCATGAAACTTTTGTGGACCGCCTGGTGGATCGCTTCGCCGGCTCTTTTGCCCCCAAGGGGGAACTCTTTTGTGAAAGGGGGCTTGAAGATGGCCTTGGGGTTGGCCTTGGGTGCAGGGTTGGCCTTGGGCGCAGAGTTGGCCTTGCTGGCCTTGGGCGCAGAGTTGGCCTTGCTGGCCTTGGGCGCAGAGTTGGCCTTGCGTGCAGGTTCGGACGCAGGGTTCGCCTTGACGGGCCCAGTTGCGGCGGGCCTAGATCTGGCGGACATAGTTGTGCCGGACTGTACCGGACCGTGCCGGACTGTGCCGGGCTGACTGGCGGAAGACGTGGACGTCTTACGGCTGCCCAATGCGGATGACGATGACATGCGGGTCGGTCGGAGCACGGGTATGACACGGGCGATGATTTTTTTCACGAGCGCGGGAACCTCGCCCCGACCGTCATCGCCCGCCACGCGAGGTCGCGGAGGGTCCCAGAGTTGACGATCACGCGGTCCGCG
>Ga0255780_10000220_pt1 | contig 55846 bp, 62 predicted proteins | sample 071ome_32_FD_179978 | JGI IMG/M metagenome (GOLD analysis project Ga0255780, IMG submission 179978) | Coastal salt marsh microbial communities from the Groves Creek Marsh, Skidaway Island, Georgia - 071405AT metaG (version 2) | ecosystem: Environmental > Aquatic > Marine > Intertidal zone >... | reverse complement strand
TGGCCAAATTAGAGAATATCTACATTCTTTTACTTCTATTTACCGCTGTTTGGATGGGATTTATTGGATGGGTAGACGACTACATCAAAATATTCAAAAAAGATAAAGAAGGGCTAAAAGGGAAATTCAAAATTTTAGGACAATTCTTTTTAGGTGCCATAGTGGGTGGTGTCTTATATTTTCACCCTATGGTCACGGTTAGAACTCTAACCGAAAGCGTAAATGCTCAGGGTGTGGTGGAGCGATTAGCAACAGATCAAAAGGCCATATTAACCACTATTCCACTTTTAAAAAACAACGAGTTTGATTATGCTAATTTGATAAGTTGGACTGGTTTAGATAGTGCAGAATGGGCTTGGCTAATTTTCATTCCGGTGGTGGTTTTCATCATCATGGCGGTATCCAATGGAGCTAATTTAACCGATGGCATAGATGGTTTGGCAGCGGGAAGTTCAGCCATTATAGTAATTGCGCTTGCCATTTTTGCATGGGTATCGGGCAACATTATTTTTTCTAACTATTTGAATATAATGTACATTCCAAATGTGGGAGAGGTCACTGTGTTTGTGGCTTCTTTTGTGGGTGCTTTAGTTGGTTTTTTGTGGTATAACACCTATCCAGCCACGGTTTTTATGGGAGATACGGGAAGCCTAACCATAGGTGCATTGATTGCGGTTTTGGCCATCATTGTTCGCAAAGAGCTTCTTATCCCCATTTTGTGTGGCATCTTTTTGGTTGAAAACTTGTCTGTTATAATACAGGTTGGATATTTCAAATATAGCAAGCGAAAAACAGGTGCCGGAAAACGGATCTTCTTAATGTCGCCTTTGCATCATCATTTTCAAAAGTTAGGCTATCACGAGAGTAAAATTGTTGCCCGATTTTGGATTGTAGGCATCCTGTTGGCCATTGTTTCTATAGTAACCCTAAAAATCAGATAGTGAAAGAAAGACTCGTCGTTTTAGGGGCAGGTGAAAGTGGCATAGGAGCTGCACTTTTGGCACAGCAACAAGGCTACGATGTCTTTGTTTCGGATGCCTCTCGCATTCCTGACGCTACACAACAGCTTTTTGATGAGGCCTCCATAAAGTGGGAGCATCAACAACACAGCTTGGACCAAATGTTAGCGGCCAAATGGATTGTTAAAAGTCCCGGTATTCCCAAAGAGGTTCCCATCATTCAACAACTAAAAGCCCACAACAAAGTCCTAATTTCTGAAATAGAATTTGCCTCTCGCTTTACGGCGGCTACACTCATTGCCATAACGGGTAGCAATGGTAAAACCACCACCACTATGCTAACCTACAGTCTTTTGAAAGAGGCAGGCTTAAAGGTGGTGATGGGCGGTAATATAGGAACTAGTTTTGCTCGGTTGGTAAAAGAAAAAAGCTTTGATTATTGTGTTTTAGAAGTGAGTAGTTTTCAACTCGATGACCTGCAAACTTTTGCTCCAAAAATTGGGGTAATAACCAATATTACACCAGATCATTTAGACCGATATGAATACAACTTAGCACACTATGTGCAAGCCAAGCTCAACCTTACGGCGCATCAAAAAGCATCTGATTTTTTAGTCTTCAACGCCGATGACGCTCATTTGGTTGAAGCCTTAAAAAAGAAACAAACAAAAGCCCAGCAATATGATTTTGGTTTTAATGCCCATGCGCATACAAAGTGGGAAAAAAACCAGATCACAATTAAAAACAAAAAAGAACCTGTTATGATAAACACCTCAGAATTCCCCTTAGCGGGACGACACAATTTGCTCAATGCCATGGCTGCTGCCACAGTGGCTAATCTCTTGTCGATTAGTAAAGAACAAATTCAAAAAAGTCTTTCCCATTTTCAGGGAGCGCCCCACCGAATGGAAAAAGCTTTTACTATTCAAAAGGTGGACTATATCAACGATTCTAAAGCCACCAATGTTAATGCTACTTATTTTGCTTTAGAAAGTATTTCTTCCCCCATCATTTGGATTGCAGGCGGAGTTGACAAAGGAAATGATTATAGCTCTTTGTTGCCCCTCGTGCGAGAAAAAGTAAAAGCCATTGTTTGTCTTGGCGTTGATAATGATAAGCTTTTGGAGGTGTTTTCAGGACTTTGTGAAACCGTTGTGCAAACCCAAAGTATGATAGAAGCGGTTAAAATTTGCCAAAAAATTGCCGAGAAAAACGAAACCGTTTTGCTATCTCCGGCTTGTGCTAGTTTTGATTTATTTCAGAATTATGAAGATCGGGGTGATCAATTTAAAAAAGCTGTACAAAATTTATGAAGTTGTTGGCCCACATAAAAGGAGATAAAGCACTTTGGGTGATCTTGACCCTTTTGGCTATTTTTTCTTTTTTACCTGTCTTTAGCGCTTCTACAAACCTAGTTTATGTTATTGGAAAAGGCACTCCTTGGGGCTATTTGATGAAGCATTTTGTGATTTTGGTAATTGGATTTTTTCTCATGTATTTAATTCATAAAGTTCCAAACTACTATTTCAAAGGACTATCAATTTTACTCATGCCTGTAGTGATTTTGTTGTTGTTATACACGGCTTCTCAGGGCACCGTAATTGGTGGTGCCAATGCCAGCAGGTGGATTCGAATTCCCATTGTAGGACTAAGTTTTCAAACGTCTACTTTGGCTTTGGTGGTTATGATGATTTACACGGCTCAATTCCTTTCTAAACACAAAGGTCAATTCAAGCCATTTAAAAAAGCTATACTTCCTTTTTGGCTGCCATTAGCGCTTGTGGTTGGCTTAATATTACCTTCCAATTTATCTACCGCCGCCCTTTTATTTTTGATGGTCTTGATCTTGTGTTTTATTGGAGGCTATCCAATTCGATATTTAGCAAGCATCGTGTTAAGTGGTTTGCTATTGTTTTTGGTATTTTTTCTAACCGCTCGAGCTTTTCCAAATGTTATGCCTAATCGAATTGATACTTGGATGAGTAGAATTGAAAATTTTCAAGATTCCTCAAAAACAGAGGGAAATTATCAAATTGACCGGGCTAAGATGGCCATTGCTACTGGAAAAATTGTGGGCTTGGGGGCAGGTAAAAGTCGAATGAAAAATTTTCTACCCCAAAGTTCTTCCGATTTTATTTACGCCATCATTATTGAAGAATTTGGCCTCATTGGTGGCATAGGGCTATTGGTCATTTATTTGTTGTTGTTGTTTAGAGTGGTAGTCATTGCCCACAGAGCCACTACTCCCTTTGGCACCCTATTGGTTATTGGTTTAGGGCTGCCCATTTTAGCACAGGCTTTGATCAATATGGGTGTGGCCGTGCAGATATTACCCGTTACGGGACAGACCTTGCCCATGATTAGCAGTGGTGGAACATCAGCATGGATGACTTGTATTGCCTTAGGGATCATTCTTAGTGTGAGTGCTGCCCCACAACAAGAAGTGGAAGAATTTGAAGAACAAAGTGATAATCCATTAAAAATATTAAGTGAAACGGCTTAGAATTGTCATATCCGGTGGCGGAACAGGGGGGCATATATTCCCGGCCTTGGCTATTGCCTCGGAAATTAAACGTCGGTATTCAGATGCAGAGCTTTTGTTTGTGGGCGCACTTGGCAAGATGGAAATGCAACAAGTGCCCAAGGCTGGCTTTGTTATAAAAGGGTTATGGATTGATGGTTTTCAACGTTCCCTTTCGCTCCGCAATTTATTATTTCCGATAAAATTATTGGTGAGTTTAGGGCAGGCCATGCGCATCCTTTGGCAATTTAGGCCTCAAGCTGTAGTGGGTACAGGAGGTTTTGCCAGTGGTGTGTTTTTAAAGATTGCACAGTGGAGAGGATTGCCCACCCTCATTCAGGAGCAAAATTCTTATCCAGGTATAACTAATAAACTTTTGGGTCAAAAAGCCCAGGCAATTTGTGTGGGCTTTGAAGAGATGGAACGCTTTTTTCCACAAGAAAAAATTATCTATACGGGTAACCCGGTTCGGAAGAGCCTTACTCAAATTTCGACTCCTTCAGGGCAAGCCAAGGCTCATTTTGAGTTGAATGAAACGCAAAACGTAGTAGCTGTTTTGGGAGGCAGTTTAGGAGCTCGAAAAATTAATGAGTTAATAGCTTCTAAGCTCGAATTTCTCCAAGCAGCCGGCTATCAAATTTTATGGCAATGCGGAAAACTTTATTATGATCAATATGGTCATTTAGCATCAAAAACGGTTAAAATCATGCCCTTTGTTTCTAATATGGAATCGTTTTATGCCGCTGCCGATATCCTTATTGCTAGAGCAGGAGCGGGTACTTTGGCCGAATTGTGTTGTGTAGCCAAGCCAGTAATTTTAATTCCCTCTCCCAACGTGACGGCCAATCATCAGGTTAAAAATGCAAGTGCTTTGGTAGCCCAACAAGCTGCTTTAATGCTTGAAGAAAAAGATTTAGAACGTCAATTTGAGCCTCAAATTATAAGTCTCACACAGGATGCAAAAAAACAGGAAGCCATGAGGAATAGAATAGCAGCCCTTGCTAAACCTAATGCTACTGCTCAAATTGTGGATGAATTAGAAAAAATTTTGTTCTTATGATCTTTGAGAAAAGCTATTTTATGATTGGAATTGGAGGCATTGGAATGTCTGCCATTGCCACGCATTTGGTTGAAAATGGCGCTCAGGTTTGGGGGTATGATCGAGAGAAAAGTAAACTTACGGAAAAGCTTGCGGCTTTGGGTGCAGAAATTATTTATGACGATCGGGTTGAAGCCCTGCCCGAAGCAGCCCGTAAAAAATCAATTGAAATAATTTATACGGCCGCTATACCGAAAAATCATCCGCAATGGTGTTTTTATCAAAAACAAGGAAACCCCATGCAAAAACGAGCTGCATTTTTAGGTAAACTTTCCAATCAAACTCATTCTATTGCCGTTGGAGGTACTCATGGTAAAACCACTACAACTGCTTTATTAACCCATATTCTTTTGCAAGATGGACGCCAACTTTCAGCCTTCATTGGAGGGGTGTTGAAAGGTTACAACACCAATTATATAAGCACCGGAACAGACCTCTCTATACTTGAAGCAGACGAATATGACAGGTCCTTTTTACAACTTTACCCTACCCATGCTGCTATCACGGCAATGGATGCAGATCACTTAGATATTTATGAGTCTTCCAAAGGTATTGAGGTCGGTTATGAAGCTTTTGCAGCTCAAGTGCAAAAAACTTTAGTAGTGGCCTTTGGTTTACCCCTCAACGGGGTGACCTATGGTTTTGACCCCAAAGCAGACTATCATATAGAAAACATACAGCTAAAAGAAGGAGGTTTTGAATTTGATGTTGTAACACCTCATGAGGTTGAAAAGAATCTCTATTTTAATCAAATGGGACAACACAATTTGCAAAATGCCTTGTGTGCCCTCACACTCGCCCGTGTAGAAGGGGTCTCTTTTGAGGTCATCCGAAAAGGATTGGCTAGCTTTCCCGGCATTGAACGTCGACTAAATCAATATGCCCTAGGAGAACGTATATTAATTGATGATTATGCCCACCACCCCGTTGAACTAAAAGCACTTTTGGAAACCGTTAAATCTTTTTATCCTAATCGAAAAAACACAATTGTCTTTCAGCCTCATTTGTTTTCTAGAACCCGCGATTTTATGACCGAATTTGCCGCAATTTTATCCCAATTTGATGCGGTAATTTTGTTAGACATTTATCCGGCTCGCGAACTTCCTATGGCTGGCATTACTTCAGCCACATTATTAGCGCAAATTTCAAATGTCAATAAAAAGCTTGTGAACAAAGAAGCCTTAGCAGATACACTTGCCTCTTCTAATGCCGATTTAATTGTTATGGCTGGAGCAGGAGATATTGGGCTAGAAATACAAAAATTAATCTCCCAATTAAATCCGATCACATGAGTCGAAAAACCATTTTCTTTTTGGTGTTTAATGTGGCTTTAGTGGCTTTTGCAGCCGTATTTGGCAAGGTGCAAAATGGTGCTAAGAAGAATTTAAAGATGGTCATTCAATATGATAGACCGCCTTCGTTTTTAACCGATTCTATCGTTAATAAATTGTTGACACAAAATGCTTCGCTAGCGTTTAACCAGCATAAAGATAGTTTAGTTTTGAATCAAGTAGAGACGGTTTTGGAACAAAATGCAGTGGTTGAAAAGGCAGAGGTTTTTCTAGAGCCTTCCGGCATTTTAGGAATAAAAATAACAGAGAGAGAGCCCTTTTTCTTAGTGGAAGATACCCTTAATTATTTTGTTGATCGAAAAGCAAAACGCTTTCCATTTGCTGCAAATTTCAGCAATCCGATGCCAACTTTCAAGGGAACTCTGCCAGAAGAAAAGCGAGAAGAAGTGGTGGAATTGCTCTTGAAATTGCAAGAGGATTCTTTTTTGGCCTATGAGCTAAACACTTTGGCTTATCGCAATGGAAACTACCAACTCAAGCTACAATCATTTCCTTTTGTAGTCACCTTGGGAGGAGTCCAAAAAATGGATGAAAAAATTGAAAAGCTAAAAATATTTTGTGCGTATCAAAAAGCACAAGACACCCTGAGGGGCTATGAAGAAATTAATTTACAATATGAAAACCAAGTAGTGGCACTAACACCTGATGCATTATGAAAAACAATGAAATTGCCGTAGGACTCGACATTGGAACAACAAAGATTGTTGCTCTAGTGGGTCAAAAAAACGAATTCAATAAAATTGACATCTTAGGAATTGGAAAGTCAAAAAGTTTAGGCGTTCACCGTGGGGTGGTCAATAATATCACCCAAACCATTCAGTCTATTCAACAGGCTGTTGCAGAAGCAGCTGCAGAGTCAGGTCAAGATTTTGAAGAAGTGGTCGTGGGAATAGCCGGACAACACATAAGAAGTATTCAGCACAGCGATTATATCACCCGAGCTAATTCAGACGAAGTCATCAATGAAGACGATATTCAACAACTCATCCAACAGGTATACAAGCTGGTTATGTTACCGGGAGAAGAAATTATTCATGTGTTGCCACAAGAATATAAGGTAGATGGAGTGGGTGAAATTAAAGAACCTATTGGTATGTATGGAGGTCGTTTAGAAGCCAATTTCCATGTGGTGGTAGGCCAAATTTCATCCATTCGAAACATAGGTCGCTGTATCAAAAGTGCAGGTTTAAATATGGCTAACATCACCCTTGAGCCCTTAGCATCTGCCGAAGCGGTTTTAAGTCATGAAGAAAAAGAAGCCGGTGTGGCCTTAATTGATATTGGAGGTGGCACCACAGACTTGGCTATTTTTAAAGACGGCATTATTCGTCACACAGCTGTTATCCCCTTTGGCGGAAATGTGATTACAGAAGACATCAAAGAGGGCTGTTCAATTATAGAAAAACAAGCCGAGCTGCTCAAGGTCAAATTTGGTTCGGCATGGCCGGGAGAAAATAGAGATACTGAAATTGTTTCTATTCCAGGTTTACGGGGTAGAGATCCCAAAGAGATTTCACTAAAAACCCTCTCAAAAATTATCAACGCTAGAGTGGTAGAAATCATAGAGCAAGTCTACTTAGAAATAAAAAATTATGGGCATGATGAACAGAAAAAGAAACTCATTGCCGGAATTGTACTCACAGGGGGTGGTAGTCAGCTAAAACATTTAAAGCAATTGGTAGAATATATTACGGGTATGGATTCACGTGTGGGCTATCCCAGTGAACATCTAGCTGGAAAAACACAAGAAAGTGTTGCCAGCCCGCTATTTGCCACCTCTGTAGGATTACTGATGAATGCTATTGAAAAACAAGAAGTAAAATCTGTAGCCCCTAGTGAAACATCAGAAGCGGAACAAGAAAACACGAATGCAGAAGCCTATGTAGAAGCATCCCCAAAGGCTCAAGAGCGAAAAACAATTTTGGAAAAATTTGGAGAACGACTAAAAGAATTTTTGGATAACGCCTAATAAAAACGAGTATGGAAAACGAGTTAACAAACGATTTTAATTTTGATTTACCCAAAAACAAAAGCAATGTGATTAAGGTCATTGGAGTTGGTGGTGGCGGTAGCAATGCCATAAACTATATGTATAGTCAAGGCATCAAAGGCGTTGATTTTGTAGTGACTAATACCGATGCCCAAGCTTTAACAGAAAGTCCGGTTCCAATAAAAATTCAATTGGGTGCAAGTCTCACCGAAGGATTAGGAGCAGGAGCCAATCCTGAAATTGGTGCATTGGCAGCACAAGAAAGCAAGGGAGAATTGGAAAACCTTTTGACAACCAAAACCAAAATGGTGTTTATTACTGCCGGAATGGGTGGAGGCACCGGCACTGGAGCGGCTCCTATCATTGCTAAAATGGCCAAAGATTTAGACATTCTCACCGTTGGAATTGTGACCATGCCCTTTCAGTTTGAAGGTAAAATCAGATTGCAGCAAGCCCAAGAAGGTCTCGAAAAAATAAAGCAGAATGTAGATGCTCTAATTGTGATCAACAACAATAAATTGCGCATGGTATATGGCAATCTAGGGTTTAAAGCAGGATTCTCTAAAGCGGATGAAGTATTGGCCACTGCCGCTCGAGGCATTGCAGAGGTCATCACCCATCACTACACCCAAAACATAGACCTTAAAGATGCCAAAACTGTGTTGACCAATTCTGGTACAGCCATCATGGGATCGGGGTCAGCTTCTGGATCTAATAGAGCTCAAGAAGCCATTGCCAAAGCACTAGATTCTCCCTTATTGAATGACAATAAAATTACAGGCTGTAAAAATGTATTGTTGCTCATTGTTTCCGGCACAGAGGAAATTACAATAGATGAGATAGGTGAAATAAACGACTATATTCAGACAGAGGCAGGCAATCACACCAACATTATCATGGGTGTGGGAGAGGATGAAAGTTTAGGAAATGCTGTTGCCGTAACCGTTATTGCGACCGGTTTTGGAGTTGAGCAGCAAATGGAAATTGCGAATACAGAAGTTAAAAAAATCATCCATACGTTAGAAGATGAACAAAAGGTTGAGCACAACCTAATGGACCAAGAGGAAGCTTTTCAAACACCTATTGAAAAAGGATTTGGGGCTCCCTTAGAAAACAATTCGGCAAAAGAAGCGAACAGTATGCAGCCCCATACTGAAGATGAACTATTGCACCATGAAATTATGAATATGGAGGTGGTGTATGACATAATTGAGGCTGAACCCGTGTCAGAAAAGCAACCCTTAATTGAAAATGAAATTGTTAAAGAACAGGATCCTGCTTTTGTTCAAAACGAAGAAATTGAAAGCCCTGTTGAAAGTGCAACAAATGAAATAGAGGAAACGGCCGAAGAACTTGTCTTTGAAACTCAAGAAGAAGCTGAGCCTGTTGAAATGAATCTGGACCTAACTTCTGTTGAGCAAGAATTTGTTGCAGATGAATTTACTTCCCTAGAAAAGGAGGATTTAACCACCTATTTGGAAGAGGAGCCTTCGGCTGATCAAACAGAGGTTGAAGAAGATTTTTCACTCGCTTTTGAGCCTTCTGACATTGAGCAAATTGAGGAGGAGCTCCAAGACAGCTTAAGCCAGGAAGAAGAACCAGTTGAGCCGCAAGAATTTATTTTTAATGATGTAACAGCCAGTGAATTGGCAGCAATTGAGGTACATGATGCTGAGGAAGTTTTGAGTGATGAGCCTCAAATTGCAATGGATTTTGAAAAACCCTTTGAGGAAGTGTGGACGCCAAAAGAGGTAAACGAACCACAATTAGATTTGGAGCCTGCTGCAACCCATCAGTTAGAAAGCGTGGAGGAGCCCTCGGCCAAAGTAGAAACCTTTGACTATGAAGAAGAAACCATAGCTTTTGAGTTGAAAACAGTTGATGCTGAAGAACAACAACCCGAAGTTTCAGATTCGATTTTTGAAAATGCCACTTTAGCAGAAGCAACCCCTGAAAATTCTATTGAGGCGCAGGCCGATCCCTTTGATCAGCCCATTAAAGAGTCGTTTGCTAAGAACAATGAAATTAGAAAAGAACAACTAAAGAAATTCAATTATAAGTTTAAACATCAGTTGCAACAAATTGATGAATTGGAAAGCAAACCCGCTTTTGAACGCAAAGGACTTGATCTTTCCGAAACAGAAACACCTCCGCCCTCAAGAACCAGTTTGAATGATGGTGATGATGATACGTTGCACTTTCGATCAAACAATTCCTTTTTACACGATAATGTTGATTAAAAAGGGTGAATAAACTTCAATTTTAACCCAAGTAAAATGTCATTAGAACAAAACATCACAACGGCTCTAAAAGAAGCCATGAAGGCTAAAGACAAAGAAGCACTAGATGCCCTCAGAGCCATAAAATCAGCTTTGCTTTTAGCTAAAACAGAAACAAAAGACAAGGCCATTACGGAGTTGGATGAAATAAAATTATTGCAAAAATTGGTAAAGCAACGCCAAGAAAGTGCCACCATCTTTAGAGCTCAAAATCGAGAAGATTTAGCCATGCCCGAAGAGAGTCAAGCAGCTTTAATTCAACAATTTCTTCCAGAACCCCTAGATGAAAATGCCGTTGCTCAAGAAGTTGAAGCCATTATCACAAAATTGGGTGCTAACTCCATGAAAGATATGGGCAAGGTGATGGGAATGGCCAATGCAAAAATGGCAGGGCGTGTGGATGGAAAAACGTTGTCTGCCATAATCAAAAATAAGTTGGGGAGCGCTTAAAGCGTTAGATTAAAAAATTTCCCAGTCTTTTTTACCTGTTTCACGTTGAAGTTTAACGTATTCGTCCCATTTTTTCATGTCTTCAATATCTGGAAGAACGGGAATGTGCCGATAGGTATCAAATATTTTTTGCTTTTCTTCCTCGGTTAGCATGAGATTTTCTTGAGGAATTTTATTAAAATAAGCTTCTAAAAACAAAATGGGGTTAGCTTGCACCCGTTTGTATATTTGAAGGAAGAGATCAACTAAGGTTTCTTTATCCATGATTTACAACTTTTATTGTCTAGGTAGAAAAAGGTAAATTCTTGAAAGTAGGGGGTAGGCCTAAAAAAAATATTATTCAATTTCCTTAAAAAAATCAGATAGCGAAATGCCAAGTCCATAACAAACCTTGCTTAAAACTAGTATTGATATGTTTACATTACCTTTTTCTATTTGCGATGCATATTTTCTATCGATACCGACTTTATAGGCCAATTTCTCTTAACTTAATCCCAATTGTAACCTCTTCTCCTTTATTTTCATTGCAATATTTTGAAGCAACGTTTCATTTCTCATCTACTATGATTAAAAAACTAAATTAGAAAAAGAATAACATTAAAGCGCTGTATCATAATACGGTACAGTAAACTACCCCGTATTATACTACCCAAGCAATTAAATCTGAAGCTATATAGTTTGTAAAGACAACAACAAGCACGGAACTTTCAACTAAAATCAAAAAGGCATTTAACTGCTTATTTAGGTGATGTATACCGTTTTTTGTAGTGACCCAGGGAGGATTCGAACCCCCAACCCTCAGAGCCGAAATCTGATATTCTATCCAGTTGAACTACTGGGCCAATATGCTTGCAAAAAGATAAATTTATTCAAAAAAAATGAAGCGCTATCTTAGTTCAACAAATGTAAATTTTATTTTTTATTTATTTCTGCTCTCAAGCCGCTACTTTTTTCTTTTAAGAAAATTTTAAAAAGTAATTTAATTAAAAATTTTATATATTTATTTAAAATATTTATAGTGAGCAATATTTTAATAGTACTAATTTGTATGGGTGTTCTTGTTGGAGGAGTGATTCTATACGCTGTTATTTCTACTGCTACTGGAATGGAAGAAGACGAAAACCAAAACTATATTCCAGATTGGATTGAAAAAAGATTTCCTTCTATCTTCAAGTCTGGAAAAGATTTGAAAGACTAGCTTTTTGCTTATCTAAAGTCTTGTCCATATTTTTCTTGTAGTTCTTTTAGAAAAGGCGTAGCTATTTCCTTTTGTTTAAGAACCACTAATCGTTCTATTTGTTCAACAGGTTCAAAAACTTTTAAAAGTTCCTGATAGTGTGGTCGTTCAAAATCATGCACCAAAACAAAATCTTTAGGGCTTAGATGTTGAACTAATTCTAAGGCAGTGGCCACTCTACACCGACCATCAATAAACACCACACAATAAGGATTTTCTTTTAAGGGAAAATGCTTATTTAGAGCTTTTGTTATCATTTCAGCCTTAGCAGGAGTTTCCTGAGCCGGAAATCCAAATTTGACCACCTCACCAACCTGGAGGTGTTCTACTCGCCGCTGTCTAAGAAGTCCATTCATATAGTCCACAAAATTGGCGTCGGTTTCATAGGCATAATAGGATAATTCTAATTGATCTGCTAGTATAGTGCTTCCACCAGAACCCGATTCTAAATAGAGTGCTTTGGAATGTTGGCGTAAAAAACTTTTAAAAAAAACATATTCTGAAAAAAGCATACGAGGAACCATTAAAGTATAATCCCAGCGATGAATTCCAATTTTATTGCAATACTTTTTGGTATATTTTTTTAAATAGAAAATGATTTTTGCTGTCATAATTCAAAAATAAAAGTTTGGGTTAAAAACTCTGTTAATATCAATCCTTTTTTATGATCAAATTGCCCTAAACTTTTCTAATAAAATTCCTATTTTTGGTTTGATGGTTTGTCCTCAATTGAATCTTGAAACCTTTTTAAATTATGCCTAAAAGTCTTCGTCTATTCATCCTACTAGTATTCATAAGTTTCACCAGCAGCTTTTCTCAAACAGAAGACAATCCTTGGAGCGTAAGTTTAGGAACCAGTATGCTAGATGTTTATCCCACTGGTTTGAATGAAAATAGCCCCTTTGGTAAACAAGGGGCCTTATTTGAGTCCTTTTTTAATATTAAAGACCATTGGAATATTGGGGGACCAAATTTGTCGGCTTCCCGCTTTATAGGTTATGGATTTTCATTAGGTGTAAAATTTTCGTTCAACACCATAGATAAAGTAGAAGGTAGTCCCGAAATAAAATATGCCTACTATAACGCAGATGGATTTTTGAAATGGTCTCCCCTTAAAACCATAATAAAGCCCTTTTTATCGGGTGGATATGGGTATTCTAACATAGATATACAGCCCAATAACAGTGATTTATTTTTGTCCAAAAATGTAGCTAAAACACTTTTTGGGGGATTGGGACTACTCTATAGCATTAGTGATAAAGTTGATTTTTCAGTTCAATCTACATTTCGAAATACTTCAGAAACTTATGGGACAGACCACTTTGAGCATATAGTAAGTGCCCATTATAATTTTGGAAGCCTGGATTCGGATGGAGACGGCATTCCCGATAAGAAAGACGATTGTCCTGACGTGCCAGGTTTAAAAGAGTTTAACGGTTGTCCCGATACAGATGGCGATGGTATTATTGATAGTCTAGATAACTGTCCTGAGGTGCCAGGAACGGAAGCCCTAAAGGGCTGTCCAGACACAGATGGTGACGGCGTGCCAGATCCAGATGATGTATGTCCTGAAGTGGCAGGTCCACCGGCGCTAAGAGGTTGCCCAGATTCAGATAAAGATGGCGTTATTGATCCAGAAGATGAATGTCCTAAAGTTGTAGGACCCAAAGATAACAAAGGATGCCCTTGGCCTGATGCTGATGGCGATGGGGTGCCTGACGCTCAAGACGATTGTATCAACGAGGCGGGATCTTCTTCTAATAACGGCTGTCCAGAAATTGCTAGTGAGGTGCTAGATCAATTGAATAAAATAGGTTCTAATATTTGGTTTATTGTAGACAGCGATCGGTTGATTGGTAGAAAAACATTTGCCACTCTTAATGAAATTGTATTGATTCTAAGAGCAAATCCTAATGGTATTGTCAATATAGAAGGCTATGCCTCTAGTGAGGGCACAGAAGAATACAATCAACAACTTTCTTTACGTCGTGCGGAAAGTGTACGCCGTTATCTCATACGAAAAGGGATTGTAGCCGAAAGAATCATAGCTTCTGGCTTTGGAGAAAATGAACCCATTGCCGATAACGCTACCGCAAAAGGAAGAGCTGAAAACAGACGTGTTCAGTTTAAGGCAAAACTTTAAAAGGATTTCAAAACCTCAATAGTAGCGAGAGGGTCTTCTGCACCAAAAACATGACTTCCAGCCACCAAAACATCGGCTCCACAGTCGAGTAGTTGTTTGGCATTAGCCTCTGTAACACCGCCATCGATTTCTATGAGGGCTTTGCTGTTAGATTGCTTTAAAAGTTCTTTTAAAGCTGATATCCGTTCGTAGGTTTTGGGAATAAATTTTTGTCCTCCAAATCCAGGATTTACACTCATCAAACACACTAAATCAAGTTCTGCTGCAAGGGGTTCTACATGAGCAATAGGGGTGTGGGGATTTAGGGCAACTCCTGCTTTAACACCAAGTGATTTTATAGCTTGAAGCGTTCTGTGTAAATGCAGACAAGCTTCATAATGCACCGTTATGATATGAGCACCAAGGGCGGCAAAAGTCTCTAAATAGCGATCGGGATCTACTATCATTAAATGGACATCTAAAGGTTTTTGTGCATAATTTTGAATGTGTTTTAGCACTGGCATCCCAAAGGATATGTTGGGCACAAAGACACCATCCATAATATCAATGTGAAACCAATCGGCTGCACTTTTGTTGAGCATTAAACAATCACGCTCAAGATTCCCAAAATCGGCAGCTAAAAGGGAAGGTGCTAAGATGGCCATAACCTAAAATTTTGTCAAAAATACGACAAAAAAAAGCAACCCGAAGGTTGCTTGTTTTTTAACCGAGATAGGTTTTAAGAATTTTACTTCTTGAAGTATGTTTCAGTCGGCGAATGGCTTTTTCTTTGATTTGTCTCACTCGCTCGCGGGTCAAGTCAAAGGTTTCACCAATTTCTTCTAGGGTCATAGCGTGTTGATTGCCTAAACCAAAATAGAGCCTAACCACATCGGCTTCACGGGGTGTGAGTGTCTCTAAAGCGCGTTCAATCTCCGTGCGCAACGATTCGTGCAAAAGGGTTTTGTCTGGATTAGGAGACTCACCGCTATTAAGTACGTCATATAAATTAGAATCTTCACCTTCAACCAAAGGGGCGTCCATAGAAACGTGTCTGCCAGAATTTTTTAAAGATTCCTTCACATCGTTAATGGTCATGTCTAGCTCTTTGGCAATTTCTTCTGCAGAAGGAGCGCGTTCATGAGCTTGCTCAAGAAAAGCGTAGGTCTTGTTGATTTTGTTAATCGAACCAATTTTATTGAGCGGCAAGCGAACAATTCTAGATTGTTCGGCTAGCGCCTGCAAAATAGACTGGCGAATCCACCAAACCGCATAGGAAATAAATTTAAACCCTCGCGTTTCATCAAAGCGTTGTGCCGCTTTAATCAAGCCCAGATTTCCTTCGTTTATCAAGTCGGGGAGGGTGAGTCCCTGGTTTTGATATTGTTTAGCTACAGAAACCACAAAGCGTAAATTAGCTTTGGTGAGCTTTTCTAATGCAATTTGATCACCCGCTTTGATGCGTTGTGCCAATTCCACTTCTTCTTCGGCTGTGATCAAATCAACTTTGCCAATTTCTTGAAGGTATTTGTCTAAGGAGGCGGTCTCACGATTAGTGACCTGTTTGGTAATTTTTAATTGTCTCATTAACGGATAATACTATTTAGCGTATAATCTTTATACGTTGAAAATTAAAAAAAGTTACACTTTAGGCTTATTTATTTTTTTCCGGACGATCTTTTCGCTCTGGACGTGGCATAAGCGCTTTTCGTGATACTTTGGGTTTTCTCGTTTTAGGATCAATGCCAAAATATTTCACTTCAAACGTATCTCCCACGTTCACCTCATCGGTTACTTTATCAATGCGGTCCCAAGAAATTTCCGAAATGTGTAATAAAATTTCATTGCCTGGCACAAATTCAACAACAGCACCAAATTCTAAAATTTTGATCACGGTCACTTCATATACATTGCCTACTTCAGGTGTAAAAGTGATGTTGTCAATTTTTTGAATTACAGCATCAATTTTTTCTTGGTCAACCCCTAAAATTTCAATTACTCCAAAATCACCTTCTTCTTCAATAACAATAGTGGTTCCGGTTTCTTTTTGCATTTCTTGAATAACCTTTCCGCTTGGGCCAATAACAGCTCCAATAAATTTATTTGGAATAGTGATTTTAACCATTTTAGGCGCATGAGCTTTAACATCTGCGTTGGGCGTTGCAATGGTGTCGGTGAGGTGTTTTAAGATATGTAACCTTCCCGCTTTGGCTTGTTCTAGGGCTTCTTCTAAAATAGCATAGGATAAGCCTTTAATTTTAATATCCATTTGGCAAGCCGTAATTCCATTTTCCGTTCCGGTAACTTTAAAATCCATATCGCCTAAGTGGTCTTCATCGCCCAAAATATCAGAAAGAACGGCATATTTATCTCCTTCAGAAATGAGTCCCATGGCTATTCCTGAAACAGGATTTGAAATTTGAACCCCAGCATCCATAAGCGACATTGTTCCGGCGCAAACGGTAGCCATAGAAGAGGATCCATTAGATTCCAATACTTCAGAAACTACTCTAACGGTATAAGGACAATCAGCCGGCATCACCTTTTTCAAAGCGCGTTGAGCTAAATTTCCATGTCCCACTTCTCTTCTAGATGTTCCTCTAAGAGGTCTGGCTTCTCCGGTTGAAAAGGGTGGGAAATTATAGTGTAAATAGAACGTTTCTTCTCCTTGTTCAGTTGGCAAATCAATCACATTAGCTTCTCTAGAGGTTCCAAGCGTTACTGTGGCCAAGGCCTGTGTTTCTCCCCTCGTAAAAATTGAAGAACCGTGTGTTGAGGGCAAATAGTCAACTTCACACCAAATGGGTCTAATATCGGTTGTTTTTCTTCCGTCAAGACGAAGCCCTTCATTAAGGGTTAGATCTCTCACGGCTTTTTTCTGAGAATCTTTTATATATCGACCAATCAATTCTTGTTTTTCCTCTAGCTCTTCTTCAGTGAAAGTGGCCAAAAGGGCATCTTTAATTTCTCCAAAAGCTTCTGAGCGTTCTGCTTTGCTAAGTCCCTTTTTGGCAACGGCATAAAATTGGTCATAGGTTTCTTCCGCAATTTTAGCAGCTAGAGACTCGTCTTGTGCCTCCTCTTCATAGGTGCGGGTTTCTTTTTTGCCCACTGCTTGAGCAAGCGCTTCTTGCGCTTTAATTTGGTCTTTAATTGCTTCGTGGCCAAAGGCAATGGCAGCAACCATTTCGGCTTCAGATATTTCATTAAATTCTCCTTCTACCATGGCTACAGAATCTTCGCTGGCACCAATCATGATGTCAATGTCAGATTCAGCTAATTGTGCTTTGCTGGGGTTTACAATAAAATTGCCTTCCACTCTACCTACACGTACTTCAGAAATAGGATATTCAAAAGGAATGTCGGAAAGTTGAATGGCAGCAGAGGCGGCTAATCCGGCAAGGGCATCTGGCATAACATTTTCATCATGCGACATGAGTTGAATCATGATTTGGGTTTCGGCATGATAGTCGCTTGGAAAAAGAGGTCTAAGAACGCGGTCAACAAGGCGCATCGTTAAAATTTCTTCATTGCTGGGTCTTGCTTCTCGTTTAAAAAAGCCTCCTGGAAAACGTCCAGCGGCAGCAAATTTTTCACGATAATCTACCGTGAGGGGAAGAAAGTCAACTGGGCTAGCTTGTCTGGCAGAAACGGCAGTGGCTAAGAGCATGCAGTTTCCCATTCGCACTACAACAGAGCCATCGGCTTGTTTGGCGAGTTTTCCGGTTTCTAAAGTAATTGTTCGTCCATCTTTAAGACGAATTTCTTGTTGGAATGTTTTTGGTGTCATTTTTTTCATTTTGGTTAAACCTAAAAGTGGTGTTGTGTGTTGTTAGGCAACCAATGAAAAACTTGATTCAGCAAGTATAATATCTCTGAGGAGCGTTTTTTTTATTTACGGATTTTCAATTCCTTGATAAGCGCTCTGTAGCGTTCAATATCTTTGGCTTTTAAATAATCCAATTGGCGTCTTCTTTTACCTACTAAACGCACCAAAGAACGCTCTGTATTAAAATCTTTTTGATTCTTTTTAAGATGGTTTGAAAGGTGGTTAATACGGTGGGTGAACAACGCAATTTGGCCCTCTGTAGAACCTGTGTTTTGGGCAGAGGAACCGTGTTTTTTAAATATTTCTTCTTTAATTTCTTTTGTTAAATACATGCCAATATTATTTAAATGATTCTTATGTATGTTCTTTTAAGCCCGGCAAAGATAAGAATACTTCTCAATTAATGCTTATTCTTCGCTTTTTTAATCTCGAATGGGTTGATTTTGAATTAAGTCAATGTAAAGATTGATTTTATCTTTCAATTCTTTGCGGTGTGAAATGAAGTCTAAAAACCCTTTTTCCAATTGAAATTCACTGGTTTGGAAGCCTTCTGGCAATTCTTGACCCGTAGTATCTTTAACCACTCTAGGTCCAGCAAAGGCAATAAGAGCACCCGGTTCAGCAATATTAATGTCGCCCAACATAGCAAAAGAAGCTGTGGTCCCTCCCGTGGTAGGGTCTGTGCAAAGCGATATATAAGGCAATTTTGCTTCTGCTAATTGGGATAATTTGGCGGAGGTTTTTGCCATTTGCATTAACGAGGTGGCTGATTCCATCATGCGAGCCCCTCCTGATTTAGAAATAATCAAAAGCGGACAATTATGTTTAAGTGCGAGGTCAACGGCACGAGCAATTTTTTCTCCTACCACTGAGCCCATTGACCCACCAATAAAAGTAAAATCCATGCAGGCAATAACAAGATCTTTTCCCTTTGAAGGGCCAATAGCATAGCGAAGTGCGTCATTCAACCCACTTTTTTTGTGGGCTTCTTTTAAACGATTGATATATTTTTTGGAATCTTCAAATTTGAGAAAGTCCTTGGATCTCAGGTTAAAATCAAATTCCTCAAACTGGTTATTGTCAAAAAGAATTTCAAAATATTCCTTGCTTCCAATATGCACATGATAGTCGTCTTCTGGACTTACATATTGGTTTTGAGCCAATTCTTGGGTTTCTACTACCTTACCAGTAGGCGTTTTATACCAAAGGCCTTTGGGGATATCCTTTTTTTCTTCTGTTTTGGTTTGAATCCCTTTTTCACGTCGTTTAAACCAACTCATGCTAGAAGTATTTGTTCAAATATATAAAAACCCTTTTTATAAGGTGTTGATATTGTTCAGGTCTTGAAAAGCCTGTTCTAGTCGCTTTCTAAAGGTATCTTCTCCCAATCGGAGCCATTTTCGCGGATCGTAATATTTTTTGTTTGGATTTTCAGCACCTTCCGGATTTCCGATTTGCGTTTTTAGATAGTCTATGTTTTCGGTCATATAGTCTCTAATGCCCTCTGTGAAAGCAAATTGCAAGTCGGTATCAATATTCATTTTAATAACACCATATCCAATAGACTCCTCAATTTCGGCTTGTGAAGAACCCGAACCACCATGAAAAACAAAGTCTACAGTGTTTTCAGGCAAATTGTATTTTTTGCTGATATATTCTTGCGAATTTTTGAGGATTTTAGGGGTCAATTTTACGTTTCCGGGTTTGTATACCCCATGCACATTTCCGAAGGCAGCAGCCACCGTAAATTGGTCACTTATTTTGCTTAATTCTTCAAAGGCATAGGCAACTTCTTCAGGTTGGGTGTAGAGTTTAGAAACATCTACGTCTGAATTGTCAACCCCATCTTCTTCTCCACCGGTAATACCCAGTTCAATTTCTAGGGTCATGTCCATTTTTTTCATGCGCGCTAGATAGTCTTTACACACCGCGATATTTTCTTCGAGAGGCTCTTCAGAAAGATCAATCATATGTGAGCTAAAAAGGGACTTGCCGTGTTGCGCATAAAATTCTTCACTGGCGGTAAGCAAACCGTCTATCCAGGGTAATAAATTTTTGGCGCAATGGTCAGTGTGCAAAATAACACGGGCTCCATAGCGAGGTGCTAATTCGTGTATGTGTAGGGCTCCGGCAATGGCACCAGCAATTGCGGCTTCTTGGTTGTTGTTAGACAATCCTTTTCCGGCATTAAATTGAGCACCACCGTTAGAAAACTGAATAATCACCGGACTGTTGAGGGCAGCGGCAGTTTCTAAAACAGCGTTAATAGTGTTGTTTCCAGTAACGTTTACGGCGGGTAGCGCAAATTTCTTTTCTTTCGCAAGGGCGAAAACTTCTTGTACTTGTCTGCCTGTGAGGACACCGGCAGGGATATCATTTTTCATTCAAATTGGTTTGGGGCAAAAATATTAAACTTTTTTATTTTAGAAGGGATAATTGATGCCGATGTTAAATACAGCCTTGCGGAGGCTAAAGTCCGTACCCCAACGATCGGCTACAGGGAGTGCAGGGTTATAGGTTTTAAGACCAGTGTCAAATCGAATCACAAAAAAGTCAAAATCATAGCGCAGGCCAAATCCAGTGCCAAGGGCTAGTTCAGCCAAATCTTGCCACCCTTCAAAACGCATGGCGGGGTCTTCAACGGCATCCCAAAGATTCCATATATTGCCTAAATCAGCAAATAAAGCACCATTTAACTCAGCAATTAGGGGAAAACGATATTCAAAGTTGAAAGCTAACTTAAAATTAGCCTCGTTAAACTCATTGATGTTGCTGCTACTTCCAGGGCCTAACTTATAGGCTTTCCATGCCCTGTTGTCGTTGGTTCCACCTGAAAAAAACGAGCGTGTGAAAGGAATATTATTAGCGTTTCCATAGGGAATGGCCACACCCCCAAAAAAGTGAAAAGCAATAATGCGTTGTCTTCCCACCCGCCAATGTTTGATATAGTCTAATTCTGTTTTAAAATATTGAGAGGGAGACACCCCATAGAGCGCAACACTTTCAGCGGTGAGTTCACCAGGGTTTTTTTGGAGTAATTTATTCAACAAACCCCCTACCCAATCAGTTTTCCATCGCAATTGATAAAAGGTTTCATCAAAAATATTTTCTTGTGTATTGGTGTTAAAACTGAAGGAAGACCCCAAAATGAGGTTATTAGCCGTTAAACGATCCCATCTTTCTTGCACGCCATTCACTGTTTGAAAGGCAGGACTATCAGCTCTCAAGGGGGTTTCTTCATTTAAAACAGCCTCCATAAAGGCATCTGTGCCTTCCGGAATGTTTAAATTATTGTCTCGATCTAACCAATCTTGTGGGAGAGCGAGCTCAGCCGCAATAGCATTTAGTCGATCGTATGAATTTCTGTAAACATTAAAATAGTTGGAAATGTTTTGGTTGTTGATAAATTCTAGATCAACAAGCTTAAAAGCAAACTGATTTTTGGTGTTGGGTTTCCAATCAAATTGATAAATACCTGTAAAAAATTGTTTGTCTAAACCGATGTTTTTTTGGTAGCTAGTTCCCACTATGAGGTTGGTTTGGGGATACATTCTTTTGGGGATAAGATCGCCTTTCACAAAGGGCAACACAATTCTGGGCATTGTGATCTTTGCGTCGGAACTAAATTCAAATAAATTAAAAAAGCGATCTTGATCTTGTGCAATATCTCTTGAAGCGCCCAGATTTGTTTTTAATCCCAATTTTAAAAGCGTAGCTCTTTTAAATACATTTCGAATGCCCAAACCTCCTCCTAGTCCAATACCAAAATCTTGAATGTTGGAATGCGATAGGTCTACATCAAAATCTAAGGAAAAGCGTTCTTTGGGGGTTAAAAAAACCAAAGCCTTTAAAGCAGAAGTGTCCTTTTCCATAGGGGAGTAGGTTATGCTGGGATATTTGAAATTTTTGAGATTGGTAAAGTAGCGATAGGTGGCTGTTCGTTCTTCTTCGCTGTAGGGTTCATTTTTTTGGATTAAAATTCCAGAGGTTAAGGCTTGTGGTTTGTAGTTTAGCTTTCCATCAGAAAAAATGGTATAGCCATTATATTCTAAAGAATCTGAAAACCGTTGAAATAAATTTCCTTCTTGCACATCGTTAACATAAAGGTCAATTTCTTTAACCTCTCTCATTCGATAGGGAATTGTTCTAAGGGAATCATTGATTCGGGTGGTAGGGTTTTTAATTTCTATGGTGACCGGAATGGTGAGGTCTTTTCCTGTGCTGTCTATGGCTGCAATAAATTTCAGGCTGCTTTGCTGAAAATTATAGATTCCATTATTTCTAAAGAGCGAAATGAGGCGTTCTCGTTCTCGATCAAAATTTTTCACCTCGAAAGGGGCTCCTTGTTCAATCCACTGATCCTTTACATTTTGCTCATAAATAGTTTTTATGGCAGCACTTTCACTCGCTAGGGTAATGGCATCAATCAGGTATTTTTCTTTGGGTTGAATGGCATAGACCAGGGCAATTTGATTGGCTTTGATTGGGATTTTTTCTGTAGTTACATCCACATCAAAATAGCCTAAGTTTTTATAATATTGTGTGATTCTTTTTACTGATCTATCTATGGCTAAACTGTCTTCCAACACTGGAGGTTCTCCCACTTTTTTAAGCCACTGATGAAATTTAATTACACTTTTTTCTAGAGCATAAACTTGTTTTTCTGAAAGCAGTTTATCAAGATGTTTTTTTCTCAGAGGTTTCTTTTGGAGCCAATTTTGAAATAACAATTCCGGATTAGGATGTGCTCTTTCATAGAGTCTTAAACGAAGGGGTACTCCCAAAAGACGTTGATTGGGTTTTGTGGTGATAACCAAATTAACCGGATCGTTTTTGAGGGGGAGAGCATTGTGTAAAATTCTATTTTCAACTATCAATCGTTGGTTTCCTTCCCATTTTCTATGCACCACGCAACCCGAAAGAAATAGGCTCAGACTAAAAAGAATGGTTAATTTTGCAAAGAAGTGATTCAACGTATGGAAGATTTACTTCAAAAATAATCCTTTTTTATGCTCTCTAACAAGCTACGCAAACAAATCCAACAACTTAATCGTAAAAAATACCGCCAACAATGGGGGCTTTTTGTTGCAGAGGGAGAAAAAGTGGTGCAAGATTTACTTGCCGCTCACTATGTGCCGGTCCATTTACTTGCCACCAAGCCCTATGAAAATTTGGAGACCATTTCAATCTCCAACGCACAAATGAGGTCTATTTCCCATTTTGCTACACCAAGTCCACTTTTGGGCGTGTTTGAACTCCCGCAAACGGCAATAAAAACTCCAACTTCCTTTCATTTGGTATTAGATCAAATTAAAGACCCCGGCAATTTGGGCACGCTCATTAGGCTTTCCGATTGGTATGGTCTTAACGATTTGGTATGCAGTTTGGATAGTGTTGATTGCTATAATCCCAAAGTAGTGCAGGCCAGTATGGGTTCAATTGCACGGGTGCAGATACACTATTGTTCTTTAGAAAACCACTTAAAGTCCTTGGCAGGGCCAATTTATTTTGCCGATTTAAACGGAGCCTCTCTCTATGCGCAGCCCTTGCAGACCAAAGGAGCTTTGGTTTTAGGTAGTGAATCTCACGGCATATCTCCAGCGCTCTATGAGGTGGCTCATCAGGCTTTGACCATTTCCAAACAAAATAAAAATAAAGCTTGTGTGGAAAGTCTCAATGTGGCAGTTGCCGGAGCTATTTTTCTACACGAATTTTTTAGACCCTAGGCTATTCAAAGGTGAGGTTGATGGCAAAACCTCTACTCAACATTTTGGTTATTTTACCGGTCCAAGGGCTATTGGGATCTTCATCGGGTAGTATTTCATTTTGGAGAGAAAAAATTCCCCTTATAGACGGAGAAAATTTAAAGTAGACTAAATAGAAATCGAAGCCTAATCCTAATTCATAATTTAGGTTTTGTGTGGTTGTTCGAAAAACATTGCTACGGTTGTCGTCTCGATTTTTGGCGTTGCTAGACAAGTTAAAATCGGTAGAAATACCCGTGAGTAAAAAAGGCCTATAATTATTTATGCGTCTCACATTGATTTTTAACATTAAAGGCAAATGAATAAAGGTAGATTTGAGCTCTCTAATCTGATCGCTCTCTTTTTCAAACTCTGAAAAGGGGGGATAGATTAAGTCTCTTTGCGAATAATAGAGCCCTGGTTCCAATCTTAAATTAAAAAATTCGTTGAGGCGCAAATCTCCAATTAAGCCTACATTAAATCCGGCTTTAGTTTCTACGGCAATGTCTTTATAGTTGAGGTCGGTATAATATTCTGGTATATATTCAAATTTAAAATCATATTGATTGGTACCTAAAAAATAGCCGTAGTGCACTGTTCTTTTGTCAAAATTTGGCAAATTGATAACACGTTCTCTCAGGGTAGGATATTGGCCAAAGCCCAAAAACAGCCCTCCTAAAAGCGCAAAGAAAAAAGAATAGTTACGGTTTATATGCACAATAAATGGAAGCAACCCCTAGGGTTTGTGGATTGTCTTCAATATCTATAAACCCATTTTTTCCCAAAATATTGTTGAAGGCTTGTCCACATGGAAATGCTGCTGCAGAATCAGACAAATAACGATAGGCAGAACCATCTTTGGCCAAGAGCTTTCCAAATAGCGGCAAAAGGGTTTGGGTGTAGCGTTCATAACCCCAACGGAGCACTTTGTTTTGAGGAACAGCGGTTTCTAAAATGACTAAAATTCCCTGGGGCTTTAAGACACGCCAAATTTCTTGTAATCCTCGGTCAAGATTTTCAAAATTACGCACCCCAAAGGCAACGGTTACCGCTTCAAAAGACTGATCTTCAAAGGGAAGGTTTTCAGAGTCACCCAATTGCAAATCAATTTTATCGGATAATTTTTTCTGTTTTATTTTTTCTTCCCCCACGGCAAGCATATTAGGCGCAATATCGAGTCCAATAATTTGATTTGCTTTAGTTGCAGTTAGGGCAATGGCCAAATCGGCTGTTCCGGTTGCAATGTCTAATATCTTTTCTGGATTTTGGCGCCCCACTTTTTGGACCACGCGCTTTCTCCATTGCAAATCAATACCCAGCGTAATGATTCTGTTTAGCCCGTCATAATGATCTGCAATATGATCAAACATTTGTGTGACCTGCTCCTTTTTAGAGCTGTCTTGGTCTTGAAATGGTTTGAGATTTTTGTGCATGATGGCGGCAAAGATACGGAATTCTAAATGCCAAAAAAGACTCAAAAGCTAGGAGGGAGGGTTAAATTTGTATATTTGTACTGTTTTTTCACTCTCTATGAAAATTGTTATTGCCGGTGGTGGTGAAGTTGGTTTTCATTTGGCTAAACTGCTTTCCTTCGAGTCTTTAGACATCACCTTGATTGATATTGACAAAGAGCGTTTAAATTATGCTGAATCTCATTTAGACATAAAAACCCTCCGCGGAAATGCTTTGTCCATTTCAATGCTAAAAGAAGCCCTAGTGGCAGAAGCGGAGCTGTTTATTGCTGTTACATCTCAAGAAGCTTGCAACATTACCCTAGCCGGATTAGCCAAGCAAATGGGGGCAGCACGCACCATTGCACGCATTTCCAACTTAGAATTTCGTCAACTTAATGAAGGAGTCGATTTTAAAGCTTTAGGTGTAGATGAATTGATTTCTCCTGAAGAGTTAGCCGCGCTAGAAATTCAGCAATTATTGGATCAATCGGCTTTTACCAATAGCTACGAATTTGAATCCGGAGCTCTTACCCTAATTGGGACTACCCTAGAAGCCAGTGTTCCTTTTGTGGGTAAATCAGTTAAAGAAGCAGCTGCACTCTTTTCAGATGTGCATTTTATGCCCATTGCTGTTCAACGAAAAGGCACCCAGTTTACCATGATCCCAAGAGGAGATACTTGTTTTGAAGCTGGTGATACGACTTTTTTCATTACCCTTAAAGAAGGAGTAGAAGAACTCTACAAACTCACCGGAAAAAGTAAAACGCCTATCCATAGGGTAATGATTTTAGGGGGTGGTAAAATAGGCATTAATGCAGCTAAAGAACTCGCTGAAAAAAAGGTGAAAGTAACCATAATTGAAAAACAAAAAAGCAAAGCCTTTAGCATTGCAGAAGATTTGCCTAATGCTATGGTGATTCACGGCGATGGTTGCAATGTAGAACTTCTAGAAGAAGAAGATCTTGCCCAAATGGATGCTTTTATATCGGTAACGGGCAACTCTGAAACCAATATTATGGCCTGCTTAATGGCCAAAACCAAGCAAGTCAAAAAAACCATCGCTTTGGTGGAAAACATGGACTATTTTGAATTGTCGCAATCTATTGGTATTGATACCCTTATCAATAAAAAACTACTCACCGCAAATACCATCTTTAGATATATCCGAAGGGGAGATGTAGTAGATATGACCACGCTGAACAATCTAAACGTTGAAATTTTAGAATTCGAAGTACATGAAAATTCTAAGGTTGCCGGTTATAAAATACGCGATTTAGAATTTCCAAGAACAGCCATCATAGGTGGGGTCATTCGGGAAGGGAAAGGTATAATTGCACTGGGAGATTATCAAATCAAACCTGGAGATCGCCTAGTGGTTTCTTGTTTGCCTAAGGCTATAAAGCGAATTGAGAGTTTGTTTTTATAAATCAATATGCAAAACATAAATCTTCGCATTGTTGTTTTTTTGATGGGCATACTATTGTTATTCAATGGTGCTTTTATGCTACTTGCCGCATTGGTGAGCTATGTCTATCAAGATGGTGTGGGGCTTGAGATTACTGTTTCTGCTTTTTCAGTTTTGTCTGTGGGGGCCCTTGCAATATTAGTTTTTCGAAAACACGATTCCAAAATTCAGAAGCGTGAAGGTTATCTCATTGTTACATTAGGCTGGTTTTTAATGGCTCTTTCCGGACTTTTACCCTATTGGATTTCAGGGGCCATACCTAGCTTTTCCGCTAGTTTTTTTGAAACCATGTCGGGCTATACCACTACGGGAGCCACTATTTTAAGCGATATTGAAAGCATGCCCAAAAGTTTGTTGTTTTGGCGCAGCATGACGCATTGGATTGGGGGTATGGGAATTATAGTGTTGGCGATTGCCATTTTACCCTTTTTAGGTATTGGAGGATTTCAATTATTTACAGCCGAGGTTCCTGGATTGAGTAGTGACAAATTACACCCAAAAATAGCCGATACAGCCAAACGTCTATGGCTTATTTATTTGGGATTGACCCTAATTGAAACCTTGTTGCTCACCCTGGCAGGAATGTCTTTTTTTGATGCGCTCAATCATGCCATGAGCACACTGTCAACCGGTGGGTTTTCTACCAAAAATGAAAGCATTGCCTTTTGGAACGGCCAGCCCCTCATTCAATATATTATCATCCTCTTTATGTTTTTGGCGGGCACCAATTTTGTGTTAAGCTATTTTGCTATTAAAGGCAAAATCAGTAAAGTATTACAAGATGATGAATTTAAATGGTATTCCTTTTTTATCATATTCTTCAGTATTGTTGTGGCCGTATTAATTTACTTTTTTGCCGATTTTACCCAAAGCACGCTTAGTCACCCACAATTATTGGGCAAAGTTGAAAGTGTTTTTAGGCATGGTCTTTTTCAAGTGATTGCCCTAATTACTACCACCGGTTTTGTAACGGCAGATTATACACTTTGGATGCCTTTTCTCACCATTGTATTTTTTGGATTGATGTTTTTGGGTGGGTCTTCAGGTTCAACTGCTGGCGGAGTGAAAGTGGTTCGTCATCTCTTGATGATTAGGGGTGGTTTTTTAGAATTTAAAAGAGCGCTTCATCCCAATGCCATTCTTCAGGCTCGCTACAATAAAAAGATTGTAGACGAAACTATTTCCTACAATATTTTAGGGTTCTTTATACTCTACTTATTGAGTTTTATTATTGGAGCTTTGGGTTTTGGATTGATGGGAATTGATTTTGAATCGGCGGTTGGGGTAGCAGCCTCCACCTTAGGTAATGTGGGCCCTGCTTTAGGCATTTTTGGCCCTACCGATAATTATGAAGCCCTTTCTCAAGTTGGCCAATGGTGGGCTAGTTTTCTCATGTTGCTAGGGCGTTTGGAGCTTTTTACGGTTTTGATCTTGTTCACGCCCTTCTTTTGGAAAAACACCTAATAGTCATATTTATCCTTCCAACGTTCTTTTAAAAAAGACCTTATGGACTTTTCTTTAGCATTTTCTCCCGGCACATAAAAAGTTGTGCCAGCAACATCAGGAGGCATAAATTCTTGTTCAGCAAAATTATTGGGATAGTCATGCGCATAAAGATAGCCATCTCCATATCCCATGGACTGCATCAATTCAGTTGGGGCATTTCTAAGGTGTAGGGGCACATTGAGGTTGCCCGTTTCGGTTACTTTTTTTTGAGCTTCTTGAATAGCCACATAAGCCGCATTGCTTTTGGGAGAACTCGCTAAATAGAGGGCACACTGACTCAGTAGAATACGAGCTTCTGGATAGCCAACAGCATGCACCGCTTGAAATGTATTGTTGGCAAGCACAAGGGCAGTGGGATTGGCATTTCCAATGTCTTCTGAAGCTAGAATGAGCATTCTGCGGGCAATAAATTCTGGAGTTTCACCACCCCCAATCATTCGAGCTAACCAATAAACTGAAGCGTTGGGGTCACTTCCGCGAATTGATTTGATAAATGCTGAAATTATATCGTAATGAAATTCCCCTTTTTTATCGAATAAAAGGGGGTTGCTTTGCACGCTTTTATAGACTAATTCATCTGTAATTTTTAATCCCTTTTCAGCATTAGATTGTACCACTAGTTCTAAAATAGACAGCATTTTTCTGGCATCTCCCCCCGAAAGTTCGAGCAAAGCAGCAGTTTCTGCAACTACCACTTTTTGTTGTTTTAACAAAACGTCATGGGCTTCGGCTTCTTTGACAATTTGCAAGAGGGCATCTTCTTGAAGGGGAAACAAGCTATATACTTGGCAACGGGAGAGTAGGGCGTTGATAACCTCAAAGCTTGGGTTTTCTGTGGTGGCGCCAATGAGTGTAATAATCCCTTTTTCAACAGCTCCTAAAAGTGCATCTTGCTGTGATTTACTAAACCGATGAATTTCGTCAATAAATAATATTGGGGTCTTTTGTTCAAAAAGGCTTCCTTTTTGATCGGCTTTTTGAATAACCTCTCGCACTTCTTTGACCCCGGCATTGATCGCCGAAAGTTGAAAAAAAGGGCGGTCTTTTTCTTGGGCAAGCAGTTGGGCTAAAGTTGTTTTTCCGGTGCCTGGAGGCCCCCACAAGATAAGGGAGGGCAAAAGGCCTTGTCCAATCATTTTAGAAAGGGCTCCCTCTTTTCCTACTAAATGATCTTGCCCATAATATTGAGCAAGAGTTTGAGGGCGCATCCGTTCTGCCAATGGAATGTTCATGGCCTAAAGATAGTATTATAAACGTTGTCTCACGATTTCATATAGCACCACTGCTGCAGCAACGGATACGTTGAGTGAATTTGATGTTTCTACCATTGGAATCTTAGCCTGTTGCTTTACAATTTTAAGAATGCCTTTAGAAATTCCTTTGTCCTCAGCTCCTAAAATTAAGGCAGTGGGTCCTTTATAGTCGTAGTCATAAAAAGAAGTAGTTGTTTTTTCGGTAATAGCGAAGATCGAAAAATCTAATTCTTGCAATTGATAGATAACATCTTTTAGGTGGTTTACCTTAGCAATAGAAACTCTAAAAATACCTCCTGCTGAGGTTTTTACTACATCACCATTGAGAGGGGCACTGCCACTGTTTGGAATAATCACTCCATCAACACCCACGGCTGCTGCAGTTCTTAAAAGGGCACCAAAATTTCGAACATCGGTCACCCCGTCTAGAAGAAGCAATAACGGATTTTTTTTATTTTTTAATTGATCTACAAGGGTTTCAAATTCAACAGTTGCCACGGCCGCCATTTGGGCCACCACTCCCTGATGGTTTTTTTGATCAAAACGCTCTAATCGTTCTTTGGGCACATAGCTCACTTTGATATTGTGCTGGTCTAGTTGTTGTTGCAAGTGGTTGAATTGCTGGTTTTGGCTGTTTTTGAGTAACCAAACCTTTTCAATATTTTTTCCAGAGGCTATGGCTTCAAGCACGGCTCTGGTGCCAAATATGGTGGTGGTTTTGTGGGAGTCTTTTTCCATCAAAATTTAAGGTGTGTTTTGGTCTAAATGAGCGACCATTTCTAGTAAGGCTTCTTCATTCTTGAGTTTAACCTTATTTTGGTCTGTATATGTTTTATATACTTTGGCATTAAAAAAGTTTAGGTTTATCATTTTTTTATGTGAATTTTCAACTCGAATGCCTTCATTGCCTTTTGCAATGACGTAATAACTTCTATCGATCCAAGTAGGTAGTGGCCCTTCACTAGATCCGGTTGCTGGTGCCGGTATGCCATCTTTTCGAGCTTGTTCAAGTTCTTTTTTTAGATAGCGCAACACTCTAAAGTGTTGTCCTTCCCAAAGCAATTGAAAAACCCCATCGAGTTCTCCTTCACTTTTAAGCCTAATTTTATCTCGCACATAGGACTTTCCTTGATGCACCAGTTTAAATCCGCTTTCCGGAAGAATTTTAAAGCGTTCTCCTGCAGCGTTTTTAAATTCAAATATTTGGTAACCCATATGATAGCGCATAGGGCCTTCAAAGCCACGGTTTGAATCAAACACCAAAGCTGTATTTTCAAAAGTATCGTTGAGGTAGGGAGAACCTTTGTAGTTTTTATTGTCAGCCACCAATTTCACTAAATTGATGTTTCCTCCTCTAAATAAATCTTGTTCACTCACAGAAACAACTTGTGCCATCAGTGAGACTGGAATCAAAAGTAAAAAAGCTGAAAGAATTTGTTTTTTCATTGACTTAATCATTACATATAAAAAAAAGCACCTATAAAAATAGGTGCTTTTTATCAATTTTCAACTAAATGTTTATTTAGTATCCCACCACAAGCGGGTGTCTTGTGTATCAGGCCCTTGAGCAGATACAGCCGCATTGTAGTTTTCTTCATTTAAAGATTTAGTAAGAGCGGCGTAGCCGTTGCGTACAGGAATTCCATTTCCAGATAAAGCATCAGCAGCTGGCTCAAGTTTTGGAAAATCTAAACGTCTCCATTCAGACCAAGCTTCTGCCCCTTGCATGTAGAGTGCCGCCCATTTTTGAGTGGCAATTTGCTCCAATCCTTTAGCGGCGTCATAGGCCACTTCGGCTTGTGCTTTATAAGCAGCAGCGTCAGCTTCTGCAACACCCCATTGGGCCATAGAAGCATCAATTCCTAAGTTATACCAAGTTTCAGCATCGCCCACAGTGGTCATTCCTCTTAAGGCTGCTTCTGCCATAGAGAAACAAATTTGAGCATAGCTAAAAATCATGCCTCCAGTTTGAGTACCATCATAAATAATATCAGAAGTGATAAATGAAATATCAGACTGCAAAACATTTGGATTGGCTACTCCATAAGGACAACCAACATAAGTGCCAGTGGCATCAGAAAGTGGTAGCTCTGCATAAGAAGCAATTCTAGGATCGTTGTGATTGTTTAAAAAATCTATAAACACATCACTCACTGCAAAGTCTTCACGCGTTTGGAAACGGTCTTGCCATGGGTTGTCATTTGTGTCTTCTGTCAAATAGGGATAGTGCATGTTTTCAGCCACGCTTCCAATCACACCGGCGTTATAGGCCTCAGTCAATTTTTGTTGACCTAATGATTGGTTGGCGTTAGAAACGCGCATAGCCATAACCAATTTCATGGTGTTGGCAAACTTTTTCCAATGGCTCATGTCACCGTTGAATAAGATATCCCCCTTAAGCGTTCCACTGGTATTGATGCTGCCAAGAGCCTCATCAATTTCAGTGAAAAGAGAAGTGTAAATAGCTTCTTGAGTATCAAACTTAGGTTTGATGTTCTCAGAGCCTTGTAAGGCTTCAGAATAAGGAATCATACCCCATCTATCAGTAAGATAGAGATAGAAATAAGCCTTCATAATGCGGGCAACCGCAATTTGATTTTCAGTAGTTCCTCCGTTTTTATAGGCCTCAGGATCTTCGGTATTCAAATCAATGATTTCTTGCAAATCTTTAAGAGGTCCAGAATACCAATCATCATAAGACCACTCAAATTGCTCATAACGAGAACCTTCAGTATAAGTGATTTGTGAGATATACTGCACCATCATATTACTGTTGACTTCACTAACTACGGTTGGAATAAAACGCTGAGCGTTTGTCAATAAAGCCGCAGTAGAGGCCGTTGAAGGAGAATTAGGATTTAAGTTTTCATTCCCAAAATCAACGGTTTCACAAGCCTGAAAAGCAAATACTGCGATCAGTATTAAACTCCAATTTTTGATATAATTTTTCATGCTTTTCGTTATTAAAAGTTAAGTTTTACATTAAGTCCAATGGAACGTGAGGGAGGCAACTGACCACCTTCAGCTTGTCTATATTGGCCTGCTATACTTCCAGAACCTTCAATTTCACTAGGATCAAGTCCACCGTGTTTGATGTTAGAGTAGAGCAACAACAAGTTGTTTCCTAATATAGATACGTCAGCGTTTCTAATAAAAGTTCCTTCTAGCAATGCAGTTGGAACAGAATAGCCCAAACGTAGTTGACGTAATTTTAAATAAGAGGCATCATAGAGCCACTCATCGTGTGCCCCAAAATAGCGACCTGCCCAAACATAATCTTCCATATAAAGATCAACAGGTGCTCCGCTTTCAGTTACACCCACTACGTGGAAACCACCACCGGCATCGGGTGCATCACGAACAGGATTGCCTTTGTCATTGGTTCCAACCGTATCGATGTGGAGACCTGAATAGTAGGCAAACATGTTGGTAGTTGAATAGAACAAACCACCATTTTGATAGTCAAGCCCTACGTTTAAATACAAGTTTTTATATTGAAGAGAAGTAAGGATACCGCCTGTGAAATCAGGAAGAATTGATCCTAATACTTCATTCGTGTCATAAACAAAACTTCCACTTTCTGTTAAGATAGGTGTACCGTTGGCATCATACTTACGTTTTCTACCAACAAAAGTACCCCATTCTTCACCAACAACTTCTTGGAACTGCAATCCACCCCAGCTAACCCAGCCAACGAGAACGTTTCGGTCAATACCTTCTGCTAAGAAGTCAACTGTTTTTTCGAGTGTTGCAAAGTTTACAGAAAAGTCCCATTTGAAATCTTGTGTTTGAACAGGTGTTGCATTAAAGGTAATTTCAATACCGTTCGAAGAAGTTTGTCCCGCGTTGATGGATAATCCGCTAAACCCTGATGAAGCAGCAACAGGAATAGCAATTGGCAATTCTTTGTCTTTGCGATCAAAGTAGGTAACGTCTAACCCTAAACGGTTTTCAAAAAATCTAAATTCAAGACCAACTTCTAATTCGTCTCTTGTGCCTCCTAAAAGATTGGCATTGGCTTCTGTGTTAGGCACAGAGAAAGAAGCATTTCCACCATAAGGACTTCCTACGTTATAAACACTTGTGGTTTGATAGGGATCTGGGAAGATAGGAGCTTGCGAATAGCCTCCTCTAAGTTTGGCAAAAGAAACTGAGTTTCCTAAATCCAATAGCTCATCGATAAGTAAACTTCCAGAGATTCCAAAGGTTTCGATTCGGTTATCCTCTGCATTGGCAGTAGATCCCCAGTCAAAACGGTAAGAGGCATCAAGATAAAAAGTACTTTTGTATCCTAGCGACACTTGCGCAAAGTTGGACATCAACTTAGACTGAAACAATCCTGCAGAATAATTAGGACGGTCAACAGAAGTTGCCACACTGTAGAAGTCAGGCACAGACAATCCGCCAACGGTAGAGGCTTGCATGTAGTTAGCTCTGTTTTGTTGCATTTGATAACCAACAAGTCCGTTCACATCAAGATCGCCAAAACGTTTGTTGTAGGTTGCTTGACCATAAACTTCGTTTTGGATGTATCTAAAGTTTGATTCGCTATAGCTAGGTAATTCTAAACCACCAAAAGCTGTTCTTCCGTTTGAAAGGAAATTGTTGAAACGTCTTCTCACTTCAACATTTACTCTGATGTTTTCATTCAGCTGATAATTTAGCCCCATATTTCCAAAAGCAACATCTTTACGTTGTACGTTTTTGTTTTGTTGTGGGCCAAAGTGAGGAGCATCCCAATAAAGAGGGGTTGCATCTCTTGCTGACTTAGAGTTCCAGCTGTAAAAGTTTCCTTCAAAGAAATAGTTTTGCTTCAAGCGGTCCATGTCCAATTGACGCTGCCACCATTGGTTGAAGTTTGAACCTAATCCACCATAACCATTAAGAGGTGAATTGTTGGTTTCTCTAAACTGATAGTTTAAAGAAGAATAAAATTCAAAACTATCACTCAGATCAATAGATGCGGTAATATTGAAATCAATTTGATCTCTTTTAGCTTCTGGCATAACCAAGGTTTGCGATAGGTTACGTATAGAAGAGCGAATGTTGTAGTTTTCTCCCCCTTTAGAATAGGCTAAAGTGGTGTTATTTGTAATTCCGGTATCGAAGAAATTACGGATGTTATCGGGATTAGGCTCCCAAGGGCGTAATTTTCCGAATTCTGGGTGACCAGGAATCCAGCTGTCCCAGTGACGTACTAGCGTACCGTCTAATTTAGGTCCCCAAGATTCATCAGCAGCATAGTATGGAATTTTTTGTCCATTAAAAGCAGCCCAAGAAGCGGGGTCAGTGGCAGGATTATATTCAAATGTATCCCAGTCTTGGTAATATCCTCCACCATATTCGTTTTGGTAGTCGGGAAGAATAGAAACTGACGTAACATTTGTGGTGTGGTCTACTGTAAAAGTAGATTCACCATCAGCTGCTTTTTTGCTGGTGATGATCACCACCCCATTTACTGCATCTGCACCATAGAGTGCTGTTGCAGCAGCTCCTTTTAATACAGAAATATTGGCAATGTTGTCGGTGTTGATGTCGGTCATGGCATTTACTTTAATACCATCCACAACATAAAGCACACCCGTTTCTCCTCTTAAACGCAAGAAACCGGCATCAAAGCTGGAAGAAGATCCTCCAATCATTTGTACCCCGGCTACTTTTCCGGAAAGGGTTACGTTTAAGTCTACTTCCTTAGATTGAACTAAGGTTTCTCCTTGTACGGATTGCTGCGCATAACCCAACGATTTCTTTTCTCGAGAAACCCCAAGGGCCGAAACAACAACTTCATCCAGTTGGTTGTCTGCTGCAAGGGTAACATCAATCTGGTCTTCATTGGCCACCGTTACTTCTTGAGTTGAGAACCCAACAAAAGAGAAAACAAGTACATCTCCATTAGAAGCGGTAATGGAATAATTACCGTCAAAATCTGTGCTGGTTCCCGTATTGGTACCTTTGATCTGAACAGTTGCACTAGGGAGTGGTTGACCTTGCTCATCCAGAACTACCCCAGTAATGGTCTGCTGTGCCATGGCCACAGTGAGGCTCATCAACCACAACAGCATTAGGTTTTTCATTCTATTCATAACATTAAATTATAGTTAATAATTCTCGCAAAAGTATTAATATTATGTTAAGATTCATAAAAAGGGTTAATATTTTTTGCTTAAAGTCAAACAAAAAAGCCATATAAATAAGAATTAGATGGCTTTTGATCTAGAAAATATACGGGTTTTGCTAATGTTTATCCCAAAATATTGGGGTTTTTGGGGTAGCTGCTCTAATAAAGGATGTCTAAAAACAAAACCCTTTTAAAGAAGACTAAAAAGCGATGAACTAAATTGAAATGGAATGCTAAAAATGGAAGCCAGGTACTCTTTTTGGGTGTTATCAAAAAAAATGTTAAAAATTCGAGCACTAAGGGTTTGAATAAAATAAAATAATCTCTACATTTGCACGCCCATAAAAATGGGGAATTAAACAATTATATGCCAACAATTGCACAACTTGTAAGAAAAGGAAGAGTTTCGATTACCAAGAAGAGTAAATCGGCTGCTTTGGATTCGTGTCCACAACGGCGCGGGGTATGCACAAGAGTTTATACCACTACGCCTAAAAAACCTAACTCAGCAATGCGTAAGGTTGCCCGTGTGCGTTTAACAAATGGAAAAGAAGTTAACGCCTACATTCCCGGAGAAGGACACAACCTCCAAGAGCACTCGATAGTATTGGTTCGAGGCGGAAGAGTAAAAGATTTACCGGGAGTACGTTATCACATTGTTAGAGGAGCGTTAGATACTGCCGGCGTAGAAGGTAGGTTACAACGCCGTTCTAAATATGGTGCCAAAAGACCCAAAAAATAAACGTGAAACGTAGTTCGTAAATCATGAGAAAAAAACAAGCCAAAAAACGCCCCCTACTACCCGATCCTAAATTTAACGACCAATTGGTGACACGTTTTGTGAACAACTTAATGTGGGATGGGAAAAAATCAGTTGCCTTCAGTCTCTTCTATGACGCCATAGAAATTGTAGAGCAACGCAAACAAGACGAAGAAAAAACCGCCATTGAACTTTGGAAAGACGCCCTTTCTAATGTGATGCCTCATGTAGAGGTGCGCAGTAGACGCGTTGGGGGTGCTACCTTTCAAATTCCGATGCAAATTCGTCCCGACCGTAAAGTTTCTCTTGCTATGAAATGGCTCATTTCTGCAGCGAGAAAACGCAATGAAAAATCTATGGCGCTTCGGTTAGCTAATGAAGTGCTTGCCGCTTCTAAGGAAGAAGGTGCTGCCGTTAAAAAACGTGTAGATACTCACAAAATGGCTGAAGCAAACAAAGCCTTCTCGCATTTTAGATTTTAATTCCACTTATATTTTTGATTAGACAGCCATGGCAAGAGATTTAAAATTTACAAGAAATATTGGTATCGCAGCTCATATTGATGCCGGTAAAACCACCACCACAGAACGCATTTTGTTCTACACTGGGGTGAGTCATAAAATTGGTGAAGTGCACGATGGTGCCGCCACCATGGATTGGATGGAGCAAGAGCAAGAGCGCGGTATTACGATTACTTCTGCTGCTACCACCTGTACTTGGAACTTCCCTTCCGATCAAGGAAAACCCACTGCAGAATCACAACCCCATCACTTCAATATAATTGATACCCCCGGCCACGTAGACTTTACTGTGGAAGTAAACCGATCACTTCGAGTACTCGATGGATTGGTTTTTTTGTTTTCTGCCGTAGATGGTGTAGAACCACAGTCTGAAACAAACTGGCGCTTGGCTGATAATTACAAAGTGCCTCGCATCGGGTTTGTTAATAAAATGGACCGTCAGGGAGCCAATTTCCTAAATGTTTGTACACAAGTGCGTGAAATGTTAAAATCTAACGCTGTTCCCTTAGTGCTCAACATTGGAGATGAAGAAGATTTTAAAGGAATAGTAGATTTGGTGACCAACAAAGCCATTGTTTGGCACGAAGATAATTTTGGTTCTACCTATGACGAAATGCCTGTTCCTGAAGATTTAAAGGGTGAAGTGCAACAACTTCGTGAGCAACTCATAGAGGCTGTAGCTGAATATGATGAAGCCCTTTTAGAAAAATTCTTTGAAGATCCTGATAGCATTAGCCCAGATGAAATTCACAATGCCTTGCGTGCTGCCACTCAAGACATGAGTATCATTCCTATGATCTGCGGTTCTTCATTCAAAAATAAGGGTGTTCAATTTTTATTGGATGCCGTTTGTCGCTATTTGCCTTCTCCAGAAGACAAAGAAGCCATAGTAGGTACAGACCCTAAAACAGATGCCGAAATTTCACGTAAGCCCACTGTACAAGAGCCTTTTTCTGCTTTGGCCTTCAAAATTGCTACCGATCCTTTTGTGGGAAGATTAGCCTTTTTCCGTGCCTATTCCGGACGATTAGATGCAGGGTCTTATGTGTTGAACAACCGAAGTGGCAACAAAGAGCGTATCTCAAGAATTTATCAAATGCACTCCAACAAACAAAATTCTATCGACTTTATTGAAGCCGGAGATATTGGAGCAGCAGTTGGATTTAAAGACATTAAAACCGGAGACACCCTTTCAGCCGAAAACGCTCCTATTATTTTGGAAAGCATGGTGTTTCCCGATCCTGTAATTGGTATTGCCGTTGAACCTAAAACAAAAGCTGATGTAGATAAACTCGGCATGGCTTTAGGTAAACTAGCAGAGGAAGATCCTACTTTCCAAGTAAAAACAGATGAGGCCTCTGGGCAAACTATAATATCTGGAATGGGAGAACTTCACTTAGACATTATTGTAGATCGTCTCAGACGAGAATTCAAGGTAGAAGTTAACCAAGGGCAACCTCAAGTAGAATATAAAGAAGCTCTTACTGCAACTGCAGATCACCGAGAAGTGTATAAAAAGCAAACTGGTGGTCGAGGTAAATTTGCAGACATAGTGTTTACTATAGAACCAGCAGAAGAAGGAAAACCAGGTTTGGAGTTCGTAAACGAAATTAAAGGTGGAAACATTCCTAAAGAATATATTCCATCAGTAGAAAAAGGATTCGCAGAAGCCATGAAAAATGGTCCTTTAGCTGGTTTTGAAATTGATGCCATGAAAATTACCTTGAAAGACGGTTCTTTCCACCCTGTGGATTCAGACTCACTTTCATTTGAATTGGCCGCAAAACTAGGGTTTAAAGAATCTGCTCGTGCCGCACGCGCCGTTATTATGGAACCTATTATGAAGTTAGAAGTGCTCACCCCCGAAGAAAACATGGGAGACATTGTGGGAGACTTGAACCGACGTAGAGGACAAGTAAACTCAATGGATGACCGTGCCGGTTCTAAAGTAGTAAAAGCAGAGGTGCCCCTTTCCGAAATGTTTGGATATGTAACCTCTTTGCGGACCCTATCTTCCGGAAGAGCTACCTCTACAATGGAATTTTCACACTATGCAGAAACGCCTCAGAACATTTCTGAATCCGTAATTGCAGATATTAAAGGAAAACAAAACGCTTAACGCTTTGCGAAATGAGTCAAAAAATTAGAATTAAATTAAAATCATACGACCACAACCTGGTAGACAAGTCTGCCGATAAGATTGTGAAGACTGTTAAAACAACAGGTGCTGTAGTTACTGGACCCATTCCATTACCTACCCACAAAAAAATCTTCACCGTGTTGCGATCTCCTCACGTGAACAAAAAATCACGGGAGCAATTTAAATTGTGTTCGTACAAACGTCTTCTAGACATTTATAGCTCTTCTTCAAAGACCATTGATGCTTTGATGAAGTTGGAATTGCCTAGTGGCGTAGAAGTAGAAATTAAAGTTTAATTATTAAAAAAAGTATAGAATGTCTGGGTTAATAGGAAAAAAAATCGGCATGACAAGTCTTTATGACGAGCAAGGAAAAAACGTTCCCTGCACCGTTTTAGAGGTTGGGCCATGCGTGGTTACCCAAGTCAGAACCAAAGAGGTTGACGGGTATAATGCACTGCAACTGGGTTTCGATGACAAGGCAGTAAAACGCACTTCAAAGGCAGCTCAAGGCCATTTTAAAAAGGCTAACACTGCACCCAAGAAGAAAGTTGTTGAATTCCAAAATTTTGAAACAGAACACCAATTGGGAGACACCCTCACAGTAGACCACTTCACCGAAGGTGAGTTTGTTGATGTGACAGGAACCTCTAAAGGAAAAGGATTCCAAGGGGTGGTGAAACGCCACGGATTTGGCGGTGTTGGTCAAGCCACTCACGGACAACACAACCGATTGAGAGCCCCGGGTTCTATTGGGGCTGCTTCCTATCCTGCTCGTGTATTTAAAGGTATGCGTATGGCAGGAAGAATGGGAACTGACCGTGTTAAAGTGGAAAACTTGAAGGTGGTTAAAGTAGTGCCTGAAAAAAATCTCTTAGTGGTTAAGGGATGTGTGCCAGGTCATAAAAATGCATACGTAATAGTAGAGAAATAATGGAATTACAGATCTATAATAAAGAAGGAAAAACCACCGGTAAGAAAGTAAAACTAAATCCGGAGGTGTTTGGTATTGAACCGAATACACATGCCATCTACTTGGATGTGAAGCAACACCTAGCCAACAAAAGACAAGGTACGCACAAAGCCAAAGAAAGAGGACAAATTGCGGGAAGCACACGTAAAATCAAAAAACAAAAAGGCACCGGAACAGCTCGAGCTGGGAGCATAAAAAACCCACTCTTTAGAGGTGGAGGTCGCATTTTTGGTCCAACCCCTAGAAGCTACAGCCAAAAGGTCAATAAAAAAGTAAAGCGTTTAGCCCGTAAATCGGCTTTGAGCATCAAAGCCCACGAAAAGGCTATTTATGTTTTAGAAGATTTCCAAATGGAAACCCCTAAAACAAAAGATTACACGACTTTGCTCAACGCCCTAGGGCTCACTGGTAAAAAAACCTTACACGTGTTGGGTGAATCGAATAAAAATGTATATTTGTCGTCGCGCAATTTAGAAAAATCTCAAGTTGTAAATAACACAGAATTAAGCACTTACAGCATTTCAAATGCCAATACTTTAATTCTTTCAGAGAGTTCTATTGCCGCCATTGAATCACTATTGAATCGTTAATGATGAAAGTTTTAATTAAACCGATTATTACAGAAAAAGCTACTCGAGGAAGCGAAGTTTCCAATAGCTACACTTTTTCTGTTGATCCAAGAGCCAATAAATTAGAGATCAAAGCGGCTGTAGAAGAGACCTATAATGTTACGGTTGCCAAAGTGCGCACCCTCAATTATGGTCCGGAACGCAAAGTGAAATATACTAAAACCGGTGTACAATCTGGAAAAACCAACGCCACCAAGCGCGCAATAGTGCAAGTGGCCGAGGGAGATGCCATCGATTTTTACAGTAACCTATAAAACCGCATCAGATGTCAGTTAGAAAATTAAAACCTATAACTCCAGCACAACGCTTTCGCGTGGTTAATGGCTTTGATGCAATTACAACACAAAAGCCAGAAAAAAGCTTATTGCGTCCCCTAAAATCATCAGGTGGAAGAAACAATAAGGGTAAAATGACAGTTAGCCACAGAGGTGGAGGGCACAAAAGACGCTATCGTATTATCGATTTTAAGCGTGATAAATTTGATGTGACCGGCGAAGTGCTCAGCATACAATATGACCCAAACCGTTCTGCCTTTATTGCCCTTGTACAATATAAAGATGGTGAAAAACGTTACATCATTGCACAAAATGGACTTCAAGTAGGTCAAAAGGTATCCTCAGGTAGAAGTGCTTCTCCCCAAATAGGAAACGCACTCTATTTGTCAGATATTCCATTGGGAACAATTATTTCATGCATAGAATTGGTGCCCGGAAAAGGTGCTTCTATGGCCCGTAGTGCAGGTGCATTTGCTCAGCTTATGGCACGCGACGGTAAATATGCAACCATCAAATTGCCTTCTGGTGAAACCCGAATGGTATTGATCACTTGTTTAGCCACTATTGGTGCAGTTTCAAATTCTGATCATCAGTTGCTTGTTTCTGGAAAAGCCGGTAGATCAAGATGGCTAGGCCGAAGACCTAGAACACGTCCCGTGGCGATGAACCCTGTAGATCACCCCATGGGTGGTGGTGAAGGGCGTGCCTCTGGAGGACATCCAAGATCGAAAAAAGGATTGCCAGCCAAAGGCTATCGCACCCGATCTAAAACAAAAGCTAGTAATAAGTTCATTATAGAACGTAGAAAAAAATAGATAACGCATGGCTCGTTCATTAAAAAAAGGACCCTTTGTGCATCACAGCCTTGAAAAGAAAGTGATGAAGAATGTAGAAGAGAACAAAAAAACCGTGATCAAAACCTGGTCTCGTGCGTCTTTGATTACGCCCGACTTTGTGGGACAAACCATTGGAGTGCACAACGGAAAAACATTTGTTCCGGTCTATGTTACTGAAAACATGGTAGGACATAAGTTGGGAGAATTTTCACCCACTCGTTCGTTTAGAGGACATGCCGGGGCCAAAAATAAAGGTAAAAAATAAGAAGGCTTTATGGGAAATCGAAAGAGACAAACGGCGCAAAATAGAAAAGAGGCAAAAAAAGAACTTGCCTTTGCCAAGTTAAACAATTGCCCTACTTCTCCTAGAAAAATGCGTTTGGTTGCAGATCAAGTACGTGGGGAGCAAATTGACAAAGCGTTGACTATTTTAAAATTTAGTTCTAAAGAGGCATCACGTCGATTAGAAAAATTATTGCTTTCTGCCATTTCAAACTGGCAAAGTAAAAATGAAGCTGAAGACATTGAAAAAGCCAATTTGATCGTTAAAGAAATTCGCGTAGACGGAGGAAAAATGTTAAAACGTCTTCGACCCGCCCCTCAAGGTCGCGCACATCGCATAAGAAAACGTTCCAACCATGTAACATTGGTGTTGGGATCTAATACAATTGAAGCATAACTATGGGACAAAAAACCAATCCAATCGGAAACCGCTTAGGCATCATTAGAGGATGGGACTCCAACTGGTATGGAGGTAACAATTATGGTGATAAACTAGCCGAAGATGATAAAATTAGAAAGTATGTGCACGCACGTCTTTCCAAAGCAAGTGTTTCAAATGTAATTATTGAGCGCACCCTTAAAATTATCACAGTAACCATCACCACTGCTCGTCCAGGAATAATCATTGGAAAAGCCGGACAAGAAGTAGACAAGCTCAAAGAAGAATTGCGCAAGATTACAAACAAAGAAGTGCAAATCAACATCTTTGAAATTAAGCGTCCTGAATTAGATGCTCAATTAGTTGGTGCCAGCATAGCCCGTCAAATTGAAAGTAGAATTTCATATCGTCGAGCTATCAAAATGGCTATTGCTGCTGCCATTAGAATGAATGCAGAGGGAATTAAGGTGCAAATTTCAGGTCGTTTAAACGGAGCTGAAATGGCCCGTTCAGAATCCTACAAAGAAGGTCGTATTCCACTCTCCACTTTTCGTGCCGATATTGACTACGCACTTGTTGAAGCGCACACCACTTATGGTCGTTTAGGCATCAAAGTGTGGATCATGAAAGGCGAAGTTTATGGCAAAAGAGAATTATCTCCTCTTGTAGGCATGAGTAAAAAGAGCGGTGGCGGAAACAATTCTGGTCGCAATGGAGCTGCCCAAGGCGGTCGTCAACGCAGAAGAAAATAATACTAATCAAGGTAGTACAGAGAAATTATGTTACAACCCAAAAAGACAAAATATCGTAAAACGCAGAAGGGGCGCATGAAAGGCCTCTCCCAAAGAGGGCATCAACTCTCAAATGGCATGTTTGGCATCAAAGCCCTAGACTCTGTGTTTATCACCTCACGGCAAATTGAGGCAGCGCGTATTGCTGCTACCCGTTATATGAAACGTGAAGGCCAACTATGGATTAAAATTTTTCCCGATAAGCCCATCACCAAAAAACCTCTTGAGGTTCGTATGGGAAAAGGAAAAGGAGCACCCGAATATTTTGTAGCAGTGGCTAAAGCTGGTCGCGTTTTGTTCGAAATTGGTGGCGTTCCTCACGATGTGGCCAAAGAAGCTTTGCGCTTAGCGGCTCAAAAATTGCCTGTGAAAACCAAATTTGTTGTGGCTCGTGATTTTCAAGCCTAAAGAAAAAATATGAAACAGTCAGAAATAAAATTAATGGAAGCGGAAGCCCTGCAAACTAAAATTGCAGAAGTGGAAAAACAATTGATGGAGTTGAAATTGACTCATGCCGTTTCTCCCCTAGAAAATCCATTAGAAATTAGAGGTGTGCGCAGAACCCTGGCACGTTTAAAAACCGCACTCACAAACAAACAAGCTTAGTCTTATGGAAAGAAATTTAAGAAAAGAGCGTATCGGGATTGTTACTAGTAACAAGATGGACAAATCGGCCGTAATTTCTGAGGTAAAAAGGGTAAAGCACCCACTCTATGGAAAATTTGTCTTGAAGACCAAAAAGTATATGGTGCACGATGAAGCCAACGATTGCAACATTGGCGACACGGTTAAAATTATGGAAACTAGACCAATGAGCAAATCAAAATGCTGGCGATTGGTTGAAATATTAGAAAGAGCTAAATAATCATGGTACAACAAGAAAGCCGTTTAAAAGTAGCAGATAATACTGGAGCCAAAGAAGTGCTTACCATTCGTGTATTGGGAGGTACCAAACGCAGATATGCCTCTTTGGGTGATAAGATTGTGGTGACAGTCAAAGAAGCCACCCCTTCCGGACAAGTAAAAAAAGGACAAGTGTCTACTGCTGTTGTAGTGCGCACCAAAAAAGAAGTGCGTCGCCCAGATGGATCTTATATCCGTTTTGATGAAAATGCCTGTGTGCTTTTGAATCCAACAGGAGAAATGCGCGGCACGCGTGTTTTTGGACCTGTGGCTCGTGAATTGCGAGACAAACAGTTTATGAAAATTGTTTCACTAGCGCCAGAAGTGCTTTAAAAAAGAAATTATGGCAACGAAATATAAAATTAAAAAAGGCGATAAAATCAGAGTTATTTCAGGTGAACACAAAGGTGCTGAGGGAACTGTGACCAAAATCATTACCGATAAAAATCGCGCTATTGTAGAGGGTGTCAACCTGATTAAAAAACACGCCAAGCCAAACGCACAAAACCCACAAGGAGGCATCATTGAAAAAGAAGCTCCTATTCACATTTCTAATTTGTCGCTGCTCACAGAAGCAGGTGACCCTACTCGTGTAGGCTATCGAATGGAAGAGGGAAAAAAAGTGCGTTATGCTAAAAAAACCAATGAAGTGATATAATTATGAGCACCTATATTCCACGACTTAAAAAAGAATATAACGAAAGAATTACCGGAGTTCTTAAAGAAACTTTGGGCTATAAAAGCATCATGCAGGTGCCTCGTCTTCAAAAAATTGTATTGAGTAGAGGAGTGGGTGCTGCTGTTGCCGATAAAAAATTAATCGAACATGCCGTTGATGAGCTCTCACTCATCACCGGCCAAAAGGCTGTTGCTACCCTTTCTAAAAAAGATGTCGCTTCATTTAAATTGCGAAAAGGCATGCCTATTGGTGCAAAAGTCACTTTGCGTGGTGAGCGCATGTATGAGTTTTTAGATCGCTTGGTGACCACTGCATTGCCACGTGTGCGCGATTTTCAAGGCGTTAAAAGTTCAGGCTTTGATGGAAGAGGAAACTATAATTTAGGGATAACAGAACAAATTATATTTCCGGAAATCAATATTGATAAAGTCAATAAAATTGCCGGAATGGATATCACCTTTGTGACCTCCGCCGCCACCGATCAAGAAGCAAAATTATTGTTAAACGAATTAGGAATTCCTTTTAAAAAGAATTAGCATGGCAAAAGAATCAATGAAAGCTCGTGAGCGTAAGAGAGCTAAAGTTGTAGCAAAATATCAGGCAAAGCGAAAAGCGCTTAAAGAAGCTGGTGATTATGAAGCCCTTCAAAAGCTTCCTCGAAACGCTTCTCCGGTGCGCATGCACAACCGTTGTAAATTAACGGGACGCCCCAAAGGCTATATGCGTCAGTTTGGTATTTCACGGGTAACCTTCAGAGAAATGGCCAACCAAGGATTAATTCCTGGTGTAACAAAAGCAAGTTGGTAATAATTAATAAAGCAATATGTTTACAGATCCAATAGCAGATTTTTTAACCCGCATCCGAAATGCCAATAGTGCAGGTCACCGTGTGGTTGATATCCCCGCCTCCAACTTAAAGAAAGAAATCACAAAAATTCTTTTTGATCAAGGCTATATTTTGAGCTATAAATTTGAGGATACCACCAATCATCAAGGAAATATTAAAATTGCCTTGAAATATGATGGTCAAACCAAAGAGCCCGTCATTAAAAAAATACAAAGAATTAGTACGCCTGGATTACGTCAATATCGATCAGCCGATCAATTGCCACGAATCTTAAACGGTCTTGGAATTTCAATTGTTTCTACATCACATGGCGTGATGACCGGAAAACAAGCAGCCAAGGAAAACGTAGGCGGCGAACTTATTTGTTATGTCTATTAATTCAAAGCGAACAAGAAATGTCTAGAATAGGAAACAATCCGATTACCATCCCTGAAGGCGTTACCGTTTCAATCTCTCCAGAAGAGATTACCGTGAAAGGAAAGTTGGGCGAATTAACCCAAGAATACAGCGGTGTAACGGTTGCTCAAAAAGACAATATCCTTGAGGTTTCAAGAGAATCAAATGCTAAGCCTATTCGTGCCAAGCACGGTCTCTATAGAGCTTTAATTGCCAATATGGTAGCAGGAGTTCATGAAGGCTTCACCAAAGAATTAGAACTGGTTGGTGTGGGATATCGCGCCAGCAATCAAGGTCAGGTATTAGATCTATCGCTTGGATTCTCACATAATATTTTAATGGAGGTTGCTCCTGAGGTTAAAATTGAAACCATTTCAGAAAAAGGGAAAAATCCCATTATCAAACTCACTTCACACGATAAACAATTGGTAGGTTTTGTGGCCGCCAAGATTAGATCGTTTAGAAAACCTGAGCCCTACAAAGGAAAGGGAATCAAGTTTGTGGGTGAACAAATACGCAGAAAAGCAGGTAAATCAGCATAATAAAGTATCATGAGTTTATCAAAATTAGATCGCAGAAATAGAATTCGAAAAAGAATTCGAAAAATCATAAACGGAACAGCCGCTAAACCACGTTTATCTGTTTTTAGAAGCAATAAAGAAATTTATGCACAATTAATAGACGACGTACAAGGTAAAACTCTTGCAGCAGCATCTTCTCGTGAAAAAGACATTGCCGCCAGCGAAGGAAAAATTAGCACTGCCCAAGAAGTAGGCAAACTGTTAGCTACTAGAGCCCAAAAAGCGGGTATTGAAAACGCCACTTTTGATCGAGGAGGCTATTTGTATCACGGAAGAGTGAAGGCCTTGGCTGAAGGTGCTCGAGAAGCAGGTTTAAAATTTTAATCGGAATTATGTATCAAGATTATAAAAACGTTGAATTGGTCAAGCCAGCAGGGCTTGAATTAAAAGATCGATTAGTAGGCGTACAGCGTGTTACTAAGGTAACCAAAGGAGGCCGTGCTTTTGGATTCTCTGCCATTGTGGTGGTTGGAGATGAAAATGGTGTGGTGGGCCAAGGCCTTGGAAAATCTAAAGAAGTTTCTGAAGCTATTGCCAAAGCGGTTGAAGACGCTAAGAAAAACCTCATTCGTATTCCGATCGAAAACGGCACCTTGCCACACGAACAAAAAGGAAAATATGGTGGAGCAAGAGTCTTTTTAAAACCCGCCACAGCAGGTACCGGTGTAATTGCTGGTGGAGCCGTTCGCGCGGTATTGGAAGCTGTGGGTGTGCATAACGTATTGTCAAAATCACAAGGATCTTCTAACCCACACAATGTGGTAAAAGCCACTTTTGATGCCTTGTTGCAATTGAGAAACCCCGCTATGGTAGCCAAACAACGCGGTATTTCAATGGACAAATTATTCAACGGATAAAGAACAAACTCATGGCGCAAATAAAAATCACACAAACAAGAAGCAGCATCAAACGCATCCAAAATCAAAAGCGAACTTTGGAAGCCTTGGGCTTGCGTGGTATTGGTAAAGAAGTAACCCATGAAGCCACTCCTTCCATTTTAGGAATGGTAGAAAAAGTAAAACATTTAGTTTCTGTTCAGGAACTTTAAAAGAGAAAGCAAGATGCAATTAAACAATTTAAAACCCGCAGCAGGTTCTACACACAAAGCAGGAAAACGTCTTGGACGTGGCGAAGGTTCTGGCAAAGCTGGCACCTCAGGAAGAGGACACAAAGGAGCTAAATCTCGTTCGGGCTATTCTAAGAAAATTGGTTTTGAGGGCGGACAAATGCCTTTGCAACGCCGAGTGCCTAAGTTTGGTTTCAAAAATATTAACCGCGTGGAATACAAAGGGGTGAACCTCGATACTATTGAAGCGCTTGTGGCCGATAAAAAAATCAAAAAAGAATTGGACTATGATACCATGCTCGAATTGCGTCTAGCCACATCAAATGACTTTATCAAAATTTTAGGCCGAGGCACTTTATCACATCCCGTTAAAGTTCACGCCCATAAATTTTCTGCTTCTGCAAAAGCGGCCATAGAAGCTGCTGGAGGAGAAGCCATAATCTTATAAGCCACAACCCCATGAAAAAGTTTATAGAAACATTAATTAACATTTACAAAATAGAGGAGCTAAGAGATCGAATCTTACTCACTCTAGGGATGTTGTTGGTGTATCGAATTGGGGCTCAAATTATTTTGCCGGGCATTGACCCTGTTCAAATGGTAGCCTTAGGCGACCGAGCAGGAGGAGGTAGTATTTTAGGATTATTAAACGCCTTCACCGGAGGTGCTTTTGCCAAAGCATCTGTTTTTGCCTTAGGAATTATGCCCTACATTTCGGCTTCTATTGTGGTACAGTTGATGGGAATTGCGGTTCCTTATCTACAAAAACTTCAAAAAGAAGGAGAAAGTGGTAGAAAAACCATCAATCAAATAACACGCTGGCTCACCATTCTCATTTGTGTGGTCCAAGCACCGGCCTATCTCTATGGGCTCACCGCTTTAGGTGTTCCAGAAAGTGCTTTCCTTTTAGGAAGAGGGCCTTTGTTTATTATTTCTTCTGTGATTATCCTAGTTACGGGAACCATCTTTGCCATGTGGCTGGGTGAAAAAATTACAGACAAGGGAATCGGAAACGGTATCTCCCTTTTGATTATGGTGGGTATTATTGCATCCTTGCCACAATCTTTTGCACAAGAATTTATTTCCAGAGTTAGTGAAAACAACGGAGGGCTCATGCTTGTGTTAATTGAATTAGTGCTTTGGATTGTTGTGATATTACTTTGTATTTTACTCATTATGGCCGTTCGCCGTATACCGGTTCAATACGCTCGAAGAACCACTGGGGGCACCAATGAAAGAACAGTTTATGGTTCTCGTCAATACATTCCTCTAAAGCTAAACTCTTCTGGCGTAATGCCCATCATTTTTGCGCAAGCCATTATGTTTGCTCCTGCCTATGTGGGAAGTGCCATTGGAGACAACGCCGTTGGCCAATGGATGCAAACTAATTTTGCCGATATTTTTGGATTTTGGTATAATCTCGTATTCGCTTTGTTGATTATTGTATTTACCTTTTTCTATACCGCCATTACCGTGCCTACCAACAAAATGTCTGATGATTTAAAACGTAGCGGTGGTTTTGTGCCTGGCATTAGACCTGGAAATGAAACTTCCGATTTTTTAGATACGGTCATGTCACGCATCACCTTCCCTGGCTCGTTGTTTTTAGCAGCCATAGCCGTTTTTCCGGCCATAGTGGTGAAGTTAATGGGCATTCAACAAGGTTGGGCCTTATTTTATGGCGGCACATCATTGCTCATTTTAGTAGGGGTAGCAATAGACACTATCCAACAAGTAAATTCATATCTATTAAATCGTCATTATGATGGTTTATTGAAAAAAAATAAAACCCGTAGAGGCGCAGCATAAATATGGCCAAGCAAGCAGCAATAGAACAAGAAGGAACCATAATTGAAGCATTATCTAATGCCATGTTTCGAGTGGAATTAGACAATGGCCATGTGGTGACAGCCCATATATCGGGCAAAATGCGTTTGCACTATATCAAATTATTGCCCGGCGATAAAGTAAAATTAGAAATGAGTCCTTACGATTTAACCAAAGCAAGGATCACCTTTAGATTTTAAATAAAGAAAAATGAAAATAAGAGCATCAATCAAAAAACGCAGTGCCGAATGTAAAATCGTTCGGAGAAAAGGGCGTTTGTATGTTATTAATAAAGCAAACCCTCGATTTAAACAAAGACAAGGTTAATTATGGCAAGAATTTCAGGAGTTGATATTCCAAAACAAAAAAGAGGGGTTATTGCCCTCACCTATATATTTGGGATCGGCAAGAGCCGCGCACAAGCTATTTTAGCAGCAGCTAAAGTAGGCGAAGACAAAAAAGTGGCCGATTGGACAGATGACGAAACAGGACGCATTCGTGAGGCCGTTTCTCAATTTAAAATTGAAGGAGAATTGCGCTCAGAAGTGCAACTCAATATTAAAAGATTGATGGATATTGGGTGCTATCGCGGTATTCGTCATCGTGCCGGATTACCCCTAAGAGGACAACGCACCAAAAACAATTCTAGAACTAGAAAAGGGAAGCGTAAAACCGTTGCAAACAAAAAGAAAGTCACTAAATAATTTTTAATTATGGCGAAAACAGCAGCTAAAAAAAGAAAGGTAGTGGTTGAGGCCAATGGAGAAGCCCATATCAATGCCACCTTCAACAATATCATCATCTCGCTGACCAACACCAAAGGAGAGGTAATTTCTTGGTCTTCTGCCGGAAAAATGGGTTTTAGAGGATCTAAAAAGAACACCCCCTATGCAGCGCAAACTGCTGCGGAAGATGCAGCTAAAGTGGCACAAGAAGCCGGCCTTAGAAAAGTGAAGGTATTTGTGAAAGGACCCGGAAATGGACGTGAATCGGCCATTAGAACCTTGCACAACAACGGTGTTGAAGTGACTGAAATTATAGATGTTACACCATTGCCACACAATGGTTGCAGACCCCCCAAAAGAAGAAGAGTATAAGTAGAATTTCGTATTGATCCGAACTATCGAAGGAAGAGCGACCTTAATTCATAGTTCCAATACATAAAACAAAAAAAATGGCAAGATATACTGGTCCAAAAACAAAAATTGCTCGCAAATTTGGCGAGCCCATTTTCGGCGATGACAAATCGTTTGAAAAACGCAACTATCCTCCCGGTCAACACGGAAACAACCGCCGTAGAGGAAAAAAATCGGAATATGCCATCCAATTGATGGAAAAGCAAAAAGCTAAATTCACCTATGGTATATTAGAAAAGCAATTTAGAAATCTTTTTGAAAAAGCAAGCCGCAGTAAAGGTGTTACCGGTGAAGTGCTTTTACAATTGTGTGAGTCTCGTTTAGACAATGTGGTGTATCGTTTTGGAATTGCTAATTCTAGAAGCGGTGCCAGACAACTTGTATCGCACCGACACATTACCGTGAACGGAAAAATTGTGAACATCCCTTCCTACAGAGTAAAAGAAGGCGACGTGGTTGGCGTGCGAGAAAAGTCAAAATCTTTGCAGGTAATTCAAACCGCTGTGGAACAAAATACAGCCGTTTATGAGTGGTTGAGCTGGAACAAAGACACCCTACAAGGTACTTTTGTAAACATCCCTCAACGCTTGCAAATACCAGAAAAGATCAATGAGCAATTCATTGTTGAATTGTATTCAAAATAATTTAAAGGAAGCAAAAGAACTATGGCAATATTGAACTTTCAAAAACCCGATAAAGTAATCATGATTGACTCCTCAGATTTTGAGGGGAAATTTGAATTTAGACCTTTAGAACCTGGCTATGGTTTGACCGTGGGCAACGCATTGCGACGTGTTTTGTTGTCTTCCTTAGAAGGTTTTGCAATCACCTCTGTGAAGATAGATGGTGTTGAGCATGAATTTTCTACTATCCCTGGCGTTGTAGAAGATGTTACTGAAATTATCCTCAATTTAAAGCAAATTCGATTTAAACGTCAAATTGAAGAGCAAGAGGAAGAAAAAGTACTCATCACAGTGGGTGGACAAGAAGAACTTATAGCGGCTGATTTTCAAAAATTCATTTCCGGGTTTCAGGTTTTAAATCCTGATTTGCTGATTTGTAAGCTAGAAAAAAGTGTTCAAATCAATATGGAGATCACGATTGAAAAAGGACGCGGTTATGTTCCTGCTGAAGAAAATAAAAAAGCCAATGCACCACTAGGGGTTATTGCAATCGATTCCATTTTTACGCCCATCAAAAACGTAAAATACAGCATTGAAAACTATCGTGTAGAGCAAAAAACAGATTACGAAAAATTGGTTTTCGAAATTGTGAGCGACGGTTCTATTCATCCCAAAGATGCATTAACCGAAGCAGCTAAAACTTTGATCCATCACTTCTTGTTGTTCTCTGACGAACGCATAACACTAGAGGCTGATGAAATTGCACAAACCGAGACCTATGATGAAGAATCACTTCATATGCGTCAGTTGCTCAAAACCAAATTGATTGATATGGATTTGTCTGTTCGTGCTTTGAATTGTTTAAAGGCTGCCGAAGTAGACACCTTGGGCGATTTGGTTTCGTTTAATAAAAACGATTTGATGAAATTCAGAAACTTTGGTAAGAAATCCTTAACCGAATTAGAAGAATTAGTTATCCTCAAAGGCCTTTCCTTTGGAATGGATCTAAGTAAATATAAATTAGACAAAGAGTAATCTTTGTCCTAGTAGTAAAAGAAAATGAGACACGGAAAAAAAATCATGCATTTGGGCCGAAAATCAGCCCACCGTAAATCAATGTTAGCCAACATGGCTTGTTCACTCATAGAGCACAAACGCATTAACACTACCTTGACCAAGGCCAAAGCGTTGAAGCAATATATTGAGCCCGTCATTACGAAGTCTAAAACAGATTCGACTCACCACAGACGTTTGGCATTTAGACAATTGCGTAACAAATATGCGGTTTCTGAACTCTTTAGAGACATTGCCCAAAAGGTGGGAGACCGCCCGGGAGGCTACACTCGCATTATCAAGCTAGGCAACCGCTTGGGTGACAATGCAGAAATGGCACTCATTGAGTTAGTAGACTTCAACGAACTCTATGTTAGAGAGCAAAAGGAGAAAAAGAAAACGCGAAGAAGAGGAGGAAGCAAAAAAAGCGGAGCTGCACAAGCACCAGCTGAAGCTCCTGCTGATGAGGCAAAAGAAGCACCTGCTGCTGCTGCTGAAGCAAAGGCTCCTAAAAAAGAAGAAAAAGCTTCAAAAAAAGAAACTAAAGAAGCCGATCAAGAAAACAAGGATGAAAATTGATCTTTCTTCTAAATATGTTAAAAGAAAAAGGATAAACGCTTTTAGTTTATCCTTTTTTTTGGTTTAATTTGTACTCTAAAAATGAAGTATCAAGCACGAGAGAAAGCCTTTGTTCTTTTAGCAGACGGCACGTTGTTTTTTGGAAAATCTATAGGAATATCAGGTAGCGCCTTTGGTGAAATTTGTTTCAATACCGGAATGACTGGCTACCAAGAAATTTTCACTGATCCCTCTTATTTTGGACAAATTATGGTTACCACCAATGCCCATATTGGGAATTATGGTGTTCTAAACCAAGAAAGTCAGTCCAAAGAAATTAGAATTTCAGGGCTCATTTGTAAAAACTTTAGTTTTAACCAATCTAGACCCGCTGCCACAGATTCTTTATATGCTTTTTTAGACGCGCAAAAACTAGTTACAGTGGCAGATGTAGACACGAGAGCTCTAGTGCATCACATTCGAGAAAATGGCGTTATGAATGCTGTTATTTCTACTGAAGTTGATCGCATAGAGGAACTCAAAAAAGAATTGGCCGCTTTGCCTAAAATGGAAGGTTTGGAATTGGCTTCCAAAGTTTCTACTCCTGAACCCTATTTTGTTGGTAACCCTGATGCCAGCTATAAAGTAGCGGCGCTAGATTTAGGAGTTAAAACCAACATTTTAGAGCATTTAGCCCAACGTGATTGCTACGTTAAAGTGTTTCCATATGATACGCCGTTTGAAATTTTAGCCAGTTGGAACCCCGATGGCTACTTTATTTCAAATGGACCTGGAGATCCTGAACCTTTAAAACAAGCCCAAGAGGTGGCTCGTGAAATTATTAAAAGAGCATTGCCGCTGTTTGGTATTTGCTTAGGGCATCAAGTAATTGCTCTTGCCAATGGAATTTCGACCTACAAAATGTTTAATGGACATAGAGGGATCAATCATCCGGTTAAAAACCTCCTAACTGGCAAAGGAGAAATTACCTCGCAAAATCATGGTTTTGCCGTAGAACGAGAAGCAGCAGAACAGCACAATGAGGTTGAAATTACCCATGTGCATCTCAACGACAATACCATTGCAGGTTTGCAAATGAAAAATAAACCCTGCTTTTCTGTGCAATATCACCCAGAGGCAGGCCCAGGACCCAATGATGCAACCTACTTATTTGATCATTTTTTAGACTTGTTAAAAAACACCAAACCAATAACGAATTAATTTAAACTTAAATTTAAAATGAGCATAATAGTAAAAGTTCATGCCCGTCAAATATTAGATTCAAGGGGCAATCCAACCGTTGAAGTAGATGTTGTGACCGAAAATGGCATTTTGGGTCGCGCTGCAGTTCCTTCGGGAGCTTCAACAGGAGAACATGAGGCCGTTGAACTTCGAGATGGAGGAAAAGCCTATATGGGAAAAGGGGTTTTGCAAGCGGTAAAAAATGTAAATGAAACTATTGCACCTAAGCTCGTTGGAAATTCAGTTTTTGAGCAAGAACATTTAGATCAACTCATGATTAATTTAGATGGCACACCTAATAAATCTAAATTGGGAGCTAATGCCATTTTGGGTGTTTCTTTGGCCGCTGCCAAAGCAGCTGCAAATGAGGTGGGACTACCACTTTATAGATATATTGGAGGGGTACATGCTAAAACGCTTCCGCTTCCCATGATGAATATTATCAATGGCGGGTCTCACTCTGATGCCCCTATTGCTTTTCAAGAATTTATGATAATGCCGCAAGGCGCGTCCAGTTTTTCTCAAGCCATGCAAATGGGAACAGAAATTTTTCATCACCTTAAAAAAGTATTGCACAAAAGAAATTTGAGCACTGCTGTAGGAGATGAAGGTGGCTTTGCACCCGCATTAGACGGTACAGAAGATGCGCTAGAAACTATTTTAGAAGCCATAACCAATGCAGGCTATAAACCTAAGGAAGAAGTAATGATTGCGTTAGACTGTGCCAGTTCTGAATTCTATAAAGATGGGAAATATGACTATACGTTGTTTGAAGGCCCATCGGGTAGTGTACGCACTTCTGAAGAACAGGCTAGTTATTTGGCCGAGTTGAGTGAAAAATATCCCATCATCTCTATAGAAGATGGTATGGATGAAAACGATTGGGACGGTTGGAAAATGTTGACTGAAAAAGCCGGAGATCGTGTTCAGCTTGTAGGTGATGATCTTTTTGTGACTAACGTAGAACGCTTAGAAAAAGGAATTTCAAATGATATTGCCAATTCAATCTTGATTAAAGTCAACCAAATTGGTACGCTATCAGAAACCATTGCCGCTGTAGAAACAGCCCATAGAGCAGGCTATACCGCCGTAATGTCTCACCGATCTGGAGAAACAGAAGACAACACCATTGCTGATCTTGCCGTTGCCCTAAACACCGGGCAAATTAAAACCGGTTCGGCCTCTAGAAGTGATCGGATGGCAAAGTATAACCAACTCTTAAGAATTGAAGAAGAGCTAGCCTCCTCTGGCTATTTTCCCGGGGCTGATGCCTTTAATGTTTAAAGTGTTGTTGTATCTTTAAGGTTTATTTTCAAAAGAAAAAATTTTCTTTTGGGAGCCTTCTTTATAAGAAATGTTTTTATAAATAAAAAAAATATGAGTGATCAAGTAACTATTATTTCCGATGGAGTGTCTCATGTATTTCCGGTCATTACGGGCACAGAAAATGAAAAAGCCATTGACATCAAAGCCCTTCGTGCTAAAACAGGAATGATCACCTTTGATCCGGGCTATAAAAATACCGGTTCTTGCGAAAGTGACATTACCTTTTTAGACGGAGAAAAGGGAATTTTGCGCTATCGGGGTTATGCTATTGAAGATTTAACCGAAAATAAAAGTTTTCTCGAGGTTGCCTATCTACTCATTTTTGGCGAGTTACCCACAGCTAAAGAAAAAAAGCTCTTTTATAATGAGATTAAAGAGGAGGCTCTTGTAGATGAAGACCTTAAAACCATTTTAAAAAGTTTTCCTAAAGCAGCACATCCAATGGGTGTATTGGCTTCTTTAACGTCGGCCTTAACAGCCTTCAATCCTTCTGCGGTTGACATCGAATCTGAAAAGGATATGCGTGAAGCCATCATTATGCTTTTGGCTAAATTTCCTATTTTGGCTTCTTGGACACAACGAAAAGTGAAAGGGCTTCCCCTCAACTATGCCAACACATCATTAAGCTATGAGGAGAACATTGCTT
>Ga0255780_10000218_pt1 | contig 56100 bp, 56 predicted proteins | sample 071ome_32_FD_179978 | JGI IMG/M metagenome (GOLD analysis project Ga0255780, IMG submission 179978) | Coastal salt marsh microbial communities from the Groves Creek Marsh, Skidaway Island, Georgia - 071405AT metaG (version 2) | ecosystem: Environmental > Aquatic > Marine > Intertidal zone >... | reverse complement strand
CGGCCTGGTCCTCGACGACCGCGGCCGTGCCGCCAGCGTCGGCATCCGGGACGGCATCCGGGACGGCGGCGGGCTCGGCGGCGGGCTCGGCCTGGTCCTCGACGACCGCGGCCGTGCCGCCAGCGTCGGCATCCGGGACGGCGGCGGGCTCGGCGGCGGGCTCGGCCTGGTCATCGACGACCGCGGCCGTGCCGCCAGCGTCGGCATCCGGGACGGCATCCGGGACGGCGGCGGGCTCGGCGGCGGGCTCGGCCTGGTCCTGGACGACCGCGTCCGTGCCGCCAGCGTCGGCACCCGGGGTGGCATCCGGGACGGCGGCGGGCTCGGCCTGGTCCTGGACGACCGCGGCCGTGCCGCCAGCGTCGGCATCCGGGACGGCATCCGGGACGGCATCCGGGACGGCGGCGGGCTCGGCCTGGTCCTGGACGACCGCGGCCGTGCCGCCAGCGTCGGCTCCCGCGACGGCGGCGGGCTCGGCCTGGTCCTGGACGGCTCCAAGGAGGGCGGCGTTGCGCATGGCGAACATGGTGCGTAGGTCGAGGGGGCGTTCAGTTCCGTTGTCTTCGTCGCTGCTGCTGTCGTCCTGGTCGATGGAGAGAGCGCCTGAGATCTGCGCGGAGATGTCATCGATGATGCGCTTGACAGAGGCCCTGCTCATCACCCTGTCGTTACTTAGCGCCTGCCGGAAGTTGAGCAGTAGGCGGCCGTCGTCCTCGGTATACGATTCGGGGTCGCCCTTCTTGGAGAGCTGATCAAGTAAGTTGAGCAATTCTTTCTCAGAGCCTTTGTAGCTCTTAATCTTGCGCGTCAGGGCGTTCATATGCGCGCGCCGGGTTTTCATGAGGAGCGTCGTGGGCGTCGTGGGCGCGGGTTCCCCGCCTTCCGATGAGCTCGCCCTAGCAATGACTTCCCGCTGACTGAACCGGGCGCCCCGTGGGAGGTGCTCGTTTATCGCGCCAATCACCCGCCGGATGATGTAGTGAATGCGCGGGTCACGCCGTTCCTTGATCACCTGCTGGATCTGGTCCTGGGACATGCTTGGCTCGGGGTAGGGTAGGGAGAACTTCTTCTGGATGCACTCACTCGTGTGTGAGTGAACAAGCTGGCCGTCTGGGCTGAAGAATTCGGCGCAGCAGAAGCAGTGGTGCTGGAAACAGGAAGGACACTGCACGGTCGCGCATGCATCGAACCCGCTGAAAATCAACCCGCACGCCGGGTCCGGGCACATGTAGTCGGAGAACGCGTGGTTCACCAGGTGGCCGAGGATGGCGTCAAGCGACGTCGAGCTCGCCTCCGGGGAGTCGCTGTGGGCCGCGATCAATTCGGCGAGGTCATGAATCACGCGGTCCTCGGACTCCCCTTGGAGTTCACCCCTCGCCGCGGCGGCGGAGACGGCGCGTGCAATATCCGCGGCGCTGAACACGCTGACGAGGTCCGAATAGGGCCCCTGTTCGCAACCGTACAACGCGTTGACGAGGATCCCGCACACCTTGCCGCTCCAGCCCCTCCCGGAGACTTTTTTGTCGAGGGCCATGGCCGCCGTCACCGCCTTGCGAGCATCGAACTGGGAGGACCGAGCCCACTGGAAGAGGCACGGCGCGCACGTCGCGAACTTGGTCGCGTTGGTGTCGTGCTGCGCGGGTGTGGTGTCTCCCGTCCGCGAGACGAGCCTGGGCCGGATGACCGTGTCGAAGGGCTTGTCGTCCATGCATATGTTGCATGCGAGCGACGCCGCCTCGGGGGGCGTCATGTGCATCATGTGTGTGTGTCGGCTGGGCGCACACGCGCGTGGCGATGACTGGATCCGGGCGGGGCCCTGAGGTGCATTTAAGGGTGGTGCACATGGGGTCGAACGCCAGCCCGAATTCGGATTTTCTGGATGTGGTCAGTGCACTGGTGCGCATCGGCGCAGCACACCAGTGCGATGTATGAAACACCGGGGTCGACTGGCGCGTGAAATCGCGTGCGTCACGCGAGCGTTTCGACCAGCAATCTGTAACCACCGTCGAATCGCGATTTCGTATTTTTGTTTCGTGGGGCTCCGGCCGGCCGCCCGGACGCTCACGGAGGAGACGCGGACAGCCAGCTTGGCTTGCGCTGGCTGTCAAGCATCTCCTCCGTTTGCGGGTATATATTGACATCTACCCAGGTGCGGGGCGCATACTAATGCGAATTAGGTAGGGGGAGGGCGGGCGTGACCCCCCCCCACGCTATAGCCCATCGAAATCAGGCGCCCGCCTCCACCCCCCAGGGTGGCGAAATGGGGGAACTCCCGGCCGGCCCAGAGAGCAGTCAGGGCACGGTGGCATCGCTAAGATAGTTGAAAACCGACCGTGACGGATCGGTGCGTGCGGTGGGAGGGTGCACGGGGGCGTGCACGGGTGTCTACAAGCCAGGCGGCGGCTCGCAGCTTCCTGGGTCTCCGTACGATGCGTATAAATCGCCCCTGTAGTGGTCGATTCTCCGTAGGAGCCCTAACGAATAGGGTGAGAAGGGCGGATAGGGGTTCCCCTACTAGACAGCAAAGCAAATCGTTTGCCTCCAAAAGCCTCCAAAAGGTGCCCGGTCGCCCGCCCTATATAATATATACAAGCGGTCTCAGGTAGGGCGGGCGCATTTTTCAGCGTTAATCCGGCCATCCGGTCGGTGGAATATAGCTTGGGAGGTGGGGGCGGGCGTACACGGGGCCGCACCTGATTATGGAGGGTTAGTCTCAAGGGTAACGGCCTTCAAGTACCCGTCCGTTCCCGCTGCCGCGGTGTCTATGCAAATATATACACACGGGGGCGAGACGTCGGGCCATAGAACCCTCCGTGGGGGCCATGATGGGTGCCCATCGGGTCGAGCCCTTGTCTGACAGGGGGGTCAGACGGGGCATGCGAGCTCCGAAATGCGTGAAAGGAGCGCGGGAAGGCCCACCTCCGCTCAGTTACGAAGTAATCGTGTATGTCCGTCGCGATAATACTCGTCAACGCAGGCGGCTCGCACCGGAGAGCTCTCTACTGAATTTTGGTTGGCTGCCCCCCGACTCCGCTACCGGTACTCGGCCTCTGGCCAGGGAGGAGTGCTTTCGCGGGTAAGTGAGAAAAAAGAAGCCCCTCCCGGAGCGGGGGAGGGTTCCGGTCGGGGGAGGGGACCGGGGGACCCTTTTCGAGCGTGCCCTGCAATTCCCCGCCTCCCGAAGGGGCGACTGGGGTGGCTGGGAGACTTCTCCCCGTCCCGACGGGTAAATCGAACGACAAAAAAGCCACGCACCCGTCGTTCGGGGGGTTCCGGGCTCTTCCGGGGTGCGAACGGGGGTGACATGTGCCCCCCCCCGCGCCCGCGCCCGCGCCGCACCCTTTTCGCACCCTTTTCGCACCCCTGAGCGTTAGCCCGCACGGTTCGATCCCCCTCCTCTCCCTCCCGTCCCCGCTCGTAGGAAGGGTTCGGGACAGGGGAAGCATGCCGCAGGACATGCCGCAGGACATGCCGCAGGACATGCTGCCCCCCCCCACCGGCTTTCGTCAGGACATGAAAGCCGTCTACGATGACATCCGGCGAATCATGCCCATGCGTGTCAATGAACATGTCAATGAAGCGGCCCCCCGCCTCCCCTTCGACGTCCTTGCCAAGGAACTGACCACCATGTCGACCGTCTTGCGCGAGTCCCTCGCGGGGGGGGGACACAACATGTACACGCGCGACTTCCGCCCGGCGGAGAACAACTCCAACCCGAAGACCCCGCTGAAGATCGCCATCGACATCGGCTCATCGTTCAGCAAGATCGTCGTCCAGCGCGTTCAGCGCGGGAAGGGCCCCTCCCCTACCATGGTAATCTGCGTGCTGTCCGCGATGCCAAAGGGGGCCATGGACGGGGTCATGGAGGAAATTCGGGAGCAGAAGGCCGACCTTTCGGAGGTTGTGGAGGTACCCGCCCCGGTCCGTGGGATGAGGTGGAAGGCGAGCATCATCCGGGGAGCTGACGGCCAACGCGTTCCCAGCCCCGACAGCATCGCAGCCGAGCTCCTCGCCTGTTATAGCAGCACGACGATGGCCATCTTGGACAGCGCATCGCCCATAAGCAAGGAGTACGTGAGCGGGTTCAAGGAGATGCTTTACATCAAGCGGCACCGTAAGACGACCGAGGACCATACGCAGTTTCAGTACGATATCTTCGTGCGCAGCCTTCTCCATGTGGTGTGGCGCTGCGTTCATTGCGGCACCCTTGGGTTCGGGGAAGAGAATGCGGCGTATTACGTCCAGAGCATCGACTATACGCTACCCTCGGGGCAGCTGCGCGCCGACCCTAACGTCATGTCTCCGCTGAACGGGAACGACGATGCCCACATCTCGAGCGCGTCGTGCCGTCAGTTCGAGTCTCTGCGCTTCGCTCTGGGTTCGTGCGTGGTGTGGCCCTACTACCGCGTGAAGAAGGGCGTCTGCCTGAGCAAGCCACCCGCTCTTCGTCCTCGGGTTGGAGACGACCCCTACGTCTTCAACGACGCCAACAGCGTCAGCGGCAGCGACGACGACAGCGGCAGCGACGACGACAGCGGCAGCGACGACGACAGCGGCAGCGGCAGCGGCAGCGGCGCTGACGCGGGGGAGAAGATCATCGAACGGGCCCTAACCGAGCTGAACAATCCCGGCGAGGACCACAGGGATCGGTCCTGGTTCCTGTACATGATCGTAAATAGTCACTCGGAGGCCCTCCTGTCGCTCGTGGCGTTCGAGAACCAGCTGCAGCATGCCGGAGTCCCAGTCGTCACAATGGCCGTGCAGTGCGGCGGTATGTCGAGCGATATCGGTGTCAGATATTTCTCTCAGCGGTCTGACTTCCGTGTGACGAGCCAATTCAGCACGTACATAATGACGGGGTCCGCACAGTCGAAGGTCATAAATGACGCATTCGGCAAGAGCGTGAGCGAGGTCTTCGAGGTGTCGGATACCGCCGACGCGTGTGCGAGTCTCCGCGTCCGAGCTAATATTGACGTGTCGGAGACTGCGATCAATGTCCTACTGCAGAGCATGGACTCCTGGGCCAGAGCGTTCGGGAAGGTGGCGCGTGACATCGCCCGGGACACGGAACTCAAGCTCGGGAGCATCTCTTTCAAGGTGCTCCTGGACGGCATGGGCGCGTTCGGGCCGGCGATGTCCATCGACATCCCCCCAGAGAAGCTGAAGTCCGTCATCAACAACGAACGAACCAATGTGATGATGTGCTGGGGCACATCGGCGAGCATACTCACCGAGATCGATGCGATAACGGTCTCTCGTGAAGGGGGTGACCGCGTCGTACCGAGCGCCAGCCTCATGATCTTGCTGATGCGCCACGGGGCCAGGACCGTGATCTCTGAGGATTTCGAAGTCGGTGACGAGTTCGACATGGATCGCATCGAGGTTCACTGCGCGCCTCGCACGACGGTGGTGTCGTCCAATGCCACGGCCATGGCGTTCATGCAGTCTGGGACCAAGTCGGCCCTCGTGCGGGGACACTCCCTGGCTCAGGACGGGCCATGGTCGAAGCTGCTGCCCTCGAGGGAAGCCGACAACGGCGACGCGGGTTTCTTCGGGTTGTACCCCCTTAGCGTGAAATGTGCCCCCTGCGACGGGAGCAGAACGGTCGTCTCTACGCGGGTTGAGTCGAGGTGCAAGGGCCCCGACGGAAGGACCGTCGGGGTCCCAGTGATCGACGTCGACGAGTACGTCGACGGTTCGTTCGACGATGAGGACGGCTTCTTCCTGCTGATGCCTACGCTCCCGAAAGGGGGCCTGCAACCGATCATGGTGGTCATCAAGCACGACTCGATCGATCAGGCGATCAAGGCGAAGGATTATACATTCCAGACCCTCTGCCAATGCGTCCAGTTCATCCACCTATCGGGGGCCCTTTTCTCGTTCCACCTGGACAAGTCGGCCGCGAGGCTCGTGACCGAAACGTCGTTGGAGGCCGACGACAGGAGGCGCCCCGACCCCGACTCCCGCGGTGGGCGCAAGCGCGGCCGCGGCAGCGACAGCGGCGAAGGCGAAGGCGACGGCGAAGGCGAAGGCGACGGCGACGGCGAAGGCGAAGGCGACGGCAGCGGGCGCGGGCGCGGGCGCGGGCGCGGGCGCGGGCGCGGGCGCGGGCGCGGGCGCGGGCGCGGGCGCGGGCGCGGGCGCGGGCGCGGGCGCGGGCGCGGGCGCGGCGAGACCAAGACGGCGCGCCGTCGGTAGATGGATGTCGAGGATGTCGATCGATGTCACCGCTTGCTGCCACGGAGGTACATGATCCCGAGAACGATCGCCACGGGGTACCCGATTGCCACGAGAGTGCGTTGAAGGGCATCATCCGCGTCCTCAATCCAGACATCGAGGGGGCGGACGAGCACCCAGTGTATGGCCATTCCGAGGGTGACAATCAGCGCGAGCCCCGTGATGCGCACGAACTCGGCGCGCGTGAAGGGGGACGACGCCGACGCCGATGCCGACGCCGACGCCGCCGGCACCGACTCTCCCGCGTGGACGTCGACGTACGGGACAGGCGACGGCGGGTGCGTCACGGCGGGAGCCGCCGCTCGCTGCGGCGACGCGGGGGCGGACCGCGGCTGCTGCTGCGGCTGCTGCTGTGCGTGTTGGTACCGGTCCATTGTCTGCTGGGGGAGCGGGGGTCCATTGAAGGTCTGTAGCTCTGGCTGCCGGACGTCATAGGCAGACTGATACGCAAACCCGCCTTCGTACCCCCCCCCATCGCCTGACCCACTGGAGTTATAGAAGTTCTCCTCCCGAAAGTTGTGCATGCATCTTCGCCGAAAAAATAAGCAGAGCGACGATATGTCCATCTCCACGTCCACGTCCACGTCCGCGACGACGACGACCCGCGAGACCCGCGGGGTCCTGGAGATCGACGATTTTCATCGCCTCTTTGCGCTTGGAGACGTCCACGGCGACCTCCCGCGGCTCGTGGCGGTCCTGGAGGCGGTGGGCCTGATCACCGTCGACCCACGCGAGGGGCTGGTGCGGTGGGCGGCCCCGCCCGGGACGGTGCTCGTGCAGGTCGGCGACCAGCTCGACTCGGCGCCGCGGGACGCCACGTCGCCCACCGAGTGGGAGCCGCGGGAGGACGTCGTCGACCTGCACGTCGTCGAGTTCATGACATCCCTTGCGGATGTCGCGGCCCGGAGCGGCTCGCGAGTGGTGAGCTGCCTGGGGAACCACGAGGTGATGAATTTGACCGGCGAGTTCTCGTACGTTTCCGCGCACAGCCTCCGCGCGACGGGCGGCGTCGCGGGTCGCGCGGCGCTGCTCGCGCCGGGGGGCGCCTACGCCCGGCGCCACTTCCTGGCGCGGGAGATCGCGGTCCGTGTAGGCCCGTTCCTCTTCTGCCACGCGGGGCTGCTGCCGTGGCACGTCCCGGTCCTGGGCGCGGCGCGCGCCGAGCTGCGCCGCGCGCTCGCGGGGGATGACCCCGGCGCCGGGGTCCCGGAGCTCCTGCGCGATCCCGACGGCCCGCTGTGGACGCGCGAGGTCGCGCTCGGCCCGGCGGGCCCCGCGAGCGCCCGTGCGGTGTGTCGCGCGTTCGGCGCGCGGCACATGGTCGTGGGACACACGGTAACGCCCGAACCGGTGTGGCGCGGGGATATGGACATTCTCCTCCTCGACACCGGCGTGAGCCGAAGCATCGGCGGGAACGCCGCGTACGTGCTCGAATATCAGCACGCGGGGCGCGCTCGGGTGCTCCGGGTGGACGTGCACTCGTCCCAGGACCACTGGCGCGTCGACGACGTCGCGGCGCCGTCTCCCGCCGAGGAGCCGTTCACGTATGGGGCGTGCCTGGATTGATGGATAGGATGGACGATGGATATAGTCATCCTAAGGGTTCTCCCCCCCGCAGGGAACGAGTCCACTGGTTCCGCGTTGGTCGACGACGATGTATCCCACGCGGGTCGTTCTGGACAACAATCCGGGCGAGGAGGTGGCCGCCGGTGCCCGCCCGGAGCGATCCGCGGTCATCCTCGGGGCCATGGCCGCATGCGTCGCGCTCGTGACCGTGCTCGCGTGCCTCATCCGGTACATGGACCGCCTACATGACCGCCTACATAGCGTGACCCGAAACTGATCTGGAGTTCTTGTCAAATCGGGGGATGTCCACCTTGGCCTTGGTCTGGAGTCGCGCCAGCGGTCTTTCTTCTTTGGTCTGATTCAAGTGCTTGGTCTGATTCAAGTGAGACACACAACCGCGGATTTACACGCGATGACGAGCCCCAACCCCGAAAAGGACGCGCTGAAGTTCGTTGACGGTCTAGAGGAGAAATGGCGTCGTCGTGATGCGGCCGTTGAGCTCCCTCTACCCCTACTCTCTAGTCTCATCGACGGAGACTCTTCCGAAGAGTCCCTCGTCAAGAGGCTATTCCGCCAGTGCATCCGGCTGATGCTGAAGCTGCGCGCGTCTACCTCTACCTCCTTTGAGAAGGCGTTGGAAAGGATCTGGGTGAGTGTCGACATTGACGACAAAAAGACCCCGGCCAACAGTTACACCTTCGGCTTCTCCGCGTCGGACATGCGCAAATATGGCGGCGGGATGGGATGGGGGTTCGCGCGTGGCGTGTACAACCTCCCGCCCAGGACGATTGTGAATGCCCGCATCCACATTCGTGACCTCAACGACGTCCACGTGAACACCTTCGAGGTGTCCATGGGGAATCTCGACCTGTACTACTCCCTCCTGGCACTCATCAAGTGCTTCTCCCACAACTGGGACTGACTGAGGGGTCTATAGGCCGTGTTGTTTTCTTGTCAAATCGGGGGATGTCCACCTTGGCCTTGGTCTGGAGAGGGTTAGAGAGATCGCAGAGCGTCCACTACACGGCACTACATGGCGAAGCTGCGGCATACCATCACCGTCACCCTCGGCGACTCCAACGGCGATCTCTCGGTGGGAGTTCACCTTCGAGGAGACCGACGACGACCATTATCAGAGGTACGGGGCGGACCTTACTTGGGTCGAATTCAAGGAGGATGTCGAGGAGGATGTCGCGTGAGCGCGTGAATCCGTCCCGTAAGGGGCGCCCCTATTTACATTCTTTTTCCTCGGATGGCCGGTATTGAGCGAGCATGGTGTTCTCGTCGACGACGGTCGTCTGCAGCGCGGACGGTCCCGTGTGCGAGGCAGTGCGCGGGGCCATCGGGTGGCTGTGTGCCGGACTCGGTGAGGGAGCCGAGCGGTTCCCGCCCCTGCCGCCCGAAGTTCGCATACGCGCCGTGGAGGAGACCCGAGCCGGGCTCCTCGCGGTCGCCGCCATGGAGGAGGGGGTGGGGTACATCCGCGCGCTCCCGCTCTTCCTGGCGCAGGAGCCAGCGTACCAGGTGCGGGTCATGGCCCACGAGCTCCTGCACCTCGTCGCGCGCCACGCGGCGCTCGATGGGTGTCTCCAGCGGGAGTTTGCCTGGGAGGGCGCGCATGTCGCGACGCCGGGTGACCTGATGTCCGCGCGGATCGACTTGACGCCAGAGATCAGGACCGAAAGCCTCGGGCAGATCGCCCGATGTTTCGATCCTGCGTGTCACGTCGCGTTCCGGCCACCGCCCAGTGGCGCGGACGCCCGGGACCATGCCCGAGGCGCGTTCTTCTGGGCCGGGGGCGCGATCGCGTTCGTTGCCGCAGCCGCCGCGCTCGGGTGTGTCATCCGGTACGTCGCGCGGGGCGCGCTCCGCGCCCTCGACCCGACGAGAGACACGAAAACGAAAACTACGGTCGGACAGGACAAATGAGGGAGGAAAAAATGAGGGGTGTATTCCCCCTCCAATCACATCCCCTCCAATCAACATCTGACGCCGATGCTGACCTCTGCCGCCGAGTACAGCAGCCAAACCAAGGATGGGGGGGTCTTCTTCCCCAAACCCGACGGGTCGGGGACGCGTCTGGTGATCCATCATCAGAGGAATGGAGAACTGTGTATCTACGACGTCAAGACCGGCGGCAAAAGCCCCACGCTCATTTGGTCCGAGAAATTCCGCGGAGATGGGTGTCGTTTCTACGACTACGGCCACCGGTACGCAGTCATGACGAACTGTGCAGGGATTCCGAGAAAGAATATCCCGACCGTGGTCCTCGTCATCGACCCATTCGCATGTAGTATCAAGCACCGGGTCGTCATCCCGGACAACGGGAAGGTCGGCGGGGCTTGGTTCGGCGCTCTCGAGCCGAATGGGACCGGGCGTTTCTGGGTGGCGATGCGGCACAAAGCGGTGTATGTGGTGGACATCCTCACCGGAGAGCTCGTCACCCCCAAGGGCGACGAGATCGCTGTCGACAACAACAACCCACTGACGCAGATCAAGTTCAGCCCCGATGGCGATCTAGCCGCGATCGGGAACGGGTCGGGTGGAGTCATCGTCGTCAACACCCAGCCACCATACGTCAAGCGTACCGCCATCAGGGCCCCCGACGCGTCCGATGAGTCCGACGATCGGGTCTACGAGCCCCACGGCCCCCTCCTCGAGTTCGTCGGCCGCCGGAAGATCCTGGTGGCAGGTGCCAAGGGGCAGGTGTGCATATACGACCTCAACTCCGACGCGCGCACCACGCTGACGGGACACAGTGGCCCCGTGATCGGTGCCATCGTAGCCGAGGACCGACTCATCACGATCTCCTACGACACGAAGGGGGTCGTATGGGGCCCAGATGGGAAGGTCCTCTACCAGGTCGACTGTGGGATCCAGGGGATCGTCGGACTCGCGGTCCGCGAACATGGGAACAGGATGGTCATCGTCGGCGTCGGGAACAACGGCTCCGTGCATGTGTGGGACTACCACACGGGCGAGCACCTGCACGCCCACTTCAAACTCGCGCCGTTCGTCACCGACGTCGTGTTCGACCCGTCCGGCATCATCGGGCTGGTCTCCGGTTCGTCGGGCGTGATTACCTTCCTTAACATGCACGCGGCCGTGCTGACCAGTACGGTCGTCGCGTCTGCGTCCGCGGTCTGACCCGATGGGCCCGCCTTTTTACGCCACGACCGCTAGGCAAAAACCCTAGGCAAAAAAACTCATGCGATGTGTTGTTGCGTCGAGTCTCTCATCCGACGGCACGACATGACCACGAAACGCTCCATTACCCCATATGAAGCGGTCGCGTTCCTGCGGGATGCGGATCACGTGTACTGCGCCAACCTCAGTAACACCTTCCCTGACTTTGACGCGGAGGACAGCCAGTATGTGACAAAGCAGGTCCCGAAAGCCGAGCACCGCGAGAAACGCGTGGTGCTCGTCACCGACGAAGGGCACTCATTCAGCAAAACGGCAAAGAACAGTCACCTCAACCATTCGAACCGAACCAAGAACTGGTATGTGTTGAACGTGCACGGCAACGGGTCCCTCACCTTAACCGACTTTCCGCCGACAGCTTCTGCTCAGTCTGACTCCCTGACAGCGACCGAGATGCTGGCAGCGGTCGGCGCCGACGCCGACGCCGACGCCAACTCTCGCCCGTCGCCCGAGGACATCGAGACGTTCCATGCCGGGGCTACCGCCCTGCGGGAGGAAATCAATGCGACCCTCTCAGAGTTCAATGAGCCCGGTGACGAGAAACGGGTCCGCAAGAGCATCGCGCAGTGGAATGAGCGGGTAGCCAAATTCATTGACATGTTCGACGACCTCGTCGCTATGGGAGAATCTATCTACGCGAAGGCGAGCGCCGGCATGCGCTCCCATATTACTACGCAGCTCAAGCGCCTGAGTGCCATGGTGGAAGACCTCCAGAAGAGATCATCAGTGCTCTCGGACAAACACTTTCGTCTCGGACAAACACTCGACCGGTCTGACAAAAGGATCGATGAGTCGAGTCGTATGATGGACGCGATGATGGAGGAGTGGAATGAGGCATTCAAGTTGCTCGGCTTGGAGGAGTAGGCGACATCTTCTGCGCGTTGTTGCCGCTCGCCCCGCGCCTCTTTTTCACAGGCGCGCCCACGGCCATGATCAGGAGGGTCTTCGTGAGGATTTCGATGTACCCCGCGTCCGGCGTGGGGGGCGTGAACAGCGTGCCGCTCCTGCGCGCCCGCAGGATGTAGTCCCTCAAGTCACCCATGAGGAACTGCTGCTCCCTGGTGAGCTCGGCGAGCGCGCGTCTCCTGAGGGCGGGCGTCGGCGCGGGCACGGCGACGGCGACGGTGGCGCCCGTGCCCGTGCCCGTGCCCGTGCCCGTGCCACGGGCGCCACCGTCCTCGATCGAGGCCGATAGCGTCGCAACGGGCGTCGTCCCCGCGGGGCACTGGTCCCGGAACCACGCCGGGGCGGCGGGCCCGGCGCGCGCTGCCGTGGCCGGGCGCTCGCCCCTAGCGCACCGCCACGTCACGCGTTCCGTGCGGACGCGCGGATCGGCGCCGCCGGCAGGAGGTTTCGCCTTCTTGGCAGGCATCGCGCGTCCCGGGGGTATTGCGTAGATGTGCGAGGGTTAGAGTGCGAGTGAGTGTGTCTGTGCGTGTAGATGGGTATGGTACGCAAAAAAATCATATGCGGGGTAACAACGGACGCAGCCGCGCGGCCGACCGACACGAGGACACGAGGCCATGGGGATCCGTACCACGCTGATCGAAATCCCAGTGAAGTTCTCGATATGGTACATGATCCTGTTCGTGTTCAGTCTCGTCGGGTACGTGATGCCGAAGCGGGTCTTCAACCTGCGGCGGTGGCGCCCGTCGTGGCTGTTCCCGCCCGTCTGGTCGGGGATCCGGACCGTTCAGCACTACCTGCTGATCGCCATCCTCGTGTTCTGGGGGATCTTCTACGGGATCTACCTATTCATCAAAATGTTCATCCCGTGGCCCATCAAGAACCCGCTCCTCCGCATTCCGCCACTGAAGCAGTTCCGTTCGGCGGGTTTGTTTGCGATGTTCGACCGGATCCTGGAGGTGATCCCGAAGGGCAAGTCCGTCTGGTGGAAGCTGCGCGAGATCGGCGTGGCGATCGCTGTGTTCGTGCAGCGGAACGCACAGGACCTGCTCCGGACGCTCGGGATCGCCAAGGAGAAGCCGTCCGACGTGGACCTCGAGGACGAGGAAAAAGAGCGCGCGAAGGAGCGGGAGAAGAGATACAAGCGCTTCATGAAGCGGCGGGGTATCGACGACCACGCCGACTTCTTCGAGCGTTACTTCTCCTGCGTGGAGGAGAACATTCGGCCCGACTTCGACCCGGAAAAGAACGCCGCGGCGCTCATCCAGTGCCGCCAGCGCTCGGTCACCGGCATCCTCGACGCGCTGGTCATGTAGCGTCGTGGTGGTCATGGTCATGGTCATGGTCATCCGGCGTTAAGGACGTCGACTTTTTTCATCCACGTTGACAGTGTGACAGTGTGACAGTGATGGTGTCCTTCCTTACGTATGCTCGCTCGGCGTTCCGAGGGGCGCCCCTGATCGGCGCGAACGTCGCGCTCCTCGCCGTGAACTCGGGCGTGCGGGTGTACAAGGCCGCTCTCGGGATGCTGTACCACGAGCCCTATGTCGCAGAGCTCGCGGAGGTCGGCGCGGACGGGTCGTGGACGCCGTGGCTCGCGCGGCAGGAGCGCCCGGACCACCCGCGCGTGAAGTCGGGGCCCGTCGGCACCGACGCGCGGGGGATCTTCTACCTCCGCTACTGGAGCCCCGCGCGGAAGAGGTACGTCGAGCGCGCGCTCCCCGCAGCGGAGTTCGAGAAGGGCGTCATCGGCCTCCCTCTCAAGGACGCCGTGGCGGCCCTCGAGCGCGACGAGGCGCGGGTCGCCGCGGGACACGGCATCCTAAGCGTCAGCTCGCGCTCCGGGCGCGTCATCACGGACCGGGTCGTCCTCGGCGACCTTTTCCGCGCAGGCGCGACGGGCGACGCGGTCTCCGCGGTGATGAAAAAGGGGTCCAGCCACTCCGAGCGGCTGACCGTGTGCTCGACGGACCTCGATTTCTACCGGCTCGACTGCGACGCCTCCCTCGCGGCGGAGCTCCCAGAGATCGCATAGGCCCCCACCCCGGCGGCGGGGGAGAACACCACCGCGTCGTACCCGCCGTCGTTCGCGGGGATGTAGTTGGCGAACTGGTCCACCACGACAGACGAGGCGGACGACTTCTCCCGCGCGTCGGAGATACCGACGTCGTCTTCCTGGGCGGTCTCCTTGGCGTCGGCGTCGCTCACGGACGAGGCCTTCCCCCCATTGCGGGACTCGTCTACCGTCATGTTCTCCATCACGTCCTCGTCGTCGTCCTCGTCCGCGTCCTCGCCGTCGGCATCGGCGTCGGCGTCGGCGTCGGCGTCAGCGTCGGCGTCGGCGTCGGCGTCGGCGTCGGCGTCGGCGTCGGCGTCGGCGTCGGCGTCGGCGTCGGCATACCCCTCGACGGCGTAGGCCCCCTCGGCGACGGACATGATGACGGACACGACCACCATCGCGGCCATGACAACGACCACGGCAGCCACCGCCCACCCGTACCATCCGCACGCGGGGCGCGCCTCCCCGCCGGAGACCATGCAGTTCAGCTGGAACATCGAGAAGACGATGCTCGGGATGACGCCGACGGCGAGGGCGAAGATCGCGGCGGCCTTGGAAGACCGCTTCATCCCGGGGGACACGATCACGCCGGCTGCCACGGCGACCAGCATCGCGGCAAGGGCCATACCCGCATACCTGGCCTGGGCCGAGGAGAAGAGGTAGTGAGGGATCAGCTGGAAAGCGCTCTTCGTGGTGGCCATGGCGTGTGGATGCCACACGGACGAAAATTTTATGAACCTCGCATCATGGTGGTGTCGCGTCGGGACCGAATTACGAACGCGGACGTGCACGTCCCGAAGAGCGAGTCCGAGGACCCGCACCGGATGTTCGCGGTGACCCCGAACCGTTCGTGCGAGGTCTCGGACGACCCGAACGACCTGTCTGCGGCGTACCAAAGCCAAGTCCTCGGCGCGCGTTACCATAACCAGCTGCCCTTCGAGCAGATCCGCGAGGCGCCGATCACCGAGGCCGAGATGCGCCAGCTCGTTGCGGGCGCGCCGCGGCGGCTCGAGGACCTGTACCCGGTCGGCGCGGCGCGCGAGACGTACGACATGCCCGTCGAGACGCGCGCCGCGCCCGCCACGGCGCCGAGTCGCCGCGCGTGGGAGTCGGAGGTCTCGCGGAACCGCGTCCCGCGGACGTTCGAGGTCGGCGCCGATGTCGGCGGCGTGAGCGGGACGCGCGCCTTCCAGGTCGGCGCGGGCGCGGAGCCCCTGCGTGGCTCCGACTTCCTGGACGCGTCCCTGCGCCCCCAGAACCGGGAGGTCGTCGGCGCGGACGGGTACCTCTCGCCGGCACTGGCGCCGCACTCGCGCGGCAGTGAGTCCGAGCGGGAGGGCGCGCGGGGCTACCGCCGCCCGATGAACGACCTGAGCGTGTGTGGCGGCGGGCGCCTCGGGGCGGCCACGGGCGCGGAGGGGCTGGCGATGGTCGCGCGCGACGCGGCGCGGGACACGCGGAAGCAGTGGCTCGTCCTCCACCCGCGCGAGTACGGCGAGTTCCAGTCCACCGCGACGCTCCCGGAGAAGATCGCCGTGCGCTCCGACGACCTCCCGCGCACCACCTCGCGCGAGACGCTGATCCACGACACGTACGAGGGCGTCCCGACGGCCCCGGGCCCGGGCCGCGCCGGTGACCGCCCGGAGGACCGCGCGCGCAAGACGGTCCGGGAGACGCTTCCAGTCGGGTACGAGGCACGCAACGTGAACGGCGTGCGCCGCGAGGTCGCGGTGGTGGACATCGCGACCCTGCGGGCCACGCTCGGCACGACGCACCGCGAGATCCTCGACGCGACGACGGGCGTCCGCCTCGGCGCCGCGCACGGAAAGCTGTCGGGCGGGTACGGAAAATTTCAGGACGGGGTACCGGTGGTCACGGGCGCCACGCCGCGGGAGTCGACGCACGTGTACCGTCTCATGTCCGCCGTGTCGCAGAGGGCGAGTGAGGGCGTCAAGGCGCTGGCGCGGTGGCTGATCAGCCCGACGCGCGGGGACCAGGACGCCCGCGCGTGGCGGGCGATGGCACCGCATGGGCCGCGCATGACACCCGGCGTCGAGTCGACCGGGGACGTCCGACTGAACGGCCGCATCGAGGGCCACGGTCGCGTATTCGGGAACGGCCAGGGCTCCGAAGCTCCGGCCGCGTGCCCCGGGACCGTGTCCGTGCGCCAGAACCGGATCGAGCGCGACGACGACCGGCTGGCGGTCGGGGCTGCGGGGGCCGCGTCCCAGTTCAGGGCGAACCCCTACGCATCGCCTCCGCTTCACGCGCTCGCCTGCGCATGACCCGCTCGGCGCGAATCCTCTCGATCTCGCGCTCGCGGGAAGCCCTCGACGAGCGCCGCGTGTTGGTGTTTTCGACGACGTCCTCGTCGTCCGAGACGTCCACGCCGGCGAGGCTCTCCGTGACGCTTGGCAAGCGGCGGCGGCGGGGGGGCGCCGCGGGGAGCGGGGCGAGCGTGTCACCGCCGTCGCCGTCGCGGTCGCCGTCGCGGTCGCTGTCGCCGTCGCCGTCGCCGTCGCCATCGCCGTCGCCGTCGCGGTCGCCATCGCGGTCGCCGTCGCCGTCGTCATCATAGCCGCCGCCACGGCCGCCACCGCCATCGGCGGGGTGCTGCCCCAGGCTGTCGTCCGGGGGAGCGGACACGAACATCTGCTCCGCCCCGCCGATGACCGCGTCGTCACAGGCATCACGGGCATCACGGGCATCACGGGCGCCCCGGGGAGCCGCGGCGGCTGCGAGCTGGTACTCCACCGCGCAGCTACGGATGCACGGCCGGAGCACCTCGAACGTCTGGAGGCAGGTCGGCGCCGACGCGCTGCGCATCTTGAGCTGCAGGAACTTCGTCAGGACGTCGAGGAGGACCTCCTCCTCGAGGCGCTCCGCGGACGCCCCGGGGAAGAGGATCTGCAGGGCCGGGCGGAGCTCGGAGCGGTCGAGGGCCTCGGCGTACATCCCGCGGACCTGGTCCTGAGCGCCCCCCTTGGCGCCTGACGACAGCCAGGCCTCGCGCATGTTGCTGATGCGCGCGAGGTACGCGGCGTCGCTCTGCGCCCGGAACTTTTTGTCGAAGAGCTCCGTCGTCATGAGCGCGATGCTCACCGCGACGTGGTCCACGGCGTCGGAGGCGGATGGAAACGGGGCGACATGCGCGCCCTTCGAGTTCTTGGAGCCCGCCATCGTGTCGATCATACCGACCCGGTAAAACGCCTTTATGGATTTATGCCGAGCCGATTCGGGCCGGGTCGGTGTTTTATTTGCTGGTCGGGGTATAGGTCGTGTATCGGCGGGTGGTCATGGGGTCTCGGACGTCAGCGAAGACGTCGGCGAAGACGTCGGCGAAGACGTCGGCGAAGACGTCGGCGAAGACGTCGGCGAAGACGTCGGCGAAGACGCCGGCGAAGACGCCGGCGAAGACGCCGGCGAAGTCGGCAAAGCCGGCGAAGAATCCTTACAATGACGAAACCCTCCGCGAAAGCCACCTGCGCATGCTCTCGGACCTCGGCCGGAAACTCCCTATCCTGCGCGCCGGGGAGAAGGAGCGCATCTTCCGCGCGCTCGATGCGAGCGACGTCCTCGTGCTCAGCGCGGACACCGGCGCGGGCAAGACCACGTGGGTCCCGTCCTTCCTCGTCGAGTACTTCGGGTACCGCGGGCGCGTGGTGTGCACGCAGCCGCGCGTCCTGCCGGTCGTCGGGCTCGCCGAGAAGGTGGCCCAGCAGTCGGCGGTCAAGGTCGGGCGCGAGGTCGGCTACCAGCACCGCGGCGTGCGGCGCCACCGCGGGATGTCCACGACCCTCCTGTTCATGACCGAGGGCGTCCTGATGCAGCGGTTCCTCGCGGACAAGGACCAGGCCGAGTTCCGCGGGATCATCGTGGACGAGGCGCACGAGCGCAACGTCGAGACGGACATGCTGCTCCTGATGATCCGCGACGCGATGCTCCGGCGCACGGCCGCCGCGGCCGCCGCGGGCGACACCGACAACGCGCCAAAGGCGATCGTCATGTCCGCGACCGCGGACGTGCAGAAGTTCAAGCGCTACTTCGCCAAGGCGGGGCTGCGGACCGAGTACCTCCACGTCTCGGGCCAGACGTTCCCGGTAGAGCGGGTGTACGCGCGCGCGCCGGTCAAGGACTACGTCAGCGCGTGCGTGGACAAGGCGCTCGAGATCTGCCGCCGCCCGCTCCCGGCGGGGGGGCGCGACTCCGACGACGTCCTAGTGTTCCTGGCGGCCAAGGCGGAGCTCGACCGCGCGGTCAACACCTTCCAGCGCAAGGCGGGCGGCGCCGCGGGGCGGGGGCGTGTCCGCGGCGGGGTGTCCGCGGCGGCATTCCGGCTCTCCGCGGACACCCCGCCCGAGGAGTCGGGGCTCCACACCGACCCGGAGCGCTTCGGCGGGCTCGCGACGGAGCTCGGGGTCGACCGCAAGGTCATCTTCACCACGCCAGTCGCGGAGACGAGCATCACCGTACCGACGCTCGGCCACGTCGTCGACTCGGGCATGGCCCTCCTCCAGGGATACGACGACGCGGCGGGGGTCCCCTTCCTCGAGAAGGCGCTCGTCTCGCGCGCCAACATCGGGCAGCGCGCCGGGCGCGTCGGGCGGGTGCGTCCGGGGACGTGCCACCATATGTACACGGAGAAGGACTTCCTCGCACTCCCCGAGTACGCGCCCCCCGCGGTCCACACGAGCGACATCGGCGGGCTGCTCCTCAACACGCTCGCGGCTTTCCCGGACCTCCCCCTGAAGCAGCTCTTCCGCGACTACCTCCGGCGGATGATCGACCCCCCGCGCAAGGCGACGGTCGACACGGTCACCGCGCGGCTGATCATGATCGGCGCGGTCGACCGGCGCACGACGGCGATCAGCGAGGCCGGCAAGTGCCTCGCGCGGGTGTCGATTTTCGGACCCGAGATGGCTCACGCGGTGCTCACCGCGCGCGCGTACGGCGGCGCGGAGCGCCTCGACGACACGGTCGGGATGGCGGCGCTGTCGCTGGAGTTCAAGCGCGTGGACGAAATGTTCGTCCTGGGCGACGACGACAAGCGGACCGGCGACCAGGTGTGGCCCGGCGCGGGGGCGATGAGCACCGACACGGAGATCATGCTGTCCGTCTTCCGGGAGTACCTGCGCGCCGCTCGCCGGAGCGCCGGCGGCGCGTGGCGCCGGCGCGGGGGCGACTGGGCGCGCGGGCGCGGGCTGCACGCGAAAAAGCTGGAGCGCGCGGCCGAGACGCGCGCGGAGGTCCTGCGGATGCTCACCGAGGTCGAGCCGCAGCTTCTGGCGTGCGTTCCGCCCAAGGCGGAGGCCAACGCTGGCACGATGGTCGAGTGCATCCGCGACTCGTTCTCGTCCAACATCGCGGCGTGGGACGCGCGCGAGCGGTGCCACACGCTCATGGGTGGGAAGCGCGTGACGTTCGGGCGCAGCTGGCTGTTCCCGCACCTCTCGCGGGCGCTCGTCGGCAAGTACTACGTGTTCACCTACCTGTCCCGGAACGCCGGGGAGATGACGTCGAGCATGGTCGTGTTGAAGTGATCGATCCACATCGACATGACATCGACATCACCTCCCTCTCGTCACGCCGCCGTCACGCCTTCGGGGATCTGGAGCACGTACCCGCGCGCGCCGAGCGCGGCGTCCTCGGCAGCGAATGCGAAGGCCCCGCGGTCCGTCATGCGCTCCAGCTCGTGCGTGCGTTGGAGGAAGGGCATCACGTTGGTCATCACCCCGAGGTACCCGTCCGTAGAGCCGAACACCCGCGAGATGGCGCTCGGTCGCGGGTCGAGGTCGATCATCATCGTCTTCTGGATGAGGACGACGTCCCGCAGCAGGGAATCCGAGAGCCCCTCCTCGCCGCACCGCTGGCTGCTGATGTTCGTGAACAGGTCGAGCGCCACCGGCTCCGGGTCGGAGTCGCCGCCGCGCTCGCGCTCCGCCGCGGCGCACCGCGTGCAGAGGAGCGGCAGGACCGACCCGCGGAACGAGTGCGTCGCAAGGGGGGGGGCCTCTGTCCCCCGCGAGGGGCACACGATGCATCGGAGGAGGTCCGGGCGCGGGAGCGCATCGGAATGTCCGATTACCAGGAGGCTGACCGCCATCTCGCGGAACCTCTTCGCGGCGCACTCCATGGCCTTCATGGCCTGCCAGAAACCGCGGCTCGCTCCGGAGAGGGGCGGGCGCTTCGGGAAGAAGACGACGCGGGTGTCCGGGGGGGTGCGGATCGCGCCCGGGAGGTCCCGGACCGAGGTCACGAGGGGGACCTCCAGGACACGGCCGGGGGTTGATGGCGAGGAGCCAGTCTCAGTCCCCGCCGTGATCACGGCCAGCCCCATCGAGTACGTCGACACCCACGCCGCGTTCGGGAGGGGGTAGCCCCCGTCCCCGAAGAGGACGTCCACCACGAGGTCGCGCCGGGCGAGGTGGCCCGCCGCGAACACGCGGTAGACCCACGGGCGCAGGACGGTCCGCACGTCGACCTCGCGCCGCCACAGGTCGCGAAAGGTCCGCAGCCGCTCGGCGCTGAGGGGGTCCTTCTCCTGGGACATGCGGTAGAGCGTGCAAACGACCACGTATATCGTCATCGCGATTTCGCTCGAGACGCGCGGGACGTACCGCCCGACCACCTCCGCGGCCTCCAAGGGGTCGACGTCCATACACTCCCGGTACTGTCTCACTATGTCCGAGAAGGCGTCTCGGGGGCACACCCGCCTGAGCGCGCGGGACCGCATGAGGGTGTCCACCGCGCGGGTCCACATGGCGACCGTCGGGTGGTCCAGGGTCCGGACGAGCGGGTCCTCGTGGGCGAGGGATAGCACGAGCACCAGGTGCCCCTCCTTCCACGAGGACGTGAGCGCGCTCGCGTACACGGACGCGACGCCGGCAGCATGCAGCTCGTCCTTGGCCTTCCGGTGACCGATCGCGGAGCGCAGGACTACGAGCAGCGGGCGGGGCCACCTCTCCGGCCCCCCGGTCTCCCGCACACGCCGCAGGAAGTCGTGCAGCTGGTCCAGTTGGACCACGCTGCGGGGGGCACGTTGGTCCCGGGCCACCGGGTCACGTTGGTCCCGGGCCACCCTAGCCATCGTGCGGGCCACGGTACTGTGCAATTGCGGGTAAGGACGGGACGGTTTAATGATTCGTCTGTCGTGTGCTAAGGTTCTCCGGAGCCTGTCCTTTTTTGGATCCGGGGTATGGGCATGGGCATGGGCATGGGCATGGGCATGGGCATGGGCATGGGCACGGCGACACCTGGCACCGTTTTCGTGGTGGCGGCCGCGATTGCCGCGTGGGCAATCGCGGGGGCCCTCCGCGCCGCGCCGCGAGCGCGCCGCGATGACGGTCATGGCGATGACGCGGTGGAGGGGTTCGGCTCCTTCGACGGGATCGGAAGCGTGTTCAGCTCGAACGACCTCTCGGGGGCGCCCGTCGGCGCGACGCCCGTCACGCGGGACGGAGGCGGGCGCGAGAAGTGCTTCTCGTGCCTCCGCGAGATGGGCTTTGACGGGAGCGCAGTGATCCCGTCGCGGAACCCGCAGGGGTCGCTTCCGTGGCGCTAGCTAAAAATGTTTCTGTTCGCCGGGGCATGTCGGACGCCGCCCTCTCGCGCAACGCCTTTGACGGCGCGCCGGGCGGGACGCGCGCCCTCCTCGACCTGATCGCGCCGGACGCCAGCGGGAGGACGCTATTCCCCACCGCCGCCTCCGCGCCGGGCGCCAGCGGCATCGCGTCGGGGGTGCTCACCGCCCTCCGCCCCGAGAGGGGGCCGAACTTCTGGCGGTACGTCTTCGTCTACGCACTCGCGCTCGCGGCCGCGAGCGCGGCCGCGTGGAGGTCGGCGGCCGCGGGGCGGCTCGCCGTCGTCGCGGCGACGCTCGGCGGGGCGTTCTACGCGAACGTGATCACCGACCGGTGCATGGCCACGGGGAGCGCGGACCCCTCGTGCCGGACCTGGGCGATCCTGTGGCTTGTGGTGTGTGCGGTGGCGGCGCTTGGGGAAGCCGTCGCCCGGTAGCAGTATAGTGCCGAGGGCGCCACGACGAGCTCGGCCTAGTCTCTCGGGCGGTACAGGATGTCCAGCGTACTGCGGACGTGCGGCTGCGTGCTGAGGCGGTACACAAACACGCGCTTCAGGTCGCGGCACCGGACGCGCGCGCTGATGCTCCGGCCCTCGCGGACGAACGCGTTGCAGTCCTCCGCGAACTGCCGCAGCTCCGGGAACTGGGCCGCGGAGAGCTCCGCCTGCGCGAGGAAAAGGTCCAGCTTCGTCCGGAGCTCCACCGTCTCCTGCAGCCGGCGCCCCACCGCCTTCGCCGCGCTCGCGTGGTCCGCGTGGTCCGCGTGGTCCGCGTCGGTCTTCATCGTGTTCTTCCCTTGACCTGGCCGTCGTTTTATGTCCCCCGGCGTTTGCCGAACGAGATATGGAAAACGCACAGGCGGGCCGGGCAGGGCCGGCGTTCGTAAAAAACGACCGGCAGGCCTCTCCCTGGCCAGAGCCACCACCATGGGGTTGGATGAACATGACGCGGCCACGGCCGCCGACGACTACGTGAACTGCATCACGCGCGTGACCGATACAAAAAGCGGGGACACCGTGTGCGGCTGGGTCATGCGACACCCCGTCTCCGACGCCGTGCACTTCCTCCCGCACACCTGGCTCCCCGGGCCCGCGGAGGTGGAGGCGATGACCCCCCCGCTTCCCGCGCACCTCCTGTTCGCCCCCGCGCCCCCGCCCCCGCCCCCGACGCGGGTCGACCCGCGGGCGGGGCTGCGCCTGTACGCGACGCATCATGAAATCGGCGCGGCATCCGCGCCGGGCAGCCAGAGGCGCCAGCAGCGGCGCCTGTATGTTGCGAGCGCGGTCATCACGCCCAACGCACCGATCTCGAAATTCGGGGAGGTGCTGACGGCGGCGAGCGCCACCGCGTCGAGCCCCACGGACGCCCTGTATATATGCATGGCGAGCGCCCTCGCGCGGTGCGCATCGCTCGACGAGTCTACCCGCCACGTACCGATGGACCTGAAGACGGACTATGTCGTGCTCGTGCGCCACTTCGAGTTCGGCATCGTCCCGTCGAACAGAGATAACGCGAAGCTCTGTGAGGAGATCAAGGGCGGAAGCATGACGAGCTCCGGCGCGAAGTTTGACTTCCGCGGGGCGCAGCGCGTGGTCCGCGCAACGCGGTACGAGCAGGGCCACCTCGCCCTCGGCATCGCGAGCCAGGTCGCTTCCGTGATGGGAGTGGGATGTGCGGACGCCCCGCCCGCCGACTCGGCCCAGGACTACGTCGACTGGCGGGCGGTGGACGAGTCGCTCGACTCCCTGCTCAAGTGGGTCTGCGAGTCCATGTCCATGCCCCCCGTACCAACCACCGAGACGTGAGACGCGACCAGGTGATGGGACCCGCGGTATATTTTGTGCGGCGGCGCCTCGCGCAGGAACGCGTCGATCCGGTCGAAGAGCGCCCGCCGCTCCACGTTGTGCTCGCAGATGTGGGCCATCGTCTCGCGGTACGTGAACCACCGGACTTGCCGGATCTCGCGCGCCTGCGCGGGGTTGGCGCGATTGATCGGGAGAGAGGTGCGCGAGTCGTTGGTGTTGAGGTACCCGAGAAAGAAGATATTGCGGAACCGAACGCCACTCGGCTTCCCGAGGAAGTCCTCCTGGAAGGCGGGGACGTCCACGAGCACGAGGTTGCTGTTTTGAACGCCCGTCTCCTCGACGAACTCGCGACACGCGCCCGTCCGGTTCGACTCGGAGACGCGCCGCGGGCCCGGGGCGCTGGCCGAGAGGGACAGCGCCCCGGGGGGCACGCGGATGATCTTGCGGCGGCCCTTGGGGAAGGTCCACTCGGGCTCCTCGAGGAACGTCGGCGTCTTCGCGATGATCTCCCGCAGCCGGGGGAGCACGTCCACGTACTTGCTCAGGCTGCTGTTGTACGTGTCATTCACGCGCGACCCGTGGGGGTTGTCCCACGCGTCCCGCCACATCACCGCGAAGTCGCCGGCCGTAATGAGCGCCCGCTCCCGCGCGGTCATCATCGCGACCATCTTGGTGAGGTAGGCTTCCCCCCCGGCCGCGGAACCGTACTTCCCTAGGGTGAACTCGACGAAGTTGTAGCTGTGCCGGCGCTGCACCATCAGGTACTCGAGCTCGCCCGTGCTGACGTTCGCGCGGAAGCAGATCACCCCCAGACTTATCGCGGGGAACCGGCACGCCCCGATGAGGTGCCCGCCGAGGCCGCAGTTTCGACATATGTTGCCCGGATACTTCCTTCCGGTCGCGTGGTGCACGCCCCCGCGTGACAGGTTCCTTACGGATGGGGCCGGGGTCATGCCTAGTAATGCCCTGGACCGCCGGTGCTCTTAAGTCGGGGCCGCGCGCCGGGCCCGGATGCGGGCGTGCCCCCATGTACATCGACCTCAACCTCGACCGCCCGCACGGACCCCACCGGCAGCGACTCGAAGACGCGGAGGAGCTCCAGGCTCGCGCCGATCGTCGGGACCCCGAGGTACTGGCCGGCGAAGGGCCCGTCGACAATCTCGTACGCGTCCGGAATGTCCGTCGAGCGGACGCGGAGCGTCGTCCCCGCGGATGCCTGCGCCTGCGCCTGCGCCTGCGCCTGCGCCCGCGCCGGCGGCGCGCTGCTCGGCGCGCTGCTCGGCGCGGCGGCGCGCCGCCGGCGCGGGCGCGCGTCGGCGTCGGCGTCGGCGACGGCGTCGGCGTTTGCGGCGGTGACCACGCCCTCGGCGTTCTTCACCAGCCGCTCCACGCGCCGGACGCGCGAGTCGTCGAAGTTGTACAGCACCGGCGTGGGGGAGCCGCGGGAGTACACGTAGACGCCGCGCGACGAGTACCCCTTCGACGCGAGCAGCTCCCCCGCCAGACGGTCCGCCTGCTCGCGCCCGGCGCGCGTCGCGGGGAGCATCCGCTTGGCCACGAGGCCGCACGCGTCCCCGGGCGTAGGCACGTGCAGGGGGAGGACCGCGTCGAGGGCCTCGTGACGGGCCGCCGCGCCGCGCGGGCGCGCGCCGCGGACCGCGAGACAGCCCGTCGCGAGGAAGGTCCACCGCTCCGGGCCGGTCCTGTCCGGGGCGCGCACGATCTCCCCGTCGACGACGGTCGGGAGGACGTAGTCCGGCATGCGGAAGCACGTGCGAGCGAGGATCATCCGAGGGAGCGCGTACGTCCCCGCGCGGTTGACCTTGCGGTCGACGAAGACGGTGTGGTCCACCCCGTCCAGTCGGAGGAGACACATCAGGTAGGGGTTCCCGTCCGTGCGCAGGAAGAGTGCCTCGGAGTCCGGGGGGAAGCGGACCTCGTCGGACGATGATGTGCATGTGCATGTCGAACCGCGCCCGGGGCGCCACGCGCGCGTGATGTCCTCCTCGCGCATCCCCGTCGCGGCCGCGACGGCCTCCATGATGCGGCGCTTGGTCGCGTCGTCACGGATGTTCAGCGCGACGCGGTCGCAGAAGCTGAGGTTTCCGATGTGCATGATTTCGATTTCCCGACGACTCCATGAACCATGTTACTCACCATGTTACTCACGCGCACCGAGCGCTTATGGCGAATCAATCACCCCACCCGCCTACGCCTGCCATGTTCAGGTTCTGGTTCTCCGCGTGACGGGTGCGGGTGCAGAGGAGCGTCAGGCGAACGAGCACGACCCTTCCTGTGCCCCCCGAAGCGACGGGCGTGGCGGCGGGCAGGGATCCGTGGCGACGGCGTGGATCCGCCTCCGCCCCGTGCCCACGCCCTTGGGGCTGCCGGTTTCGTCTCGTTGAGCGGTGCGGTGCGGTGAAAGGACGGTACGCCGGCTGTGACCGAGTGGCAGTTGCAAAAATGCGAAAAAACCTCGGGTATCCCGAGTCATGCACAAATCACTAACAAAACACTAACAGCAGCACTAACAGCAGCACTAACAGCAGCACTAACAGCAGCGAAACGCATCGTTCCGGTCCCTGGTCTCCTGGATCCCTGATATCCATCTCAGGAAACAGGACAACCGTCCCGTCTCCGTCGGCGCTACATCACCATGGTTGTCGTGACCGACGAGCTCACGGGGGAGAAGCTCCCCCCGTACACGGGGGAGGAGCCGTCCAAGCCGCAGTCCAAGCCGCCGCCCAAGCCGCAGTCCAAGACGCCGTCCGCCAAGACCTGCTGTTTCGGGGCGAAGTGCAACCGTGAGAACTGCGAGCTGAACCACGACTGCCGTTACAAGAAGCATTGCACTCGACTGGATTGCATCTTCCGCCACCCGTCTGGCTGGAATCCGCGCGCAAACATCGAGTGTCGCTTCGGCCTCCGGTGTCGCTCCCTCCGCAAGGATGCTACGGACACGTGTCCGCCGGACACGGCGGACACGTGTCCGTACAAGCACCCGACTGCCCGCACGGGAGGAGCCGCCCAAGCACGGGAGGAGCCGCCCAAGCCGCAGTCCAAGTCCCCGCCCAAGCCGCAGTCCAAGACGCCGTCCGCCAAGACCTGCTGTTTCGGGGCGAAGTGCAACCGTGAGAACTGCGAGCTGAACCACGACTGCCGTTACAAGAAGCATTGCACCCGACTGGACTGCATCTTCCGCCACCCGTCTGGCTGGAATCCGCGCGCAAACATCGAGTGTCGCTTCGGCCTCCGGTGTCGCTCGCCGGACACGTGTCCGTACAAGCACTAGGGTTAACCCTAGTTACAGTTAGTTGGAATTGTTAATTTTCATTGTCCGCGGCGAGGAGGATGATTCAGATTCAGATTCATCAGATTCATCATCACCGCGCCGCGAGGCTCTTGATCGCGGCGTCCGCGGCGCGGTACTCGAGGCGCTTGCGGTCCGCCTCCTCGGACTCGGGGCGCACCGCGCCGCGCGCGAACCCGACGACCGCGTCGCCGGCGTACACGCGGCACACGCCGGGCGCGTGCTCGTACCGCGGCGCCGTCGCGGCGCCGAGCCGGCGCCGCATCTCCGTCGCGAGGCGCTGCTTGGGGTTGGTGTCGGCCGTGACCAGCGACACGAAGTCCACGTAGCGCTCCATCACCGCCACCACGAAGCGCGCGCACTCGTTGTCCGCGTCGGGGCCGCCGCCGTCGGCCGCGGCGCTCTTCTCGCACGCCACGAAGAGCGCGCCGATCAGCGCCTCGAAGATGTCCTCGACCACCGCGACGTGCGTCCGCCCGCCGGCCGCCTCGAGCTGCCGCGAGATCAGCGCCAGCTCGCCGAGCCCGAGGTGCGTCCCCAGCTCGGCGAGGCGGTTCCCGTTCACGAGCTTGGTGCGCATCTGGCTCAGGAACCCCTCCGCGCAGTTGATGCCGGGGTAGCGGCGAAAAAGGTACCGGCTCACCACGGCGCCCAGGATCGAGTCCCCGAGGAACTCGAGGCGCTCGTACGCGAGCGCCTGCAGCGGCACGCACCCGGGGGGGCACCGCGCGTTCCCGTCCTCGAACGACTCGTTGCGGCGCAGGACGTACGACTTGTGCACGAACGCGTTCTGCAGGACGGCCAGCGGCGCGGGCGCGAACACGGCGTCGGGCGGGGCGTACCCCGCGCGGGAGAACACCGCGCGGAGGTCGGCCTCCGTCGCGACGCGGTTCGCGGGGTTGAACGGCAGGTCCGCGTCCGCGGTGGCCTGCGTCTTGTTGTGGATGGTCGACTTCACGCGGCGAGGCGGCATGATGCTGTTTGTAGATGTCGTTTCTTATTGGACTGTGCGGACGTCTCTATGACGAGCGCGGCGCCGGCGGCGGGAACGGACACCGCCGCTGGCGCTTGGCCGGCGGCGCGTCCCCGCCGCCGGCGCCGGGCCAACCATCGCCGTCGCCGTCGTCCCGGCCCCGCTTCCGCGCGGCGTGCCGTGCCCCGGGCGCGCCCCCGTCGCCGGGCCCCGGCGCACGGCGAAGGGTCTCCACGTGCGCGCGGAACGACGCGGCCACGTTGACGAGCGTCTCGGCCACCTCCGCCAGGCCCTCCAGCGCGATGTCGTCGAGACCGTCGGGGGCGAGCCACTTCACGGCCTCCCGCAGCACGGCGTCCATCGGGATGTTGGAATGACCCTACATACGTGGAGTGGTTAAGGCTCGGCGGTCCGACCCGACCATACACATACAACCATACACATACATACCCCATAAATCGTCCGTGTCGCCGGGGCATGCTCCCGAAGACGCCCCCGACGACGCCCCCGACGACGCCCCCGACGACGGTCGGCGTGGACCTCGGGACGGGGAACACGGTGGTCGTCGACGCCGCGACGGGCGCCGTGCTCGTCCCCCCGACGCCCTCCGAGGTGTCGTGCCTGCCCGGCGGGGCGCTGGCCTTCGGCGCCGACCCGCGCGCGCGCTGCGTGTTCTCGCAGTTCAAGCGCCTCGTCGGCGTCCGCGCGGCGGACGTCCCGTCCGGGACGATGGGAGGAGACGCGAGCGCCGGCGGGTACCGCGTCGAGGACGACGAGCGCGGGCGCGCCGTCGCGGTGTCGCCGGAGGGCTTCCGGTTCAGCCCGCTGGAGCTCTCCGCCGAGGTCCTGAGGGCGCTGGTCCCCGCGGGCGCCCGCGCGGTGGTCGCGTGCCCCGCTTACTACTCGGACGAGCAGCGCCGGGTCGTGCGCAACGCCGCCGCGCGCGCGGGAATCGAGGTCCTCCGCGTGGTCAACGAGCCGACCGCGGCGGCGTGCGTCGCGTTCGACCCGACGCGCGGCGCAGACGAGACAGTCCTCGTCCTCGACGTCGGGAGCGGGACGACGGACGTCACGATCGTGACCCTGTCCGGCGACAGCGTGGAGGCGCTGGTGGCGGAGGTCGTCGCGACGCGCGGCGACCCGATGCTCGGCGGGATCGACGTCGACGCGGCCATCGCGGCGGCAGCGCGCGTCGGCGACGACTCCGTCCTCCGCGCCGCCCGTGAGCGCAAGCACGCCGGGGACTACGACGCGGCGACGATCGCGCCCCTCGTCGCGCGGATGGCGCGCTGCGCCTCCGAGTGCCTTCGCGACGCCGGCCTCACGCGGCTGGACGTCGATCGCGTGGTCATGGTCGGCGGCTCGACGCGCCTGCGGGAGCTGCGCGCGCGCGTGGAGGAGATGTTCGGCCCCGGGCGCGTCGACTGGACGTCCCAGGACGCGGACACTGCGGTCGCCGCCGGCGCGGCGCGCATCGCCGCGGCGCTGGCGGGCGCGGGCGCGGGCGCGGGCGCGCTGGTGCTCGACGTCGCGCCGCTGACCCTCGGCGTCGAGACGGCCGGGGGGACCGTGTGTCAGATCGTGCCGCGCGGGACGGGCGTGCCCTGCCGGCGGACCGCCCGCTTCCGCGCCGCGGAGGCCGGAGCGGGCCCCGTGGAGGTCGACGTCCGCGTCCTCGAGGGCGAGCGCCTGGTCGCGGACGCGTGCCGCTCCCTCGGCGACTTCGCGTTCCGCCTGTCCTGCGGGACGAACCGCCTGGAGCTCGCGTTCGACGTCGACGCGAGCGGGATCCTCAGCGTGCGTGCGACGGAGATCGACGCGGAGGGCCACGCGGTCGCGACCGCGACGCACCGCGTACGTGCCGGGGACGTCGCGCCGGACCTGGTGCGCGCGCACGCCCGCGAGGCGCTGGCGCGCCGCGGCGACGACGAGCGCGAAGCCGCCGGGCGCGCACGCCGCGCGACGCTCGACGCGGCCCTCCGCCTGGCGGCGCGCGCCCACGGGGGAGCCGCCGTGGACCGGCTGCGCGCCGCCGACGCCGCCGACGCCGCCGACGCCGCCGACGCCGCGCTCCTCCGAGCCGTGGCCGGGCTCGGGCTGTGACCCGCATTCACCTTTTTTGGCGGCCCCGGCATGATTGCCAGGAACATGAACATGAACATGAACATGAACATGACTCGCATGACTACGGTCCCAGGCGTCAGGCCGACGAGGGCGCAACGGATGCACGCGCGAGCGGTCGCCTCGTATGAGGCGTATGAGGCGTATGAGGATCAGCATACCCCCCGGCTATTCGGCCTCCCCGTGCGGGAGTTGGAGCCGCGTCGGGGCGGCACGGGCGGCCGGTGCTCGTGCGTGGGGTGCTTCCTCCGGAGAGCCGAGTTCCGCGATATGCTGGACGTCCCGCGCGTCCGGCTGAAGGGGCGCAACTACGACATGGACCTATACATCGACGGCGCTCGGGGTCACAGCAGCGCGAACAGCACGACGCTGAAGTAGCTCAAGAGGATGTGCGCGCAGGTGAGCACGCGCACGGTCTGGCTCCCCGACACGACGTCGCCGTACGCGATCCGCCCGTGCGTCTGCACTGAGTACCACACGGGGCCGAACCACGGTGGCACGTTCGCCTTATCCGAGACGATGAAGTGCTCGCCCGTAAATCCGAGGGCGTAGTACAGGGCGAGAAAGATCCCGAACACGATGGCATTGTATATCGCCACGATACGAATGCGTTCGACAATGTCCGGGGACGAGGACGAGGACGGGGACACCATGACCATGCCACTCCGGATTAAAAAACAAGGCCGACCGAACACGGCGCACCGCGTTGTTGGCGTCGGCGTCGTCACTCGAGGTCGTCACTCGAGGTCGTCGTCGGCGAAGCCGATGCCGTTGTCGGCGACGTTGTCCTCGCCATCGTCGTCGTCGTCGTCCGCGAACTGGGCTCCGCGGGTCTGCGACTCGGGGGTCATGCGGGCCAAGTTGCACGTGACGCCGAGCCCGTAGCCCGTCGCGGGCACGACCCACCCGGAGAGGCGGACCACGAAGTCCCCCGTGGACCCACGGAAGATGCCGCCGAACGGGCGCTCCCCGTCATCCGCGGAGTCGGGGAGCGCGCCCTCGATAGAGATGAGCGGAGGGGGCTCCTCCCCGCGGCGGGGCTTCTCGCCCGCGGGGTCGACGTACTTGGTCCACTCGGTGACCTTCGCGTTCACGAGGGGCTGACGGTCCTCGCTCGAGGGCTCCTTGACAAGCGGCGTGGCGTCCTTCTTGGCCCACTTCTCCTTGCCGTGCTCCTTCTTCACGTGGTCGAGGAAGGCATTCTCGATCTCGCGGAGCTTGGCGAGGGTGTCCTCGGACATGTCGCTAAGCGGGATCTTGGGCTTGTTGTCCCACATCGTGATGCCCAGGGGGGCTCTCGCGCCGTTGATCTGGATGTACAGGGCAGACTTGTCACCTGCGTATGTCACGGGGATGTAGCCCCCGCCACTCTTCCCGGAGTAGGGGGTCAGCGGCCCGAAGGCGAGGCGCTCGATGTCGAGGTCGTGGATCTTCACGGTCGGCATGATGTGGCTCGGGGGGGCGTGAGTGGTGTGAACCTCTCTCTATATTGACCGGTATCGCCGGAGCCTTTATGAGATGAGACGGGACGATGTGCCTCGATGCCCGGGGGCTTCGTTTTTTCAATTACTGCTTTCGGGGGGGACCAGCTCGTACCCGGTGCCGTGGCCGTGCGGGTTGACCATGCGGCGGGTACACGACTGCTTATCGCAGCGGACGATGTACTTGTAGTCGGGCATGTCCGCGCCGAAGGTGGGGCACAGTCCGGCCTCCTCGACGAAGCGGTCGATGCGCTCGCGCTGCAGGCGCGGGAGCGCGTCACCGCGCCGCGTGAGCCACTGCCGCATGTTGTAGGTGGTGTAGGCGCCCATGTCCCTGGTCACGTGGTCGACGAGCTCCGCGTGCTGCACGCACCGCGGGCGCCAGTCGGTCAGGCGTGTGGAGTAGTCACGGAGGGTGCACGGGGCGACGGCCGCCGGGTTGTCGTCGGGAGCGTGCCTGGTTACGTCGTTCATACCCGCGTCCCGGAGAAAAAAAAGGCCCGGAGAGGCCCCGAGTCAGGGGGCTGCGACCATGACCATGACCATCACAGCCACCCGAACCCGCGGAAGAGGCCGCGGAGGAAGCGCCCCGCGTGGCCCTTCACGTACATGAAAGCGGCGGCGAGCAACGCGAGGACGATCACCGACACAGACACCTGATATGTCACGTCCCGGATCCGGTCGATGCCGATCGACAGCATGCCCGTGTCCTTGTACACCACGAGCGGCGGCTCCCCACCCGCGGACGCGTCGGCGCCGGCGTCCGCGACGGCGTCCATGTCCGCGTCCGCGTCGTACCCCGGGCTGTTCTTTGCGAACCGGACCGCGTCGGGGAAGCACGTCCGGTTCCCCGCCGCGCCGTCCGGCGTGCAGAACATGCGGTCGCAATACGCTTTGAGCATCTGCACCCGCGCGGGCCCCGCGCGGGGGCCGTACTCCTCCTCGAGGAGCAGCTCGCGGTCGGGGTCGTCGCGGACGGCCTCGCAGATGCCGCGGACCTCCGCGGCGCGCACCTCGTCCTGGACGTCGCACGCGCGGCTCCCGGCCAGCGCGTACTCGCGTCCGTCCGGGACCACGCGGATCCCCCCCCGGAGCATGTCGTGCTGCGCGTCCGCGCGCGCCACCGCGGAGGCCTCGCCGTGCGTCTCCGTCCGCCGGAAGGGCTTGTTCGAGTGCGCGCGGAGCGGGGCCTCGGTCTCGTCGAGGTTCTCGCGCGCGGTCTTCCCGAGGCGACGGACCCACGCGCTCGCGCAATACGCGGGCGAGTCCCGGTACGCGCCCGCCATGTAGAGCTCCGTCGGGACGCACTTGCCCGACTCGTCGTCCCCCAGGAGCGCGGTGCCCGACACGGGGTCGTTCGTCGAGTGGGGCACCGTCCCGAACGGGCACGGGCGGTAGCACGCGGTCGCCACCTCCCCGCCGCTGCCGGCGCCACCGCCGTCACCGGGGGGCTTCGCGACTGGCCCGCGGCGGTACTTGTTCCCGAGGTGGTGGTGCGGCGTGAGCCACCAGTCGTACGGCCTCGCGCTGCAGCTGTCCCGCCGGTCCGAGTCCATGTCGACCACGCCGGGGACCCCCCCGCTCCCGGTGCGGGTGCACCGACCGGAACGCTTCGGGTCGCCGGCGGTGCCGGGGGGGCACTCCATCAGCCGGCACTCGTCGCGGAGCCCGACCGGGACGAGCCCCGCGGTCCCGAACTCGATCGCGCAGTGGTCGTACGTCCGCGTGCCGTCGAAGTTCGTGTCCTTGCTCGTCGCATTCGCTTTCGCATTCGCTTTCGCATTCGCGCTCGCGCCCGCCATGCTATGTACGGGAGCCGAGAAAAAAGGCTCGCTCGGCTCGGGGGCCGATAAAAGCGTAGCGCCGACCATGCAACCAAACCATCCGATGACAACCATGCGACCAACCATGCGACCAACCGTGGACAGCGCGGCGGCGGTCGTCCTCGTGACGAAGGACGGGTGCCGGTACTGCCGCATGGCCAAGGAGCTCCTGTGGAGCCGGGGGGTGGCGTTCCACGAGACCAACCTCAGCGCCCTCTACGGGTCGACGGAGGAGATGCGGGGGCACCTCGCGCGCCTCGGCACCGGGTCCTTGACGGTCCCTCAGGTGTTCGTCCGGGGGCGGTACGCGGGGGGGTACGCGGCGTTCGCGCGGGAGGTCCGCGGCGGGCGCGTCACGGACCTCCCCGCGGGCGACCCGCGGCTCCGCCGGCCCCCGTGGTGGCCGGCGATGACCACGCCATGACACAATGACGCCATGAGAGTTTCGGTGGGACCTTGGCGTAACCGTAGAGGTAGTAGTTCATGGATCACGAAGAAAGGGATCCGTCACGGGAAGAAGACCAGGCGTGGGATTCACATATCGTCTACCTCAGCCATGAAGTCCTTCCACTCGGCGTCGCTCTCGGGAGGCGGAGTCTTCGACTTGACGAGAGAGCCGAAGTGGATCACCGCCTTAATGAACCTCGCATTTGACGTGTGCTTACTGATGAAGCTGCTCACGCAACGATCACACGGACCAAGGGATGCAGCGTGATGGTTGCAACCGCAATCGGGATGCTTGATGCAGTGGCGAGAGTCGGAGCACTTGTCCCTGACGAGATACTTCATAATTTCGAAACACTCGTCGAGAATCTTATTGTTGAAGAGCTTGACCGAGTCGAGTGGATCCTCAACGGCGATAGCAATATGCTGGAGGTACGCGACAATGAACCATGTCTTCATGTACTCCTCGTCTCTCGTCGGGGGGTTCTTGTCGATGCACATGGTCGTGAGATGGTTGGATAGGGTTGGATGTCTCCTTTCCTTATTGGCGTCGTTTTTTCATCCAAAATAATGGGGTTCCGTCACAGGAATTAGGCCAGGTTGTCTGCCTCGACCAGGAAGGCCTCCCACTCGGCGTCGGTCTTCGGGATCGGCTTCTTCCCGACGAGAGATCCGAAGTGGATCAATGCCTTGACGAACATCGGATTAAAAATTACATGGGCTTCGCGTTTGTGTGTCGAGGAAGAAGAGGTCTTCACTGCTTGTCCTCCGCAAGCTGCGTGTTCTCGTAGTACACGTACCTCTGTCTGTTTTGGTCCACATCAACTGCGGACCTCGCTGCAATTTCCTTCTCCTTCTGGGCATCGATCTCAGCCACGAAGTCCGCAAAGCGCGAGCTCTTCAAAGTCGGGGGAGTAACCGGCCCTGATTTTGTAACGGCAGGATAATCCTGTGCCCGAATCTCCATATTACACCCGGCTATTTTATTCGTCACCGACGGCCATGCGGTGGAAAAACAGGATGGGACGAAGAATAATGCTTCGTCTCACCGTTCGCACCCCTCCACACCACGATACATACGTTTTTCTGCGGATGCTTCCCGACTGGAACGTAAGGAATGCTCTTGGCGGTGGCAGGGTCGACCACCACCAAACAAATGTCGAACCTCCTCACCGCCGCAGCAATCTCCAACTCTCCACCCCACGTCTCGCTCTTGCGCATTTTCCTCACATAAACGTCGACGTCGCCCTCGATTGAGTAGCGGAGTTCCGCGTCGGCTAGAATCTCGTCACAACAGGCGTCCCGAACCTCTTGTGCCAACCCCTCCGTCCCGTGAATCTGGTCCGCCAGCGCCCGAAAAAGGCACGCCCCGTCCGATTTCACATCCTTTAGACAGCGTCCGTACCGCGCGAGGATGCATTCCGCAGCCGCGGTATCGTATGCGACCCGTCCTCTCGTTCTGCTCATTGTCACGTTCAAAAGGGACTCTTGAAGCAAGTCCCGACGGAAAAAACATGGAATAATACTAATCCGAGAGCTTACTTCGGAAGGCTCTCGAGAGACTCGCGCCACTTCTTGAGGACCTTCGGATCCGGGAAGGGCCCCCCCATGTGAGGGTCATCGTCAGACTCCTTCTGGTAGGTCTCGTCCATGTGAGCGTAGACGTCCTCCGCGTTGTTGTAGACCTTACCCTTGCCGATCAGGGAGCACATCCCGCAGAAGTGGCAGCTGCACTTCGGGCACTCGAGGTGCCCGCAGGCCTCCGTCCACGCGAACCTCTCCTCACACCCTGGACAGGTCACAGGGGCGCCCATCTCGATCTCCTTGCAGGTGTCACAGACGTGGTCCGTGACCTCGGGCGGAGCGTCGTCGCGGACACAATCCTTGGCGAGCCACTGGCCAATGCGCCTGCACTTGCGGCACATGGCGTGCCAGTAGTCCTTGTCGAACGTGTCCGGTACGGACCTGGGGCGGTTCCCGCGAAGGGGCTTGTAAATGTCCGGGATGTTGGGCGCCCGGCAGAAGGGGCACTGGCACGCGCTCGGGAGAGCGATGTGGCCAGGCGCGAGGCTGCTGACGCAAGCATGCGCGCACTTCCCGCACACGCGGCCGGGGCAGGACCCGCACATGCTGGTCAGCTGCGAGCTGTACATCTCCGTGTAGCAGACGTCGCAGGAGTTGGTGAGACACCCTGTGCGGGCGCGCTCATTGAGATCCCGGAGGATGTCGGGGGAGTTGATCACGGTGACCCGCATCCCCAGCTCGGGGTCGTGGTAGAGCAGCTTGACTGTCTTGGGCTCCTGGGGGAGCCCAGCAGCCTCGTAAGCGGTGAAGACCTTGTCCGCCCGCCCGAGACTAGGCAGGTTGATCCCGAGCCCGAGACGCATGTCCGGGTTCTCGCGGTACAGCTTCTTCCGCTGCACCCGGACCTCGCGTGCCTTGGGGGGCACGGGGTCCTGACAGGCCGCGCAGGTCCATGTCTCGGTCCCCAGGGCCGTGGGGCAGACGTACGCCACGGAGCACGAGCTGCACGTCAGGTGTGACGTCGGCAGATCGTTCCTGCAGGCGTAGCACTTGCACTGGCGCGTCTGGCACTCATCGGTCTCGGCGCCGTAGACACATCCGCAGTCCTTGCACGTCTTCTCGTTGACGTACGGACTCGGCTCGTTCTTCTGGGCGTCGGCAATAGGACAGCCGTCCTTGGCAGCCAGGCACAGCCCGCAGGTTGTGGCGACCTCCCCGTCGCGGACGTACACCACGTTGGACATGTGCCTGTGCTGGCCGCACGTGCCGCAGGGAAGCATGTGCTCCCCAGACGCACGGGGACCCACGTACGTGGTAATCTCCTCCCCGGTGGCCGGGTGCTTTCCGCGACTCTCCTGCGCCACGGGGAGCGTGGAAGGGAGCACGACGGTGACGTACTCCTGAAGCACCGTCAGGTACCGGACGAGCCAGTACAGGCGCTGGATGTCCTTCCACATGCGCGGGGGGAAGTACCCCTCCCCCCTGATTCCGGCGAAGTTGTTCCACTTCACGATGAGGAGCAGCTCCCGGTTCCGGGACGTGTTCCACGCGTTGCTGTGCCTCCGGAGGAACTCCCGGGCCTTCCTGGACAGGAGGGTGTCCTTCGGGAAGACGGACAGGATCAGCGCCAGCCACATCATCGGGGCGGCGACGCTGTCGTCCGGGAAGACGAAGGGGATCCCCCCCGCCGCGAAGAACAGCTGCATGGTCGTGTGGGGGTCGAGGATGTCCGGGACCCAGACAACCCCCGACTCCGCCGCACTCTTGATGATCTCGTCTGGAAGGAGATGCTCCCGGAGCACCTCATTCCCGTAGATAGCCTCGACGACGTCCGCAGGAGAGGTCTCGGGGCTCGGGTTCATCAGAGGGATGAGCGTCTTGTCGTAGGACAGGCGCTCCTTGAGCCTCCAGCACCTGACAGGCGTGGACAGTCCCTCGAGGCCCTTCTTCATGACCCGGAGCACCTCCTCGGGGTCGAAGAGGGTGTCCCGGAGCCACTCCTTCAGCGTGGCGTCCCGCTGGGCGAGGAGAGACATCTCGTCGACGAGCTTCTGCACGCCATCGTCCGTCTTCCGGAGCCTGAGGAGCGCCCTCCAGAGCTTCCCCGCGAGAGGGATCTCCATGAACGCGCGGGGCGCGTACCTGATGATCGTCTCGGAGAAGGCGAAGAGGCTGTCCCTGTGGGCCTTGGGGTCGGACGTGAACTCGCTCAGGTCCATGTCGAAGAGGTCCTTGACGATGTCCATGAGCCGTGGGATGAGGTCGGAGAACGGGTACCGCTCGACGCCCTCGAAGCCCTGAATCGGAGTCTCCTCCGGGTTCAGGAGATGCGGAACCGTGAAGAACCCGCGAACGGCCTTGTTGTCCAGGAAGAGGCGGTACCAGGGGCTGCCGAGCATCTCCCCCGAATTGCCCTTCCTCATGTTGAACTCCTCCCGACAGAGATTCCAGTTAGGCCCGTTCCAGCCATCGTAGGGGAGGTTACGTACCATGTTGACACAGACCGCCTCGAAGTGAGCGTAGCGCGCTCCGTAGGCTCCCTTCGAGGACATCGAGGCCACATGAGTGAGCCGGTCCCCGATCACAACGATCTGGTCCCCCGGGGTCCAGATCTTTGAGCCGGCGATGGCGCATGCCACCGCACTGGGCTCGATCCCCGAGCCCCCGCACGGACGGAAGCTATCCAGCTTGCCGACGATGTCCTTGAGCGTCAGGACCTCGATGTTCTCCCCCCACCCATGGTGGATGACGAAGACGACCCGGAACTTCTCGTCGCCGGGGAGGGCCATCATCGTGACGGCAAGGTTCTGCATCAGAGATGCCTGGGGTCCCATTGACCCAGTGGCGTCTAGGACGATGATGAGCTTGTGCGTCATCTTCTTTCTGTGATCCAGAAGAGGTAACGTCCTTCACAACTGGACACGTGCTATTTCTTTTGTTTTTCCATCCAGTACTGGTTTTCGAAACAGCGTACCCGTCGTTTTTTTGTCGGGGCCCCGAAGTTGTGGCGGCCTCGGCGGCCTCGGTGGCGTACTTGGCGGTCCAGGCCTTGGTCCGCGCCAAGTCACCCAGGACGCGGGGATGGCGGACACGCTGACAGTTCCTCGTATGTCCAGTACGTCCACACCTATAACATGTGTTATTGCAGTTTGGTTCAATTGCGCGATTAAAAAGGGTGTGTGTGTCGAGGACGACGAGGTATTCACTGCTTGTGAACCATCTTGATGGCTTTCTCGAGGTCGTCCTGGTAGATCGTCTTCACGGCGACTGTCTCGGGGTCAACCCCGAAGAGCTGACAGGCCCTCTTGATCAGGCCAGCGAAGACCCACTCGTTGGGGGCGTTGCTGATCATCCCCGACAGAACGAGCGTGGACGGCTCGTTACCAGGGCCGACGAAAATCGTCATTGGCTTCCTCCAAGTCTTGTGGTATAGGCTCGCTTCGGTGAATTTGCCCTTGCTCTCCGGTCGGACGAGGTAGTTCACGCCATTGACAGCGAACCCCAAGGCGCACCATAGCTAAGGTAATATCGCTATTCTGCAACATCCGCCATTTTCCATCGTGTGAAAACGGCCTATCCGACGATCTCTCACGCTTTTGTGACGTAATCGCGACAAAAAAACGACACATGGCGTGAGTTCACGTGAGTTCACGTTCGGCAGTTCACATTCCTTGACGACGTTCACCGGCCACCATGGGGGCGATCATGACGAAACCCGTCTCGGGTTCATATCAGGAGCTCAGGATCAGGAGCTATGTCGAGCGGATGGTCATCATGGATGACTTGGTCCGGCTCTTGGTCGCGTCGACCGGCGAGGAGCACAGGAACGTCGTCGAGCAACTCGAGAAGCTCCTTGACGAGACGGGGAAGATCTTCCCGAAGTTCTGTCTGAGAATATGCGCCATCGGGGGAACCGAGTTCAAGCGCCGGATCGCGGCCCTCCTGAGGGCCTTGGCGTACCACTACCTCGGGAAGTCTGAGGGCGACAGGTCGCGCAGGGGGTCATCGGGTCGCGTCATCGGGTTTCATGGGTTGATGGAACTCCTGGTGAAGAGGCACCCGAAGGGTAAACTCATCGGGGAGATCCTTCATTGGATGAAAGTCGAGGAAGCGTGCTCCGTGAGCCCGACTTTCTCCAGGCTCCATCTGTCCTTTGCCGAGTTCTGGGTGGGCGAGGACTACGGATCTCTCGACCTTCACCCGACCCAGACCTCCGTCGAGATGGAGCCGGACTACCACTGGGTGATCGCCACGATCGTCAAGAATGAGTGTGAGGGACGCCACTCCCGCCGGGTCACCGATGAGGACATGACCGATGAGGACATCGATAAGTTGGCGATGCATATCGCCAACGTCATGGCCGACGAGGGAAACCTGACGCCGACCACCATGGCCAATGTCGTCAAGAAGGTCGCCGATGACAATAAGGTTGAAGTTGAAGAGGTCACCGTCAGTGACCTCTTCAACTGGCTCTTCTCCAACTGGCTTACCTCCCAGGGTAAGACCTAGTGCTGTCATTCCTTTCTTCTCACTCCTCGCCCGTGCCGATATCCACGTCGATGGGGCCCATGATGTCGCCGTCGCCGTCGCCGTCGCCGTCACCATCGCGGTCGCTGTCGCCATCGTCGTCGAGGTCGAGGTCGACGTCAAGGTCCCCGAGGTCGAGGTCGGTGGCGTCCTGCCGATGCTCGTCGCCGAACACCTCCTCCATGTGCCGCTCGTATGCATGGGCATGGGCATGGGCGCCATGGGCATCGTCGGAGCCCCCCGTCGATGCCGCCGCCACGGCCGCGGCGCCCTGCGGCCGTGGCGCGGGGCACGAGCCGGCGCGCTCGGCGATCAGCCCCTCGAGCTGCTCCTCCAGCAAGCGGACCCGCGCGGACGTCTGGATGCTTGCGCGCCACAGCACGAAAAGCCCCACCGCGACCAGGAAGGTCAGTGCGAGGATCTGGACGGAAGACTCCGAGATCGTAAACATGATGACTGGACTGATTACCACCCCTCGATGAATTAAAAAGCCCGCGGCGGACGCACGCACGCACGCACGCACGCGCAAATTTTTCAACCCCTAGTTATTCAACCAGCCGCGGGTACCAGATGCCCTCCTTTAACCTGAAAACCCCGATGAGCGCCCTCGCCCCCCGCACCGCGACCTCCCGCGCGACATCCGTGGCTCTCGCCGCGGTGTTCATCGCGGCCCACCTGGTGTTCCTCACGTACATCGTCAAGATCGAGACCCTCCCCGAGTGCGAGTGCGCGCGGCACCCGTACCTCTCCCTGGTCAAGGTCTGGAGCATCTTCGTCGTGTGCTTCACCGCATTGACTACCTTCGGCTTCCTCAGCGGGGACTACCTCCCCGCCGGGTTGCAGCCCTACCTCGGCGCCCTCGGGATGGTGGTGGCCGTCGCGAGCATCGTCGTCTACGCCCTCGCGCTGCGCTGGGTCAGCGTGCAGGTGAAGATCGGGTGCAGCTGCTCCGCGGATATCCGCCGGGACATCCTCCGGTGGTGGAGCGCGATCTTCCTGTCCGCCGTTGTGCTGATGACCCTCACGCCGTTCCTCCTGGTCGTGACCACGAGCATCGGGGGGCCCTTCGGCGCCGCCGCGCGCACCGTTGCGACCGCGGCGACCGCGGCGCCCGCGACCGTCGCGCGCACCATCGGGTCGCGGACGACGCGCGCCGTCGCCGCCGTGAACCGGGTCGCCCGGAACATGGCCTCCGTCAGGCAACGCGCAGCGCGTGCTCCCAAGAGGGCCTGAACAGGTCCTCCCCCTCGGAGAGCGCGCACGCCTCCGCCGATCCGGCCTCCCCGTAGCGGCCGCAGTCCACGCTCACGCCGCGGATCAGGTCCGTGGCGAGGTCCATCGCCTTTTTCTTCCGGAGCGCCACCTCATGCACGTGCTCGTCCGTCGTGAGCGTCTCGTCCGCGCCCACGGCCTCCGCGCCGAACGCCCGCTGCACCTCGCGCCGCTGCTCGGGGCCGAGCGTCATCGCGTACAGGAACACGTCGACGAACCGCATCTCCTCCGGAAGGTCGCGGTGGCTCCCCGCGCGCGCCGCGCGCCCCCACGCCTGCCGCAGCTTGGCGTACGTCCAGCTGCTCTCGAGGAGGTGGCACACCGTCACCGCGCGCAGGCTCAGCCCGACGGCGCCTGAGCCGGAGAAGAGGCACACGCGCACGTCCTCGGGGGCGACGCCCGCGTCGGCGAGGACGCGCGCGACCTCGGGGTCCTCGCGCGCAAGCCGCCCGTTGAACAGCGCCGCCGCCCGCTGCGCGACGTCGCCGTCCACGACCACGAAGCACGTCGACGGCGCGTCGACGGCGTCAACGCCGTCGACGCGCCCATCGCGCCCATCGGGGTCGATCACGGACACGGTGTTCCTGCGGACGACGATCTGGCGGAAGCCGTTCGCACGCATGGAGCGGGCCACCACATCGATGCCGCCGGCCTCGCGGAACTCGCTGAAGACCGCGTGCCGCTCGGTCGCGCGGCTCTCGATGCACTCGATGATCCGGAGCGTCTTCGGACTGACCGTGCGGAGGGCCTCGCGGCCGAGGACCGAGCCGACGCTCGCGTGGCCGACCAGGTCCCGCGGCGCCACGCCGCCCGGCGGCGCGAAGTTGCACGCCCCGCGCGTGTAGGGGCGGTACACGCGCGTTGCCTGGTCGAGCTTGCGTTCCTCCTTGCGCCGCTCGATGTAGTACGCGAGCTGCTCGTCGCTCATCTCGATCTGGACCACCGTGGGCCCGCGGACGTCCGGGTACCCCTCCAGGCCCCCCTCGACCGATTCGACGTCGAAGTAGCTGAACAGGCCCGTCATCTGCCGGCGCAGCGTCCGGACGCTGCGCCGGCGCGCGTCCTCGTCCGCGTCGGGGTCCTCCGCGGCGCCAAAGACGCGCGCGAACTCCTCCCGGTCCTCCGGGAGGGCCGTGTCGGCCCAGACGTGCGGGCGCACGCCGAGCGTCTGCTCGATCATCTCGGAGACGCCCGGGCCGTCGCGTCCCCACGGGCTCCACCGCACGAGAGGCGGGGTATCGGACCACTCGAAGTTCCGCGGGAGCATCCGCAGGCGCGTCTTGTCCCCGCCCGCGACGATCATGTCGTCGATGCGGCGGGCGAGCGGGGTGTCCCGCACCCGCTCGATCACCGTGGCGCGCCCTCCCGGGACGATGACGTCGAAGTTCCAGATCGGCCCCGCGGCCATGTTCACGAGGGGGACCAGGTCGAAGAGCCCGTTGGTCACCGGCGTGGCCGTGAGGAGGAGGACCTTGCACCCGCGGGCCTTGCGCATGGCGTCCATGACCTCGGCGAGGACAGAGCCGCTCTCCGACGCGGCGCTCGCGAAGAGATGGGCCTCGTCGATGACCACGAGCCGCGATGAGAAGTACGTGGGGTCGCGCAGCGGCCCGACCCTGTCCCGGGAGAGCCCGTTGAACGCGACGAACTCGACCTGCTCCCGGAGCGCCGCGTCGGCGATCGCGCGCGCGCGCGCGACGTCCTCGGGGGTCGGGCTCTCCACGCGCGCGCGCCGGTGCTCGCGGAGGACCATGAAGTCCGGGAGCACGATGCCCATGCCCATGCCGGCGAACTCGCGGAAGCGGGGCGTGACCTCGGTCGCCGGGTCGTCGATCCGGTACCACCACGCGTTCGGGTGGATCCGGTACGGGCTCGTCCGGCACGACCCGAGGAACTGGTCGCGGAACGTGTCGATCAGGCTCGCGGGCGACATGACTACCGGGCGGGAGCCAGGCACGTGGAGCCACGACGTCAGCCCCGCGATCGCGGAGCATGTCTTGCCCGCGCCGGTGCTGTGCACCAGGACCAGGCCGCTCAGGGGGCTCCGCGCGTTCATCAGGAGGTACACCAGCTTCTGCGGGGGCAACAGCCCGGAGAGGGCCGCCTTCTCCTCGGCGAGGATGCCGTCGACGTCAAGTGACCGGACCCAGGCCGTGAACCCGTTGCGCGTTGGGAGCATCCACTTCGCCGCGGCGATGGCGGTGGACGGCGGCGCCGTCGAGTCATCGGCGTCGTCCTTGCCGGCTTCGTTGTCGGCGTCGTCGTTGTTGTCATCGTCGTCGTCGTCGTCGTCGTCGTCGTCGTCGTCGTCGTCGTCGTCGTCGTCGTCGTCGTCGTCGTCGCTTGTGCTCGTGTCGTCGTCGCTTGCGCTCGTGCCGTCGTCGTCGACGTCGTCGTTGATTGAGGGATCCTGCCGTTCGTTGTCTTCGACGCTGCCGCCGCCGCCGCTCACGGATGAGGAGGGATGATCATCATGGGATGCATGGAACGTCACTGTGACCATCGGCGCGACGACAACGATACGAATGTGTGTTGTCTGTCAGATGACCTACCGGTACAAAAAAGGCGCGCCAGCGCAGCCGTGACGCAATCAGGGCGTAGTAGGGTTGGTGAGGGTGGCGACGACCTTGGTCTGCGTGTCGCCGGCCTCATCGACGTACTTGAAGCGGAGGGACATGCCGGAGCCATCGACGAAGATGTACAGGCCCTCGGAGACGGAGGTCTCGTCGGTCACCATGGGGGGGACAGTCCCGGTGGAGAGCTTGTCCTCGGCGGTGCGGGAGCGGGCGGCGTTGCTGTGGATGGCTTTGAACATCTGGTCGGGCTTATGCTAGGGCCCTAGAAAAAAAACGCAGGACTCACTCATGAATGCCCATCACCAGGACTGGGATCCGGTGGTGCTCCGCCGCAGGCGCGGGGCCGTGAGTCCCGCGAGGGCGGGTCCTCTCCGCCGGCCCGGCGCCGAGGACGACTCCCCCCCGCGGAAGTTCGACGGCGAGTTCGTCAAGCAGGTCGTCGCCGCGCGGACGATCCGCGGCTGGAAGCGCTCCGACCTGGCGCGCGCCCTCGGCGTCAAGACGGCCGTGGTGGACGACCTCGAGACGCGCCGCCTCGTGTACTCGCCGGACCTCATGACGAAGTTGAAAAGGGTCCTATCGGACTTCTTCCGCCAGTGAGACGGAGGAGGCTAGACGACCTTTACTTGGTCGTCAGACCCGCGCGCACGACCTCGCGAAGAAGGTCGGCCGCGCTGGCCGCTGCGCGCGCGAGGACGTCCGCAATGCGCGGGCCGCTCGCGCCCTCGTCCGCGTCCGCCCAGCTCTCGGAGGCGGCCTGGTCGTCGTCGTCGTCGTCCGCCGGCACCTTCCTTGTCAGCTGGATGCGGAGAACCGGGCCGGTCGTCGCGACGGTGTTGATGTCGAACCCGAGGGAGAGGACGTCGGGGCACGCCTTGCGAGCATGCGCCTGGATCAGGTTCAGCTCGCCGTGGTTGGGGTTCGGCACGCCGTGGACGGTGCCCTTCTCCATGTAGGCGTCACTGGACGCCTCACTCGTCTCGGTGGTGACCGAGACGCTCGCCCAGTCCTTCTCCAGCCTGCGGATGAGGGCCTGGGCCGCCGCCGCCAGGGTCTCGCGCCCGTCGCTTCCGTACCGCGCCTCGAAGACGAGGAGGCTCCTCGTCCCCCCCCCGGGGAGCACGCGCGCGTTGAGCATCGGGTTGAAGCACGTCGGGAGCTTCTTCGCCGTCGACACGGACAGGTGGGAGACCGTGGCGGACACGTGCACGGCGGACAGGCCGGGCACGTGGCCCACCACGATGGGGTCGTTGGTCTTGGGGTCGTGGAAGGATCGGATCCCGAGGTCGTCGGCCGTGATCGGGATCGGATCGGGGCGGGGGTTTTCGATACTCGCGTCGATCACCTCGCCCTCCTCCATGCTCGCGTCCAGCGGGAGCATGGCCAGCGTGCGCTCCATCACCTCCGGGGGGAGGCCGCACATCTCACTGCCGTGTTTGCCGATCAGCTTCACGACGGGGTCCGTCAGACCGGCCGTGGGGACGTGCACGGCGGCGAACCGCAGCGCGTTCGCGACGGCTCGCGACATCTCCTCGGAGCCGCAGTCGACATTCAGGGCGAACCCCTGGCAGTTGTTCTTGAGGCCGCGCTCCTCGACCTCCGCGCTCGGAACCTTGGTCTTCGGCGACATCCCTCCGGTATCTGGAGACGGTACTGCTCGGTATCTCTGACCTACCGGCACATTTTAAAGCGGTCTCTTTTTCGCTTCCCGAGTTGCGAGAATCCGGGGCCCCTTTTTTTGGGATTCCGGGTACTTGACATGCAGATCCTGTTCCTGTCCACGGCGTGCGAGCACAGCGCGACCCTGTGCGCAGAGATCGATCGCCGCGGAAAGCTCGGACTGTTCGAGGTATGCTGGATCGAGGAGGCGCGCCGGCGCGGGCTGGCCATCCCGGGACACGTGACGCATGTCCCGTGTCTGCTGAACACGGACACGGGGTCCGTCCGCGCGGGGAAGGCGCTGTTCGACCACTGCTTCCTGGGGAACGGCCTCGCCGGGGACGCACCGCGCGCGCCGGCCGCGGGCGTGGGGACCGGCGGAGATGCGGGTGCGGGTGCGGGTGCGGGTGCGGGTGCGGGCGGGGGTGCGGGAATGGCGGGCGCGGCGGGCATCGACGGCATCGACGCCCTCGGCGGCGCGTTTGCCGGCGGTGCGACGAGTTTCCAGGAGGGTTTCGGGGTGTCGATGGCCGCTGTCGACTGCTCGCAGAACATCACCGGGGAGGTCCCCGAGCTGGTCGCTGCGGACCGCGCGGGGCGCGCGCGACAGACCTCGACGGCGACGCCCATGTCGATGCGCGCGCCCGTGCTCGCGGAGGCCGGCGTCGCGCCGGCGGTCCAGACGCCCGCCAACTTCGCCGAGCCCCCGCAGCAGCTGCGGGACCCTCTCCCGAGCATCGACGACATCACGAAGATGCGCCAGCTGGACTGACGGTGGACGTGGACGGCGGCGGCATGGGGGACACGGCGCCGCCCGCGATGTCGGACTGCGACACCACGCCGAGGACGCGGAGCTCGCGGTAGACGACCTCGTCCCCGCCGGCGAGCACCTCGGCGCGCAGCCGCACCGCCTTGCCGTGCGCCTTTCCGTGGCGGTAGAGTACCACCTCGACGTCGACCACGGCGACCGTGCCGCGCGCGTCGCGGCCGATGCCGGTCCACCGGTGGTGCACCAGGTGGTAACGCATGCGCGCGACGCGCGCGCGGAGGTCCGCGAGGACGCGTGCGTACAGGTGGAGGGTCCCCGGCCCGGGCGTCACGGACAGGATCTCCGCGGCGGGGATGGGGCGCGGGCACGTGCCCCGCGCGCCGAGGTACGACCGCAGGTACGTCGCGAAGTCCCCGTTGGTGCGCTCCGCGAAGTACGCCATCCCCATCCCGCTCGTGGGTCGCGGGTCGACGTTCACGACGTTCGGCCGCGGACGGAGCCACGGCCGCGCGGGGTCGTCCCGCGACGCGCTCGTGCCCGGGTCGATCTCTGCGAAGGCCGGCGTGTTCATGTCCCCACCCGCTGTAAAAAAACGCGCGCGAGGGAGCATTGCAGACGCGCGAGGGAGCCCCAGCCACCCCACCCGACCGACCCCCTCCCCCCCATCCCATGGACACGCTGGAGCACGGCGTCGACTTCGGTCCGGTTGTGCCCCGGGGGCGCGACCAGGCAACGCGGATTTTTTTCGACTCGGCGACGCCCGAGCACGCCGCGCTGGTATGGTCCGCGGTCGACCGTGCCGCCGACGTGGCCGACCGCACGGCGTTCGACGTGATGCGGTCGGGCGAGCTGACATACACCTTCGACGCGGACACGGGCGCGCACCGGTGCGTCAGCTCGCGCATCGACTTCGTGAACGCGTGCACGTTCGGACGGCGGCCGCCCCTGGACCTCACGGTGGCCACCGAGACGCGTCGGTCCGCGCCGCTTCACGCCTTCCCGACCGCCTCGCCGGACTATTGCGAGTCGGGGGTGCGCCGCGCCGAGTACCGCGCGGGGCGCGCGACACGCGTCGTGGCGGAGCGGTCCGCGGACGGCGCGTGCCACTTCTTCGTCGAGGCGCGCGTCGGCGCGGACGCCGGCGGCCTGGTGCGCGGGGTTCTGTGGGTGCGGAAAATAATGCTCGGGCTGGTATAGTGGTGCCGGGTGGGAACAGCGCCATGCCATCGAAGTCCCCCGTGGTGGTGCCGCCGAAGGCTGTGATCGAAAAGGTGGCTCGCGAGAAGGACCGCGAGTACGGGCGCCGGCGGTTCGGGCTCGTCCAGGATGTGGTGTCCCACGTGTCCGGGAAACGGATGCTCGCGTACGGCGGCTTCGCCCTGAACCTCCTCCTGCCGGAAGCCGACAAAATTTACCCGGCGTCCCAATACGTCGTCATGGACATCGATATGTACACCCTCGACGAAAAGAAGGCCGCCGAGGAGCTGGCCAATTTCCTCGTGCGGAAGGGGTACCGCGGCGTGACGCGCAGCCGCGGGCTGAACGACGGGACGGCCAAGGTCTTCGCGGAGGGGCTCGGAGTCGCGGACTTCTCACGGATCCCCGCGGAGGCGTTCGAGAAGCTCTGGGCGCTCCGCATCGAGGTCGACCGCGTCGGGTGCGTGCCGTCCGAGTACCTCTTCCACACGATGTTCCGCATCCTGAGCCAGCCGTTCGACGCGGCGTTCCGGTGGGAGAAGACGTACACGCGCATGCTGACGTTCCACCGATACTACGGGACCAAGGGCCGCTTCCTTTTCGAAGACCCGCGGAACCCCGCGCACCACCAGGCCTTCATCGACGCCGTGCGCGCGATCTCCGGGGCGGACGGGGAGTTCCCGGGCGGCGTCGCGCTCGGCGGCGCGGTCGCGCTGCGGCTTGCGTCGCGCGGCGACCTCTCCCCGACCGGGGGCTGGCTGTCCGCGTACACGCGGCGCCGCCCGGCGGCCGTGGCCCGTGCGATCGCGGCGGCGATGCGCGCGGGCGGGGTCGGCAAGGTGGATGTCCTCCCGGTGGGGTCGGTGCACGGTCTGGCGCCGCACGCGGAGATCGAGACGACGCTCGTGGGTGCGGACGGGCGTGACACGGGTATCCGTGCGCGGATCTACGAGGTGGACGACTGCCGCAGCGTGGTCGCGCACAGCTCGGGCGTCCTCGTGGCCACAGCCATGACGGAGCTGATGCACGTGACGAACGAGTTCCTCTTCGACGCGGACTCTGGGCGGATCCTCCGGGCAGACGTCGACGCGGCCAGCAACATGATCATCCGAGCGTCCCCGGAGTCGTTCCTCCAGTCGATGTGCATCGGCGACTACGAGGGCATGCATACGAAGCGCCTCCGCCAGGTGGTGGGCGTGGGCGCGAGGAAGTAGCGCGGTGGTGCGCCCCGGGAAGGGCCAAAACTTTCTGAGGGTCTTGCATGACGATGACGACGACAACGACAGCGACGGCTGCGGCCCCGATGGCGATGGCTACGTCCGTGGGCACGCTCCGGGGCGACGCGGACGCGGACGCGGCACGCGGGGGCGGGACGGTCTCCGAAGGCGCGAGCCGGTACCTGGCGGAGGCGGCGCATGGTGCGGCGGGCGTCGCGGACGCGGCTCCTGTCACCACGCCCGCGTCCGCGGCCATGACCGACATGGCCACGGCCATGGCCATCCCGTCCCCGCCCAGCATCCCGCGGGCGCATGTCTCCGAGACGGGCATCCCGATGCCGATGCCCCTCCCGCCGCCGGCGCGCGCGGAGGGGGTATCGGGGGCCTCGCTCCTGGTCGCTCTCCGCGATAACGCGTGGACGGTCGCGGTCGTGTTCGTGGCGTGCGTGGTCGCGTTCCACCCGCGGGTGGTGGATGCCACGTACGACTGGCTCCCCGCCTCCCTGGGCGCCTACGACCCGTTCGTTCGCGCGGCGGTGGTGGCGGCCGCGGCCATCGTCGCCGCGGCGTACCTAGGATCGCCGCGTTAGTCAAAAAAAGGGGGTCGTCACGCTGGGCAGGGTACAGTGCGTGACAAGCTCGATACGATGCAGTCTCCCTACCCCATGCAGATGCAGGCGGTCCCCGCCGTGTCCGTTCGGAAGCCGAAGGCGAAGGATCCGAAGCCGCCGAAGGCGAAGGAGTCCAAGAAGAGGAGGAAGCCGGACATGGACGAGAACAGCCCGGAGGCCGGTTCGCCCCCCAAGAAGTCGAATGCGTCCCCCAAGGCGCCCCCCAGGAAGAGGTCGAAGATCCTCGATGCGGTCTTCCTGACGAACTTCATCGGCTGGGCCATCAAAGGCGGTCACGTCAACGTGAAAGATGTCATCGGCGTGCTTTCCTTGCCGAAATCTCTCGCCAATGTATTCGATGCTGTCGTCGACATAGTCGACAAAGTCGACGACAGCTCGTGCGCGCCGAGCTTGACGAGCATCGATCACAACCTCAAGACCGGGATATCCACCTCGGTGACGTCCGAGAACGTGGTCCGGATCCCGAAGGTCTTTGAGGCCGCCACCAAGTACGCCTACCACATCCTCATGGATGCAACAACCCGGCGGGACCCGGCGGCGTTCAAGTCGGAGATGACGAACGTCGTCGAGCTCATCACTATGGAGCTCATCACTATGGAGGCGTCGGAGGATCACGCCTGACGCTTCCCTCGCACCTGTTTTTCTTGTTCGCCCGCGCTACCGGTCTGCATAAGGCATCGCATGGGGGCGCATATCAAGAGATGACCGAGGTCACATTCGGCGGACTCCTCTCCGCATTCGCGGTAATCTGCGCCCTGGCGGTGTCCCTACGGTGCCGCCGGAAGAAAGACAGTAGTAGTGTAGGGGACCTTCCTAAGTGAGATGAACCATCACCACTAGAACAGGAACCCGAAGCCGGAGAGCTGCGCCGCCCGCGCGGCCCGCGCGGGCGCCTCCTCGCGCGCGATCTCTGCCCGCCGCGCGACCCGCGTGCGTGCGTTGAGGCCGCCGACCGTCATTGATGGCGACGACGACGACGGCGACGACGCCATCGCCGCCGCGCGGCCGTCGTTGTCGTCGAGCGCCCGCGCGGCCCACGCGCCCCACCCGGGCCACCTGAGGCGCGTCCACCACGCATCATTCGGCACCTCGGGGGAGTCCGCGTCCGACGTGGGCGTATACTCATACCGCAGCCCCGTCCACTCGAGGTACCCGAGCCTCGTCAGGCGAAGTGCCGGCAGCAACCCCGTGGGCTTCTGCTGCGCGCCCCCGGGGTAGCGGATGATCCCCAGCAGCTTGCCCGAGTTCTCGACGGCGGCACTGAGCGACGTCGCCTCGATCAGGTAGATCCCGAGGCCCTCCGGGATCAGCTTCGTGGCGTAGCGGTAGCCGGGGACACGTCTGCCGGGGAACTCCCACCGGACGGTGTAGTCGCGGTCGGTGATATCCACGCGGGCTGCGTGGCGCGCGTCGCTGAAGAGCTTCTCCGGGGACTTCGCGCGGCACAGCTGCAGCCCGCGCTCCGGGTGGACCCGGAAGGAGTACTGTCCCGCCACGATCTTGTGGTGCAGGTGGGTCATCACGTGGCCGAGCGGGAGCGTGTCGATCCGGAGCGGGGGCCCGAGGATACGCTGGATCGCCCAGAGCTCCTTCGTCTCGGCCATGTTGTTCCCGAGCTTATTGCGGATCTCCCTCCCCGTCTTCTTGCGGAACTTTTTCCCGCCGATCACGCGGCCGCACTGGAGCTTCCCGGACCACGGCCGCGACGGGGACTTCTCGGGCTCCTCCGAATTGGGTCGCCGCCGCCGTCTCAGGGGGCCGCTACTCGGGAGGGCGCCCGCGGCGCCCGCCACGGCGCCGCATGCCTTGAGGCTGCTCTTGGTGACCTCCTCCGGGGACACGTGGTGCGGCGAGAGGGAGGTCCGGAAGAGCCACAGGTGCATCTGGACCAGCGCGGGCTCGTTCTTCTCAGCGGAGACGAGCTCGCCGCCGCGCGTGACGCTCGGGAGGGCGAGCCGCCACGATACCTGTCTCTCCTTGTATTCGTACATCGACAGGAGGTACACCGGCCCGGGGTCTTTCCCGAACCGATCCCGGATCTCGTCGAGATGCGCCGCGAGCGCGTCCTCGAACTCGGTCGGCTCGACGGTGCGCTTCTCCGAGATGAAGATCGGGACTCCCGACTCGTCGTACTCCGGCTTCACGTCGCTCTCGTCCTTGCCGTCCTCGTCCTCCTCCTCGTCGTCGTCGTCGGTTTCCGGGTAGTACACCGGCGCGCCGAGGATGCCCCGCTCTTCCGTCTGACGGACGCACTGCGGCTGCAGGAACCCCTCGACGACGGCGTCGGCGACCGCCCCCGCGCGACGCCGCGGCGTCACGGCCGTGCCGACCAGGAACCCCGCGACGACGACGGCGACGACGACGGCGACGACGGCGACGACGGCGACGACGGCGACGACGGGTGATGCCTTTAAGATGTCCCCCGCCGATCCGTAATCGAGGACCATGATGGCCATGACTGCGAACGACATAAAAACGGCCGTGGTGTTCGACGCGGAGACCACGGCGGGCGTGAACTTCGCGGCGCTCCGCGGGACGGGGTGGCGGACGTGCCCCCTGTGGGCGCCTCCGGACACCGCCATCGCGCAGCTGACGTGGGCCGTCGTCGACTGCGAGAGTGGCGCCGTCGTCGCGGAGCGCGACCGCCTGGTCGAGGCCCGGAGGGACGCTGTCGGGGAGCTCGCGGTCGACAACCCGTGGTCCCCGCGCGTGACGCCGGAGGCGCTGGCGCGTGGCGGCGCGCCCGCCGAGGAGGTGCTGCGCGCGTTCGCCGCCGACGCGGCCCGGGCGGACGTCCTGGTGGCGCATAACATGTGGTTCGACCGGAACCTCGTGTGCGCGGAGCTCTGGGCCATGGGCGGGGACGGACCGGATCTCGCGGAGGCCCTCGACGCCGCGCCACGGTGGTGCACGATGCGCCACGCGGCGTCGAGTTACGGCTGGCGGAAGTGGCCGAAACTCCACGAGCTGGCGGAGGCCGCGGGGATCCCGGTGGACCCCGCCGCGCTGCACGACGCCACGACGGACGTCGCGCTCTGCACGGAGATCTTCCTGCGCCAGCTGTCCGGCGCCACGATCCCCGAGCCGGGGATCCTCCACGCAAGCGTCCAACACGGAGGGCGGCGCGCGTGGGTCTACGACACCCCGATCAACCGCCGCGCGCGCGCGGCCGGCGCCTGAGGAGACGGCGGAGGTTGGCTGGACCCACGTCGGCTTGAGTTAGACATCCTCCGCCGCAAGAACCCCCGCGGCGCCCGCGGCGGCGCCTAGCATCGCGCTCAGGGGGGCGACGACGTGGAGGGTCAGAGGGGAGCGCCCGTGGTCCTCGCGTGTGCCGTAGTCGCGGAGCCTCCCGGCGGCGTCAAAGACCACCCCGGGGAAGAGCAGCACCGCGATCGCGAGAGTCGCGAGGTAGACGGTGAGACCGACGACGGCAAACCGGATGGTCGGAATGGGGGTGGTCATGGCCCCGGCAGCTGTTGATGGTCAGCTGAAAAAAAAAGAGAGCGCGAGCGTCGATCGCTCACCCGAAGCGGGCGATGGCCATGATGGCCCCGAGGGTGGAGATGCCCGTGAACACCGCGAAGCGCTTGTACAGGGCGTACCGCACGTCGAAGGTGCTCTCCGACTCGCTGATCCCGACGTCCGCGCCGGGCACGGTGGCGGGTACGAGTCCCAGGACCAGCTGCAGGGCCACGGGGATGAAGTTGACCCACACCCGCCCGTAGATGTTCATATTGAAGCCGTACAGCACCTCGGCGAGCATCTGCGACCCGGTCGTCGATGCGAGGATGACCACCACGACCATTACGCACGCGTACATGGCGCTGTAGACGATCGTCGCCATCCCGAGGCTTGTGACGAACCCGGACTGGATGCTCTCGTAGATAAACGCCATGCACATATACCGCACTAGTACCGCGGTAACGATCATTACGATCTTATCGGAGACCCCGGTGCGGAGGGAGCGCGCCAGCTCGGTGCCGCTGAACATGCCGAATACCCCTCCCCCCTGCTGCCCATCGGTGGTCGCCGACGTGTCGACGCCGAGGCGGCGGAGGGTCGCCTCCAAGTCGTCCATGTTCTCGGCAATGTTGTACGCGACCGTGTCCGGATCACTCGACTCAGAGGCGTTGGCAACCGCCGCGAGCTTGAGGTACTCCCGGACGACGAACGGGTTTGTCAGCGAGATGATGCGGTAGAGGTTCGTGGCTTCCGGGTTCACGACCTCCGCGATCCCCTGCACCTGCGGCGCGCTCACGAGCGCGCTGGGAACGCCGGGGTTCGCGAAGTTCATCCACTTCCACATCCGCTGGGACGGCGCGGGGCCGGTGGTCGCGCTGGGCTCCGCGGCCGATGCGGCCGCCTCGGCCGCCTCGGCCGCCGCCTTGGTCTCCTTGGTCTCCTTGGCCGCGCGGGGGACCTCCTTCGTACCGTCTTCCGCTGACATTGCTTTCGCGCGGATTTTTTATTCACGCGGCCCGCCCGCCGTGAGGGCGAAATTTTTCGCCGCGTAGGCAATCTCTATCCACTCGAGTCCCATGGCTCGGAAGAACGTGGAGTACCTCGCGTCCGTCTCTACAACGTCCGGCGTCATCGCGGCGGTGGCGGTGTTCGCCGGGGTGAGCATGTACATGGGGAAAGTCCCTCTGATTAATGCAACCGTTCCGAACGTCAACGCGGTCAACTGGTTACTGCAGAAGCCCGTTGACCCGCAGCACTTCGTCCGCCGGTACGTCGACCCCGTGATCCTCTTTGTGGTGTTTGCGGTCGTGCTCGCGGCCGTGATCTCCGCGGTGACGAACTCCTTCCGCGCACGGCACCAGGCCTCGGTTTACCGCGAACGCCTCGTCCAGGTCCGGGGGATCCTCGACCGGACGTTCCTGCGCGCGAAGCTCGACGCCACGGACTTCCTGCGGATCTGCCACACGGTGTTCGTGATCGACGACACCGTGCAGACCTTCAACGGTGGCAAGAACGTCCGCGGCTCGTTCGACTACTTCGGGAGCATGGACAACGTCCACGAGACGGTCCGCCTCGACGTCGAGTCCACCGTCGACGTCGAGGCCCTCCGCGGTCGGCTCCGGGAGGACGACCTGCAGTTCCGGAACCCGCAGGCGTGGTACCGGCGGCAGATGACGGACCACAGCGGGAAGGCGTGGCTCCAGTGGCTGTTCCTCATCTCCGTCGTGGTCGCAGGGATCCTGGTGCTGACGACAGCGATCACCATCCTCGGGTCCTATCGTAGAAATGAGGATTCGGCGCAGTGGTCGGACCTGGTGAGCGTTCGCATGCTCGCGATCCTCCTGCCCCCCCTGGTGGTGCTGACTCTCGCGTTGGTGGAGCTGCCCCTGTCCGGGTTCGCGTATTGGGGGGACATGGTCACGTTCAACGACAGCCCCGACGAGGACCTGGACTTCATGCTCCACGAGGTGTACAATAAACTCATGTCGTCTAACAAGACGGCCGAGACGAGGTTGTATGACGCGCGGAAAGTGTGGCGGCGGTGGCGCCCCAAGCTCAACCGCGAGATCGAGCGGGCCTCGCAGGTCGTCCGCCGCCAGACCTGGGGGAACGTGCTCGCGATCGCGGCCGCCGGGGCCTCCGCGTGGGCGTACGTACGGCACGCCGGGGACCCGTTCGGGGAAGCATCCACGCTGCAGCGCGTCACCTCCGCGATCGGCGCCCGGGTCAGCTCTGTGGTCATCCCGGCCCTCGTGTTCGCCCTCCTGCTCATGTGGCTCTACCTCTCGGTGGCGAACCGAGAGCCGCGGTAGGTTTGTGAAAGCGGACTACTGGTTCTGTTCTGAGTGCATGGAGAAGTGGCGTCGCTTCAAGCCACCCGCAACGTGTCCCTTCAGATGCGGCCCGATATCGTCAGTTGACGCCGTCGACACTAGCGTCGCGAAAAGGCCGTGATCGTTGCATCACGGAGTCTTTCCATCTCTGTCGTGACCTTCTTCTCGAAGAACGGAACGACTGCCTTTTTCACGACGGGCGGGAGCTTGCAGAGCAACTCCACCGTCATAAGCACCTTACACCCGGAGGAGTGGGGGATGGGTATGGGCACGACCTGAATTTCCCCACGAGCTTCCACGAATCTCGCTCCCACCCGGGGGAAGGCCTCAAAGGTCATGATCCCGCGGCGGAAGGTCTGTCGGACCGTCACGTGTTCGTCGTCCGCTGCGATGTCAGCGGTTATAGGGAAACCTTCGTACACGCAGACTCTGGTCCCATCGTCCCAGGGACTCACAGTGCAGCGGCTCCCGTACATCTTCTCCCTCACGTGTTCGTCGTCTAATATCGCGTGCCATACAGCATTCGTCCTAGCGTTCATAATATTCCACTCGAGGTAGCTCCTGCTGGGGAATCTGTGCGTCTCTCCGACGATCCCGATGGTCCCGATGGTCATCGCGTCTCCCCTACGTTACCGATGAAAAAACCAGGACGTGGACTTCGAAGCCGACCACCCGTGAGAGGTTTCAGCCAATGCTCGGGGCGTGCAGCGACCCGATCGCGTACGCGATCGCTGCCCCCGCGACTCCGACCCCCACCGTCCCCGCCACCTTGCGGGGAGACCCTAGCCCGCGGTGCTTGAGGGCGGCGAGGGCCGTCATGCACACTGCGGACCACGCGAAAACGCCGGCCACGGACCGCGTCCGCGACGCAACTACCGCGACCCCGGCGGCGAACAGGTAGAAGGCGAGGACGGTTGCGGCGGCGAGGCGAACGCTCCCCCTGGCGTTGAACTCCGATACCCCCATGCTGATGGCGTCCGCGAACGCGGCGATCGACGCGGCGAGCGCCACGACCGGCGCGGGCGTGCCCGCGCCGACGAGGCCGGCGATCAGGCACGTCACGGAGATGATCCCGTCCGTCCCAGAGTAAACGATCTGCTCTGACAATGTCGACGAGGATTTCGCGGGGTCCATCATGGTCATAGATACACATTAAGTTCGCCAGACCGAATGTCGCGGCGAGGGACCAAGGTCGTGGCGCGGGAGCAATGTCGCGGCTCGGGACCGAATGTCGCGGCGCGGGACCAAGGTCGCGGCGCGGGAGCAAGGTCGCGGCGCGGGAGCAAGGTCGCGGCGCGGGAGCAAGGTCGCGGCGCGGGAGCAAGGTCGCGGCGAGGGAGCAAGGTCGCGGCGCGGGAGCAAGGTCGCGGCGAGGGACCAAGGTCGCGGCGAGGGACCAAGGTCGCGGCGAGGGACCAAGG